>Ga0210394_10007176_pt1 | contig 11816 bp, 9 predicted proteins | sample IncBWC12MmetaG_FD_160121 | JGI IMG/M metagenome (GOLD analysis project Ga0210394, IMG submission 160121) | Forest soil microbial communities from Barre Woods Harvard Forest LTER site, Petersham, Massachusetts, United States - Inc-BW-C-12-M | ecosystem: Environmental > Terrestrial > Soil >... | reverse complement strand
CAGGGGTCGTGAAAAGTCACGCGGTATGGCAACGGCTGGGTGACTTGCAAGCGTTTCTCGGCGAACAATTGCTTTAGCAGCGTTGTGTAGTGCTGGATCTCGTACTTGCCGCCGAAGTCGGGATATTCATTGCGAATGGTATTGAAGGAATGCGGGTCGGTGGTGACCACGGATTTGAACGACGCGCTCGAGAGCGCGTTGACATTGGCCGTCGCCAGCACTTCGTACAATCCTTCCTCGCCGACTCGGCGTACGTCGTTGCCGGCGTTCGACTCGCCGTCAAAGAGAATCCCGAAATCGACGCCCGCTTCGTGCAGCAGCGAGGCGAAGACTTGCGAGACTTTCTGGTTGCGTGGATCGAAGGAGGCATAGTCACCGACGAACCACAGCACGTCCACCGGCTCCTTGCGCGCGTCCTTCACCTGAAACGGCAGTCCCTTGCTCCAGGCGCCGCGCTTGCGCTTCGATTCGCCGAATGAATTGCCGGTTTTGTGAATCGTCTGCAGAGTCTTGGTCAGCAGGGGATCCATGGTGCCGTCCTCGACCAGCTTGCGGCGCATTTGCACGATGATGGGCACGTGCTCCACGGCGACCGGACAAATCTCGACGCAGGCCATGCAAGTGCGGCATGACCACAGGGTCTCCATGGCCACCTGTCCCGGCGCCTTGCCGTGGATGTCGAGTTCCGCGGCTGCCGGCACGGCGCCGGACTCGAGGGTCGCCTGCGCAAACTCGCGCAAGCTCAAGATCACGTCGCGCGGCGACAGCGGCGCACCGACCGCGCGGGCGGGGCAGGCCTCATGGCAGCGGCCGCACTTGGTGCAGGCATCGAGGTTCAGCAGTTGCTTCCAATTAAAATCGGTGATTTTCGCGGCGCCCACCTCCACTTGCGACTCGGGAACCCGCGGCAGCCGTTGCGCCGCCAGCGGATCGCGCACCATCAACGAAGCCGCCGACGTGAAGATATGTTTGACCTTGGTGTAGGGAAGCAGCGCGATGAGGAGCAGCGCAATCAGGCCGTGAAACCACCACAAGCCATGCCGGAGCAGTCCACCGCCATGATCTGCGAGGCCCAAGTCGCGCAGGCCCTCCGCCAGCAGCGCGCCCACGGGAGACCACCAGCGCGTGTCCCAGACCTCCGCGCGGCCCTGCAGCCAAACCAGCCTGGCGGCCTCCAGCACATAACCGGTACCGGCAATGATCAGCAGCAGCCAAAGGAAGGCCCAGTCTTCGCGGCGGTATTGCGGCCGATTGAAATCCGGATCGCCCGGTACCCGGTCCGGCCGCGCATAGTCGAGCTTGGGCAGCCGCATCCAGCCGCGCCGGTACATCATGTACACGAGCCCCGCGATCAGAGCGACGCCGGCCACATCGAGCACCAGCGAGAACACCAAGTAGAACTCACCGTGCCAGAAACGGATTCCAAACAGCGGTTCAAGAATGTCGTATTCCAGCGTGATCGTCGCCGTACCGGCGAACAGCAGCATGAATCCGTAGAAAATCAGGCGATGCGCGCCTCCCGCTCCCCGGTCGCGGCGGCCAATGGTGCGGTGACTCAGCACGGAGGAGAGCATGGCGCCAAACCTGGCCCAAAGACCTCCCTCGAGCTTGAGTGCCGCGCCGCGCCGATACTTGCGGATCTGCACGTAGACGCCGTAGAAAAATATTGCGATCGCGGCGTAGCCCAGCCAGTAGAAGAGCCGCACCTCGGCTGTCCCGAATGCCTCGAAAAGGATCCGAGTGACAGCGTCGGTGCGGCTCACGTAGGAGCCTGTCTGGGCATTTCGCGTGAGCTCCTAGGTCTTGTACTCGAGCTCGAACTTGCCGCCCGGCATATGCGCCGTGCCCCAGACGGCGACCTCGCGCTTGTACGGCAGCGGTTGCTGCGCCTTGGGCTCTTCTATTTCGCGCGCCAGCCGCTGGCCGGTGAAGGTCGCGTCGGCAATGAGACGCGGCGCTTCGGCGTCGCCGATCAAGTACACGTCCTTGACGCCGTTCTTCTGCCATTCGCCGTGGCGGGCTTTGAGTTCGGCATACAGGCTGTTGTTGGAATGCCGGCCGGTGACCAGCACCAGTGAATCAAATTCCACCCAGCGCTGGCTCTTGTTGACCTCGCGCGGCAATAACCCTCGACCCCGATAGGTGCGCTTGGAGCCATCGCCGAAAATATCGTACACCTCCAGGCGCCCCTTCTCGATCCGCGAACCGAAGGCATTGTGAACTTCCTTGATGTGCAGCTCGTGCATGCGCCGCATCATGTTCGGATACTCGAGCGTGAAGTGCATGTAATTGGCCAGATGCACGCCCGTGACCACGGTGACCTCGTGTCCGGCGACGGCCAGCTTTTCGGCGAGGCTCGGCGCCATGAAGTAGGTGTCGGCATTGAGGATCACGACCCGCTTGCCGATGGGCTTCTTGCCTTCGAGCACCTGTTCCGGGGTGAGCTGGTCCGCTTTTGAGGCGTCCGCGCCCGGAATGGGATCATGGCTCAGACAATTGGTGCCGTCCGTATTCCACGAAGAGCCGGTTGCGATGACGATCTTTTCCGCGCCGTACGTCAGGGCCGTCTCGGCCGTCATCGGTTTCTGGCCGAGCGCCACCTGGGCCTGCTTGTTCTTTTTCACGAGCTTGTTGATCTGCAGCTCGCGATAGTCGCGGTGATACCCCCACTCGCCGAGTCCGGGCAGCGTGACGACGGAATTCAGATGACCGCCAATTTTCGCGGCCGTGTCATAGAGATGCACGGTGTAGCCGCGTTCCAGCAGCACTCGGGCGCACTCGGAACCGGATGGCCCGGCGCCGATCACCAGGATGGAGTCGTCGGAGCCGCGTTTCGGAAATTTCTCCGGATGCCAGCCGCGCCGGTATTCCTCGCCCGCGGTGGCGTTCTGCGTGCATATCATCGGCGGGCCGCCGATTTCCCAGCGCGAAATGCACACATTGCAGCCGATGCAAACGCGGATGTCGTCGTAGCGGCCTTCTTCGATCTTCTTCGGCAGCCAGGGATCGGAGATGGATGGCCGCGCCGCGCCGATGATGTCGGCGATGCCCTTGGTCACGATTTCGGTCATCTTTTCCGGATCGGTGAAGCGGCCCACGCCGAGCACCGGCTTCTTGGCCACTTGCTTGACGAAGCGCGTCCACGGCACCTGGTGGCCCTGCTGGTAGAACCTGGAAGGACCCGCGTCCTCGCCCCACTCGGCGATGTCGCCCACATCCACGTCCCATAAATCGACCAGCGGGTCGGCCATCCCGATGAACTTCATGCCGTCATTTTCGATCTCGACCCCCGACTCGCCGTACAGGGTATCGACCGCGAAGCGGGTGGCGATCGCGGTGTCGTTGCCGACGGCGCGCCGCACTTTTTCCAAGGTTTCGAGCCAGAAGCGCGCACGGTTCTCCAGCGTGCCGCCGTATTTGTCCTTGCGCTTGTTGTAGTAGGGAGAGAGAAACTGCAGCGGCAGGTAGGAGTGCGCGCCGTAGACATAGACGATGTCGAAGCCGGCGTCGCGAGAGCGCAATGCCGCATCGACGTAGTACTGCTGCACCATGGCGATGTCGTCCAGGTCCATTTCCTTGCAGTAGGTGAGCGTTTCGAATTCCGAGGCGTATTGGCTCGGACCTCGCGGCGTTGCACGCGACTCCATGCAGGGCGCATGGGACGCGCCGTACCAAAGCTCAACCCCGGCGAGGGAGCCGAAGTGATGAATGTGATCGGTCATGGCGCGCAAATTGCGCACGTCGCCCGCGTCCCAGATGCGCGCCGACAAGCGATGCGTGTCGTCCGATTCGGGGTGAATCGAACAATACTCGGTATTGATTCCCGCCCAGCCGCCTTCGGCTTTCAACGAACGATGCGCCGCCTGGAAACCCGGTTTATCGGAACCGGCACCGATGCAATGCGGCACCTGGTAGAACCGGTTGCGCAGCGTCTTGGGACCGATTTTGATCGGCTGAAACAGGATGTCGTGTTTGGGGTCGCGCGCCATACTCTTGATCCTCTTGATGTGGAGCGGTATTTATCCGGGAAGGGCTCGCCACAGAAGGCGAGGAACTCGTATCATATTCTCGATCGAACGGCGCTCGCCAGATGACGGCCTCGCCCGACCCTGAGCGACGGCGGGCGGAGGGCAGTGCGCGGGCATCGGAAATAAATAGCATGTCAGTTACTGTAGTGCAAATTTATTGCGTGCAGTGTAAATTTACTTGCAAGCGCATGGAAGCTGCGGTCTATGCGTGACCCTCCGGATTCAAAGAGGTCTCGCATGGCGCGTTTACGCAAAAAGCCGATGTCGGGTGCGGTGACTGCTGTCGCCTCGGGCAACGTCGGCCGGCAATTGGGCGCCGTCGCGCGCAGGGTTCGGGAGAGCCAGGATTTGACGCTGACGGATGTTGCGACCTCCGCCGGGATCAGCGCCGGGATGCTGAGCCGGCTGGAAACAGGGCATGTCACTCCCAGTCTGGAGACCCTGGTCGCGCTGGCCGGTGCTCTCGGCGTACGGCCGGCGTTGCTGCTACAGCAAGTGGGCGGAGACGAGGAAGGAGCACAGCGGGTGCCGGCGGGCCAGGGACTCGAAGTAGTGCGGCGCGGCACCCGGCGCGGCCATACCTATCATTTGTTGGCGGCGCAGCGCGGGCCGCGAAAGTCATTCGAGCCCTTTCTCGTGACGCTCACGGACAAAAGCGAAGTGTTTCCGGGCTTTCAGCACCCCGGCACCGAGTTCATTTACATCCTTGCCGGCTCGCTGACCTATCGGCACGGCAGCCACAGCTATCCGCTCGGGGCCGGCGATTCGTTGAGTTTCCGCGGCGACGTGCCGCACGGCCCCGAAACCCTGGACAAGGTGCCGATTCGGATGCTGTCCATCATTATCTACGATGAAGAGAATTGAGTCCTTGACGAGCCGGCGCGCCTCTGGCGCAATGGGTTACAACCGCAAGGCGCTGGACAATGGCTTCGGTATCCCGGCTCGGTAGGCAGATTGAGGAAGTTGTCGCAACGCTGAACGCGATGGGCGCGCGGTTCGCGCTGATAGGCGGGTTGGCGCTTGCTTCGCACAAGGTTATCCGCGCTACGCAGGATGTCGATCTTCTGACCGACGCCGATATTGCGGACAAGATCGACACGGCGTTCGCCAAGCTCGGCTACCGCTGCGCGCACCGCAGCGCTGACGCAGCAAACTATCTTCGCGGTGATGAACGCGTTGATTTTCTATTTGCCAGCCGGCCGATTGCCCGCCGCTTACTGACCGATGCGGTGGAATATACGACCTCGTTCGGGGTATTAAGGGTCATCAGCACGGAAGGCTTGATCGGCCTCAAGCTGCAGGGCCTGGTGAATGATCCGCGTCGTACGCAGGATCTGGAAGATATCCGCGCGCTGTTACGTGCAAACCGCGCAACGCTGAATTTGAACGAGGTGCGGGAGTATTTTCGTCTTTTCGATCGCGAACCGCTGCTGGACGAACTTTTGAATGCGAGAGATTGACCACAAATCGCCATCGGTGCTTCCCCCGCTTGCCGGCGCGGGCGGGATGGTCACCCCGGTGCACAGCGAACGTGAACCGTATGAAGTGCTGGATGACCTCATGAGTGTGATTGAGGTTTTCTGTCCCGAATGGCCGCCGCGGGAAACAACCAGCGGCATAGGGAAGTTCTTGCTGTGAGGCGATAGGGATCGCCGCCATTCAAGGCTGGGACGCGGTCATGGACGCGAGCTTTTCTTCCATCGCTTTACCGAAATAGGCCTGGGGGTTTGACGCATCGACGTGCTCGCGGCGTTCCCGCGCGGCGATCGCCTTCTTTGCCGTGTCGAAGGCCTCGCGCAGCGAGCGGGCGGCGGGCAGCGCGTCCCGGTAGAAGGCCTCGCCAAAATAGGTCAGATCGCGGTCGTTCGAACAGCCAAACGAGGTGCGATCGGCCGCCGCCGCTGTGATGACGATGGTTTGCGGATCGCGCAAGGAATCGATGAAGCCTCCGGCGTAGCACGCCGAGATGATGATCACGCGCCACTTGATGCCGGATTCGCGCAAGGCATCCGCGAGATCCTCGTCGTTCAGATCCTGCAGCGGAAGCTGCGAATTGGAGACTGCGATCGCCGGCTCCTTGGCGCCATGTGACGAGATCGCCAGGAACAGGACGTCTTGCTCGCGATTCATGCGTGAGCCGAGACCGCGCAGAGCGTATGTCAATCCGGATACGGTCGCGAGTGGAGCCCGCTCCAGGTCCCGTTGATCGTTGATCAGCGACAGGCCTCTACTGCCGATGTCATATCGCTCTCCCAGCACCCTCGAGGCTAAGCCGATTTCTTGCGCGAACACCTTCTGGTCGCCGACGCCGGCAAAGCCGAGAAAGTAGGCCTGCGGTCGCGGCGACGTCCCGGGTTCTATCGCTTCCAGCGCGGCATCGATGCGGCCAGCCTGGTCGAACAGAATACCCTCGGCATCCGCAAGCGTGTCGCCAGGCTGCGCCGCCTGCGTTTCGAGCGGAGTCCACACATCGGGAATGGCGTCCAGCGTATCGCTGGCCCAGACAAACCCTGCAATGAACACGAGGCCGGCGCAAGCGGCGGTGCGTTGCGTGTAACCGGTCATGGCGTGCAAGCCGCGCGCCAAGTACAGCAGAATGTAAACACCCACGACGAGGGCCGCGCCCGGCAACCACGAGGGATTGAGATACTCGACGACCACGCCCGCAAACAGCAGCGGCACCGGCACCGCTCCCATCGCCAGTGCGAGCGCAGGCCAGAACGCCGGTCCCGGACGAGCCCACCATCGCAGCAGAGCGGCCAGTCCCAATATTGCCAGTATGTACCAGGCAAGAAGCGGAATGCCGCTTGGGAAAAATTGCGGGTCCGGTTGAGATTGCCATCGGTCAATCGCAATCCAGGCGGCGAGCCATGCCGCAGCCATGATGAGAATGGCACGCAGTGGATTATCGGAGGGCGCTGATCTCACCGGCTTCAATAGCCACAGACGCGTCAAGGCGGTGAGCCATCCTCGCGGCGGATCGTCGGTGTGTGTTGGTATCTCACTCATGGTTGTTGTAGATAATAGCAGTAGACTCATCGAGCGCCCCGGTTGTGCGGTATGCACTACACCTCGCCGCCAACCGACGGAACTCGCGATGTCCATTGCGCCAAACAGTGTTCGAAACCCGATTCGACGTGGCGCGGCCCTTTCATCGACAATGGATACGGTTGAGTACCGGAGGCTGTATGGCTTTGTATAAATTGGGCGATGTTTCTCCGACGATCGCGATGAGCGCGTATGTCGCGCCGAGCGCTTCGGTCATCGGCAAAGTGGGCCTCGCCGACAACAGCAGCGTGTGGTTTGCAGCGACTCTGCGTGGAGACAACGAGATCGTCAGCATTGGCGTCAACAGCAACGTGCAGGATGGGGCGGTGCTGCACACGGATCCCGGTTTTCCGCTGATGGTAGGAGCCAATGTCTCCATCGGCCATCAGGCCATGTTGCACGGCTGCACCATAGGCGAAGGCTCGCTGATAGGAATCCAAGCGGTGGTATTGAACGCGGCCGTGATAGGCAAGGGCTGTCTGGTGGGCGCCGGCGCCGTCATCACGGAACGTAAGGTTTTTCCCGATGGCACGCTTATCTTGGGAGCCCCCGCCAAGGTCGTGCGCGAACTCACCGCCGAAGAGCGCGGCAATCTTTTAAAAGTTGCGGCAAACTACGCGGCGCGCGGTGCCTACTATCGGAATCATTTGCAGCTGATCGCTGATCGTTGACGCGCTGAAAGTCGAACGTTAACGTTGAACGCTAACGTTGAACTCTAAACGCCAAACGCTAGCGCCGAAACGCCGAAACGCCGAAACGCTAACGCTAATTGCTAACGCTAATCGCTGAACGTTGAACATTAAAACGTTGACCGCTTACAATTAAATACCAAGCACCAAGAACGAGGAGAAGGGCATGTCGGACGAAAGGGGTCGTGATCTGAGCAGGCGGGATTTTGTGCAGGGGACCGTGTCGGGGCTGGCTCTGGCGGCGGCGCCCGCTGCGTTGCTGGCCGCAGGCGCCGGGCAGGATGCAGACAAGGCTGCGGTATTGGCGCAGATCCCCAAAATGCATGCCGAGAATGTGCAGCGGTTGCAAGAGTGGATTGCGCTGCCGTCCATCGCGGCGGAGAACCGCAATTATCCGCAAGGGCCGGAGTACATGGCCAAGCTAGCGCAGAATGCCGGTTTCACCGGCGTGAAGCTCATACCCACGTCGGGCAAGCCCGGTGTCTTTGGCAAGATTGATGCGGGCGCGCGAACGACCATGGCGATCTACTTCATGTACGACGTGAAGCAATTCGTGCCCGAGGAGTGGAGTTCGCCGCCGCTTGAGGCGCGACTGGTACAAAAAGCCGGCCTCGGCACGGTATGCATGGGGCGCGGCGCGGTGAATCAAAAGGGGCCCGAGAACTCCTTCCTGAGCGCGCTCATGGCGTTCAAGGCGGCCGGGAGAAAATTGCCGGTGAATCTGGTGCTGGTGTGCGAGGGCGAGGAGGAGATTGCCTCGCCGCATTTTCACGAGGTGATCGCCCACCCCGACGTGATGCCCGACCTCAAGCGCTGCGTCGGCGTCTTTATGCCGGAAGCAGGCCAGGATCGCGATGGCGGGGTGCAGGTGTCGCTGGGCGCCAAAGGGGTCGTGGAACTCGAGTTGATATCCAGCGGCGAGAAATGGGGCCGCGGGCCGGCGCGCGATGTGCACTCCAGTTACGAAGCGCAGATGGATTCGCCGAGCTGGCACCTCGTGCAGGCGCTGAACACCCTGATCGAGAAGGATGGTCACACACCGGCGGTGGCAGGATTCTTCGATAAAGCGAAGCCGTTGACCGCGGCACAGGAGCAAATGATCCGCGAGCACGCGGCGAAGACCTCCGAGGCCACGGTGAAGCAGGTGCTGTCGGTGCAACACTGGGTTCATGACAAGAATTGGGTCGACTCGCTGATGCTGCTTGAGTCGCGGCCGACGATCAACATCGAAGGACTCGTGGGAGGCTATACGGGACCCGGCGGAAAGACGGTGCTGCCCCACAAGGCCGTGGCCAAAATCGACATGCGGTTGGTTCCGGACATGACGGCGGCCGACACCCTGGCCAAGCTGAAGGCGCACCTGGCGAAGCAGGGGTTCGCCGATATCGAAGTCAATATGAGCGGCGGCTACGATCCGACCACAACCGATCCCGGCAGCAAATTGATTCAGACGCAGCTCGCGACCTACCGCAGGCTCGGAGTGGATCCGCAACTGTGGCCGCGCTCGGCGGGATCATGGCCGGGCTACGTGTTTACCGACGTTCCCTTGAAATTGGCGGCGGGGCATTTCGGGCTGGGTCATGGCACGGGCGCACATGCTCCGGATGAGTACTACGTGATCGAGTCGAGCAATCCCAAGGTGCAGGGCCTGGATGGGGCGATCGCGTCGTTCGTGGAGTATTTGTACGCGCTGGGGTAAAGGCGGCAACCCGAGCCGCCAGTAACGGCTGGAGTTGCGCGATTCACTGCGCCGGCTTGTTGTCCGCGCTGTTGGCCGGCTTGGCTGCGGGTTCTTCAGTTTTGGCGGCTTTCACCGCGGCTCGTGTTCTCTGCGCGCCGCGCTTGGTCGCGGCAGCCACCTCATGGGCTCCTTCCTTGCTCGCGACGGCCACGTCGTGCGCCACTTCCTTCGCCGCCTCGGCGACTTCTTTCGCGCCTTCCTTCGCCGCCTTCGCGACGACTTTGGCGTCATGTTTGACCGTCTCGCCGACCACCTTGGCATCGTGCTTTACCGTAGCCGGAACATCGGCCGACGGATGGTCGTCGGGCGCGGCACTCAAGGGGGCTGCCGCAAAACTGAGCAGGACGAACCCGGGCAAGACGAACCCGGGAAGATACCTTGTGATGATTTTCACTGCTTTCTCGCTAATTGAACACATTACCGTATTTCTCTCGGAGAAGGGCTTTCTGTACTTTGCCTGTTCCTCCCACCGGGAGCGATTCCAGAAAAATGACCTGGTCGGGCACGCACAGCCGGGCGACATGTCGCGACAGAAATTCCAGGATTTCCTCCCGCTCCACGGTGTGGCCCTGCTTGCGCACGATGAACAGCAGCGGCCTTTCCTGCCATTTCGGATGTTTTACGCCAATGACGGCCGCCGCAGCGACCGCCGGATGGCCGATGGCGGCATTCTCCAGATCGATCGAGCTGATCCATTCGCCGCCGGTCTTGATGAGGTCTTTGGCGCGATCCCTGATCTGCATCACGCCCCCGGCATCGATGCTGGCGACATCGCCGGTGGGAAACCACCCCGCCGTGCACGGTGAGGAATCGCTTTTGTAGTACCCGCTCACGATCCACTGCCCGCGCACCATCAGCTCGCCTTGCGATCGGCCGTCGCGCGGCAACGTGGACCCGTGTTCATCCACAACTTTACATTCCACGCCGAACACCGATTTTCCCTGCTTGGCGATGACCGAGTGTCTCTCCGCCGCCGGACACTTCATCTGCTCCGAATCAAGGCAGCTGATCGTCGCCACGGCGACAGTCTCGGTCATACCCCAGCCTTGCCGCACCTCGATCCCGTAGCCCTCCACAAACTTGGCGATCAACGCCTGCGGCATGGCGGATCCGCCGACGACCGTGCGCCGCATGCTCGAAAAGCGCAGATTGTGTGTTTCAAGGTGCTGCATCAATCCGAGCCAGATGGTGGGCACCCCGGCGCTGACCGTGACTTGCTCGCTTTCCATCATGTCGTAGAGGCCGGTGCCATCCAGGCGCGGGCCCGGCAGTACCAGCTTCGCACCACCGATCAATGCGGCATACGGAATGCACCAGGCATTGATGTGAAACATCGGGACGGCGGGCAGAATGGTTTCTCTGGGAGACAGCCCGAGCACCCCGGGCATGCAGATCACGGTGGCATTGAGCACAATCGACCGATGAGAATACAAGGCGCCCTTGGGGTGTCCGGTCGTCCCGGAGGTGTAGCACAGCGCCGCGCCGGTGCGCTCGTCGAATTCAGGCCATTCAAACTGCGGGCTCTCCGAGGCTATCAATTCCTCGTAGCAACGAAGGTGGGGTATCCCTTCGACCGCGGGCATGTTCGCCGCGTCGCTCAAGGCGACCCAGGCCTCGACCTGCGGGCAATGGGGAGCGATTCCCTTGATCAAGGACGCAAACGTGGCGTCGAACAGCAGGACTCGATCTTCGGCGTGGTTGATGACATAGATCAGCTGCTCGGGATGCAGGCGCGGGTTGCAGGTGTGCATCACCATGCCGCTGCCGGACACCGCGTAGTAGGCTTCCAGATGGCGATGATTGTTCCAGGCAATGGACCCGACCGCGGCACCGGCGTCCAATCCCAGGTGGCGAAGCCCGTTCGCCAGCCGCCGAACCCGCGCCGCGCATTCGGCATAGGAGTAGCGAAACATCGGGCCATGCGTCTCGCGCGAGACTATTTGCACGTCTCCAAACTGCGCCGCCGCATGCTCGATGATGCTGGAAATCAGCAGCGGCCGGTCCATCATCAGTCCAGGTTTGAGCATGGCGTACGTCTCCTTGGGAGCCTGTCCGAGTAATGATGCGCCTGTTGCGGCCGACTGCTTCGCTTTCCTTGCTCCGCAGTCGGACCGGGCTGGCCATTGCGCTGCGCGGTCCCTGCTCCGCGCAAGCCCTGGGTGACCATTGCGCTGCGCAGTCCCTGCTCCGCGCAAGCCCTGGGTGACCATTGCGCTGCGCAGTCCCTGCTCCGCGCAAGCCCTGGGCGACCATCCATGGTCGCCCGCGGGACGCATGCGTCCCGCCCTGGCCAGCCGTGCAACGCACGCG
>Ga0210394_10007175_pt1 | contig 11816 bp, 10 predicted proteins | sample IncBWC12MmetaG_FD_160121 | JGI IMG/M metagenome (GOLD analysis project Ga0210394, IMG submission 160121) | Forest soil microbial communities from Barre Woods Harvard Forest LTER site, Petersham, Massachusetts, United States - Inc-BW-C-12-M | ecosystem: Environmental > Terrestrial > Soil >... | reverse complement strand
ATTCGGCCGTCGCCTGCGCCAGCGTCAAAGACGGTTTTGGACGGCAGTGACGAAACCAGCGACTGAAGCGCGTCGAAAGCAAACTGATAGCGCGATGCCCCCAAGTTTTCGGTGGGCTGGTCCATCGAACAGGGCTTCCTCAGGAAAGCCCGTTGGACACCCAGACCCGCTGACGACGACGGCATAACGGATTTTATCACCTTTCGTCAGTGATAGATCCGCGAAAATGGCAGGTCGGAGACCTGCTCCACCAGCTACGGCGCGTCCGCATGCCAAGCGTTCACCGCGTCGATCACCCGCGCGACCTCCGCATCGGTCAAATAGGGGTGAATCGGGAGGCTGACTTCGGAAGCGGCGATACGGCGGGCTGTGGCGCAATCGTCGGCGAAGTCGAAGACGGCGTGGGCCATGACGGGCTGGTCGGGAATGATGACCGGGTAGTGTTCGGCGGGCTGGACATCCGAGGTCTTGAGGTGCTGCATGAAGGCGGCCTTGCGGCCGGGAGGGACCAGGACGGGAAACAGGTGCCAGCTCGACTGGGAGCCGTCGGGCGCGCCGGGGCAGCGGACCTCCGGGTGAGAAATTCCGCCGAGGTAGCGGGCCGCAATAGCGCGCCGGCGCTCAATCCATCGGTTCAAACGAGGCAGCATGGCCCGATGAAGAAGAGCGGCTTGCAGCTCATCCAAGCGGCTGTTGTAGCCGATCAACTCGTGGCGGTATTTGGCGGATTGGCCGTAATCGCGCAGGGCGGCGGCTTGCGCGCGCCACTCCGGATTGGCGGTGAGGATCGCGCCGCCGTCGCCCAACGCGCCCAGGTTCTTGGTGGGATAAAAACTGGTGGCGGCGAGATGACCGGCGGTCCCGGTGGCTTGGCTCATATTGGTCGCGCCGTCCTTGGTCCCGCCGTGGAAACGGGCGCCGATGGACTGGGCGCAGTCCTCGACGATATGCACGCCGAACTCCTCGCGCAGGTGACGCAGGCCCGCGACATCGAGCGCGTGACCGTAGAGATGCACGGGGACAAAGAAACGGATATCCGGGCGGCGCCAAAACAGATCGCGGCAGCGGTCCAGATCGAGCAGGCCGCGTTCGCCGGTATCGACGTATACCGGCACCGCGCCGAGCTTCAAGATGGCGAGCGTGGTGGCAAAGGCCGAAAGCGGCGTGGTCAGCACCGGGTCGCCGGGCATGCACCCGAGAATCTTGAGCGAAATTTCGACGGCGTCCAAGCCGCTGGCGACGCCGATGGCGTGCTCGACGCCCCAATACGCGGCCAGCGAAGCTTCGAATTCCCGCACCTCGTTCCCCAAGACATACCAGCCGCTTTCGCCCACCTTGCGAAAAGCGGCCAAGGCGTCGTCCTGGATATCCAGCCATTGCCGGCGGAAATCATTTGCAGCGATCATGAATTTTCTTCCGAATTCGGGTAACAACCGCCCCGGCGCGGATTGCGTCCCCTTCAGCGTACCTAACAAGTTGCGCAGTTTGGCGCGCGAATTGCCTTCTCGTTTGGGGAGGCGATTCTTATGAAGGACGAACTCAACTCGGAATACAACGAGGAACGCTGGGCCGCCGCGCACCGTCGTGGCAACTTCCTAACCGCGACTTGTATCGTTCTCGCCGGCGCCATCGTGGGTCTGGTGTGGTATGCATACCCCTTGCTGAAGGATCGCGATTCGTCGTTTCACGATCTACCGAGCCTGACGCAGAGATTAACCCACGCCGTGAACTCGATCGGCGATCGATTAAGGGAGGCCGAGGCGAAAGCGGCCGACACGTCCAACGCGCAAGCGTCTCTGCGGGATCAAATGACCGATCTTGGCCGGAACCTGCGTGCTCGCATCGAGAAAGCCGGCCAGCAGGCGAGCCAATCGGCGGAGGACACCTACCACAAGCTGCAGGCGGAAATCAGAACCCAGACCGAGGGACTCGCGCAGGTGACGGAGCGCGTGTCGGGTCTTGAATCCGGGCGTGAGAAGGATCAGGCCCAGTTCGCGCAATTCCAGCAGACTCTGAACCAGGTGCGCGAGCAGGCCGACGCGCGGGCGGTTCAGCAATCCGCCGATCTGGCGCAGGTTCGCGGCCAGATGGAGGAAAGCCGCACCGGCGCGGGCGAACAAATTGCGGCGCTCCAGAGCGACGAGGACCGCGACCGGCGCGACATCGATGCCGTCACAGACCAGGTGGCCGTTCGCAAGATCCCGTTTGAAGCCACCAAGAACCACAGCCGCGATTTGGGCGAAGGCATCTTTTTGTATATCGACACCACCGACCCCACGTACCGCCAGGTGAGCGGACGGGTGTGGGTGACAAGCGATCGCCGCAACCTGTGGCTGCATAACCAGAGCGTGCAGGAGCCGGTGATTTTCTACGGCTATCAGGACGGACAGAAGCGTGAGCTGGTGATCACCAACGTGACCACGAACTCCGTGACGGGTTATTTGCTGCTGCCAAAAGGTTGATGGCGTGCGACTGAGCATCCGTTTGAACCTGTGGCTGATCTTCGCGGTGGGCGGAGTGTCGCTGGCGTTCGCGCTGTACCAGACGCAGAGTGAAACGCATGGGCTGCGCCGGGACCTGGACCGTCAATCCGCGGTGCTGGCCGAGAGCCTGGAGAAATCGGCCGCGCCGCTGGTGGCCGCGCACTCCTATCGCGATTTGCAGCGGCTGGCGGACCGGTTCAAGGACCATGAGCGGCTGGCGGGCGTGGCGGTGTACGATGCGCAGGACCAGCCGCTGGCGATCACGCCGAATCTGGCCGCGCGGGTTCCTGAGCTGCCTCCGGTGGTGGATCATGCCGCCAAACAAGGCGTCGCGGCGGGCGAGTATTTCAAGACCGCCGGCGGGCTCATGCACGTGTTCGCGCTGCCGCTGAATCGAGAGACCGGCGGGGGCGAGATGGGCGCGCTGGCCGTGTTCCACGATGCGGCTTTCATCGAATCGCAGAGCGACGCTACCTTGCACCGCGCCTTGGCCAGCGTGGCCATTCAAACTTTGCTGATTGTATCGGTGACGCTGCTGGTGCTGCGCTGGGGCTTGGGCCAGCCGATCGAAAAGTTGGCGCGCTGGCTGGGCGATTTACGGACGGGCCAAGTCGCCGCCGGCAGCGGTCCCGATCTTCCCGAGGAGGACGTGTTCCGTCCACTCAAGCGTGAGGCCGCGCGCCTGGCAACCAGCATCTCCGCCGCGCGCGCGGCCGCGGAGGAAGAAGCGCGCCTGCGCTATAGCTCCGAGGCGTTGTGGACCCCGGAGCGCCTGCGTGTCGCGGTCGAGAGCAAGCTGGGCGGCAGCCGCTTGTTCGCCATCTCCAATCGCGAGCCTTACGAACACGTGCGGCGCAACGGATCGGTGGAATGCCTGGTTCCCGCCAGCGGCCTGGTGACCGCGCTCGAGCCGGTGTTGCGCGTCTGCGACGGCACCTGGATCGCGCAGGGGACCGGAAACGCGGACGCGGAAACGGTGGACGAAAACGATCGTCTGCGCGTGCCTCCGGACCACCCCGAGTACACTCTGCGCCGCGTGTGGCTGACGCCGGAGGAGGAACAGGGATTCTACTTCGGTTTCTCCAACGAAGGCCTGTGGCCCTTGTGCCACATCGCGCACACGCGCCCGGTCTTTCGCGAACAGGATTGGGAAGCCTACTACGCCATCAATCGCCGCTTTGCCGACGCCTTTCTCGAGGAAGCCGCGGAGGAGAAGAATCCGGCCGTGCTGGTGCAGGATTACCACTTCGCGCTGGTTCCGCGCATGATCAAGGACGCGCGGCCGGACGCCCGCGTGGCGATTTTCTGGCACATTCCGTGGCCCAATCCGGAGGCCTTCGGCATCTGCCCCTGGCAGCGCGAGCTGCTGGACGGCCTGCTGGGCGCGGATCTGATCGGGTTCCACATTCAGTCGCACTGCAATAACTTTCTGGAATCGGTGGACCGCGCGCTGGAGTCGAGAATCGACCGCGAGCATTTCGCAGTGAACCGCGGCGGGCGCCTCACCTATGTGCATCCGTTTCCCATCAGCGTCACTTTCGGAAAGAATCACGAAGAGCCGGAAGCACCGGATGTGCACCGCGAGCGCGCCTGTCTGTTGCGCCGGGCGGGATGCGCCAGAGCGTCGCTGCTGGGGATCGGCGTCGATCGGGTGGATTACACCAAGGGCCTGCCGGAGCGGCTGTTGGGCGTCGAGCGCTTCTTCGAGAAGTATCCGGTGTACCGGGGCCAATTCACCCTGGTGCAGGTGGGCGCGCCCAGCCGCACTCACATCCGCCGCTATCAGGACCTGATGGAGGAAGTCAAAGCGGAGGTGGAGCGCATCAACAAACGCTTTCAGACGCCGGATTGGCGGCCCATCGCGTTCCTGGCGCAGCACCACAGCCATCGCGAGATTCTTCCGTATTACCGCAGCGCGGATGTGTGTTTGGTGACGTCGCTTCACGACGGCATGAATCTGGTGGCCAAGGAATTCGTGGCCGCGCAGGACGCCGAGACAGGGGCGCTGATTCTGAGCCGCTTCGCCGGCGCCGCGCATGAGCTGGTGGACGCGCTGCAGGTCAATCCGTACGATACAGAGGCGCTGGCGGAGGCGATTCACCGCGCCTTGGAAATGTCTCCCGAGGAGCGCCACGCGCGCATGAGCCGGATGCGCGCCTACGTTCGCGAACACAATATCTATCGCTGGGCCGGAGACCTGATCGCGGAGCTGGCGGCGGTGCGCGTGGAGGATACGCCACCGGCTCCGCACGCGAGTCCGGCGCGGAGCGAGGCTGTCGCCGGTGTCCTGTGCTAGCACCAGGTTGCGAAAGTTCGCGTACGCCGCTCTCTTACGGTCACGGTTCAGCCGGGCCTCCGGCGCGGGTGGGGCAGGTCTCCGACCTGCCTTTTCGGCGCCGCAGATCGGGTCTCGGAGTAGAAAGGCTTTCCGAACCGCGCGGGTTAGCAAGCGGTCGGGAGATCCGGCTAAGAAGATGCGCTCTCTATTAGACGATTGGGACGAGGTTGCGCAGCGGGTGCGGGAAGCTCCGTCCATCGCGCTGATTCTGGATTACGACGGGACGCTTGCGCCGCTGGTGGAAGATCCTCGCGCCGCGGTCATGAATCGTGCCGCGCGCGCCGCGTTGATGCGGCTCGCGGGCAATCCCGGAGTGCGCGTCACGGTGATCAGCGGACGCCGGGTGGCCGATCTGCGCGCGCGGGTGGCAGTGCCGGGCGTCGAATATCTTGGCGTGCACGGAAGCGACTCACCAGGCGCGAGCTTTCCCCCGGACGTCAGGCGCGTCGTCGACGCCGCGCGAGCCGAGCTGGCCTCGCGGTTCAACGGAAGCGCGGGGGTCATGATCGAGGACAAGGGCATCGCCTTCGCAGTGCATCACCGTCGCGCCGGAGCGCCGGAAGTAGCTCATGCCCGCGAAATCCTCGGCCGGGTCGTCGAAAGGTTCGAGGGCGCGCTGCGGGTGGTTCCCGGCGATCGCGTCTGGGAGGTTTTGCCGAAGGAGATTCGCGGCAAGGGCCATGCCGCGGGGCGGCGATGGCGCGCGCGGGCGGCCGGGGCGCTGCCCATTTACATCGGCAACGACGGTACCGACGAAGGGGCCTTCCGTGCACTCGCGACTGGTCTGACCGCGCGCGTGGGGGCCGTGCGGCCAACCCGCGCCCGCTACTTTCTGCGAAATCCCGCCGAGGTCGCCCGATTCCTGGAAAAGCTGGAGGAGGAAACGCAATGGAGACCAACCCCGGATTCCAATTCGTCACCGCATCCTATGTGATCCGCATCAACAATCAAAAGGCGACCACGTTGAATGAACTGCGCAGGGGTCTGGACCAGGCCAGCGACGATTCCATTTTCTTCCACACCTTCCAAAGCCTGGGGCGGAACCATTTCCTCACGGAGGGCTTCTCCAGCGATCTGGCCCAGTGGGTGCTTATTGGACTGAATCGTCCGCGCCTCGCCGAACGCCTGGGCGGCCTGGACGTCCGCGACTACCTGTCGCTGGCGGAGCTGCGCGGCGATGTCCGCTGCATCTTGAACGAATACTGCGAGGCGCAGCCCCGCGAGGCCGATATCTCCAGCTTTGAACCGTTTCACTTCTGCGAGTGCTCGGAGGTGACCGCGCCGCTGGGGCCGGAGGCTCACACGCTGGCCGAGTTCCGCGAGGGCCTCGAAGGCCTGAGCAGCGCAACGATTTATTATCATTTTCTGATCTCGCGGCTGCGGCTCCAGCTCAAAACCAACGACTTTTCCTATTGGCTGGAATCGGTGATGGACCGCCCGGACCTGGCGCGGCGGATCAACCGCATCGACATTTACACCAACACGCTGGATAGCGCGCGAGATGAGATGGTGCGGATCGTGCGCGCCGGAGAAAGACGATGACCACCGTAGAGCCGGGCAGCGAAGAGATCACGCTGGATCGCTATGTTCCTCTGCTGGGCGCCGAGATCGACGAGTTACGCGCCTTGGCCAGGCCGCTTGCCGGAAAGGAAGTGGCGATGGTCAATTCCACCAGAGCCGGCGGCGGCGTTGCCGAGCTGCTGAACCGGATCGTGCCGCTGCTCGAGGAGCTGGGCTTACGGCCGGGCTGGGAAGTCATCGCCGGCGAAAGGGATTTCTTTGAAGTCACCAAAGCCTTCCATAATGCGCTGCACGGAGATCCGGCTCCGCTGCCACCGAAATCGTTCGAAATCTTCCGCGCCTACAGCGAGTACAATCGCCGCCGCCTGCACCTGGATCGGGAGTTCGTGGTCATCCACGACCCTCAGCCCGCCGCGCTGATCGACGGACGCGCGGGGCATGCGGGTCATTGGATCTGGCGTTGCCACATCGATCTTTCGCGGCCGTCCCTGGAGGTGTGGGATTTTCTGAAGCCGTGGGTGTCGCGCTACGACGCCTCGATCTTTTCCTCGCCCGATTTCGCGCGCCAGCTTCCCATTCCCCAATACCTCTTCTACCCCGCGATCGACCCGCTTTCGGATAAGAACCGTCCCCTCGATCCGGTCTTCGTGCGGAGCGTGATGGAAGGCTTCGGCATCGATACGGAGCGGCCGGTCCTGACGCAGATCTCGCGCTTCGACCGCTTGAAGGACCCGGTGGGCGTGGTGCGGGCGTATCGCATGGTCAAACGCTACTTCGATTGCCAACTGGTGCTGGCCGGAGGCGGCGCCGACGACGATCCGGAAGGCAGCGTGGTGCTGCAGGAGACGCGCCAGGAGGCCGCCGCTGATCCCGACGTCCATATTCTGGAGCTGCCCGCGGCCAGTCCGCTGGAAGTCAACGCGCTCCAGACCGGGTCGACGGTGGTGATTCAGAAGAGCCTGCGGGAGGGCTTCGGCCTCACCGTGGCCGAGGCCCTATGGAAGAAAAAGCCCGTAGTGGCCTCGGCCGTCGGAGGAATTCCGGTGCAAGTGATGCACAAGCAGACCGGGCTGCTGGCCCATTCCGTGGAAGGAACGGCGTATCAAATCCGCTATCTGCTGTCGCATCCGGAGATCGCCGCGCGCTTGGGCGAGCAGGGACACGCCCACGTCCGCGAGGAATTCCTGATCACCGGAAACGTGAAGCGCTATATCACGCTCTTCTCCTTGATGTTGCGGTAAGAAGTGATGCTCCGGTAAGAAGTCCGCTCGCAGTCCGGGGGCACGCGCCCTTGAGTTTCTACATTTCGGAGGTCACTGGGCCGAATGTGGAGCAGGTCTTCGGCCTGCCATCTTTCGGACGGAGTTAGAAACCGCTAACAGAGCCGTGACCAAAAGGAGCGGATGAACCGGCGGTTAGGCGGCGGAGGCTGCGACGCAGGCGTTTCGCTCACCCATCACGTTGGCAAAGTGGGCGACCACCTGAGACATGTCTTCCAGCGCCCGGCAGGCTGCTTCCGTGGAGAAGCGCCGGCTCACCTGATACCAGGCGTCCGTCAGACGATAGTTCATCGCCAGCATCCGGGTCTCGATCGACGATTCCCCGGCGCCGGAATGGGCTGCGTTCTTCAACAGATAGGTGATCACGGCGTAGTCGCGTTCCAGAGCCGCATGTAGCGGGTCGAAGTCGGTGATGTCGCGCCCACGCAAGCGAGACTGGACATCCGGAAAGCTGAGTTGGTTGGCCGCGGCCACGGCGCCGGCGTAATCCAGAGCCGTCTTGGCGCTCACGATCAACAGGCAAGTATAGCGAAACCAGTAGCCGAACAATACGATCGACCCCGCCGCGATAATTGCCGTGACTGCCAATTCGAACATCCTTGTATAGCTCTTCTCTTGCGGTGCTACCCACCGCAATCGCTAGGCTGTATTGAGCTATTGGAAGGTTAACACTGGGTGATAATGGAAGGCAATAGATTGCGAGGTACTAAGAGTGTTTTTCCCTACTCCTATGGTACTTCGCCAAAAACCATATCGGGCGGACCCTGATGTGACTTGAGGAAATCGCGATAGAGCGCGGCATAACTCGCGGTCACGTAGTCCCCGGGGGCGAATCCCAATCGTTGCGCGGTGCGGTCAATCCAGTCCCCTGGGCCCTCTAGTTCTAGGAAGACGCCAATGGGAGTTTCATCCAGCGTCACAAGGCCGGATTCGCCTGGAGTTTGAAAGGTGGTGCGGTATTTCTCGTAGCGGAAGGAGGGGACAAAACCCAGCCGCCCGAGGATCTGCGCGAGCCTGCCGCCATCCTCGGCGGAGGTTTCCAGTTCCTCGCGGGACTTGTGAAGGCCGGCGGAAACAACGGGTCCTTTGTAAGTGAGGATGCCGCGTCCGCTTTCCGATCGAAGACGCAGAAGCCTTCCGCTCAGCCGCAAGGCGCGATCGGGAAAATCGAACACCTGGTCGACTTGGAGGGTGCGCGGCGCAATCATGCGATAGCCATGCTCTTCAATCAGTTGCCGCGCAGGCCCCACGCCGCCCCTCATAGGAATCTTGATCTCGGTCTCAATTGGGTTGGTCATGCGGCGGGTTGGTTATGCGGCGAATCTGGACGCTCTGTCCAAAATGATACGCCGAAGTGGGGGATAATGTGAGGCACGGGCGCGTAGCTCAATTGGATAGAGCATCAGCCTTCGAAGCTGAGGGTTGCAGGTTCGAGCCCCGCCGCGCCCACCACAAACTCCTTGTCACGAATCGCCGGTTTCAAGCCTCTCCCAAGTGAGGACACTTTTATGAACCGCATTGCTCTAGCCGCGGCGACGCTTTTCGTGGCCGCGTCTCTGACCCACGCTCAGTTCGGCCCCGAACCCAGGTATGACGCCGGCTCCGTTTCCGCTTTGGTTGACCGGGTTCATGGCGATCTAAATCGTGCCTACGGAGAATGGCACTTCTCGGACGCCGACCGGGACCGCTTGAATCACTCCGAGAAAGAGCTCCGGGACTTCGCCAAAAAGTGGGAGGCTGGCAAGTTCGACAAAGGCCAACTCGACGGCGCCATCGACAGCGTCCAGCACGTCCTGGACAATAACAAAATGCCGCTTGGGGACCGCGATGCCCTCTCCGAGGACCTTTCCCAGCTTCGCAAGATGCGTGAGGCCCACGACCGTCATGAGATCGAGGGCGACCGGCACTAAGGGCATATGGCAGGTCACAGACCCGCCGCAGTGGGCTGCAAAACCTCAGTCGTTGATAAGTGGGGCAGGTCTGTGACCTGCCGTTTTCGGGCGTTCACGAAGGGCGGTCTCAGAGTAACCGGGTCTCCGGCGGGGCCGGATGACGAACGGCAAGAGATCGCATCACAGAAGCTAGGGCAGGTCTGCGACCTGCCTTTTCCTACTTCCTTATTGCGCCTGAGTCGCCGGGACTTCGATGTTAAAGCTATAGCCGAAGCCGCGCACACTGCGGATGAAGGAGGCGCCTTCCGTAGCCTCGATCTTCTGCCGGAGACGCAGGACGTAGACGTCGACCGTCCGGTCGGTGACGGCGCGATCGTGCCCCCAGACTGCGTCGAGCAACTGCTCGCGGCTGAACACCACTCCGGGGCGGCTCATCAGGAATTCGAGCAAGCGGAACTCGGTCGCGGTCAGGGCGATCTCCTGGCCGGCCAGGCGCACCTGGCAGCGCGGGCGGTCCAACTCCAGCTCTCCGGCCTTGAGCAGCTTGGTCGCCGGCTGCTGGCCGCGAAAGTGAATCTTGATGCGCGCGATCAGCTCGCGCACAAAGAAGGGCTTGACGATGTAGTCGTTGGCGCCCAACTCCAAACCCACGATGCGGTCGGTTTCCGAGGCCCGCGCCGTCAGAAAAATCACGGGAAGGTGCTGGAGCTCCGGATGCGAGCGGATTCCCTTGCAAATGTCGAGCCCGTCGGAATCCGGGAGCATGATGTCCAGAATCACCAGATCCGGCCGTTCGCGGCGGCACAGCTCGATCGCGCCTTTACCGGTCTGTGAACCCACCATCGCGAACCCCTCTTTCTCGAGGTTGTACTGAATCAGGGAGTACAGGTCCGCGTCGTCTTCAATCAGCACGATTTTCTTCATCTCCCTCACAGGGTAACCGAGTTAACATTACAAAGCGATTACGATGAGGTGAACTTACGCTAACTGTAAGATACCCGTTACGCAGTGGTGCTAGCATGGTCTACCGGACACACCATTGCAGCCTAACTTTCGGAGCACGATCTTCCAGCGTCTTTTCTGGTGCGCCTTCCTGGCGATGGCGTTGGGCGTGGCGGCGGCGGGCATCGTACTGGGGTGGCCGCTGAGACTGGAAGTACTGCTGGGCGCGGGGGGCGCGGCGATCTCGCTGGGGCTGGCGCTGGTCCTGTCGCGGCCGGTCGACCTGCGCATCGCGCGCATGCGGGCGTTTGCCGAAGGGCTGCTCGAAGCCGGCGACGAGCAGGCGGGCGCGAGCATGCTGGTTCGTCTGGGAGTCGACGAGTTGGAGGCGCTGGACCGGTCGTTACTACGCATGGCCGGGCAGACGCGCGTGCTGGTGGAGCGGGCCAAGGTGGAATCGGCGCGCCGCGAGGCCATTCTGGCTTCCATGGCCGAAGGCGTTCTGGCGGTGGACGAGCGCTTGCGCGTGACCTTCTGCAATCAGGCGCTGGCGCGGCTGGCGGGGACACGCATGCCGTCGAGCGGAATGCCACTGATGGAGCTGGTGCGGGACACCACGTTGCACGAAACGCTGAGCGAGGTGATCCGCACGGGCAGTCCAACCAAGCGGCATCTAAAGATTCCGGCGGCCAATGGGCGCTCCTTCGAGTTGCAGGCCGCGCCGCTGATCTCCGGCAACAAGCCCGGCGATAAGCCCGGAGCCATCGCCATTCTGCACGACATCACCGACCTGGAGCGTCTCGAAAACGTCCGCACGGATTTCGTGGCCAACGTTTCGCACGAATTCCGCACGCCTCTGGCGGCCATCTCCGGTTACGCGGAAACGCTGCTCGACGGCGCGATCGAGGATCGGGACAACAACCGCCGGTTTCTGGAAATTATCCGCTCCAACGCGATCCGGCTCAACAGCATCGCCGCGGACCTGCTCACGCTCTCGGAGCTGCAAACCGGCGTGGGTCCGCAAAACACCGAGCAGGTGCCGCTGCGGGAGGTGATCGAAAGCGCGCTCTCGACCATCGCGTCGGAGGCGGCTCTGCGCGGCGTAACGGTCGAGAAGGGGCCAATCGACAACATGATGGTGCAGGGATCGCGCTACCGGCTGGAGCAGGCGCTGGTGAATCTGCTGGCCAACGCAGTGAAGTTCAACCGCGCCTCCGGCAAGGTGCGGGTGGAGACCCAGCGCAATGGGTCGAGCATCGGCATCCTGGTTTCGGACACCGGGATGGGGATTCCGTCGCGCGATTTGCCGCGGATTTTCGAACGGTTCTATCGCGTGGACAAGGCGCGCTCACGGCAGGTA
>Ga0210394_10007174_pt1 | contig 11818 bp, 8 predicted proteins | sample IncBWC12MmetaG_FD_160121 | JGI IMG/M metagenome (GOLD analysis project Ga0210394, IMG submission 160121) | Forest soil microbial communities from Barre Woods Harvard Forest LTER site, Petersham, Massachusetts, United States - Inc-BW-C-12-M | ecosystem: Environmental > Terrestrial > Soil >... | reverse complement strand
ACCAAGTGCAGTTACAGGTCCCGCTCATGGAGCGGCCACACAAAACGGACAACCTGACGGACTTGGTCGACCCGGAGAAAAATCTCGTCAGGCGCCTAGGTATTCTGGGAATCGAACTCGATCTGAATTTGGCCCAGTCGTTGCCTGATTTACGCATTCCTACGGGCGTTATCGTGGCAGCCAAGACTGTGGGAGCGCAGCAAGAGGTTCCGCTTCAAAGCGGGGACGTCATCCATGCGTTGAACGGAACGACCATTACTACTTTGGCCGGATTGCGCGAAAGCTTAACGAAGCTGAATATTGGGGACCCTGTCGCTCTACTGATTGAGCGCTTCGCTCAACTGCAATATGTGTCATTTCTGCTGTAGAAACCGCTGAGTGAAGTCACCCGCTATTGGAAAGCTACGGTCTCAGGCCGGGAATCTTTACCCGGACACGCCAGAGATTCTTGGCACTGACGAGATACAAGGTCTTGTCGTCGGGGTCGCCGAACGCAAGGTTGGCGAACCGGATTCCCTCGGGTGCGGGAACTTTACCCAGGCGTTTTCCTGCGGGCGAAACAATCCACAAGCCACCTGTGGCTGCCGTATAGACGTTGCCCTGGCGATCGACGCGCACGCCATCCGGTCCGCCCAAACCCTTTTCGCCGGCCAGATCCAAGAACAGGCGGCCATTCTTCACGGTGCCGTCGGGCTGAACGTCGTAGGCAAAAATCTGCTTGAACATCGGAGCGTTGGTTACGTACAGGGTTTTTTCGTCCGGAGAAAGGGCGATCCCATTGGGCGGCGCGCCGCCGGGATCCTTATCCAGCAGGGTCACCTTGCCGGCTTTTACGAAATAGAAACCGTGGAAGGGCAATTCCTTTTGTGGACTATTTTCTCCGCCGAGACACCCTGAGGGGCCATCGGTGAAGTAGACGGCTCCATCGGATTTGCCAACGATATCATTGGGGCAACCAAGGCGCTTCCCTTCGTAACGATCGGCCAAAATGGTGCGTTCGCCGTTTTTCTCGAGACGCTCGACGGCGCGATCGCCATTGGCGTCGATGAGTAGCCGATGTTGGCGATCGAGCGTGAGACCATTGCTGCCACGAAGCGGCGCACCACTGGAATCCGCAGCTCCGACTTTGGACGCGTCCTTGTAGCCGGAATGTTCGAGGAATACGGTCAGCTTTCCTGTTGGCGCGCAGGGTGACTTCGCACAGTCGGGTGCCCACTTATAGATGCGATTTCCAGGAACGTCACTAAAGAGAAGATATCCCGGCTTGCCTTCCGAAACCCAAACGGGCCCTTCGCCGCCCTGAAAGCCTTCGCCAGGAAGCATCTCCAGTTTGGCATCCGCGGGGAGAATCGCATTCAGCGCCGGATCGAATCGCACGACGTCTGTTGCGATTGGCGTTGCGGTTGGCGTTTGTGCCCGGGAGAAGACCGCGACCATCGCAAGCAGCAACCAGGAATACGACAGGAATCGGACAAGCCGACTCATATTTAAGCTCCTTGAGAATCGAGTCAGTGGCTGCTCGCGATAGCGTTGGGGTGTTCGCGGCGAAGAATGGCGATGGCTTCGTCCAGCGAACCGACGTGACGGTAGTCGCTGGCCTCCATCCGTGCATACCCGCTCAAAGCACCGAATAGAAGCTTGCGGCCCTGGTAATCGTAGGAATACCGCACCGGCTCCCAGATGCCGGATGCTACCTCCTGCTGTTGCAAACTGGCCTGAGCACCGCGATCAATTTTGACGATCAAGCCCGCCGCAATGGAAATGTCATCTCTAAGCCTGGCATCAATGCGTACGACCTGACTATTCGCTTCGTCCACCCAAACCGTTCCCACCATATGCGCGTACACAATCGCAAAAAGCTTTGAAGATTTGTAGGATGGATCAGGCTCGAAAGAGAATTCGAGGATGCCACGGCCGTCCTGGTGCGTGCGGCCTATCCAATGGAACCGAAAGGCCCGGGCCACCGCATCAACCATTTCATATCGTTGTTGCACGCGACGATCTCCGCTGTCGTTATCTTGCTTTGCGTTCGGAACGTCAGTTTCGGCGTCTTTTGTTAGCGACTGTGCCGCCTGCCGCCACCGCTCTTCGAGACTGGCGGGGTCGGCAGGTTTGCCATCGCGTTCCAATTCGACGCGGATGCGATGATCGCCTGCGGGAATAACTTCCGTGGTCGACTCGTTTGCAACGGCAGCCTTGCCGCGCTGACTGACAATGCGTTCTTTCCGCTCGAATTGCGTTAGAGCGAGATCGTTGCGGTGCTGATTCTCGATGGCGCGGGTCACAAGCGCCTGAATCTGCCGCGGCGTGGGCGGCGCATTCCAGGGCGGAAGATCGGCTGACGAAGGATTAGCTGTCGCGGCGAGCGCTGGCGGTCCTTGCTGCGCCAGAGCCACCGCACCGGTTAAGAGGGCAAGCGGTGCGAGAAGAGCGAGGGCGACGGCAGCGGGGTGCTTTTGGTTCATAGGTCTGCGCGTTGGGCTCCATTATCTTGTTTTTTCCGTTGGGGGTCTAGCAGAGGGAGTGGCGGTCGCGGATGACTCCATGCGCTCAATGGCCGAGGAAACTCTACAGACAAGGTGGAGAAGGCGCTCCTGAGCGCATTCTGCGCGCCAGCCGACCGATTCGCCTAGAACTTCTGATGATAATCAGGATAAGGCGGCTGTTTGTACACAGCCGGTGGATGCTCTTTCAGCGATTCCATGAGCAGACGGACAGCCTTCTCGAGTTGCGGGTCGTGTCCTTCGCGGATTAGCTTGGGGTCAAGCTCGACCTCCACATCGGGCGCGACGCCGTGGTTTTCGACTTCCCATTCGCCCTTTGTGCTGTAAAAAGCCGCGCGCGGAGCCGTTACCGAGCCGCCATCGATCAACTGGGGATACCCTCCAATGCCAATCAGACCTCCCCATGTTCTCGTGCCGACCAGCGGGCCAATTCCAGCACTGTGGAAATAGAAGGGCAGGGCATCCCCACCTGACCCAGCGAATTCATTGATGATCATGGCCTTTGGACCTTCGATAACCTCCTGCGGCTCCCTATAGCTTTGGCCTTGCCTCGTCATGAAAAGACCTCTGATCGATCGGGACAAGTAGTCAATGATGTAGTCGGCGCTGAACCCGCCTGCATTAAAGCGTTCATCGAGAATTGCACCCTGCTTGCCCACCTGCGAGAAATAGTAACGGTTGAAGTTTGCGTAGCCGGCTTCGGCCGTATCAGGCAGGTAGATGTAAGCGAGTTTACCTCCGCTCATTTCTTCGACCTTTCGACGGTTTGCTTCTATCCATGCAAGATTCCTGAGTCGCGTTTCGTCTTCGATAGGAACGACAGTGACATCGCGTGAGCCACTGCCATCGGGATTCTGGCCGACCTTCAAGATGACTTGCTTACCGGCGGTTTCTTGAAAGAAGCTAAAGATTTCGTCACCGGCGTTCAGTTCGCGCCCGTTTACCTCAAGCAGGTACTCCCCGGCTTGTATATTTACGCCCGGCTGTGTCAAGGGCGCACGGAGCTGCGGATTCCAGTTCTCACCATTGTAGACACGTGCAAAACGATAGCGTCCGTTTTCGAGGACGTAATCGGCACCAAGCAATCCCACCTTGACCGTTTTAAGCTCCGGCTGCTTTCCTCCATCAACATACATATGCTGAACAGTGAAATTTCCGAGCATTTCATCAAAGAGATAATTAAGATCGGCACGGCTGGCGATGCCGGGGAGGAAGGCGGCGTAAGCCTTCTCTGCGGCTTTCAGATTTAGTCCGTGAAAGTGTGGATCGTAAAAGAAGTCCCGCTCGATACGCCAGACCTCATCGTACATCTGCTTCCACTCCGCTCGCGGATCAACGTACACCTCCATGTCGCCGGTTTTGAGCTGGCCTTCATCGGGTCTCGGAGCTTTGTCAGCAGCAACAATGAACCACTTATCGCTTGCTCGATAGAGCATCTTCTCGCCGTTATCCGATACCGAGAAATCGCGAACACTATCGAGCACCTTCTCGGTTTTTCGGGTCTTCATATCGAATCGCTGCACCGCGAATGTGACGGGTTCCGTGCCGGTGATCACCTGCGGACCTTCTAGCAAGTACAGAATGCCCTCTTTACCTGCTGCCAACCCCAAGTAGTTGCGCTCGGGAACTGGCAGGGACAAGATGCGCTGGCTCAGGTTCTCGAATTCAATCGAAACGTCGACCTGCTCCTTGTTTTCACGGTCTTTGCCCCGGGGATTGTCGCTGTCCTTTGTCTGAGAGGGCGTCGCATCGCGGTTGCTTCGCTCTCGGTCCGCCGCCTTTTCGTCATCGCTTTCTGGTGCGATAGGCGAGGGCAAATCTTTGCCGAGCACAGCCACGTACACGCTACGCGTAACTGGATGACCCATTCCGGTCATATCCATCCAACCGGTGGTCAAACCCATATTGGTGCTGGCCGTGAAGTAGAGATATTCCCCATTTTTGTCGAAGCTTGGATATAAGGCGTCACTCATGCCATCGGTGAGCTGTGTGATCTTGTGATCCTCAAGACGATAAACAAAGACCGCGCGAAGATGGTTGGGCAATTGCTTGGTATAGGCGAGCCAGCGGTTGTCGGGCGACCAAACCGCATTAAACTCACCCAACGGCGAATCAAATAGGTCGGTATCCACTTTCACCGGCGTGGCGGAGCTGGCATTCAAGTCCACGTACCATAAATTCAGTCGCTTGTCGCTGTACGCGATTTTTCGGCTGTCGGGCGACCACAGAGGCGAATAAAAGAAAGATGGAGGTAGACCGAGATCGATTTTCCGGGCGGGCGCGATTCCATCTTGGCCACTTATGTGTAAAACGTATTCACCGGATTCGTCCGAAAAATAGGCAATGGACTTTCCATCGGGAGACCACGCTGGGTCGCGTTCGGCCACAGCGGGGCTATGCGTGATATTGCGGATGTCACCTTTTTCGGCGGGCACTGTCAGGATTTCACCGTGGGCTTCAAAGACGGCCCGCTGGCCCGAGGAGGAAAGCTTCGCGTGCAGGATCTGCTTCTCGACGTTCTCGAAATGCGGCGAGACTTGGGGCATATCGCCAGAGACGCGCACTCCGATTGCGTGCGTCTTGCCGGAATGCAGGTCGTAAACTTGGAGTGAACCGGGTTGTTCGTACACGATGGCATCGGGGCCAGCTGACGCTGATTTGAGATCGAGACCGCCATTCGTGACTTGCTCTTTAACTTCCTTTGTCTTGGTATCGTAGGCAAACAGCGTAACCGGACCGTTGCGGTCGGACAGGAAATAAATTTTATCGCCGACCCACATCGGATTGAAGTCATTGGAGTTTTCACGCGGCAACTTGATAATGCTTGAGTCCGACAGATTAGCGATCCAGACGGGCGCAGTCTGCCCCCCTCGGTAGTTCTTTATTGCACGGTAACTTGTAGGCACACCCGGTCTGCGGTTCCATGAAGGTACGTAGGCAATGTGGGAGCCGTCAGCGGAAAATGATCCTTCAACGCCCATAGGGAGAGGCAGCCCAGTCGGGAATCCGCCTTCTACGGGGACCGTGAAAAGCTTCTCGACCCTCGAAGAATAACTATCCCGCGTCGAGCGAAATAAGATCCGTTTGCTATCCGGGGTCCAGCCAACGGCCACATCGGTTCCCGGGTGGTAGGTAAGCCGTTTAGGCTCCCCGCCGGTGGCGGGCACGACATAGACATCTTGATTGCCATCATAGTCGCCCGTGTAAGCCACCATCGTCCCATCAGGGGAAAACAAAGGACCACTTTCGAGCCCTGTTCCGGTTACTAAGCGAACCGCGTCGCCGCCATTACGGGGCACGATCCAAATGTCGCCACCGTACGCAAAGGCGATGTGCGTTTTGCTGATGGCGGGGCTTCGTAGCAAAAGGGGCTTCGCATCCTGCGCGAGAAGCGAGAACGACAAAAGCGACGCGCTTCCCAGGGCAAGCAACCACAGAAGAAGTCTCAGAGCAGTTTTGGGGAGCATCTCTGCGCCTCCGAGATTTGCGTGGCAATCTACGATAGCTTGATATTTCCGTTTGAGCAACGAATGGGCAGCGCAAGGCGCCAGCGTGACGCAATACGGGCGTATAGCGTTCACTCGCGGAATGATCGTTAGGGTTTTTGGGTGAACCTCTCACCAGGGCTCGCGCAAAAAGCCTTCAGCACACAGTTCAGGGGTACACGGGAAGCGACGAACCGGTATCGAGATCGAGTCCGAGTTGCAACTTGGCGGCGTCGGACATGCGGCTGGGATTCCAAGGCGGATCAAAGACGATCTGCGCGTGCACTTCTCTTACTTCGGGCAACTGCAAGAGCTTGCTTTCGATATCGGCGCGGAGCACGTCTCCCATGCCGCAGCCGGGCGCGGTCATGGCCATTTTGATTTCGATTTTGTGTCCGCCGGTTTCGGCGGGCACGATCTGGCAGGAGTAGACGAGCCCGAGATCCACGATGTTGACGGGAATTTCCGGATCGAAAACGGTTTTCAGCCGGTCCCAGACCAGTTTTTCGCTGAATTGGGCGGGCGCCGTCTGCGCTTCGGTTGGCTGCGGCGTGAGCCCCAGCGCATCGGCATTCTTGGCTTCAATGCGCATCATGGAGCCACGTTCGGTGGAGACTGTATAGGTACCGCCGAGCGACTGCATGACTCTTACTTTTGTGCCTGCGGGAAGGACCTGCACGCCGCCGTAGGGCACTTCGGTGGCTTCACAGTCGCGAGTCAGTTCAATCACATTGCTGGACATTGCCGATTCCTTCGTGAGCTCCAAAAACTCAGAGAGATCCCTCGCTCCGGCTCTACTTTGTTAACCGGCGAAAGCTCATCCTGTAGGTGACTTTCGCCGGAAGACAGGATGACGATGCTGGTGGCATCGTCACTCGGTCGAAACGGCGTGCTGCTCGCCTTGCAGCGCAGCGCGCAAAGCGTGCCACGCGAGGGTCGCGCACTTCACGCGCACGGGATACTCCGAAACTCCTGCGAACGCCTCGAGCTTGCCGAGGTCATCGTGCGATTCGGCGCCGTTTTTGCCCGTCACGACGTGGTGGAATCTCTGGAACAACTCTTCGGCTTCCTCGGTACTCTTGCCTTTCAGTGCTTGCGTCATCATCGACGCAGAAGCTTTGGAGATGGCGCAACCGGAGCCTTGGAAGGAGATATCGCGAATCTGGCCGTCTCCAATCTCGAGATAAACCGTAAAATGATCGCCGCAGAGCGGATTGAACCCTTCGGCTTTGCAATTAGCGGTTTCGAGCGTACGGTAATTCCGCGGACGCTTGCTGTGCTCCAAGATGATGTCTTGATATAAATCGCCTAGTTCAGCCATCAGGCAAAAACCTCTCTGACTTTTTCAATGCCACGCACGAGCGCGTCCATTTCCTCGACGGTGTTGTAGAGCCCGAGAGACGCGCGTGCCGTGGCCGGCACGCCAAAGCGTTCCATCAGGGGCTGCGCGCAGTGGTGACCTGTGCGAATAGCGATCCCCTCCTGATCCAGAATCGTGCCCACATCGTGGGGATGAATGCCTTCCAACACGAAAGACAGAATGCCTTCCTTTTCTTTCGCTGTGCCGACCAAGCGCAGGCCGGGTATCTCCAGCAAACGCCTGGTGCCATGGGCGAGAACTTGCTTTTCGTGCCGGGCAATGCGGTCGAGGCCGACGGAGTTGACGTAATCCAGCGCAGCGCCCAATCCGATGGCGCCGGAGACGTGCGGCGTGCCCGCTTCAAATTTGTAGGGCAGACGATTGTATAGAGTCTTTTCGAATGTGACCGAGCTAATCATGTCGCCACCGCCCTGATACGGCGGCATGGCCTCGAGCAGTTCGGCCTTGCCGTACAAAATGCCGATGCCCGTGGGCGCGTAGATTTTGTGGCCGGAGAAGGCATAGAAATCGCAATCGATGGCGCGCACGTCCACGGGCATGTGCGGAACAGCCTGGGCGCCATCCAGCAGCACGCGAGCGTTCACGCGGCGCGCTGCCTCAACGATTTTGCGCACCGGATTCACTGTGCCCAGCGCATTCGAGACGTGGGACATGGCGACCAGCTTCGTCTTGGGTCCGAGCAGCTTTTCAAATTCGTCCAACAGAAGCTCGCCCGCATCGTTGACTGGGGCAACTCGCAGATTCGCACCCTGCTGCTCGCAAAGAATCTGCCACGGGACGATATTGGAGTGATGCTCCATGGCGGAGATGACGATCTCGTCTCCGCTCCGGATGTTGGCGCGTCCCCAGGTCTGGGCCACGAGGTTGACGCCCTCGGTGGCTCCGCGCACGAAAATGATTTCCCGGGGATCGGCGGCATTCAGAAACCGCTGCACCGTCGCGCGCGATTCCTCGTAACTTGCCGTAGCCTCTTCGGAAAGAGTGTGCACACCGCGATGAATATTGGAATTTTGCGCAGTGTAGTAGTAGATCAAGGCGTCGATGACGGCCTGCGGCTTTTGTGTGGTGGCGGCGTTATCGAGATAGACGAGCGGCTTATTGTGAATTTTTCGCGCCAGAATAGGAAAATCGGCACGCACTTTACGGACATCGAAATCCGGCTGCACGGCCGACTGTGGCCGAAGAGCCGTGTTTGCGGCAGGGGTCATCCCACTTCCTCCCAGCGTCTGGCGACTTCGCCGGCGCGCGCGGAATTACCATTGGTCGAATGAGAGGTCCCGGGAAGCCAACCCTGAACCAGATCGCGCAGGTAATCGCGGACCGGTGCACACTTCATGCGATCCAGGCACTCATTGGCAAAGGCGAGCAGCAGCAAGCTACGCGCGTCAGTTTCCTCGATGCCACGCGAGCGCATGTAGAAAAGCGCATTCTCTTCGACTTGGCCAATCGTGGCGCCGTGAGTGCACTTCACGTCGTCGGCGTAGATCTCCAACTGCGGTTTGGTGTCAATCTGGGCGTCATCGGAAAGCAACAAATTGCGATTGGTTTGTTTCGCGTCGGTCTTTTGCGCATCCTTGTGAACGATGATGCGCCCATGGAACACGCCGTGCGAATGGCCGTCGAGAATGCCGTTGTAGAACTGGCGGCTGCCGCAATGCGGGCTGGCATGTTCAACCAGCATGTAATTATCCATGTGCTGGGTGCCATTGCCGATAAAGAGCCCGTTGATCAGGCACTCGCCGCCCTCGCCGGCCAGCACCGGGTGAACGTTGTTGCGAACGAGGCCGCCGCCGAGAAGGAGCGAATGCGAAGTCACGTTCGAGCTGCGCGCCTGTTGGGTACGGAGGGTCGAAATGTTAAAGGCTTGCCGATCTTCGCGCTCGATCATGTAATGCGAGATGACGGCATCTTCGCCCGCGACCAATTCCGTCACGACGTTGGAAAAGGAAACACCGCTGCCCAGCGAGACGTAGTCTTCCACGATGCTGGCTTCGGTGGCATCTTCCGCCACGATCAGGTTGCGCGGATTGGTCATCTCCGGATCGTTGCCGGGAACGGAGATGAACAAAAAGCAGATGGGAGCTTCGAGTACAGTGCCACGCGGCAAGTAAACATAGGCGCCATCTTCGATAAAGGCTGTATTCAGGGCGCAGAAGGCATCGCGCTCGAGATTGAGGTATCGGCCGAGGTGCGGTTCAAGCGATGCCCCATCCTGCGCGATCGCTTGGGCCAGGCTCCCGGCACGCACGCCCCGCGGCAAATTGCCCAAGTCCGACAATTCAGAAGCGAATCGGCCGTTGAGGAAAACGAGTTGACAGGCCGCACCGGGAATGCGACAGGCGTCCAGCGTGTCGCTATAAGTTGCTTCCGATCGCCGGGCGTCGCGCGCGAGACAAAAAGGCGTTTGGGCAATGGCGTTTACGTTCGTGAAGCGCCAATCCTCATTTTTGGTAGTTGGAAAGCCAACTTCGCAGAAGCGTGCAAACCCGCGCTCGCGCAACCCGCGCAGCCACGCAGGCTGGCGCGAGGCGTTGGCGCCAAGCGTGTGGTATGCGTCCAGATAGTTTCGAAGCCGTTCTGTTGCCGCAGTGGCCATTTCGACTGATCCTCGTTTAATGCGATTTAACGCGCAGCGGCGGAGGCAGGCTCGGTCGAGGCGTAACCCTTCGCCTCCAACTCGAGCGCCAATTCCTTGCCGCCGGACTTAACGATTCTGCCGTCCACCAGCACGTGCACGTAGTCCGGAACGATGTAATCCAGCAGTCGCTGGTAGTGGGTGACGACAAGAATGGCGCGATCGGCGCTGCGCATCGCGTTGACTCCCTTGGCGACGATCTTTAGCGCGTCAATATCGAGTCCGGAGTCGGTTTCGTCGAGAATCGCCATCTTCGGCTCGAGAACGGCCATCTGCACGATCTCATTTCGCTTTTTCTCGCCGCCCGAAAAGCCTTCGTTGACCGGCCGGTTCAGGAAGCGCTCGTCCATTTCCAGCAATCGCATTTTCTCTTTCAGCAGCGGGAGGAAATCCATCGCATCGAGCTCTTCTTCGCCGCGGTACTTGCGGATGGCGTTCAACGCCGCGCGCAGGAAATAGGCATTGCTGATCCCGGGAATCTCCACCGGATACTGAAAGGCCATGAACAAGCCTTCGCAGGCAGCCTCTTCCGGCTTCATCGCCAGAAGGTCTTTGCCGTTCAGTAGCACCTGGCCTCGGGTAACCTCGTAGCTTTCGCGCCGTGCCAGCACTTGCGCAAGGGTACTTTTGCCGGAGCCGTTCGGTCCCATTATGGAGTGCATCTCGCCGGCGTTCACCGTCAAGTTCACTCCCTTGAGGATTTCGTGATTATGTATGTTCGCGTGCAGGTCTTTGACTTCGAGTATGCTCATGTCCGTTTTATCCCACGCTTCCTTCCAGGCTGATGCTCAGCAGTTTCTGTGCCTCGACCGCAAACTCCATCGGCAATTCGCGGAATACCTTCCGGCAGAATCCGTTGATGATCATGGAGACGGCTTCCTCGGCGCTGATCCCGCGCTGCCGCAAATAGAAGATCTGGTCCTCGCCAATTTTCGACGTGGAGGCCTCGTGCTCCATGCGCGCGCTGGAGTTCTGAACTTCGATATATGGGAATGTATGCGCGCCGCACTTATCGCCAATAAGCAGCGAGTCGCATTGGGTGTAGTTGCGTGCTCCAGTGGCGCCCTTTTGGATCTTCACCTGGCCACGATAAGTGTTCTGGCCGTGACCGGCGGAAATTCCCTTGGCGACCACAGTGCTCGTGGTGTTCTTGCCGATGTGGATCATCTTCGTTCCGGTGTCGGCTTGCTGATAGTTATTGGTCAGCGCGACGGAATAGAATTCGCCGACGGAGTTATCGCCTACGAGAATGCAGCTCGGATATTTCCAGGTGATGGCGGAGCCAGTTTCGACCTGCGTCCAGGAAATCTTCGAATTTCGGCCGGCGCACTTGCCGCGCTTGGTGACAAAGTTGTAGATCCCGCCGCGGCCTTCTTTGTCTCCCGGATACCAGTTTTGAACCGTGGAGTATTTGATCGTGGCGTTCTCGAGGGCGACCAATTCGACGACGGCGGCGTGAAGCTGATTTTCATCGCGGATCGGCGCCGTGCAGCCTTCGAGATAGCTGACGTAGGCGCCTTCGTCGGCGACGATCAGCGTTCGTTCGAATTGCCCTGTTTCCGCGGCATTGATGCGGAAGTAGGTGGAAAGCTCCATCGGGCAGCGCACGCCCTTGGGCACGTATACAAACGAACCGTCGCTGAATACCGCCGAGTTCAACGAGGCGAAGAAGTTATCCGTATAGGGTACGACCGAGCCCAGATATTTTTTCACCAGCTCGGGATGATTCAGTACGGCTTCCGAGAAAGAGCAGAAGATCACGCCGGCTTCGGCCAGCTTTTCCTTGAAGGTCGTAGCCACCGAGACGCTATCG
>Ga0210394_10007173_pt1 | contig 11819 bp, 6 predicted proteins | sample IncBWC12MmetaG_FD_160121 | JGI IMG/M metagenome (GOLD analysis project Ga0210394, IMG submission 160121) | Forest soil microbial communities from Barre Woods Harvard Forest LTER site, Petersham, Massachusetts, United States - Inc-BW-C-12-M | ecosystem: Environmental > Terrestrial > Soil >... | reverse complement strand
CGACGCGCTGCTGTCGACCTTGATGTCCAGCGCGCGGATCGGCATGGCGGTGCTCGACGGCAACCTGCGCTACACGCGCTGCAATACCTATCTGGCCCAGTTGCTGGGCGTCGAGGTGGGACAGTTGCTCGGCCGGCGCCTGGACCAGGCGTTCGATCACTCGTCGCAGCCGACCGTGATGCGTTCGCTGGAACGGCTGCGCAGCGGCGAGCTGCGCGTGCCGCAGCAGATCGAATACGAATTCGCGGGAGGCGATCGGCCCTGGGTGCGGGAACGTCGCACCCCGCTGTTCGCTCCCCACGGCGGCTTCAGCGGAGTATTCCTGACCGTCGAGCGGCTGGACCGGGAGCGGTTCGCCGAGACCTCGCTGGCCGCGCTACGGCAGGCGCTCGATTCGGCCGGCGAGATGGTGCTGGAGATCGGCCGCGACGGCGCGATCCTGGACGCCAACGAAACGGCCCTGGCCTGGCTCGGATACGGCCGCGAGCAGTTGACCGGGCTGCGGCTGGGCTCGATCGACGCCAGCCTGACCGACGAGCGCTTTGCCGAGATGATCGAGTCGTTGCTCGGACGCGGCGCGTTCCACGGAGAGGCGCGCTATCGGACCCGTCTGGGCTCCGAGTTCGAGGTCGATCTGGTGCTGCAGCGGGTCGAGCACGGCGAGCGCGAGTTCATCTTCCTGCTGGTGCGGGACATCTCCGACCGCAAGCGCATCGAGGTCGAGCTGGCTGAAAACGCCGAGCGCCTGGCGACGATCTTCAACGAGAGCCCGGTCGGCATCCTGCAGCTGGACCCGAGTTTCCGGATCCGGCGCGCCAACCGCGCCGCCTGCGCGCTGCTCGGGTACCGGGAGCACGACCTGCTCGGGCGCGATCCGGTGCGGCTGATGCATCCGGACGACGTGGTTGCGAGCCTGAAGCAGCGCGAACGCCTGATGGAGTACCTGCCGGCGGGCGCTGCGCTGGTGTCGGAGCCGGACCGCCGGCTGCTCGATCGCGAGGGGCGCACCGTCTGGGTGAAGCTGGGCTGGCGCGCGCTCGGCAGCGGCGATGCCTCGCGCCGCTATCTGCTGGTGATGGAGAACTTCACCGACCAGAAGCTGTTCGAGGGGCAGCTGCGGTCGGCGCTGCGCGAACAGCAGTCGCTGCTGGAAACGATGAGCACGGGCGTGGTCAAAACGCGCGACGGGCAGGTCGTGGTGGCCAACCGCGAGTTCGGCCGGATGTTCGGCTACACCGACGCCGAGGCGATCGGCATGTCGCTGTGGCAGCTGTGCCTGCACCGCGATGGGCACGTGCCCGAGGACGTCCCCGGGCTGCCCGCGGTGCGGCCCGGTTTGACGACCAGCGCCGAGGTCGTGCTGTACGGCCGCGACGGCCGCCCCCGCTGGTGCCTGGTGCAGGCCCGTCCCCTCGACGACGCCGAAGCCGATGCGGCCCCCGCCGAGGCGATCTTCACGTTCCAGGACTTCACCGAGTTGCGACAGCAGCGCGAGGCGGCCGCCCGGGCTGCCGCCGAGCTGCAGAGCCTGCTGGCCGAGAGCCGGCTGATCTTCGATACGGCCCTGGTCGGGCTCCTGTTCGTGCGCGAAGGGCGCCTGGTGCGCGCCAACGCCGCCATGGAAGATCTGCTGGGCTGCGAGACCGGGACGCTGGTCGATCAGATCCAGCTGTTCGCGCATCCGTCGGACCGGATGCTGCTGGCCAGCCTGGAAGAGCGTTTCGAGACGATCCGCAGCGCCGGAGCGTGCGAATTCGAGCTGCTGCTGTACCGGCGCCGCTCGGACCCGATCTGGGTGGCGGTGCAGGGGCGCGCGGTCAACCGGGAACGGCCCGAGCTCGGATACATCTTCGCGTTCGTCAATATCGACGAGCGCAAGCGCTCCGAGCGCGAGCTGCGTTCGGCGCTGAACGAGTTGCAGCTGATCTTCGACAACGCGCTGGTCGCGATCCTGTACGTGGCCAACGATCTGGTCGTGAAGTGCAACGCCGCGGCCGAGCGGATGTTCGGTTTCTCGGCGCCTGACCTGCGCGAGCTGCAGTTCGGCACTCTGTTCGCGGCCCCGGCCGACTGGAGCGGCGTGCAGGCCGACTGGGTCTGCGCCGCCGCCGGCGGGTCGGCCACCTTCGAGCACCAGATGCGGCGTGCCGACGGATCGGTGTTCTGGTGCGCCGGCAACGTGCGTCCGCTCGAGGAAGAAGAGCGCGGCGTGATCGTCACGCTGATGGACGTGGACGCGCGGCACCGCTCCGAGGACGAGCTGCGCACGATGCGCAACTATCTGGACCTGGTGATCGAGAACCTGCCGGTGCTGGTGTCGGTGCGCGATGTGAAGACGGGCCGCTTCATCAGTCTGAACCGGGCCGGCGAGTCGATGACCGGGCTGACCAGAGACCAGGTGATCGGTCGAACCTGGCACGAGGTGTACGGACGCCAGTTCGCCGACCTGTACCGCGAGATGGATCGCAGGGCGATCGCCGACGGCCAGCAGATCGAACGGCCGCGGGACGTGATGCTCAGGGCTGACGGCCGCACGCTGATCGTCAACCAGCGCGTCGTTCCGGTATTCGACGGCGCTCAGGCCGAGCAGCGCTCGGCCACCTACGTGATGTCGATCGTCGACGATCTGACGGACGAAGTGCGCGCCGAGACCGCTCTGCGCGAGACCGAAACGCGCTTTCGCCAGTTCGCCGAAAACATCGATCAGCTGGTGTTCATCGCCAATGCCGATCTGACCCACGTGCTGTACGTCAATTCGCGCTATGCGCAGCTGGTCGGGACGGCGCCGTCGGAGCTGATGGACAATCCGCGCAACGCGCTGCGCCATGTCCACTTCGACGACGTGGGTCCGCTGGCGCACCAGCTGCCGCGCGTGATCGCCGGCCTGCGCCGTCTGCGCCGCGGCGAGCTGACGGTGCGGGTCGATCATCCGAGCGGCGGCATCCGCACGATCAGCGTTCGATTGAACCCGGCCCGGATGCACGACGGCCAGCTGCGGGTGTTCGGCGTGGCCGAGGACGTGACCGCGCGGATGGCTGCCGAGCAGCAGCGCCTGGAGGATGCGGTCCGGCAGCGCGACATCCTGGTGCGCGAAGTGCACCACCGGATCAAGAACAACCTGCAGGGCGTGGCCGGCCTGCTTCAGCACATGGCCAGCGGAAAGCCGGAAGTGGCGCCGCAGTTGAACGAGATCGCCGGTCAGATCCAGGCCATCGCCCAGGTGCACGGCCTGCAGATCGGCGCCGCCGGCACGCTGCCCGTGCTGGGCGTGGTGCAGGGCATCTTCAACAACCTGGGCGTGATGTTCGGGGTCGAGATGCGGCTGGCACCGTCGGCCTCGGCGCTGTGGCGCTGGGGTTTGCCGGAGGGCGAGGCGGTGCCGCTGGCGCTGGTGATCAATGAGCTGGGCACCAACGCGATCAAGTACCGCGAAAGCCGCGATCTGACGCTGGACGTGCGGGTCGAGTCGCGTCCGAACGGCTTGGCCGTGCGGATCCAGAACGCGGGACGGCTGCCGGCCGGCTTTGACCTGGCGCGGATCTCATCCGGCGTGTCCGGGCTGGGACTGATCAAGGCGCTGCTGCCGCGCCGCGGCGCCCAGCTGACGCTGGAGCAGGAGGACGACCGGGTCATGGCCACGCTGGACCTGTCGGCGCCGGCGGTGCGCGAGGATCTGGCCTAGTGGTCTATAACGGTCGCCACTGATGTCGGGGACTTCCGACCCGGGACAGGACAACGGCGCGATGCAAGGAGCGGCCAACGACCGGACGATCGGGGCGCGACCGACCAGGATCCTGGTGGTCGACGACGACCGGCTGGTGCTGGCCACCGTGGTGGCCGGATTGAGGCAGGCCGGATTCGAAGTGCTCGAGGCCGACAACGGCGACGACGCGATCCTGCTGGCGCGCAATCACCGGCCCCGGCTGGCGATACTCGACATGCGGATGCAGGGCAAATCCGGCATGGACGTGGCGCGCTATCTGGCGTCGAATACGTCGACCGGCTTCATTTTCCTGTCGGCTTTCGGCGACCCGTCGATCGTGGACGAATCGGCACGCCTGGGCGCGCTGGGCTATCTGGTCAAGCCGATCGACATCCGGCAGATCGTGCCGGCCGTGAATGCGGCGCTGGCCAAGCTGGATGCCGAACCGGCGCCGATGGCCCGGCCAGCCGCGCCCGCCAGCAGCGCGGCAGGCCATGACGAGGCGATCGCGGTCGGGATCCTGATGGAGCGGCTGCGCATGGATCAGGGCCGGGCCCTGCAGGCGCTGCGCGAGCAGGCGCGCCGCGAGGGTCGCAGCGTCGAGTCGCTGGCATCGAGCATGGTCGAAGCGGCCAACCGGCTCAACTCGATTCCGCGCGGCTGACCGCCGGCTCCCACATCGTGAAGAAGAAGGTGGCGCCCTTGCCGGGTTCGGACTCGGCCCAGATGCGGCCGCGGTGCTGGCGCACGATGCGCTGAACCGTCGCCAGACCCACTCCGGTTCCCGCAAACTCGCTCTGCGAGTGCAGCCGCTGGAACAAGCCAAACAGGCGGTCGGCGAAGCGCATGTCGAAACCGGCCCCGTTGTCGCGCACGAAGAACGCGTGATCGCCGTCGGGTCGGCGGCCGAACTCGATCCGAGCCCCGCGCGTTTTTGCCGAAAACTTGAAGGCGTTGCCGAGCAGGTTCTGCAGCACCAGGCGCAGCAGCGTGCGGTCGCCTTCGATGCTCAGGCCGGGCTGGACCGCCACCTCGACCGTGCGGCCCGGCTCGGCCACCTTCAGGTCCTCGGCCAGCTGGCGTGCCGTCTCGGACAGGTCGACGCGCTCGAACCGCAACTCGCGGCCGGTCATGCGCGACATCGACAGCAGCGTGTCGATCATCGAATTCATCCGGCCGGCGGCGGCCGCGATCCGCTTCACGTGTTCCAGGCCCAGCGCGTCGAGTCGCTCGCCGTAGTCCTCCAGCACGATCTGCGCGAAGCCGTCGACCACGCGCAGCGGGGCGCGCAGGTCGTGCGACACGGAGTACGCCAGACTGTCCAGCTCGCGCACCGCCAGTTCGTGCCGCTGCGTGCGCGCCTGGTTGTCGGCTTCCAGCTCGCCGACGCGGGCCTGCAGCGCCGTGAGGCGGTCGGCGCTGACCACGCCGTCGGCCAGCAACGTGGCGACTCCGGCATATCCGCGGAAACGCCCATCGGCCGAATAAAGCGGGCCGCCGCTCAGGCGCAGCGCTCGCGCCGGAACTGGGGCCACATTGATCTCGATCTCGACGTCGTGGAACGGCAAGCGGCGCGCCACCGCTTCGGCGATCGGGGGCGGTGGCGGGGACGGCGCGCCGTCCCCGAGTTGCCACGGAGCGCGGCCCCGCAGCGAGCCCGGTTCCAGTCCAGCCGGGCTGCCTCGGCCCGATTCGGCCTCGACGACCTGCAGATTCGGATCGGTGCGCCACCACCAGTCGCTCGATGACGCCAGCGCGTGCCGCAGCGCCGCGCGGTCCACGTCCGCCCGGCGGAAGTGGATTGCATACGCGCAGAAGATGCCGATTGCCGCACCGAGCACCAGGGCGCCCAGCAGCATCGGAACGGAATACAAGCTCACGAGTCCCCGATTGTGCCAGTGTCAATGCGGAGCGCGGCCACGATGCGTTCTCCTGCCCGTGCCCGTCGGCCCGGCGATCGCCCGAATTGCCATCGTTTTCAGTGTCCCCGCCGATCAAGTTCGGGCCGCCGCCGTCGAAAAAAACCTCATGGGCGCCCGGTCTGGGTGCGCGTGCGCACGCAAAGAAGATGATCCGAAATTCAGGCGCTGGTAGCAACTTCATGGACACGGCATCCCAGGGGTCGATGCTGGGCGCGCCGCTGGCATTTCCGAGCGCCGACGGTCCCGGCCTGAGGTGTACCGGCTCCGGGCCGCCCGATTCGCTTCCGGCGCCGTCCGCGGCCCACCCCTGGCCCATGGGTCCGGCGTTGGTCGGCGCGGTGTGCGGAATTGACGCGCTGTTCATTGCGCTGCACGACGGACTGGGGTTGCGGGCCGGCTGGGTGACCGCGCTGACGCTGGCGATGGCCGTATCGGCCGGGTTGCTGCTGGCACGCCGCCTGAAGCGTCCGATCCGCGCGCTGTCGTTGCGCGCCGAACAAGTCGCGATCCGCTACACCGGCCACGCGGTGCTGCGCAGCCGCAACGAAATGCAGGATCTGGTGGTTTCGTTCGAGGCGATGACCGGCGCGCTGCTGGCGCAGATCGAGCGACTCAAGGGGCTGCACCTGGAAGAGCTGCAGAACAGCCTGGAACTGCAGCGCGGCTATGCGCTGATGCGTTTGCTGCGCAACCTGTCGACGGCAGCGCTGGAGTGCGAACACCACGAACAGCTGCTGGAACGGGCCGTCGAGGAGCTGGGCGGATACCTGGATTGGCCGATCGGGCGGGTGCTGATCGTGGCCGAGGCGGCCGAACGGTCCGTCTGGTTCGTCGGCGAACCCGAGCGCTTTGCCGCGTTCATCGCGGCCAGCGACGCGCTGGGTGCGGAGCGCTGCCCGCACGGTCTGATCGGGCTGGCCGGCGCCACCGGGATGCCGCACTGGGCGACCGACCTGGACCGTCTGCGGCAGTGGCAGCGCCATGAGGTGGCTGTTCAAAGCGGCCTGAAGAGCGGTTTCGCAATCCCGATCCCCGGCGACGGCTCGACCCATGCGTTCCTCGAGTTCTTCACGGATCACCGAGTCGAGGCGTCGGCCGAAATGGTCGAGCTGATCGATGCGATCCACACGGAGCTGTGGCAGGCCGGTCAGCGGCGCAAGGAACGGCTGCGGCAGGGTTTGGCGGCAGCTCGATCCGCCACGGCCGATCGACCGCGACAGCTCGACGCGCTGGGAGCCGCGAGCCGATGAAGCCCGTCGAGCCCGCAATCGTGCAACTGGCCGGCCTCGCGCAGGAACCGGAGACCTCCAGGGAGGACCTCGGGACGGTCCTGCTGGTGGACGACGATGCGATCGTGCGCATGCTGACGGCCGCGGGACTGGCCGAGCGTGGCTGGCGAGTGCTCGAAGCCGACAGCGGCGCCCGCGCGCTGGAGCTGTTCGAACAGGAGCGGCCGCAGGTTGTCGCGCTGGACGCGGTGATGCAGGACCTGGACGGCTTCGCCACGTGCGAGCGCCTGCGCCGTCTGCCCGGCGGCGCGCACGTCCCGGTGGTGATGCTGACCGGTCTGGACGACGAACAATCGATCGGGCGGGCCTACGACGTGGGTGCCACCGATTTCTTTGTCAAGACCCCGGGGCGCTGGACGCTGCTGTCGCAGCGGCTGCGCTATCTGACCCGGGCCTCGCGCGTGCGCGAGGAGCTGGTTCGCAACCGGGCCGATCTGCTCAGGGTGCAGCGCATCGCCCGCCTCGGAAGCTGGCGCTGGGACGCGGCATCACGTCGCATCGCGCTGTCGGACGAGGCCTTCAGTCTGGTCGAAATGACCCCCCAGACTGGCGGCGTCGGCCCGGAGCAGATCTGGCAGCGGGTGGCGGCGCGCGACCGTACGCGCATCGAACAGCTGCTGCGCGATGCGCGGCCGGACGATTCAACGCTGAATTTCGAATGCCGGATGCGCGTATCCGATTCCGAGATCCGGATCCTGCGCATCGAGGCCGAGCTCCAATACGATGCGGCGGGCGAGCGGGTGGCGGCGCACGGCGCCGTCCAGGATGTGACGCGCGACCGGCTGGCGGCCGACCAGATACGCCAGCTGGCCAATTTCGACGCGCTGACGGGACTGCCGAATCGCCGTCACTTTCACGAGATCTTCGGCGAGGAGCTGGAGCGCGCCCGGTCGCGCCGCACCCGCATCGGTCTGCTGCTGGTCGGAGTCAACCGGTTCCGCAGCATCAACGATTCGCTCGGAACCCGCGCAGGCGACCAGTTGCTTCAGGAGATTTCGCGCCGGCTCAGCGCCGTGCTGCAGCCTGAAGGGCCGTCGCAGACGGCGCACCCGCGCCCTGGCGACCCCGATGACGCGCCCGATCCGGGCCACGTCAAGGGCCGTCCCGGCGTGTCGCGCGTCGGGGGGGACGAGTTCGCCATGCTGCTGCCGGACCTGCGCAGCGAGGCCGAGCTGGATCGGGTCGCGGCCCGGGCGCTGGACGCCTTCCGACAGCCATTTCTGGCCGAACACCATGAGCTGTTCATCACCGCCGCGGTCGGGGCCGCCATCTCTCCGGCCGACGGCGACGACGTCGATACCCTGCTGAGCCGGGCTGACCTGGCGATGCGGGCGATCGAAGAGCTGGGCGGCAACGGCTGTCTGCGCTATGTCGAGCGGATGAACACGACGCGGCGCGCGCACTGGAAACTCGAGTCGGATCTGCACCGCGCGATCGGATTGAAACAGCTCAGGTTGGTCTATCAGCCCAAGATCGACGCCTCGACCGGCTTGATCGTCGGAGCCGAGGCGCTGATGCGCTGGCAACGCGATGGCGAGCTGGTATCGCCCATGGACTTCATCCCGGCGGCCGAGGACTCGGGACTGATCGTTCCGATCACCGAATGGGCGCTGGACGAGGTGTGCCGGCAGATGGACGAATGGAATCGAGCCGGCCTGCGCCGGATCCCGATCTCGGTGAACATCTCCGGCCATCACCTGCAGCGCGGCAACCTGACCGCGCCGGTGAAGGCGTGCATGGATGCGTACCGGATTCCGGCCGGATTGCTGGAGCTCGAAATCACCGAAACGGCGATGATGAGGAACCTGGACCTCGTGCTGCCGCAGCTGAACGCGCTCAAGCAGCTGGGCGTGCTGCTGTCGATCGACGACTTCGGGACCGGGTACTCGTCGCTCGCCTATCTGAAGCGGTTGCCGATCGACATCCTGAAGATCGACCGCAGCTTCGTCGGCGAGCTGGAGGCGAGCCGCGACAGCGCCGCGCTGGTGGCCGCGATCGTCGCGATGGGGCACGGTCTGAGGCTTGACGTGGTGGCCGAGGGGGTGGAAACGCGGGCCCAGATGCAACGCCTGGCGGACCGCGGATGCCGCTTCATGCAGGGATACCTGTTCTCCCGGCCGGTGCCACCCGACCGGTTCGCGCAGCTGCTGGACAGTGCCGCGCAGCCCGACTGGAGCGCGACCTTCAGCCAGGCCGTGCCACGCAGCGCCGTGGTCGCCGAAGGAAATCGCTGGTGAAACCGAGCGAACCGGGGCTGCAGTGCCTGAACGACGCCGAAATCGCGCGCCGGGCACTGAAACTGCTGGCCGAGCGCAAAACGGTTCCGACGCCGGAGGCGTTCGCCGACGCGTACTGGGAGAGCGCCGGCGTGGGGGCGCGCGGCGCGCTGCACGCGAACTGGACTCGAGCCCGCAAGTTCGATTCGATCGTTCGGACCATCGACGCGGCCGGCGATCCGGCGGTCGTGCTGGAGCGCCTGCGGCATCTGGTCGAGTCGTGGGGATCGACCGCGGTCCCGCCGGACAGCCTGGCTCAGCCGGCCGCACCGGCCGAGCCGGCGACCGATCGGGCCCGACCGTCCGAGGCCGCGACTCATGCCGAAAGCTGGCGGCGGCTCGCACTGCGTTGCCTGCGGGCGCTCGAGCAGGCTTGCACGGGGGCCAGGCCGGTGCGCGAGAAGCTGCGCGGATACCTGGCGCAGCAGGCCGAATCCAGCTCCGATGCACTGGCGCAGCCCGCGCTGCCTCCGGTCGACTGGGTGCTGGCGCTCGAACGTGAAATCGCCGAGGACGATCGCGTGCGGGCCGGGCTGCAACGCCTGTTCGTGCTGCTGTGCGACAACCTGGGACAGCTGGCGCCGGACGAGGCGTGGCTGACCAACCACCTGGAGCCCGTGCGAGCCCTGCTGGCCGGGCCGATCCGCTCGGGGCAGATCGCGGCCGCCGAGCGTCGCCTGAGCGCGCTGACCACCCAGCAGATGACGGCGCGGCGCGGCCTGCAGGAAGCGAAGGTCGCGCTGACGGAAATGCTGACCGCGCTGGTGGGACGCATCGGCGCCTTGGGCAGCAGCGCGGAGCAGTTTCACGACCGGGTCGGCGCGTACCAGAAGGAACTGCAGCAGTCGCCGGATCTGGTCGGGCTGTCGCGCATTGCGCACGGCTTGATGAAAGACACGCACGCTGTGCGCGGGCAGATCGAGACCTCCCGCGCCGAGCTGGCCGAGGCGCGCCAGAAGGTCGGGATCTACGAGGCGCGCGTTTCGCAGCTCGAGCATCAGCTGAGCGAGGTCTCCACGCTGGCGCAAAAGGATCCGCTGACCAACGCCTTGAATCGCCGCGGGCTGGAACACGCCTTCCGGGCCGAGAGCGCGCGCGCGTTGCGATACGAGTCGCCCTTGACGCTGGCCATGCTGGATCTGGACAACTTCAAGCAGGTCAACGACCGGCTGGGACACGTGGCCGGCGACCGCGCCCTGATCCATTTCGTGACCACCGTGCACGCGACGCTGCGGCCGACCGACCTGACGGCCCGCTCGGGCGGCGAGGAGTTCGGCGTGCTGTTTCCGGCTTGCGCCGCGCAGGAAAGCGTCGAGGCGGTCGAGCGGCTGCAGCGCGAATTGGCGCGCCGCCCGTTCCAGTTCGAACTGGAGCGCCTGACGCTGACTTTCTCCGCGGGAGTGGCCCAGTGGCGCCCGGGCGAGACGCTCGAGCAGCTGATGCAGCGCGCCGACGCCAGTCTGTACGAGGCCAAGAAGGCCGGCAAGAACCGTGCGCTGAAGGCGCCGTGAGCGCCTTCTACGACGCGGCCAGCCGGTCGAGGACCGGCCCGGGCCTCGGTCGTTCGCCCCCCCGTCAGGCCAGCCCGTGCTTGACCGCGTAATGCACCAGCTCCGAGTTGTTGCCCATGTTCATCTTCTCCAGGATCCGCGCGCGATACACGCTGACCGTCTTCGGGCTCAAGGACAGCGTCTCGGCGATGTCCGACAGCCTCTGGCCCGAAGCGATCAGCTTAAGGACCTGGAATTCGCGGTCCGACAGCCGCTCGTGAGGCAGGCCGTCTTCGGGTGCGGCGAGCTGGTCGATCAGCGCCTGCGCGATCCCCGGCGTCAAGTACTTGTGGCCACCGGCGATCTGGTCGACCGCTTCCAGCAGCTTTTCCGGCGCGCTCGCCTTGTTCAGGTAGCCGCTGGCGCCCGCCTTGAAGGCGCGCACCGCGTACTGCTCTTCGGGATACATGCTGATGATCAGCACTTTCAGCCGCGGGTACTCGCCGTGCAGGGCCTTCAGGATCTCGATGCCGTCCTTGCCGGGCAGCGATACATCCATTACGAGCAGGTCGACCTCGCCGTGCTGGCGCATCTGTGCCCTCAACTGGCCGTAATCGGCCGCCTCGGACACGACCTTCAGATCGGACCGCTCCGTCAGGATCTCGACGATCCCGCGACGAACGATCGCATGGTCATCGACCACGATCACCCGCAGTGTCATGGACACACCGATCCCTCGGCAAACGGCCTGTCGCCATTTCCCGCTCGAACCTGCCCCCGGAACCGTTCACGCATGCCCGCCACCTTCCGGCCCGCCTTCGGACGGCGCATCGCGCTGGGTCGGAATCGAGAACATCAGGCTGGCGCCGCCATTCGCCGACGAACTGACCTCGGCCCAACCGCCCAGGCCGCGCGCCCGCTCGAGCAGCGCCCGCAGGCCGAAACCCGGAGCCGACCGCAGCAGGCCGAGATCGAAACCGACGCCATCGTCGCTGATCTCCAGCGAGACTTCTTCGGGCGACACGAACAATTGAACCGTCACGTGCTTGGCTTGCGCATGCTTGGACACGTTGGCCAGGGCCTCCTGGGCGGCCCGGTACAGCGCCGCGGAACCGTCGGCCGACAGCGGCACGTCTTCG
>Ga0210394_10007172_pt1 | contig 11820 bp, 14 predicted proteins | sample IncBWC12MmetaG_FD_160121 | JGI IMG/M metagenome (GOLD analysis project Ga0210394, IMG submission 160121) | Forest soil microbial communities from Barre Woods Harvard Forest LTER site, Petersham, Massachusetts, United States - Inc-BW-C-12-M | ecosystem: Environmental > Terrestrial > Soil >... | reverse complement strand
GCTAGCCCTTCTGCCTGTCAATTCGCCCGCGTAGGGCTGCTCTGTGAGTATTTCTCACGATTGCTGCAGATCCTCTCCGCTCGCAATGCGTCCGTCCCCCCTGTGTTATACTTTTGCCGCAACGCGCGAAGCCGCGCGTGAAATTTCGGAGGTCCCCATGAAGCGTATTTCTTTGCTTGTTCTCGGCATTACTGCAGTCTCCGCTGTATTGGCGTTTGCGCAGGCGCCAGCCAACGATGACGCCACGATCGTGTCTGCGCTCCCGGCCAGAATGCGGGATGGCGCCGGCATCGTCAAGTGGAAGCCCGACTTCACTTACGACACGATCAAGAAGAGCGACAACGGTCTGGTTTGCTACGACCGCTCCGGCTTTCCTTTGCAAGCTGCTTTCTCCATCGAGTGCACCAGCATGGGCAACCTGCCCCGCGAGGCGCAAAACTTGAAGGCTGAGGCTACCGGCGACAAGGCCAAATCAGAAGGCATGCTCAACGCCGAGGAAAAGGATGGAACCCGCGTCAAGCCCGAGTACGGCTCGGTGTGGTACCACCTCGCTGGCACCAACAAGGACCAAGCTCGGCCGCATATGACCATCGCTATGCCGGGCGCCACTGCGGCGTCCACCGGACTGCCGGATAAACCCACCAACTCCGGCGTGTGGGTGATGAACGCGGGCACGACAACCGCCCACCTCATGACCCCGGGCGAATAACGATCTGCTGGGCTGCTGGGCGCAGGCCGGGATCCAACAGGCTTGCGCCATCGCCCTAACTGCCATCCCGAGCGGAGCGAGGGATCTGCTTTTCTCGGCGAACTTCCCCGTAGAAAGGTGAAACGCGATGAAGAACGTCATCCTAAGCCTTCTCGCAATCGCAGCACTCTCTGCGGTCCTCTTCGCCGCGCAGGCCAAGCAAACCTTCACTGGCGTCATCACCGACTCCGAGTGCCCCACTGGCGATCACTCCGCCATGCAGATGGGACCTGACGACGATTCCTGCACCCTCGCCTGCATCGAAAATCACGGCGCCGTGTATCTTCTCTTTCATGGCGACGGCTCTTACAACTTGAGCGATCAGAAAATGCCCAAAGCCTTCGCCGGCAAAAAGGTCACCGTCACCGGCACCCTCGACGCCAAGACCAACACCATCGCCGTCGCCTCCATCACCGCCGCAAAATAGACTGCAAACATCTCTCAGGTTAGCTACGGTTAGCGCTGTCATCCCGAAGCGCAGTACAGCGAGGGATCTGCTTTTGTGGAAAAAACGTCCGGGCGATTACCCGCTACGGGAACCTTCCGGGCTGCGGCCACTTCTTCTATTAGGGGGTCGGAGCTTCAGCTCCAACATTGCGAAGTCTGCCTTCTGGGGCTTTAAGCCCCTGAAGCCACTGCGACCAATTTCTTCGCCGCGCTCCTTCTCCCACGGTGATATTCTGGCTTCCGTCACGATTCGGAGGATTCCTTGAATCCCATTTCCATGACGCCCATCGGAGCCGTCCACTCGACACGGCGCAATCTCCAGGACGACAAATGGCTGCGCGAAACCACCAGCATCGAGCTCGATCAGCATCAATTCTCGGACGACGCCCTCGCGGGACTCTCCGAGTTTTCCCATGTCGAGATCGTTTTCTTCATGGATAAGGCCGACCCGGCCAAAGTCGAAATCCACGCCCGCCACCCCCGCGACAATTCCGCCTGGCCTCGCGTCGGCATCTTCTCTCAGCGCGGCAAAGACCGCCCCAACCACATCGGCACCACCGTCTGCAAAATCAAGGGCGTATCAGGCCGGATTCTTCAGGTGGAAGGTCTGGATGCAGTCGACGGAACGCCTGTCCTCGATATCAAACCCTGGGTCGCCGAGTTCGGCCCGCGCGACGCCACGTTCCAGCCAAGCTGGATGTCCGAAATAATGGACGAATACTGGTAACGTCAGGTCGACCACTGGAACAGCCGACCTGGTTCTTGTGTAGTCCCAAGGAGCTTGGGGAGTTCAGTACAGCGCGCCTGCACCGTACCGTCGACTAACGGCCAATCCTCTCTCATACGCAGCGCCACTTCGTGCCCTGGCTGTCCAGCCAAAATCTCGACAGCGCGAAGAAGCGCTTCCCTCACTCGCGATACATTGAGGACTCCGCCTAGATAGCGGACGTTTGGCTCAAGCCAACGATGAGTGTACAAGTGCCCCCCAAACTCCCAGAGACAAGGAGCGCCGCCTCCACTGTTTGGAGTCCACGGAGCGAACACCGGATTTTCATTTTCACGGTACATGAGGCGCGAAATGTACTGTAGCGCGGCAATCGCGCGTCCAACTGTACCCAACGACCACCACTCGACCCATAAGCGATCGATGTCCGGCCGCAGCACTCCATAGGTTGTCAGCGCTGTCACCCACCGGTACGGTCGTGCTCCCATGCCCTTATAGGTTAGACCGCGTTGGTCGTCGATTTCCTCGAGAATCGTCCCGCGCATGTACTCGCTAACTGTTGCACTCTGCTTCAGAGTCAGCTGTTCATCAAAAATGCGGCGGTCTGCGAGAACAGAATAGAATTCCTCGACGAACCCGCTGTACCGGCTGTCGATGCCCAGAAGATCGCCGCGCCATGCTTCCAGACAGAACGGCAAAACGTACGCAAGCAATGAACTTTGAATCTCAGTGTAGCGCAAGGCGTGCGCATAATAAAAAAGGTCGCCCGCCTCCGCATGTTCGCCAGGTCGCAATCTCGCAAGCCGCTTCAGATAATGTTCGTCACCATCCCAAGGATCCTGTGAGATTTTCTCAGGCGGCGCAGGCTTCCCATAGGTGCGCCAGATTGTGACGTGATTGTCCGTGGAATCCGGAGCCATTCTCGTATCAACTAGTTCGACAGTATCAGCTACGCCAGCTCCAGCGTCACTTCCGTCCCCCGCCCCGCTCCCAGCGTCCGCGCCGCGTGACCCCGGTTCAGCGCGACCTCGATATATCCGCTCGATCCCACCAGCGCGATTGGCTCGCCCGCCGCGCCCTGCGCGAACGTCTGCGCCAGCCGCTCGACGCGCGTATTCCCGATCTGCAGCTTGATCTTTCCCGACGACGCCATCACGGCCGGCACGTCCTCGGCCATGAGATTCGTCATCAGGTTGCCGAACGCGTCCACGCGCAACACCACGCCCTTGAGCGCCGTGCCCGCCGGCTTGGGACGCGGCAGCGTGAACCGCACGAAATCGGTGATCTCATCGCCAAAAACTTCCGTCTGGTAGGTCTTCGCCAGCCACGCCGCCACCGGCGCGAAAATGTCCCGCCCGTGGAACGTCCCGCTCACCGGACTCAGAAAATAGTGCTCGGCCGTGATGTGCCGCACGTGCGCCGACGGCTCGCGGTCATACACCAGCGACAGAACGCCATTATCCGGCGCCACAAAAAAATGCTCGTCGCCGCTCACGATGATCGGACGCCGCGCCGTGCCCACTCCAGGATCGACCACCACCACGTGCACCGTCCTCGGCGGAAAATAACGGTACGCGCTGCCGATGGTGAGCGCGCCGTCCAGCAGGTCCATCGAAACCACGTTGTGGCTGATGTCCACCACCGTGGCATTCGGCAGAATCCGCAGGATGACGCCCTTCAGCACGCCGGCCAGATGATCGCCCGTGCCGTAGTCCGTCGTCAGTGTGATGATGGGATTGGACAAGGCTGGCTTTTCCTCGCTGACTTCACGCTATCGGACGCTATCCGCACTGTCAAGGCACCACGTGCCCATCCCGCAACCTACGCTTAGCCTCGCCGAACTTGTAGCCCAGGTCTTCCCGCGTGTTTGCGGGGGACCTGAGGCTCTACCCTGTGCGGAGACAAGCCCCGCGCGCACCTTGACCGTCACCAATCTAGGCCGCTATTCTCGAAAGCTGCACCATAACCAAACCATGCGCCGCATCTATTTCGACCATAACGCCACCACGCCCGTGGACCCTGCCGTCCTCGCCGAGATGCTTCCCTATCTCTCCGGCGAATACGGCAACGCCAGTTCCGTCCACGCTTTCGGCCAGGCTGCGCGCGGCGCGGTCGAACGCGCCCGCGAATCCGTCGCGGCGCTGATCGGCGCCAGGCCCCCTGAGATTGTCTTCACCAGCGGCGGCACCGAATCCGATAACGCCGCGATTTGCGGAGTCGTGGGCCCGACAACTCGTTCCGGCCAACTGCCGCACATCATCACCACGGCCATCGAACATGCCGCCGTGCTGCACACCTGCCAGGCTCTTGAACGACGCACCGCTGACGTCACCTACCTCCCTGTCAGCAGCGATGGCGTCGTCGACCCGCAGGACGTTCGCCGCGCGCTGCGGCCCCAGACGGTGCTCATCTCCGTGATGCACGCCAACAACGAACTCGGCACGCTCCAGCCCATTGAAGATATCAGCCGCATCGCCGCGGAAGCCGGCGTCACCTTCCACACCGACGCCGTGCAATCGGCGGGAAAGGTGCCGCTCGATGTCGCGCAGCTCGGCATGCATCTGCTCTCGCTTTCCGCGCACAAGCTGTACGGACCCAAGGGCGTTGGCGCGCTTTACGTGCGCAAGGGCGTTCGCCTCGCACCTCTGATGTACGGCGGGCACAGCGAACGCGACCGCCGCGCCGGCACGGAAAACGTTCCGGCCATCGCCGGCTTCGGCAAGGCAGCCGAAATCGCCCGTGCTCATCTGGCTCAGGAAGGCGCCCGCATCGCCGCCTTGCGCGATCGTCTCGAACAGGGACTGCTCGATCGCATCCCCGGCGCCCGCGTGAATGGCCCCTCCGTTCCGCGCACGCCCAACACGTGCAACATGCTCTTTCCCGGCGTCGAAAGCGAATCGCTGGTCATTGCGCTCGATTTGCAGGGTCTGGCCTGCTCGGCTGGCGCGGCCTGCTCTTCGGGCGCGACCGATCCATCGCACGTCCTCGCAGCCATCGGACTTTCCACGGCCGACGCGCGCGCCTGCGTGCGCCTCAGCCTCGGCTGCAACAATACGGACGGAGATATCGACCGGGCCCTTGAGATCATTCCCGCCGTCGTTGCCGCGCATCGCGGCGTCGCGGCGAGCCAGCGCCAGCCGGTGCACACGCCATGAGCGCCGCGCTGACAGTCATCGCAATGAGCGGAGGCGTGGACAGCTCTGCCGCCGCCGCGCTGCTGCAGGAAAGCGGCGCCCCCGTGGTCGGACTCACCATGCAGCTCTGGAATCAGCGGCGGCTGCCGCAAATTTCCGGCGACCAGCCCGCCGGCCAGCGTTGCTGCTCGCTCGACGATGTGTACGACGCCAAACGCGTGGCGCAGCACCTCGGCCTGCCGCATTACGTCGTGAATTATGAACAGCTTTTCGAAGACACGGTCGTGCGTCCCTTCGTGCAGGACTATCTTGCCGGGCGCACGCCGATTCCCTGCGCGCTCTGCAACAATCACGTCAAGTTCGAGCAGTTGCTGGTGACCGCGAAGCAGATTGGCGCCCAGCGCGTGGCCACCGGGCACTACGCTCGAATCCGTCTCGATGAGGCCACCGGGCGTTATCAGTTGCTGCGCGCCGTCGACCTCCAGAAAGACCAGTCTTACTTTCTCTTTGGGCTGACACAGGAGCAGTTGTCACACAGCCTGTTTCCGCTCGGCGAACTCTCGAAGCAAGCCGTCCGCGAGATTGCTCGCCGCAAGGGCCTGCCCGTCGCCGAAAAGCCGGAAAGCCAGGAAATCTGCTTTGTTCCTTCGGGCGATTACGTGCGTTTCATCGAGGCCTACCAGGCCGAATCGGGAGTCGCCGCGTTGAGTCGGAATTCAGACGATGACTGTTCCGGTGAACTGGTCAGTACATCGGGCGAAGTTCTCGGGCGCCACGACGGGGTGCATCATTTCACCGTCGGCCAGCGTCGCGGCCTGGGCATCGCATCCCCGCGGCCGCTCTATGTTCTGGAAATTGACGCCGCCTCGCGCCGCGTGATGGTCGGCGACGATAGCGAACTGCGCCGCGACACTTGCGAAATTCGCGACGTCAACTGGATCGCCGGCGAGCCGCCCGCTGCGCCGGTCGAAGCCATGGTCCGCATCCGCTACCGCCACGAGCCCGCGGCGGCGTTGATCGAACCGCTGGACGGCGCCCGCGCGCAACTGTGCTTTCGCACGCCGCAACGCGCGATTACTCCGGGGCAGGCGGCGGTATTTTATTCGGGAGATCTGGTGCTGGGTGGCGGCTGGATACGTTGATTCCAGCCGTTCAGATAAACAGGCTCTCGTCCTGCGTTTCCGGCGCCGGCGCTTCGCGTCTGCGGCGATTTCCGCGGAAAAATTCAAGGCCCGTTTGAATGCCGCGCACGATGGCTGTCACCGATTGCACTGGTCCCAGCACCGTGCGACGAATCTGGGAACCCGCCTCTTCCACGGCCTCCAGTGCGCCGGTGAGGATCTGGTCGGTATGCGCGAGCTGCATTCGCAGGCGGTCGATGGCCTCGCCCACCACACGGTCGGCGTGCTGCACCTGCGTCCGCGCCAAATGCGTGATGTGCGCCGCGTCGGCGACCATGCTGGTGATTTGCGGATGAACTTCCTCGACGATCAACTGGATGCGCCCCAGGATGGGCGCCACGCGCGCGCGAATCTCCTGCGTGGTGCTTTCGATTTGCTGCGCCAGGCGGCGCACGGCAAAGAACATCGCCGCCATCATCGCGGCCTGCAGGACCAGAGCCAGCGCGGCCACGATCACAAAAAACGGCATCCAGCTTTCCATTCGCTCAGCCTCTGCTTATTGGGCCTTGGACTTTTCCCGCTGGTACGCGTCCCGGCCCGCATCTACCGCAGCCGAGATGGATTCCTTCTGGCGTATGGCCACGTGCTTGCCGCGATCCACCAGGTCCTCGGCGCGTTCACGCAACTCCCGCGCCTTCTTCTGCGCGTACTCCTTGCCTTCTTCGGCCTTCTGCGTCAGAAATTCACGCGTCTCTTCGCCCGACTTGGGCGCGAAGAGAATTCCCACCAGTGCGCCGATTCCCAGCCCCACTAGGAAATAGCTAACTTTCGATCCTGTGTTCTCCGCCATTTTTCTATACCCCCCAACGTTTTGAACGTAACACACCACTTGGGGTGTTGCAAGGAAGTGTGCCGTGAAGGAACGCAGGCGACAACCTTATCCTGCCTGCGGCAGCGCTCAGGATGAATGGCGGCAGTGCTCGGCGATGCGCTGGGCCAGAGGGCGCGCCACGACCCCCGACAATTCATCCACGCTGGCGTCGCGAATGCGGGCGACGCTGCCGAATCGTTGCAGCAGCTTTTGCCTGGTGCGCGCCCCGACGCCGGGAATTTCGTCGAGTTCGCTGCGTAGCGTGCGCCGCGACCGGCGCTGGCGGTGAAATGTGACGGCGAAGCGATGCGTTTCATCGCGAATCTGCTGGATCAGGTGAAGCAGCGGCGAGTGGCGCGCCAGGCGGATGGGTTCGTCTTCCTGTCCAAGTACGTAGAGAATCTCTTCTTTCTTGGCGATGGCCGCGACCGGCTGATTGATGATCTCCAGTTTTTCGAGCGCTTCGGCGGCCGCGTGCAACTGGCCCGGGCCGCCGTCGATGAGAATCAGGTCGGGCATGGCCGCTTTTTCGTTCCGCAGGCGCTGGTAGCGGCGGCCGACCGCTTCGCGCACGCTGGCGAAATCGTCGTTGCCCCATTCACTGCGAATGATGAACTTGCGATACTGCGATTTCTTCATGGCGCCGTTTTCCCAGACGACCAGGGAAGCAACCGTATCCGATCCCTGGATGTGCGAGACGTCAAAACTTTCGATGCGCTTGGGCGGCGCGGGGAGCGTCAGCGCGGATTCCAGCGCTTCGGCGATGACTTTGGAGCTTGGCTTCATGACGCGGAAACGCTGGTCGAAAGAGTGCCGCGCGTTCTTTTCGACCAGGTCCACGAAGGCGCGTTTGGGACCGCGCTGCGGCGCGAGAATCTCGACGCGGCGATACGGCAGGTCCAGCGTCGAGGCGCGCTCGCTTAGGATCTGCTCCAGCAGCTCGCGGTCCTCGAAATCGAGCGGCACGTGAATGGCGCGCGGCAGGTAAGAAGCTTCGAGATAGAGTTGCTTGAGCAACGAGGAAATAAATTCGCCGGGCTCCAATTCTTCGAGGTCTTCCCAATAGAAGTCCCGTTTGTCCACGACGCGCCCGCCGCGCAGGTGGAAGAGATTCACGGCGGCTTGAGGCAGTTCGGCATACCACGCCAGAATGTCGGTGTCTTCGCCGGATACAGCAGCCATTTTCTGGCGCTCTTCGATCTCATCGAGCGTGTGCAAGAGGTCGCGGTAAGCGCCGGCCTGCTCATAACGTTGGTCTTCCGAGGCCTGCGCCATGCGCCGGCGCAGGCTGACCATGAGGTCGTGGCGGCGGCCTTCGAGAAACACGCGCGTATCGCGGGCGGCTTCGGCGTAAAGTTCATCGGTGGTCAGGCCGGCCACACAGGGCCCGAGACAGCGGTGAATGTAGAATTGCAGGCACGGGCGCGGGTGGTTGCGCGTGAGGTCCACGGTGCAGGACGGAATTCGGAAATTCTTGTGAATAAAATGAACGATGCGATGCGCCAGGCTGTGCGGAAAAAACGGCCCAAAGTAGATGGAGCCGTCTTTTTTCAACCGGCGCGTCACGTAGACACGAGGATATCTTTCAAAGGCCGTGAAGCGAATATAGGGATAGGTTTTGTCGTCGCGCAAAAGCACGTTGAACTTAGGCTGATATTGCTTGATCAGATTATTCTCAAGCGCCAGGGCTTCGCGCTCGTTGTCGACGACGATGCAATCGAGGTCAGCGATCTCGCGCACCAGGGAGCCGGTCTTGGCGTCGGACCATCGCGATTCGAGGAAATAGGATTTCACGCGGGAACGCAGCGAACGGGCCTTGCCGACGTAAAGAACGGTGCCCAAAGCGTTCTTGAACAGGTACACGCCGGCCTGCGTAGGCAACTGCGCGACTTTTTCCGTCAGTTCCATTCGTCCGTCGGTACGGGATCGAGATTACAATGGTGGCCGTGCAGGGCGAGCGCAGCCGGGCAACACTCATGATAACAGAGTGAATCATAGGGAGTCAGCGATGCGAGTCGTAACTTCGTACCTTCTTTTCCTTGTGTGCATGTCCGCGGCGCCGGCGAGAATGGCTGCCCAAGGGTCCGGGACCGCGCAGGGTTCCGCGCCCATCACAACGGAAGAACCGTCGTTTGATCCCCTGAAGGCCAGCAAGGATATCGAGGTCGGCAACTTCTACCTGAAAAGAGGAAATTACGACGCCGCCATCGACCGCTTCCAGGAAGCGGCGCGACTGCAGCCGGGACTAGCGGAGCCCTACATGAAGCTGGGCCAGACGTACGAGAAGATAAAAGACCTTCCTCATGCCGTGACTGCCTATCGGAAATACCTCGAGGTGTACCGCACGTCACCCGACGCCAAGAAGATACAAAAGCACATCGACGATCTGGAAAAGCAGATCGCGCGAGAGCCCGCGACTAAGAAAGCCGGTTGAGATAGAGGCGGGCGCGGCCGTGGTGCGGGAACTTCTCTTCTTCCTTTAGAAATTCGCGAGTGTGAGCCTGCATGCGGCAATGGGTGGCGCGCAGGGGATGCTTCACGTGCAGCATCTCGTGGAACAGAACGTACTCAACCACAAAAGCCGGAACGGCCGCGCGATCCAGGCGGCGATTCAAAATAATCTGATCGAGCGCGGGATCGAAGCATCCGAGCTGGGTGCGCCAGCTTCGCTCGCTCCATCCCAGCCGCGGCCGGCGCAAGCGGCCGGCAAAATAGCTGTGGTTCAGCCGCGCGAACATGGGCGCGAGGTCGTGCGCATCGCCCCGGGGACTGCCTTTGACGCGCCGGGCGCGCGCGCGGCGCATTTTGTCGACGCGGCGGCGCGTGGCCGGCGCCAGTGTGAAGCGGCGGTACTCGTCCAAATACTCGCGCGGCGTACGCCGGCGCAGGATGCGCGATAGAAGAATGATCGCCGCGGCCTCGATCACGCCGGCGGGCGCGCCCCGCAGCGCGTCCGAAAGGCGAACGCAGGCGCTCTGCTCGCGCAGGCGGATGGTGTGGGCCAGGCCCGTATAGGGATAAAACTCGACGATGAATTGCGGCGGGCGGCCGTGGCCTCCCAGCCGCGTGTAGAGGCGATGAAAGAGTTGCGCTCCTCCGGGAACGCTACGCGTGCCAGTGCGCGGACGGCTCATTGCGGCCGGCGAACAGGCGCCGGCGGAGGCGCGTTTTCTTTGCCGGCGTCGCCGGCGCTTTGGATAGCGTCTTTCGCGGATGCGATGGCGTCATCGAGATTTTCTTTGTAGGTTTTGCTCTCGGGGTTTTTGGCGGCCGAATCCGTCAGGTACGTGAGGAATTGCGGCGCCTGTGTCTGTATCTCTTTGATGCCTTCCCTGACGTCCTCCTGCTTCTCGACACTCAGCTCCATGCGATCCACCGCCTCGTCGAGCAGGCTGGAGAAGGCGTTCAGCAAGCCATTGAGACGCTCGGAGCGGCGCACCGTATTCGCGGGGTGTTCGAGTTCGTACTGGAGCTGCTTGAGACGATCGGAGGCGAAAGAAAGGAAGAGATGAATGCGTTCGTTGGGGTCGATTGACTCGCGGACTTTTTCCGCTTCGGTGGAGGACAAGTAATCTTTCTGGTCCTGGGCCGTTGCCGGCGCAGCGCACAGCGCGAAGGCCGCCAGAAACATGCAGGCGCCGACTCTCACAAATTGGCTCCGCATAGGCACCTACCTTTCACCTGCATTCTTGGCGCGTTTGGACTTCGGCGCGGGAAACAGGGTGTCAATGAGCGTATTTTGAGTAACCTCAAGATCCGCGCGCACGGCGCGAAAATCGGGGCGTAAATCCTGGTGCAAAGAGAGAATGAGGTCGTCGAGGCGGTTGAGATCGCCGCGCAAACTAATCTGCAATTCCTTGAACCCGCTGGGATGACGCGTGGCATCGATGCCGCTGGCGACGAGGGCCTGCGTCGTATCACGGATTTCGTCCCGGTACTGCTTGAGCGCGGCCAGGCCTTTGTCCGCGTCTCCGCTATTAAAAAGGCTGCGCACCGCCGTCATCTCCCGGGGGCCAAGCTTGGCCAGTATCTTGGCCTTATCCACCGGGTTGCCCTCAGCAGCGTACTGGGATCGCATCTTGTCGACCGCATCCTGCGCGACCGCGCTCCCGGCCAGGGTCAGCAGCGCGAACACCGACAATACGATGCCAGCCGGAATGGACCGAGATGTCAGGCGAATCAACACGGGTTGCGGCTACCAACTCCGACGCGCTGTGACGGCTGGAGTCTTCCTGCCTTATTTTATCGCAAAGCGCAAGAAAGAAAAAACCGGGGCCGGCCCGTCACGCTCGCTTACGGCGGCGAGCGGGTCGAACAGGCTTTCTGCGGGGTTTTTTGGCCGTGACGGCAACCGGCTGCGGCAGGTTGTGCGGAAGGTCCGGTTCGCTGCCGCCGGCATCACCCGGCTGATGCAGGACGCGCGTCAGGTATTTTCCAGTGAGCGAATGAGGATTGCGGGAAACCTGTTCGGGCGTGCCGGTGGCGACGATGCGGCCGCCGCGAACGCCGCCGTCCGGACCGAGATCGATCACCCAGTCGGCGGACTTGATAATTTCAAGGTTATGCTCGATCACCAGGATCGAGGCGCCTTCTTTAAGCAGTTTGCCAAACGCGAGAAGAAGCTTTTGGATGTCGTCGAGGTGCAAGCCGGTTGTCGGCTCGTCGAAGATGTACAGCACGCCGGCATTTTCGGAATGGATCAGGTGCGCCGCAAGCTTGAGGCGCTGTGCTTCCCCGCCCGAAAGCGTGGATGCAGGCTGGCCAAGACGCAAGTA
>Ga0210394_10007171_pt1 | contig 11821 bp, 10 predicted proteins | sample IncBWC12MmetaG_FD_160121 | JGI IMG/M metagenome (GOLD analysis project Ga0210394, IMG submission 160121) | Forest soil microbial communities from Barre Woods Harvard Forest LTER site, Petersham, Massachusetts, United States - Inc-BW-C-12-M | ecosystem: Environmental > Terrestrial > Soil >... | reverse complement strand
CGCGCGGCGCTTCTTCCGTGCGATGTCCTCCGCCGTCACGGGAATCCGAACCAGCGGGGCGCCGCCGGCGTCGGGAAGCCGGGGAACCTGCGGCTCAATAGGATCGGGCACGACTCTTTATGATAAAGGAAGAGTTGCTGCGCTGTGGCGCACGCGCCTACGCGTGCCGCGCTTGCGCCAGCCGTGTAACGACTCTCTCGACACCAACCTCGGATGCCGGCACAATGTCGTGGCCGTGCGCCGGTCGCAAGCGTGGGCGTGCGCCACAACTCGCGTCCAAATTCTCGTGAGAAATGCGCTTTAGCAGCCCATGCCTAAAGCCGCTGGCAGGTCGGAGACCTGCCCCACATGGCTGACCGGCAATGGTGGGGCAGGTCTGCGACCCGCCATTTACGGGCCCGGACGAAGCGCTGCGGCGCAGTGCATTCGGCATGCTCCTGGATTCGGCGTAGCGGCCTATATTGTGAGATCGGCGAAACTGGCCCGCGAAATGGTGCGCGCTTCAAACCCAGTGGACCTTGCCGGCGCGACCGTTACGGCTCGAAAGGTCCAGGGCCAAGGGGCGCCGCCCCTCTCACCGGATTCCCGAAATTTCAAGATCCACTGGAGCGTTCTACTGTACATTCAGTAGAATGACCCTGGTTCTTCTGCTCTTGCAAATCGCGGTAATTCTCGCGGTCTGCCGTCTCCTCCATGCCATCGCCGGCCGCCTCGGACAGCCGTCCGTGATCGGGGAAATCATAGCAGGCCTGCTGTTGGGACCTTCCTTTCTCGGATGGATCGCTCCCGCTTTTTACGCGCGGCTATTCCCCCCGGAGAGCTTTCCGGTGCTGAATGAGTTGAGCCAAGTCGGCTTGGTGCTGTTCATGTTCCTGGTGGGTCTTCATCTGGATCTGGCCGAGGTGTACGCGCTTCGGCGGGTGGCGGGCCTGGCGGGTCTGCTCAGCATCGCCGTTCCTTTTGCCTTGGGCCTGGCGCTGTCGCGGCCGCTGCACGAAGTCGCGCCGTCCTCGGCGATGCTGCCGTTCTCGCTGCTCATCGCGGTCTCGATGAGCATCACGGCATTTCCCGTCCTCGCCAGAATCCTCGCCGATCAGAAGCTGACCGCGACCAGGCTGGGGCATATCGCGATCGCATGCGCGGCGTTCAACGACGTGGTGGCGTGGTCTTTTCTCGCGTGGATCGTGGCCATCTCCCGGTCCGGCGGAACCTCGGCGCTCGATCCCTTTGTGATCTTGACGGCGTACATTTTCGTTATGTTCGCCGTAATTCGCCCCGCCCTCGGATGGCTCACCAGCCGGCTGGCGGTCACCAACGAACTTTCGACCATGCTCATCTTCGTGTTTCTATCAAGCTGGGTCACCGAGCTGGCCGGATTCCACGCCTTGTTCGGGGCCTTCCTTGCCGGAGTCGTGTGGCCTCGCAGCGACTCGAATATGGATGACTTTGCGGCCAAGATCGAGCCGCTGGCCATGACCCTGTTGATCCCTTTATTCTTTAGTTACACTGGCCTGCGCACCAACATCGGCGCGCTGGGGGTCAACCTAGGCCTGACCGGGCTGGTGATCGCCTCCGCGATTGCGGGAAAGGTCGGCGGCGCGTTCACGGGAGCGAAGATCATGGGGTTCGACGTTCGCAATTCCCTGGCGCTCGGATGTCTGCTCAACACGCGCGGCCTGGTGGAACTGATCGTCTTGAACGTGGGCCTCGACCTTGGAATCCTGTCCCCGGCTCTATTTTCGATGATGGTGATCATGGCGTTGGTGACCACCGTGATCACAAGTCCCGCGTTGAAGGTGGTGCTGCCGGAGCAGTATCGGCCCACCCCCTGAACCGCGCCCGGACAAGTGGAAGCAAGACGCAGTGCCGGATGACAACCTGCCCGAATCAGACGGCCAGAGATTAGTCCGCACTTCTCACAACCGTTCCTTGGAGATGATGTGGCGCACGCACTCGTGCGTGCCGCGTCGCCACTCCTGGCGACGCCCGACACACTGTCTACATGCGACCAGCATGTCGATAAGAATCTCGACACGGCTAGCGCAATCGCGGCACGCACAAGTGCGTCGCACTTTGCGTGCGCCACGTCGCCGCAGCACGTGTGAGAATTGCGGACTAGGAACCGGAGACCGAGGTCGTGGATGCGCCCGAAAACTCCCGGTCATAGGTGGGCGGCTGGATCAGCTTGTTGAGGTGGTACTTGTCTTCACCGCGAAGGAGTGCGCATCCCCAGTTCGACAAGTCGTAGGATTCCCGCAGATAGCCCACCTCGTGATTTTTCTCGCCCCGGTATACCTCGACGTCCGTCTTGATGGTGCGGAAAACGAAACCGAAACGCCGGTTGGGGGACTTGTTGGGAGGCGCCCCATGCACACACCGCTCCGTAAAAATCACGCATTGGCCGGATTTCAAAGGCATCGGCGCGACCATATCTTTGGTGATGTCTACATCCAAGAAAATGCCTTTGGCCTCGCCGAATTGCCCACTGCCCGCAATTGTTTTCGCGATCCCGGGAGTGCTTTCCGGCAGCCCGTCCGGGTGATGGGAGAAGGTCCACACCTTGCGTTGGGTGCCTTTAAGGAAGAACATGCACCCGTTTTCCACATAAGCGTCGTCAATGGCGATCCAGGTGGTCAACTGGAACAATTCGTTCAGATTCTTTGGCTCTAGCGCCGGCTTCACCATCTGCTCCAGCATGTACGTGGTGGCCTGGTGCCAAGTGGTCTCCGGATCGCCGGAATTCTTATTGAAAATCTGCGAACGCCAGACCAGCAAGTCCGGACCAAGAAACTGCGCCAGCCGCTCGGTAATCCGCGGGGAGGAAATCACATCCCAGAAATCGGGACGATCGATATAGCGGTCGCGAAGAATATTTTTGGCGTCAGGGTAGACTTTCGACGACCCACTTTCCAGCACGTTGGTGACGGTGCGCTTAATCTCAGCCATCTCTTCCGGGGTCCACAACGTGATGGGGCCGATAAATCCATCCTGATAGAACTGGCGGATTTGGTCTTCCGTAAATTGCCACTCGGGACGGGTTTGAATCCGGGGCTGGAAGGAGGGCGGGTCCGGCAGCTTGGCGTTCTGGTCCATGAAGAAGCGTTTGTTTCCGCTCATCAGGACCGTCCATATCATCGTCGAATCCCAGGTCTTGCTCAGCTCGCGCAGCCGGAAAGGCAGGATCGGATGCAGAAACTTGAAGGGTTTCAGCAGCCAGGCGAGGATCAGGGCAAAAGTAACAAACAACCGGCGCAAAGGGCCCCTCGAATTGCGGTTCTTGAAAACATCCTTTTTCCCTTTGGTTCCCACTGGACTCTCCTCCGTTTTCCAAATAGGTTCGAGCCGGAAATTCCGTTTGCGGAACCCGGCTGTTCTGACAGTATAACCCACTCGGGCCACTTCTTGCTCAAATGTGGGGCAGGTCTCCGACGTCTCCGACCTGCCTGCGACTTTAGGCACGGGCTGCTGACTACCTTCCGTCGCAAAATGGCCCACGGAAGGCCGCTTCCTGACGGTCGCGGTTCGGAACGAAGTATTTCTTCGTCAACAAGCATTACTGAACCACGCCTAAGCGAGTGGTCCTTTGGCGCGCATCGGGCATTCTGCGACGGAAAGTAACTAAGGATCGAGGTTCAACCGCTCCCAGGAAGACCGCCGGATCAGCAGAGCTGGGACCAGAAGAACAGCTTATTGCCGTCCGAAACCGTGATGTCGCTGCCGTTCACCCGCGGCGTGCCATCTTTGGCTTGGTAGCCATCGACCACGACCTCCATCCCCTCCGGCAGCGAGTTCTTGGTCAAGCCGTTCCGCAGCAGCGCATTGGGAGTACCGCCCTCAATCGTCCAACTCACCACGGAGCCGTCCTGGCCCTTCACGTCCAGGTGAATCCATACGTGGGGATTGATCCATTCCATCCGAGTCACTCTACCGCGCAAGATCACGTGTTTATTACTATCGAACTCCACGGACGAGCACGCTGCAAAGGATGTGGACTTGACCTGAATCTGATTGGCGTAGAAGAGTCCGTCCGCACCCAGCTTCCCGTCCGCCAGGGCTTGAGCATGATCCTGAAAGGTAACCGGCAGCGGATCGTCGCTGGTATATGCCACCGTCAGATTATCGCCCACGTCGCCGTCCCCTGGGTTCTCCACCAGCAGGAACGTTGTGCTGGATCTCCCGCGCTTGATCGAGCCTTCCTTGATGTACCCGATCACCCGAAGATGCTTCACATGGGCTTGATCGCCCATCTGCTTCACTTCCGGAATGGTCTTGAAATATGCCGGTGTTTCCTTGGTCGAGCTGAGCGCGAGCCACCCCAACGCTCCCATGATCACCGCGATAGGAACCCCGAACTTGAAGTAGCGATTCATACAACAAATTCCTTCCACACCACTCGCGGACAGGCTGAAAGCCTGTCCCACCATGCTTCGAAGCTGCTGATGTCGCGTGGTGGGACAGGCGGTTTCGCCTGTCGTTCCGCGCCTATTTCTCCGATGAATCGCTGTTGGGAGCGCCGGGACCCGAGGACCCCACAAACAGCTTCTTGCCATCGGGAAACGTGAGGTCGCGGCCATTGGCCCGCTCCGCGCCGTCTTTGGCCTGATACCCATCGACCACGATCTCCATCCCCTCCGGCAGCGAGTTCTTGGTCCAGCCGTTCCGCAGCAGCGCATTGGGAGGGCCGCCCTCCACCATCCAATTCACCACCGTGCCGTCTTGCCCCTTCACGTCCATGTGAATCCATACGTGCGGATTGATCCATTCCACCATGGTCACCCTTCCGCGCAAGGTCACGTGTTTGTTGATGTCGAACTCCGCCGCGAAGGAGTGATGCGCCCACGCAGCCGCCGTGGCCAGGAACATCGCGATCGCTACACGCAAGGTCATTCTCGTCTCCTCACTTTTGTTGAGCCGCGCCATTTTTCTTAGCCGCGTCGTCCGCCGTCTTCTTTTCCTCGGCTTTCCTTTCCTCCGAACGGGCCGCACTGAGGATATTCCTCAATCCATAATTTCCCTCGTGGCAGGAGTATTCAAGGACGGCCTGCGAATCGTCCACGGTCAAAGGCATCGAGAAGGTCCAGGGCTTGACCCACGTCTCCGGATCATCCACCGTAACCGACCACAAAACCTTATCCGCGGCGGCGCGCCGGAAGCGTTCCATAAGACGAAGCGTCGCGCCGTTGGCATTGCGGTAAGCGCCCTCGTCCCGGAAATTGGTGGTCTCCACCACCAGCGTGTCGCCTTCCCAATGGCCGCGCGGATCGCCCATATAAGACTGGATTTCCGGGGCGGCGTGCGGACTGCCGTCCAGCGGAATCACGCGCGTTTCATGGATCATTTCGTAGCGGATCACGACGTAGCCTGGAGCCTGCACGATCTGGTACGAATTCCCGTAGATGGCCGGCATCATGGAGCCGGGCAGCCCGCGCGTGATACAGCGGTCATACAGGCTGCGGTCTTCCCAGGAATCGGCGGGTCCGCGGCCGCGCCGCGCCTCCGTGCGCGCCGCCGCGCGCTGCTTGGCTGCCGCAGTGGTCGCGGGGATCTTGCCGTCCGGCGGATCCACGATCAGCCAGGCCTGCTGTCCGTCGACGATTCGAAGATCGTCCTGCCACCAATGCTGGGGAGCGCTGAGCGGGTCGTCTTGGAACTGCGCGATGGTTCGCTGCTGCTGCTGGCGCTTGATGGCCGCCAGTTCCTCGCCCTTCACGTCCTCGAGACGCCGCCCCTCGAACTGCGCGGGCCGCTCCAGCGGAGTCGCGTCTTCGGTGCGATTGCTGAACCATCCTTGTATGTCCGGATCGCCCCAGCTCGTGCGCGGCGGCGTCCACGGCTTTGCCGCCTTTGGCGCTGCGGAGGCCGTTGGCGGCGCCGGTGCATTCGCACGCGGGGCGCTCTGGCCGGCGGCCGGAAGCGCGCTCCACACCGCCGCTCCGGTAACCACAGCCATAACGAGGAATGAGTTAGAAAGCCGGCTCTTCATGCGCAAACTCCGTTGCTTTTGTCGCGAAGCTACCACCCGATGCTATGCCTGTGGTCAGCAGGTGTCAACCAGTCGCTGGATGGCGGGAGCTGCCGGTCGGGAGGACCAACGCCCCGTCGCTCCGCTCCCCAGCCTTGCCCATCTCCGCTTCCCGGCTCTACTTGACAGCCGGCTGCCGGAAGAGATGGCGATGCAAGCCGCCCTGCGTCGAGCCGGGGCGATGGGCAGATCCGTTTGAAAAGCTTCGTCCTCTCCGGCGGCGGGGCGTCCTCTTTAACCGCATTGCTCACAGACTCTTGGGCCATGATGTGGCGCACGCACCCTTGCGTGCCGCGTCGCCAATCCTGGCGACGCTCGGCTCAGACGCTGTGCGCCGCCCGACGAGGTATCGAGAATTGTCTCGACACGGCTGGCGCAAGCGCGGCTGGCGCAAGCGCGGCTGGCGCAAGCGCGGCACGCGTAGGCGCGTGCGCTACGTCGGCATGCGGGCTGTGAGGAGTGCGGATTAGAGGGGAAAGTGGCGAAAAGGAATTTGATCACAATACTCACCGGGGCGCCGATATAGTGATGCATACAGGGTCAGGTCCCTGGGCCCAACTGGCTGAACTCTTAGGCGAGGAAAGTGGCGAAAAGGAATATGATTACAAAACGACTTCTTAGAAAACGCGAGCGTGGTTTCACCATTTTGGTTTACACCTTGATGATCTTCATAGTCTTTGCATTCACAGGCTTGGCCGTCGACGCAGGGTACCTTCAGTGGCAGCGCCGCCTGATGCAGTCGGCCGCCGACGCCGCAGCCATGGGAGCTTTGCGGGAAATGGAGTTGGGCCGCACCAATACGCAGCCTCAGTACGACCTCACCGTCGCCGCGCAAAATGACGCCGCTTTGAATGGTTTCACCAATGGCGTGAACAACATCAGCGTGACCCTCAATAACCCGCCGGTCTCCGGTCCTTTTCAGGGCGCGAGCACGGCCGCACAGGTCATCATCACGCGACCCTACCCGACCTTCTTCATGAGGGTAATGGGAGTGAACACGATATCCGTCTCCGCCCAGAGCGTGGCGCAAACCAGCACCGGCTACGGCAGCATCGGAGGGTGTATTTTCGCTCTCGACGCGACCGCGGCAGATGCTCTGAACCTGGAGAGCGGCGCCACATTGTATACCTCGTGCAGCGCAATTTCGGAATCTGACAACACAGAGGCTTTCAAGATGGCCGGCAGCGACACCTGGAACATGACCTCGCACAACGCCCACATAGCCGTCGTCGGAGGCGCCACCATGAGTGGAGGCGCCACCATCATGGATACCACCGTGTCGCCTGCGGTCTCCGAGCAGCCCGTCACGAACTACACCAGTCCCGGCGACCCGCTCGCAAATATTGCGGCTCCGACCCCGTCGACTGTCAGCGGAGGGGTCCAAAGCACCAGTCCCGCCAGCTATACCAAGAACGGAATGCCCGCCAATAACACTCTTTCGCCGGGAATCTATTGCGGAGGGATCTCCGTAGGCAACACCGGCGGCTACACACTGAAATTCAGCGCCGGAACGTACGTCCTGGCAGGCGGCGGACTCTCCCTCGGCTCCCAGGCCACTGTCTCCGGCTCGGGCGTTACCTTCTATAGCACCAGCAGCAGCAGTGCCAGCTGGGGCTGCACGAGCTCATACAGCGCCGGTACTTTTTCGTTAGACGGCCAGGCAGTCTCAAACTTTTCAGCGCCTCTCAGCGGCTCCACGGTCGGCATGCTGTTCTTTCAGGACCGTACCCTCAACCCCGGCGCCAGCTCGATTCTAGGCGGGTCAACCAGCACCTGGGACGGAGCCGTGTACTTTAAATTGAGCGCCCTCAAGCTCGGGGGAAACAACTCCGTCAGTGGTTACATGGTGATCGTCGCCGACACCATCGACATTCACGGCTCGACCAAACTGGGGAACAACTACACGACTCTATCCGATCCCAACCCGTTCGCCCCCGGTTCGACCGGTGGCGGACTGGTCTATTAGATGCAAAGGGCCGTAAGAGACCGTATCGGGATGCCTCGAAGTAGAAGTAGGGCTGCAAATCATTGATCGGCAGTGGTGGGGCAGGTCTCCGACCTGCCGTTCCCGGGCATTCACCACGGGGCGGTCTCAGAGTAGAAACCGTTCGAGAGCCGTGACCAAAGGGAGCGGACGAACGCGGCAACTGGACAGGCTATTTCGAGACAGGCACTAAATGCGAGGACAAGGAATGAAAACGAAACTGATGCCTGCGGTGGGTCTACGGACCCGCGGACGGAGAATCAACCAGCGCGGAAACGCCCTGATTGAATTTGCCCTTTGCTCCATCCTCTTGATGTTCATCATCGTCGGCATAACCGATTTCTCAAGATTGTTCACCGTCGCCGACACGGCCGCCAGCGCCGCCGCCGCCGGCGCCCAGTACGGGGCGCTGAGCCCGGCCCATTGGAGCGACTTCGCGGGAATGCAAAACGCCGCACTAAACGATGCGGGGACCGCGGCTGTCACGGCTGGCGCCACCGCCGCAGGTACGAACGTCTGTTATTGCAGCTTGGGAGGGGGTACCACCACTTGCCCGGCGAGTTGCGGCACTGGCGGCACACCGATCACATATGTCTCCGTCACGGTGACCGTTCCCTTCTTGGCCTACTTCAACTACCCTTGGATGCCGTCGGTGCCGTCCATAACCACCAACAACTCGGTCCGGGTGCAGTAGTATGGCTCCACTGGCGGCGGGCCGGCGAAGGCGCAATGCGCTTCGTTTCGGGCAGCGTTCTTATTCGCAGAGAGGCAGCGCGCTGCTGGAGCTGGCGATTTGTTTTCTGTCTTTCCTGATGCTCGTCTTCGGAGCCTTGGACTTCGGCATGGCCGTATACGCGTACAACTTCTGCACCTACGCCGCGCGCGACGCATCGCGCTGGGCCACCGTTCACGGAGCCGAGAGTGCGACCGCGTCCGACTGCAGCGCCAATCCCGGAATCGCGGGCGGTTGTGCCGCCAACAGCACGGACGTCTCCAACTACGTTTCCACCATGGCGGTTGGGCTAACCGCTTCCAACCTGGCCGTCACTACCACCTGGACTCCCAACACCAATCCCGGAGCGGAGGTCAACGTCAAAGTGGCCTACGCTGTCGTTCCCCTTTCGGGCCTAGCCTTGCGCACCACCTTGAACGTGTCTAGCGCATCCCAAATGGAAATGGTTCACTAACATCGTTTTTTGCATGCGTGGGGAGTCATGCACAGGCGTTTTCGCTCGCGGCGCGTTCTGGCCGCTCTGGCTGGCGGCCGGAAGCGCGGTCCACACCGCCGATCCGACAACCGCCTGTCTCGAAATAACCTGTCCAGTTGCCGCGTTCGTCCGCTCCCTTTGGTCACGGCTCTGCAACGGTTTCCGAGCCGCGACCGAAGGAAGCGGTTGGACAGGTTATTTCGTGACAGGCCCTACGTCTATGTTTCACGGGTGTCAACCAGCCGCTGGATGGGTGGGATCTGCCCGGCCGGGAGGGAGCGCCAGTCACCGCAAATGAGAGTGTCCACTCCATTGAAAGACACGCCCGAATCCGCACCGTGTTCGCCCGGTATTCGCTGGGCGTGTTTTCATCCCTATCGATGGGCCGAAAGGCCCATTGCAGCCTGTGGCAGAAGTCCCGCGCATCTGGAACGAGAGGCGAAACCGCCTGTCCCACCACGCGACATCAGCAGCTTCGAAGCCCGGTGGGACAGGCTTTCAGCCTGTCTCTGGAATTTCTACATTTCTGAAGAGGAATCCCTCGAATCGGACACCGCTTGTAGAACAGGCCTTTTGGCCTGCAGCCGGATTTGAGAGTGCATTACCACCGACGGAACCTGCATCATTTTTATACGCCACGGGCCAGACTATTCTGAACCTGGCGGTTATCGAAGAGCGACCGTGCTCCAGCGGCGGCAGGCCGAAGGCCTGCTCTACAGCCGGCCCCGAATGTAGAAACTCCAGGGACAGGCTTTCAGCCGGTCTGGACTTTTGCCACGGGCGACAGTCCCTCGTATGACATTGTAAAACAAGGCTCCGCGTTCAGCGATGGGTGACCTCGCGGAGGAGCACTTCACGCCAGACTTAGGGTGTTTTACATCATGATTTGGGCCCCAAGTACTATCGCCATAGCCACCTGGAGGGCGATATATTGTGCATACAGGGTTAGGCCCCTGGGCCCAACGGGCTGAACTCTCAGGCGAGGGAAGGTAGCGAAGGAATATATGATCTCAAAACGACTTCTTAAAAAACGCGAGCGTGGTTTCACCATTCTGGTTTACACCTTGATGATCTTCGTGGTCTTTGCTTTCACGGGCTTGGCCGTCGACGCAGGGTACCTTCAGTGGCAGCGCCGCCTCATGCAGTCGGCCGCCGACGCCGCAGCCATGGGAGCTTTGCGGGAAATGGAGTTGGGCCGCACCAATACGCAACCTCAGTACGACCTCACCGTCGCCGCGCAAAATGACGCCGCCTTGAATGGTTTCAGCAACGGAGTGAACAACATCAGCGTGACCCTCAATAACCCGCCGGTCTCCGGTCCTTTTCAGGGCGCGAGCACGGCCGCACAGGTGATCATCACGCGAAGCTACCCGACCTTCTTCATGAGGGTATTGGGAACGAACTCGATAAACGTTTCCGCCCAGAGCGTGGCGCAAACCAGCACCAGCTACGGCAGCATCGGTGGGTGCATTTTCGCTCTCGACGCAACCGCGAGCGATGCTCTGAACCTGGAGAGCGGCACCACCTTGTATAGCTCCTGCAGCGCAATCTCGGAATCTAGCGCCACAGAGGCTTTCAAGATGGCCGGCAGCGACACCTGGAACATGACCTCGCACAACGCCCATATAGCCGTGGTCGGAGGCGCCACCATGAGTGGAGCCGCCACCATCATGGATACCACCATGTCGCCTGCGGTCTCCGAGCAGCCCGTCACGGGCTATACCAGTCCCGGCGACCCGCTCAGGAATATTAATGCTCCGACCCCATCGACTGTCACCGGAGGGGTCCAAAGCACCAGTCCCGCCAGCTATAACAAGAACGGAATGCCCGCCGGCAACACTCTTTCGCCGGGAATCTATTGCGGGGGCATCTCCGTAGGCAACACCGGCAGCAACACACTGGTATTCAGCGCCGGAACGTACGTCCTGGCAGGCGGCGGACTTTCGCTCGGCTCCCAGGCCACTGTTTCCGGCACGGGCGTTACCTTCTATAGCACCAGCAGCAGCAGTGCCGCCTGGGGCTGCACGAACTCCTACAGCGCCGGTGTTCTATCGTTAACCGGCCAGGCAACCTCAAACTTTTCAGCGCCTCTCAGCGGCCCCATGGTCGGCATGCTGTTCTTTCAGGACCGCGCCCTCGACCCCGGCACCAGCTCGATTCTAGGCGGGTCAACCAGCACCTGGGACGGAGCCATATATCTTAAATTGAGCAACCTCAAGTTCGCGGGAAACAACTCAACCACTGGTTACATGGTGATCGTCGCCGATACCATCGACATTCACGGCGGGACCACACTGGGGAACAACTACACGACTCTATCCGATCCCAATCCGTTCGCTCCCGGTTCGACCGGTGGCGGACTAGTCTATTAAGAGCGAGGACACAGAATGAAAACGAGATTGACGCGTGCGGTGGGTCTACGGACGCGCGGACGGAGAGCCGATCAGCGCGGAAACTCCCTGATTGAATTTGCCCTGTGCTCCGTCCTCTTAATGCTCATCATCGTGGGCATAACCGATTTCTCAAGATTGTTCACGATCGCCGACACGGCCGCCAGCGCCGCCGCCGCCGGCGCCCAGTACGGGGCGCTGCGCCCGGCCCATTGGA
>Ga0210394_10007170_pt1 | contig 11822 bp, 11 predicted proteins | sample IncBWC12MmetaG_FD_160121 | JGI IMG/M metagenome (GOLD analysis project Ga0210394, IMG submission 160121) | Forest soil microbial communities from Barre Woods Harvard Forest LTER site, Petersham, Massachusetts, United States - Inc-BW-C-12-M | ecosystem: Environmental > Terrestrial > Soil >... | reverse complement strand
CATCGCGGCGCTCAAGAGCAGCGATATGGAGACGGTGCGCAAGCGCGCCCACGCCTTGAAGGGGGCCAGCGCCAATATTCACGCGGTGGGCTTGAGCCAGGCGGCCTCGAGCCTCGAGTGCGCTGCGCGCGATAATGCCGGTCCGGCGATCGGCGGGTTGGTGGAAGAACTGACCGAAAAGCTGGCGGCCGTCAATGCCGAATTGCGTCAGGTCATCTGACGCCGAATTGCTTGTTAACCATGCGCCATGTGCGTGAGAGAGACTGCAATCTCGTGGCCGGTGGTGCGATTTCGCCCCTCAAACTTACTCTTATATAGGCATTCGTCGGCGGCGCGAATCAGCGCTTCCACTTTGAGCGTGAGATCCGGCCCGTGCGGACCCGTCGAGGCCACCCCGAAACTGGCGGTCACCGCGGCATCCCCGGCACGAGTGGTAAAGGGCGCAGCAGAAACCAGATTACGAATCTTCTCGGCGACAAAGACGCCGGCGGCGTGCGCAGTTTCCGGCAGCACGATCAGGAATTCCTCGCCGCCATAGCGCGCAATCCAATCGCTGTAGGGACGGATGGACTTCTGGGCGCGTGTGGCAAATTGCTGCAAAACATCGTCGCCGGCGGCGTGACCGCGCTGGTCATTGATCTGCTTGAAATGATCGAGGTCGCACATCAGCACCGACAGCGGATAGGCATACCTGCGGCAGCGCTCGACCTCTCGCGGTAGTTGCTCCATCAAGTAGCGGCGATTGTACGCACCGGTCAAGGCATCGGTAATCGACAGGATGCGATTGCGCTGATTGGCGGCACGCAGCGAGTGCTCGAGCGCAAGAATTCGCCGGCCGGCATTTAAACGAGCAATCAGTTCGGGTTCGTGAACGGGTTTGACCAAGTAGTCATCGGCGCCGGCTTCCAGCCCCGTAATGATGTGCTCTTTGGCATCTCTGGCCGTGAGCAGCAGCGCGTACACGTACCCGTCGAGCTGCATATTGCGCACTGCCTTGCACAGCGCGATGCCGTCCATCTCCGGCATCTCCCAGTCGGTGACCAGCATGGGGTAGTAGCGCTTCGTCATCTTGTCGAGCGCTTCGGAACCGTTGGCGACCGCGTCTACTTCATAGCCGGCATTCTTCAGGAAACGCGTCATGAGCATGCGCGTGACGGGATCATCCTCTGCGAGCAAGATTGCAGGCGATGTCTCGACTGTGATCGGCGTCACAGATTCAGTCTCAGACACTTTTTTCTAAAACCCCGTAAATCTTGAGCTTCTAGTGCTTCGGGATATCGGCGCATATCGCAACGACTTAACCATGTGTGGGGCCCTTGATGCAAATCTAGGCACTAACACTCATTGACACTAGGTCAATGCCCTAAGTGGCCGGAAACGATATCTGCGCCGCAAATGCGCGTCTTCAGATAACAGCATAACCGACCGATATCGGGGAATGTGCGATTCGCGTCCGTCTAGCCGCAACTCACCGACTCCCGGGGCGCGGGCCATGAAGGCCAGCGGCGATGGGTTTTGGGAATTGGCGCTCACGGACGGATCCGCCTGGTTCAGCGAGTGGTTCCACGAACGTCTGCGCTGGATTGAGGGGGTCAAGCGCTCCACCTTCAATGACCTGCGACCATTTTTTTCACCCGACTCCTGGGACCTGCTGCTGCACCAGCTGCGCGCACATCTCGAGCAGAAAATCCCATTCGACGCGAAGTTTTCCGTGCAGCTGGCCGATGGCCGCACCGAATGCTGGCATATGCACGGTTCGGCGCAACTCAACGACATCGGTCATCCTACTCATGTCGCCGGCAGCGTGCGCGTCGTGACCGCCACCGGCACAGGCTCGTAGTCGCCGCTAGGGTTCGGGAGATTCCTTTTGCGCCGGCATGCTGTTGCCGGCGTCGCGGCCCGTAAACCAATTCACGGCGTATTGGACCAGCTGAGTGCCGGTATGCAGATTGAGCTTGCGCTTGATCCGCTGCCGATGCGACTCGACGGTCTTGATGCTTAGGTTCAGGGACGATGCGGTTTCCCGCGTGCTCATTCCCTTGCCGATCATATGCAGAACTTGCAGCTCGCGATTGCTCAAGCGATCGACGGGATTGGCCGAGATGTAGGCACCGCCGGAGGCGAACTTCTGGATCATGTTGTTGCCGACCGCCTCGGAGACATAAATGCCCCCATCGAGCACCCGGCGCAACGAGACGAGAAACTGTTCGCTGGCGGCCAGCTTCATGATGTAGCCGTTGGCGCCGGCGGACAGCATGCGTTCCGCGTAAATGGTTTCATCGTGCATCGACAGCACCAGGATCGGCAACTGCGGATAATGCGCCCGCACGTCGCGGACCAGCTCTATGCCATCGCCTTGTTTCAGACTGATGTCCACGATCATCACATCGGGATTGAGTTCTTTGATGGCGGCACGCGCCTCGCGCACCGATTCCGCCTCGCCGCAAACGACCAAATCGTCTTCATTTTCCATGATGCGGCGCAAGCCCTGACGGACAATCGGATGATCGTCGACGATCAAGACGCGGCGCACCGGGCGTTTGCCGCTATGAACTCCCCCCGATTCAGAGGCGGAAGATCGAATCCATGCGCTGCCTGCTGCCATCGTAGTCCTCTCCTAAAATAATGGCGCACTGCCATTGTACCTTACCTGCCAGGGCGCTAGCCGGCGACTGTCACCACAGTGCCGTGCGGATCGTTGGCCTCTATATCGAATCTCGCACCGATCATGTCGGCGCGGTATTTCATGATCTTCAACCCCATGCCCGCGGATTTGGCAGCCGCGGCCCGCACCACGCCCTCACCATCATCGGCAATGCGCAGCGAAAACCCGTTCGCCGTGGCGCGAAGAACGACATCGACCAGGGTAGCGCGACCGTGCCGCGCGGCATTGGTCAATGCCTCCTGGGTAATTCGGTAAAGGTGGCTGGCATTGGTTTCATTGAACGTGGACTCGCGCGACACTTGCGCGCGGAATTTCACTTCCAGACCATACAAATCGCGACTGCGCGCGGCAAGGGTCCGCAGTGCAAACGGCAGGCCACCGGTTTCGTTGCGCACGGGCAGTAGACCGCGCGCCAGCGTGCGAGCCGTCTCGATCGATTCATTGACGTGCCCTACGATCTCATTCAATTTATCGACCAGATCCGGACAGCGCTGCTGTATCTGGCCCGCGAGACCTCGCATCATCAGCGCGACGCCGGTCAGCTCTTGTCCCAGGCCATCGTGCAGATCGCGGCCGATGCTCTGCCGCTCACGGGCGCCGACATCGAGGATTTCCTGCTCCAGCCGCTTGCGCTCCGTGATATCGCGCATCGAAATCGAAATACCCGTGCCTATGCCGTCTTCGCGCACCAGCACCGCGCGGTTTTCAAAGTACTGCGCGTGGCCGTCATCGACCGATTCGAACTGGTAAGTCGCGGTTTCGCCGGTCTGCAATATTTGAGTGAGTTTCTCCACTACGCCCGCGCGCGCGGCCTGCGGCAACAATGCGTCGATCTCGCGGCCGATAATTTTCTCGATCGGCATGCCGTTCACGCTTTTGTTGACGAAGCGGACCCGCAGCGACGTGTCGAGCAAAAAAAGCGTATCCGCGGTGTTGGTGGTCGTGGCCCGCAAGAGTTCTTCGGATTGCCGCAATCGGCGTTCGGAATCCCGTCGCGCCGTGACGTCTTGTATGACACCCACCAGCCCGTGCGGCGCGACGCCATCGAATAAGGGCCTCGCAGTAGTCGCATACGCTCGATACCGGCCTTCATAATCGAGCAGCTGGAATTCTTCGCGCACCTCGACCTGTTGTGAAAACGCGTTGTCGATGGCACGCGTCACCCTGATTTGATCGGTGGGATGCACCCGCGCCAACGTGGTGCGCATATCGGGATAGAAGTTGGGCAAATTGACATCGTTGCCCGCCAGTGTGGCGAATTCGAACGAGTCTTTGGCTCGATCCCAGCGCCACGCATGCATGTGGGCCATGTTCATCGATTGTTTCAGCCACTCGGTGCTGTTCTCCAGCGCGATCTGCGCAAGTTTTTCCGCCTGAATGTTCTGCACCGAGCCGAATGCGCGAAACGGCCGACCATCCAGCAACTCCCAATGGCCGATGATCCGCACCCAGATCCGCTGATTTTTCAGGGTGTTGATTTCGAGCTCCAGATCAACCTGACCGCCCGCCGTCTCTGCCTGACGGCATGCTTGCCGAAACTGGTGACTCGATTCGGGGATCCATCGCGCCAGCATCGACTCCCATGACACGCCGAAATCCTTCGTGCTGGTGTCGTAGATGCGGAACATTTCGTCGGTCCAGGTGAGTTCGCGCGTCGCATAGCTGTATTCCCAGCCGCCGATTTTGGCGCTGCGCTGGGTTTCGGCCAGGATATCCGTCAACCGCTTGATCTCCGATACATCCACGCAGCAACCGATCGCCCGCACCGGATCGCCGGCGGCATTGCGTTGGATGAGGCCGCGCTCCAGCATGGATTTGTAGCGGCCGCTGGCATCGCGGATACGATATGTGGTGGTCCAGCCGCGGCCGTCGATGAGCGCAAGACCGACGGCATTCTTTGCCGCGGTAAAATCGCGCGGGTGAATTCGCGCGAACCAAGCGTCGATGGAGGATTCCAGATCCTCGGGCGATATGCCCATCACCTCCTGCACGCCGCGGGAGCGATGCACCACGCCCCGGATGATGTCCCACTCGAAAATGACGCCGTCGACAGCATCGGCAGCCAGCCGGAACACCTCCTCGCGCTGCGCGAGCTTGAATTCCGCCAGTTTGCGTTCGGTGATGTCGCGGGAATTGATGACCACGCCGCCGATCAGCGGATTATCGAATGCGGATACGTAGCGCGACTCCATCCAGCGGTATGAGCCGTCCTTGTGACGAATTCTGAATTCTCGCGAGAAGCCGGTAATCTCGCCGGCGGCCAATTGTTGGTACTGGGTGTGAAGCACCGCGTAGTCATCCGGATGGATATGCTCGAACACGTGGCTCGATTCGCGTTCTTCGGAGGTGTAGCCGAGTGAATTGCGCACACCGCCGCTGACGTACTGGATCCGGCCGTCCGCACCGGCCACATGGATGATATCCCGCGCGTGTTCGGTGAGCGCCAGCAGCCGGCGTTCGCCGCTGCCCCTGCTCAACCGGTGTTCCGTGATCTCGACGGACAGGACGACCAGTCCGACGATCCCCGAGCCATTCTTCAGCGGCTGTACATCCATCTCGAACAGACGCGTCGCGCGGCCCGCTTCGGAAAAGGCGAGCGCATCGTCGTGGAAGGCGCGGCCTTCCAGCGCGCGCGCAAATACGTCCGGGTGCACCGCCAGCGTGGGGGTGAGCATTAACGCGGAGCAGCCGATCACGCCGCCGGGAACGGCCGCGGCCGTGCGCATCGCCCCCGCGTTGGCGTAGCTGACTTTCAGTTCAGTGGTCAGGATGAGCATGTCAAACGACAGCTGATCGATGGCGACCACCAAATCGGGTTCTGATGCCACTGGCGCGAAGGACAGCATCACCAGGCGTTGCCCGGGGCCAGAGACCAGCGGCTTGATCTCCGTCATCACGGGTTTTTCGCCCTGCAGGAAACGCCAAGTTATGACGCTACCGGCGCTGGCAGTGGAGCCCGATCGCGATGCCATCATGGTCTCGATGGTCGCTGCGGATGCGGTTCCCAACAGCCGGGCGAGCGGCGTTTCGATCAAAGTGGCCGCGTCCTTTTCGGCGAACAAGCAGTGACGCGCCGCGGCATTTGCGAGCACCAGCGGTAAATGCCGATGCCGGGCGTCGATCACCAACACGGCATCCGGCAGGCTATCGAGTGCCGTGTCCGCTAGCGCGCGCGTCGCATTGGCGGCGAGACGCAGAAAATCCGGAGATGTCGCCATCCGTTCGTACTCCGGGACCTGTCCAAAAACAAGGCCCTTCAGCGTTTATACGCCCTACACCGCAGGGGCGTATACCCGGAGCACTAAAATGCGGGATTCCCTGAATTCAGCAGCCGTTCGCGTCGAGATTCCTGGGCGTCGCTGCACCGCCGGGCATTTGCGTAGAGTGATATGTCACTTGGCATTTATCGCCCGACGCAACATCAGGTTTGGCAAAGGTGCGTAAGCTCGCATCGGCATCGGCCGCAAACCCGCCGCCCCAGTCGATGACTAGGGTCCCGCCGCTGGGGCTGGGGCCGGGGTAACCATGCATGAATTTGAGGATTTCCCCTTTCACGTTCCCGAACGGGAAGTCGGCGCCTCCCATCGAATGTTGCGAAGATGCAGTCCGGGCGGTGTCGTTAGGCGTGGGACACGGCGCAATCCTCTCGGAGGGCGGCGCATGCTTTCCCGGGTGATTGAAGCGCGGTAACGAAAAGGCGGTCGCGATGCCCAACAGTGCTATCGCGACAGCGACTTCGACGAGCGAGAAGCCTGTGTGTCGTGACGGAAACGCGGCGACGAATGTGCCTTGCATTCTCGAAGCATCGGCCGCTCGGCGAGGCGCTAAAGCGCAGGCCGGCGGCGGTGTGCGCCGATTCACAATGAAGATTCCGCATTATGCCCTCGATCTGCCGCGAGGAATTGCGGGTAAGGATTAAACTAGTCCGATGTCCGTGCGTGCTAGAAACCATCTTCGCCGGTGCGACGAGCGATTAAGGGATTGGATTGATCGCATCGGAGCTCTGCAGCTACCCAGCCCCGAAGCTCGCGAGCCCTACGTCGCACTGCTCGAATCGATCGTTCATCAGCAGCTGGCAGGAGCAGCGGCCCGTGCAATTTGGGCGCGCGTCGTCGGATTGTTCGATGGCGGCGTGCTGTGTCCCAGGCGTCTGGCAGAGATGCCCGAGGAGCACCTGCGCAGCGCCGGCTTGTCCCGCAGTAAGGCATTGGCCATGCGAGATATCTGCGTAAGGGTGAACGCCGGCAAAATTCCCAACGCCGCTCAAATCACGCAAATGTCGGATGCCGAAATCTACGCGCAGCTCATGGAAATCCGCGGCGTCGGATCCTGGACTGTGGACATGCTGATGCTTTTTACCCTGTGCCGGCCGGACGTTATGCCGGTCACCGATTACGGCGTGCGCAAGGGTTTTCAAGTTTTGTATCGCAAACGGAAACTGCCCACGCCGAAGCAACTTGCGAAATTTACGGAAAAGTGGCGACCGTATCGATCCGTCGCGGCACTCTATCTGTGGCGAATTGCAGACAGCGCCAAGAAGAAAAAATCACTTCCTAAATAGATCATCCAACGCGGACTTGGCTCTCGCCAGCTCTACAGTATCTTTCGGGACATAGGCGCCCGCCTTCGGCTTGAAGTGATCGCAAAAGTTAGCCTCGTCCTTCTTGCGAACTTCTTCTGCGGTTGGCTCCTTGCAGTGCTTCGCATACGAAATGTCGTACTCGACACACATCTTGCAAACATGCAATTCTGCGTTACAGGCCTTGCAAACGTCGAGACGGCGCAGCGGTAAGCTAAGGGCTGAGAGGGATTCACCGCACCGCCAGCAGACTAGGGAGTGTGGCATTTCAATTTCCGTTGTATATACATATAAGCACCAGATATGCGAATTGCAACCAACGTCCTGCGCGCGTTATTTGAAGGATCTTTCTCGGTATATTTTCAAATCGCTTGTTATCTTACGTATTTTGCCATCCCCGGTCGACGTCAAACTTATGGGGTTTTCTTAGACCCCGTTCGTTCGACGTATGACACAGCCAGGATGATTTTCGCAATTGCTGGTCGTTGTGCTTAGTTTATTTACTAGAACCTATTTCCGAAAGACAAAGATGCCCACAACGCAAGAACCGCGCTCGCAAGATCCGCTCAAAGAAACGACTGTTTTTGCGCTGACGCGCGTGATTGATCCATTAATTGATCTAATGTTCGACGCGGGGATAACGGTACGGGAGTTTAGTAGATTAGTCAGAGAAAGAGCCGTTCGAACGGCGGCCGTCCGAGTCGCTAAAGAATGTGGTCGCAGCAGCAAGTCGCGGGTGGCAATTGTCACAGGACTACCGAGGTCGGAGGTGGCCCGAATTCTGAAAGCGGACGATTTATCGTCTGAGAAACGCCTCGGGCAACATCCCGCGAGAAAGGTGCTTGCCGCATGGTATGACAATCCTAGATTTTTGAGTGTAGATGGGGACCCCGCGGTTCTGCCGATATTTGGCAGAAGACGAAGCTTTGAGCGCCTGGTAGCAATGTATAGCGGGGGTATTCCCGTGCGCGCAATGCTCGATCAACTCACACAGATCAATGCAGTGGAAGTACTTTCAGGGCAACGTGTGAAAGCAGGAGGGCGCGTGCCCATTTTTACCGGCTTAACCAGTAATGCGATCGCGATCATTGGCGAGCGCGCGGGAGACCTCTTGGAGACACTAAAGAGCAACCTACGGGCAACCGCTACACCACTATTTGAAGGAACCGCGCTAGTGTCCGATGTTGATCTTGGTGCGGTTCCATTAGTGCGCCGAGAAATAGCCAAGCAAGGAGCCGCCTTTGTAGAGGCCGCCAACTCTCTACTTGCTAGATCTCGCGCCAAACAAAAGCGGGCTAAATCTCCAAAATGTCGCGTCGGGGTAACCGTCTATTATTTTCAAGATGAGATAGCGAGTGACGCCGGTTTTCCCATTCCAGCTAGCGGTGGACGTCGCAAAAATCTGCAGCGACAGCGAAGTTAATCTAATACGCGGGTAAACACACTAACGCATAAGCACGTATTCACGAGCAGGCAGTCATGAATAGAAACCCAGATTCCATAGATTGGGATTTTGTAAATCGGCAAGCAGCCAATGCCCTTTTGACTGCCACGCTTTCCTTTCTTCGGGTTAATAAAATATCTAAGTGCCAAATCCTGGATGCTGTTCGTCAACATTATGGCCAGCAAAAACCGAAAGTAAGCATCCGACAGTATCGAAACTTGGTGCGCGCGTACGAGGAAATGGGCATCGTTATGTCAACTTGGTTTTCATTACCGAAGTTTTTGGACAAGGAGTGTCGCCCGCTTCCGTTGACCATTGGTCGCGGGCCACGTTCGATTTTGAGTCTCGTACGAGCGTCCCGCGTGTCGATTTCCCCGACCGAAGCGATCGCATTGATGCGTCGGTCGCCTAGCATAGCAGTCGACGTATCAGGAAATCTAATTGCACAGAGGCGCGAGTTCGTGTTGCCGGGATTTGCGGTGCCGCGAGCCGCGCTTGTTATAGAACGATACTTGGACACGCTGCATCGAAATTCATCGCCAAGCAAAAGGAAGCGATTTCTTTTGCTGGAAAGAAACTGTCACGTACCAGAAGTCAATTTTAGAACCATCGCTCCTGTCTTGCGAGACATTAAGAGGCGCGGTTCAGCGTACATAGATTCTGTCAATGGAGATATCGAAGGACTTCGTGTGAGGCGATCACGTCGCAAGGGAGCCGGCGAAATGAGTGTTCACTTATTTGCGTGGACTCGACTATCAAGGGCTCGCAGATCAAAACCCAGTGCTAAATTCGAAAACTGAAATCGGTGGTAGCCAAAGACGCCCCCACCCTAAAAAATATGCGCCAACGAGCACCCTGCTAGAGATTGCAAGCATTCGTAAACCGGTCGATTGCTGATCCTTGGGGTTAAACAAAAGATAGCGTGGCCTCCGGGCAGTATTAAGCGATCAAAACCGATTCTGGATGATCCCACTGGAGCCAATCTGCGCATCGGGTCGCACGATCCCACTGGAGCCAATCTGCGCATCGGGCCGCACGATCCCACTAGAGCCAATCTGTGCATTGGGCTGCGCGATCCCACTAGAGCCAATCTGTGCATTGGGTCGCACGATCCCACTGGAGCCAATCTGCGCATCGGGTCGCACGATCCCACTAGAGCCAATCTGTGCATTGGGCTGCGCGATCCCACTAGAGCCAATCTGTGCATTGGGCTGCGCGATCCCACTAGAGCCAATCTGTGCATTGGGTTGCGCGATTCCACTGGAGCCAATCTGCGCGTTGGGCCGCACAATTCCGCTAGATCCGATCTGCGCATCAGGTCGCCCCAAGTCACGCATGCCTCGTGGCATAGGCAGCCATGTCTGAGCGGTAGGTCGCACAATGCCGCTCGAGCCAATTTGCGCATCGGGTCGCACAATGCCGCTCGAGCCAATTTGCGCGTCGGGTCGCACGATGCCGCTCGAGCCGATTTGCGCGGCAGGTCGCACGATGCCGCTCGAGCCGATTTGCGCGGCAGGTCGCGGGAAGGATTGGGCAGCGGAGGAAACATGTCCCGCAAATGCGCGACCGGCGTAGCTTGGCAAACTCACAACCAAGCCAAATGCGACAAGAGCTACCGGTGCGACTGCGCACGTCATATTTTTAAATGTCATGTCCATGTTAAATCCCTTCAATGTGGCAATTCTTTTGATAACGCGTGCTCGTCTTCTTCATTGACGATGTAGTGATAGATTCCAACGCCCGTCTTAATACTGTCCACGCACCCTTCTTTATCGCGATCCGACAACCAATTGTCGATGTCATCCGCGAAATTCTGGCCCCGCGATCGGAGAAACTTATCGAAATCAACAAGATTCTGTTTTGTAATTCCGTGTACCGTGTAAACAGTTCTCTCCATAAGCCCGCCCCCGCGTTCGGACTCCGAAAGATTCCCGGCCAACGTTTCGCACAGATTGTGTACAACTCGGGCGAACCACAAAATGCTTTGTGTGCTCAATGGATCGGGAATGTACAAACGCTTTACTGCCCGATAGAAGCCATTTCCTACGTCCTGTACACATCCAGTTCTAATCAGCTCATCAAGTAGCGCCTTGGGAGACACGCCTGGGCAATATGCTGCCGACAATTCCGTGAACGTCAGTGCCGACCCTTCACCGGAGGTGCGCGAGAACTGAAGGTCTCTGAGTACCCCATAGGGACCCGTGTAGTTCCCGTCGGTGTGCCATGCCGCTAGCAGAGTCGGTAGTGGGTTCGATTCTTGGGCTTCATGTGCGAACCCCGCGCCGCCATCCGAGTTAATAACGTTGCGAACTTCCGTTGGCTCTACCTGTGTGATCAAAAAAATCCCCTCCGCTGTCGGTTCCCTTCCCGCGGCTCTTATCTGGCGAGCACCTACATCAACGTATGCATGCTTTAGAACTTCACTAAACTCCGGAAATGACACTGCGTTCTTTACAGCTAATCGAACTAACGGTTTCAGCAAATACCTAAATGCAGCTAATAGATTTTCTTTAACAGATTGCATGCTTCTTGAACATATTACAAGAACTTTGGTGAACAAATTCACACTTTTACAGCAATATTGCAATGCAGCAATAGCTTTTCGCACAAGTGTGGTATGGCGTAAATTCTGTAATGCATTTGTGGATTGAAAGCCGACACTGGGCCGTTGCCGCACCACCAAGTGAAAGGCGCCACCCATCGGAGTCCTTTTGCCTTCTCCAGACGTCGATCCCTATGCAATTGCTAGATGTCGACGATTCTTCATGGCACCGCGTCCCCGTTGTTGCGTAAGCTTTCAAACTTCGCCTCTTCACGCAACGAACTACAGAATATGATCTATGCGCGCGCGGCCGTAGGGATAGCCCTCCTCGCTTGTATGTGGAGCTGCGGTAACCCAGCAAACACTTCTGAAACAAGGGATGTATTGCGTCGTGGTCTAGGCGGCGAGCCATCAACACTCGATCCGGCAGCGGCAGTAGACAATTTCTCTTACGAGGTGATGCAGGACCTATACGAAGGATTGACCACTGAATCCCCGACCGGAGAGGTGATTCCCGGAGTGGCGTCTTCCTGGATCGTCGACGCTACCGGCACGCATTACACTTTTCAAATTCGCTCGGACGCTCGCTGGT
>Ga0210394_10007168_pt1 | contig 11824 bp, 19 predicted proteins | sample IncBWC12MmetaG_FD_160121 | JGI IMG/M metagenome (GOLD analysis project Ga0210394, IMG submission 160121) | Forest soil microbial communities from Barre Woods Harvard Forest LTER site, Petersham, Massachusetts, United States - Inc-BW-C-12-M | ecosystem: Environmental > Terrestrial > Soil >... | reverse complement strand
TTGTACGTGCGCTTCGACCCGGCGCGACCGAAGTGATGGGCCTCGCTGATCGCGAACATGAAATTGCCGTGGCAAGTCTTCTTGAAGCGGTTGATGGCGCGCATACAATCCGGGTGGCTCAACGCCTCCATATTGATGCACATCCACCGCAGGCCGTGAGCGCAGAGGAAATCCTCCCACTCGCGTTCTTTCTCGGGGAAGCCGCGCTTGGGCGTCTCCCATGCGAACGTCGGGTTCGGGAATTCAGTCGAGCACCACGTCGGGACTTCGTTGCGCGCCCAATTCAAATGCACGCCGTTCGGCGCGACCACGATGACGCCTTCGATCTTCTTGCGCTTGAACTGATAACAGCCAACGTCGATGACGGATCGTGACTTGCCGGAGCGCATGGGCCAGATGAGCGCGCGGCTCCGCTTCTCGCGGCCGATCAGATATTCCTTGGCTTGGTGGTCCCACCGCTTCTCGTGGGAGCGGTTTTTAGGCATGGCGCTTCACGACCGTCCCACTCGGGAGCTTGGTGACCTTCGGCGGCCGATGCTTGGCGGCAAACTCGCGGTTTTCGCGCACGCTCGGCCACGCCGCGTCCTTCGGCACGCGGCTATCGACTCCGGTACGGATCGCGCTAACGGGCGTTGTACGCTTTGATGCGCTCACGTTCTTCTTCCTGCCGTTGATGCTCTTGGTGCGCAACCTCGGCGGCGGCTTCGCACTTTGGGCAGAAGTATTCCCAATTTCGGTACTTGAATGCGCGCCAGCCGAAAGTAAGCTGCGCTCGCCGCCAGCATACAACGAAGTCGGGGAGGGCGTCGTTGGGATACTCCTCCCGTGTTGCAGCGATGTTGAGTATCTGGGTAGCATCGCACTCCGGCGAGTCGCAGTAGAACGTGACATTGGCGTCAGTCTTTTCCCAACTCATTGAGCAGCCTCTACGGTTGTTAGATCAAACCTGCCGTGTATCCATTTCCATGCCGGGCGCGGAAAGCGTCCCGCACTCGTGTCGCGGACCATCATGCCGTTCGGCGAGCGCACGACTACGCGGCCGACGCCGCCGCGAAAGTCCACCTCCATCAAGTCGGTGATCACCTTCGTGTCGGTCTGGCCGGGAGCCATGTCACTGCCAAGCGTCTTGAAGGGGAAATCGGTGAACGTGCAGTCGAGCGGGACGCCCCACCCCGAGCGCAGGTATTGATGTGTGCCGAACAGCTTGTAAGAATACTTCGCATAGCGCGCGAGGAATTGTTGCTCGGCGATTACCGAAGTCCACGGCTCGATGATGACGCCGAGCGGCACAAGGTCGTGGCCCCAATCGTTGCCGCTGTCGCTCATGACCTGCGCACGCTCGTCCACGATGATGCGAGAGTCAAGCTCATCCTGCCACGGCGGGATCGGCAGGTCACCGAGTCCGAGCCACGGGCGAATGACATCGTTGATCTTCTTATCCCGGATGCGGAATTCTGGCATGAACTGCTTGACCGGGCGCGGCAGGTCCACGAGGTATGCCTCGGGATTGTCGTGGTTGAGGATTTGATAGCAGTCGAGCGGCGAGCCACCTTTCTCCTCCACATAATCGGCGAGCAAGCAACAGTGCTGCGCCGTCGAATAGAACCACGTCGTCGCGCCGGAGTAGCGGCATTGATTGGAAAGGTGATGCGCGATGTCGATGATCGTGATGTCTTTGGGGTTCGGATCGAGCGGGAAGAACGCGCGGCCGGTGTAAGTCTCGATGAACGATACGGCCTTGTACGCGGTGTCGGTGTCGAGACGCATGTTCTTTGCATCGTCGGCAACTCGGGTGTCGGTTTCTTCTGTCACTCGCAACCTCCTCTTTCGTGGAATTCTTTTTGCTCGCGCCAGCCCTTCGGGCAGTGGAAACCCCACCCTCGGGTGACCGGGCCGGTGATGAATAGCGACCAACTCGGTTGACCGCGCCGACGATGTACCTTGGTGCGCTTGTGGCCGGTTTTGCGTGTACGCACCAACTCGATGCGGTGCGGCGTCGAGGCGAAGCGGAATTTCAGATCGCCCGCCTGATACATCTTGCGCACCTCGCCGCGCGTGACTTCGATGTAGCGGTTGATCAACAACAACGAGACATTCAACCACGGATGATCGTGGAGCGCGCGATCTTCGTCATCGCGCATGAATTTGTGCAGATAGATGTTGCACCATTTGTTCTTGGGGATGACGAACCACCGAATGAGAAATGGCTTGTGCAGTCCAGCGGGCTGCGTGCCGCTGGTCTTACGCCAACGGTAGCCGGGACCGATAATCTCATCGGGGAGTTGGGCGGACAGCGGCATCAACTTACGTTTGATGTAGTTGAGCGCGAATTGGGGGACTCTCATTCGATGCCTTCTAGTTGATCATACAAGCGAAGCAAATGGTGGGCCGTGTCGTAGACTTTCTCGCACGGAATTACAAGATAGCCGAGCGGTTGTCGCCCGCGTAGGAGCGTGAATTTGACTTCGCGCTCTTTCCTTTCGAGGTGCGTTGCGTAGGCAGTAGCCTCCAAATTGGGATCGTCGCCGACGCGCGTCGCTTTCAGCCGCTCGATTTCGTCGGCCGCAAGCTCAAGGTGACGGGCGCAGCTTTCATCGCTCGTGGCCTTGCGCACCATACCCGCGCGGACACGCAGGCCCTCGGGCGTGACGCACTCTGGAATGGTGATTGCTTCGGTCATTTCCGTAGCCGTGGGCCTATCCAACCCTCCGCCTCGACCGGCATCGTTGACGCCCATATCGGCACTCCACTGACAAGCGACTCGAAGTCGGCAACCTTCATAGTGCCGATGGGGGCTTCCGCGATAACCTCGTCGTGAATGCTCAACAGTAGATCGAATGCTTCGTGCTGGTCAACCCTATACATTGCCTCGGCCAAAAGGTCGCGCGAGGAGGCTTGGTCGGCGTTCTCCGTGAGGGACCCGCCATGCGTCCCGAGCCGCTTCCATTCCTTCGTGATGATGTGGCGGCCCATGAACGAAAGGTGGGGCGATGTGAAGGACTCGGGCGGCTCGCCAGTCAGTATCTTGCGCTGGCGCTCCGCCAATTGCTCGGCATGGCGCACGACGCGGTTCATTGGCACGCCCATCTTTGCCGGGAAGGTGACGAGGCAGGCGGTCCCGCGCTCGTTCTTCGCGAAGAAGCGATAGTTGACCTTCGTGTGCACCTCGGGATCGAGATACGCGAGCAGTCGGCCGCTCGGCAAGCGACAGTGCAGGAAGCGGTTGCGTGTGAAGTAGCTCACCGCACCGTCGCCGGTCAGCGGGTCGCCGCCTGCCGAGAATTCCTCACCCGGGTTCTGCACCGCGAGGATCGCTGCGTTCTCGATGGCCTTCCACAAGATCGGCATTTCCGGGCATGTGATCTTGCGATAGATTTTCACGACCTTCTTGCAGAACGCGTCGTCAAGCCAGATGCCTTCTTCCATCCACACGGTCGCTTGGAACTTCTCCCATCCCATCGCGTAGCCCAGACCGAGCACAGCCTTCTTGCCGAGTTGGCGTTCGGCTTTGTCCTTCTTCGTTATCTCGCGCGAGTAGATCGCGCTCGCCATCGCGAGGTACGGATCGCCGCCAGTGCGGAATAGCTCAAGCTGACTGAGGCAGTTTGCCATCCACGCGAGCTTGCGCGCCTCGATGGCTTTGAAGTCGGCCGCGTATAGCTCGTAGCCATCGCTCGCAATCAACGCACCACGGCACGCCTTGGCGAGCGCGGGCAACGGCGCGCCTTCGATCAACGTGATGTAGTCAAGGTCGAACGACATGAGCGTGTCCCACACGCTCGGCTTCATCCCTAGCTCGGGGTGATCCCTATCGACGGGCGTCTCTTGACCCATTTCCTTCATGTAGCCGCGAACGAAATTGTGCGGCTGCACACCCTGACCGCTCCACCGGCCGGTACGGTCGGCACCGTTGTAGAGCATGATGTCGTGCAGGCGACCGTCCGGGCAGACGCTTCCGATCATGCGCTTGAACTTGGCGACGGACGACCGATTGACTTCGAGGCAAATCTCGAACGCACGCTTGACCTGCGCACCTTTATCCCCGAAGCCGAGCCATTGGGCTTCCATTTCGTCTTTGCGCGCAGCTTTAGCTTCCTCGGCCGCCTTGGTGGGCACCCCGTACAAAGCGAAACTGAGTGTGTCAGCCTTCGTGTTCGGGATCGGCTTGGCACCGATTTGAACGAGTTGCTCGTTCGCCCATTTACGGAACGGAATGCGCTTCGAGCCGCCGAGCACTTGGCCGCCGGTTATCTCTTGCATTTCCGCCTCGAGTCGCTCGACTTCCTGCGAGCACAGACCGATTGCGCCTTGCGCCGCTTCCTTGTCGAGCTTGATGCCACGGACGTTCATGCGGAAATCCATGAACCAAAAATCCAGTTCGCGATCCGTCATCGGCGGGTCGGGCGCGGTCTGTTCGTCGCACCAATTCGAGAGCGTTCGCTCGGTGATCACATCCTGTCCGCAGTACGCCCAATTGCGACGGTGCTCGATTTCCTCCTCGCACCAAATAACTCCCGTCTGCCCCTTCTTTTTCTTCATGGGCTTCGAGAGCTTGTTGATGAGACGCTGACCGTCCGGGTCCTTGCGTTCCGACAGACCGATGTCATTCGCCGCGTCACCCAACTTGCGGCGCAGCGACAGGCACGACGCCTTCGCGGCCGAGCAACGCATTTGCTCAATCTGCAACGCGACATTGAACTCCGGGAATTCACGGCGCAACACGTAGTTCCAGATCAAGAACTCGAACTTGGCGTTATGGGCCTCGAACAATTCGCCGGACTCGATACGCTCGACAAGCTCGCGCACCGACTTGTCGCGAGGGTCAGTCTTGGCGATCCACGGATGGTTGCGATGCCAAAGATGCACCGTCTTCTCGTCGTTGTAGACCCAACGGAAACACAAGGCTTGCGTCAGCGGGTCCATAGCATACCGCTGCGCGCCCATCTTCGTCAGGTCGATAACGCCGCGTGTTTCAAAGTCGCCAGTGATCACAGAGCGTATCTCCAATAGCCGAAGCGTCGGTCGGCGAGTCGGCGCATGTGCGTGTCGCGAGCCGTCGTGTTGACAACAGCGAAGGCGTGTCCGCGCGTCATGACGACGAAACGCCCAACGTCGGGCAGGTCGCCTTTCTCCTCCCACACGAAGCCGAACTCGGTCATCAAATTCGTGAACCACCGCGCTCGGATGTAGATGCCATTGTCCGGGCTCGGGCGGCGCTTGCTGTGGCGCACGCGACCAGTGCCGCGCCGGAGCCGGTCGCGCACCTCGGCATAGGATCGGCCGCTCGCGATGGTGACCGCGCGGCACACGCAATCGCCCGCCGGGTCCTTATACCCGGCGGCGATACGGCCACCGTCATCGTAGACGAAATCTTTGATCATCGCCGCGCCCACTCCGCCGCGTCCCGGTATATGCGCTCGATAGGCCCGGACGTTACATCGTTCCAGGGCTCAATGATAGCGTTGTTCTTCGCCATCATACCGTAGACCTTTGGCTCTTTGAGCGCGCGGTTGACAATGACGAACGACGGCACGGCCGCAAGCTGCGCGGCGCAATTGAAGCAACTCAGCGTGCCGATGAATTTGCGTGCGGCTTGTACGGCGGCGATATGTAGGCGCAGCCCCGGCGGAAGCCAAATGTGCTGTGGGTATTTCGCGATCACCGACCGGAAGCCTTGCGTGCGGTTGCCCTTGACCGCCTTATCGTTATCGTATGGCTCTACGCCGACCAGCACTGTGCGCACGCGGGCCTCGGCCAGCTTGGCGAGTAGCTCCTCGGTACGCGGTGGCACCTTCTCAGGCAGTGATGCGGCTGCGTGCACGGCGACGTAGGGCTCAACCGATATGTCGGCGATGATCTTTTTCTCCCATGGTTGCAGCGCGAGTCGCGGCTGCACCCATGGCAGGCCGCTCCAATTTTTCAGGCGCTCGAACTGCACACCGGGAGCGGTATCGAATTTCTGTGAGTAGCCTCGGAAGCGGAGGTGATCTACATGGGGAAGGTCCTCGAACAACACCCGAGACACATCGGCGTTGACGTGCGCTTCGATCATCGTGATATCGCCGCGAGCTTTCAGCGCGGGAAAATATCCGAGCGCCGCGCCGGGCCTCATCATGGCGAGAAGAATATCGCCGATGCCGCCGATGAACTGCACGTAGAGGTTCATTGTCCTTCCGGGGTCACGACTCGCAGTACGGGGGAGAGAAAATCGGCGAATGCGTCGCGTAGTTCTTGTCGCGCGTCGGTCACGTTACCGTAGAGCGCCTTGTTCTCAAGGCCGGAGTTGTTGCAGACCTGCGCGGCGACGACCGCCAGAGTGAGACCTTCGACTGCCTCGACGGCGCGCTCGATCTTCGTGTTCTGTTGGGGTGACGCCATCCAGCCCTCCGTGAAGCAGGCAACGAAGCGCGCCGGTCGCCCGACGCGCTCCGCAGTATCGTGTGTTAGCCGAAGTCTTCGGCAGCGCCAGCGGCTTCGTCGCCGCCAGCGTCGGCCTCGTCGTCGAACTCCGCCGGGTCCGCGCCGAAATCGTCCTCGGCCGACCGGAAGCTGTCGAGACGCTCACCGTCCTTCAACTTTTGAAGGTGGTTCAAGCCGAGCGCGATGCCCTTGCCGATGTTGTTGAACGCGAACGGCGTCACCGACGCGCGTGCGTAGCAACCGGCATAGAACTCCTCGGGTCCGAGCGGAGTCGTCAAGTCACGGCCGACGACCGTGGGCTTGATATTCTTCGCCGACATCGTGACGTAGACCACGCCGGGGCCGTACCCTGCGTATTCCTTCTCCTCGCCACGGTGGAACGGGAGCTTGTAGAGCGCGCGATCCAGTTCGGACATCGGCTTCTTGAACGTCTCGACCGACACCCGATTGCATTCCGCGATCAGCTTCTTCCACTTTTCCTGATCCTTGGGAGACCAAGCGCCGGGCACGCGGATGATCGTGCGCCCGTCCTTCACCTCGAAGCCGGAGAACAGCGCGGCGCAGGCATAGCGCCCGCTCTCCTCGCCTTGGCCTTGGAAAACGCGCTTCTGAAACACGTCCGGGAAGGATGCCCGGAACATCGGAGTCAGCAAGCGTACTCTTTCGGTCTTAGCCATGTTTGCACCTTTTTCGCTATTGACACTTGACAAGGTGCAGAGACACTAATTCCCAAGCAGCGTCAAGGACTTTTATCCTTTTTCGAGCTAATCGGCCGAGCATGGATTTGTGGTGCGGGAGGAGTGTTGAGCAACGAGGGGTTGGAAGTGGCTCCGGGGTTCTTAAACCACTCGCTCACCGCCTTCATGTGCGCCTTGATCTTCTCGCGGCGCTCGGCGCAACCCGGGCAGTCAGGGAGCTTCATCTTCCACACCCTCGGGTGCGATGACCAAGACGGTCGCCTTCCGCATTGCGCGGATCGGGCGACCAGCCGAGTCGTGCGCGGTCACCACATCATCGAACTTGACCCAGAGCTTGTTGTTTAGCTCGCGCGTGATCCCTCGCACCATGTCGGCGTCAATCGAACTCATATACCGATCATCGTGGAGAAGCTCGGAGAAGTAGCTCGTCGAATTCTCGATGACGCGCACGCGGCGACGGCGCATAAGCTCGTCAATCAACTCTTTGTCTGAGAGATAGTCGAGCATCTTATTCCTTGTGCTCGGGCACGACCGAGACGGAGACCGGCGGCTGAATGCCAACGCAGCAAAGCTCGACCACGCCGCCTTTGCAGAGGAGGGCCAACTCCTCGGCGTCCGGCTTCCAATTGCTGCAATGGTTGTTATAGATGCCGTTCTGTTCGACGCGAACCGGGAGGACGCCGCATGGGCCATCCCGCTTCTCGTTCCAGTCACGCGGCTTTCCGAAGTTTGCGTTCTTGCCTTGGATTGGTGCGGGGCGCATGTACTTCCTCCCATTTTGCTCGGCACGCGTTGCATCCGCGTCCGCCGTTACAGCGGGGCAGATGGAATGCCTTGTACGCTCGCACGCGGCTCGGCGTGCAGTCCTTGTCCTATGTCGTGCTCATGCCTCAAAATCCTCCGCAGGATCGGCGGCGAACTCGTCAGCGCCGATGAGACCCGGGTCAATGGCTTCGCGTGCATCGCTCCCGGGCGCGATGACGACTCGACCGAGCGGCTTCTTGGCGAGCGACGCCACGATGTCCTTCATGACCTTCGGCGCTTTGTTGACCGCTTTGCCGATCTTCTCCATCTGCGCAGGCGACTTGAACTTCGGAGCCTCGAACAGATAATCATCCGGGATGCCCCACTTCTCGTTGAGCACTTTCTGCGCGAGCACCTGATCGGGGAAGGTCCGATTGCTCTTGCCGCGAACGAGCTTCCAATCGCCGACCTTCTTGCCGTTCAAAAGTTCGGCTTGAATGCGGGCGTGGATGTCCTTCGACCATTGATCGAGCACCGGCACCCACCGCGCCTTGCGCTCAAGCGCCTCGCGGTATTCGTCGGTGTTCGCGTAGGTCTCCTCGCGCTTGCCTACGTCATCGGGCTCGACCAGCGTCGGCACCGGCAACGGCTCGCCGTCCGGCGGGTCCTCGGCGAAGTCGGCGTAGGCTTCTTCCTTGGCGCGCTCCTCGAACGTCTCGCAGTACGCCTTGGCGGGGCAATATATGCACCAATCGCCCGCGCGCAGCGGCGCGTTCGGCGCGGAGGTGGCGTCGGCCGCCTCTTTCATCTGTAGCTCGAACAGCTTTAGCTCGTCGGCGGTGTAGGTCACCTCGCGAACCGTGCCGTCCTCGTGCTGTGCATTCGGTTGGATCAAATGGATGACGACGCCGAGCGCGCCCGGATGTTCGTGCAGCAAGAACACCGCGTAGTTTTTCATCTGTTCGTTGTCTTCGACTTCGACGATCACGCGACCGTTCTTGTAATCGAACAGATGTATCCATTCAGGGATTTCTTCGATCAGCGTCACGTCGGCCGTGCCGCCGAGACGCGAGTCGAGCCATGATCCATCGAGGTAGCGTTCGGTGTAGAGGATCGGCTCCGACATTTCAGCGCGCACGCGCTCAACCTCGTCAATCATGGTCTGCACGCCGAAGACCATTTCCTCGTTGACGGGGAACGCGAACCACCCTTCTTTCTTCGCGAGCGCCAGCGGATCATCCGGCTTGTAGATGATCGCCTCGTCATCGCCGTGCTGAATGACCTGTACGATGTAGCCTTGGTAGTCGGCCGCATTCGTTTGGTTGAGGCTCAGCATGGTTTCGATGACTTTGTGCGCCGCCGTGCCCATCATCGCGGGCATTCCAGCGGTGCTCGGTTCATCACCAATCTTGGCGACCGATCCGGCGCAGTTCATCCATCGGTGCGCAGAGGAGGGGGACAGCTTTGCGTGGGGCATTAGGTTTCGTCCTCTTGTTCGTAGACGACTTCGACACAGCCGTCCGTCATTCGGTTGACCACGATCCGCTCACCCGGCGGAGGCGCGGGGATTTCCATCACAGCGGATCGGAGATTGTTGGACATGACGACAGCCTGCGCGGAGCCATCCGGTTTCATGAAGACGGAGACCTTGCAACGCGGATCGGCGACTGTAATCCACGGGGGACGACTCATGCTCGTAGCAGCTTCTTTGCGTTGACCTGCACGCGGTTGTTGAGCTTGTCGATGAAATCTTTTCGCGACTTGAAGAATGCCTCGCACGCAGTTCGGAGCATCTGGCCGCCGGTCTCACTGCCATGCGTGCTCAGCGTCGTCCACGAACCACGCGGATTGTAGTTGTCCTTGTTGGTGCGGACGAGTTGCTCGACGCGGAATGTCTTGAAGTCCGCGCTCGCGCTGATACGGATCGGCAGGAAAACCGTTTTTGGATTGGCACCCGGCGAGACAACGAGCGCGTAAGCGAACCCGATGAAATTCGGATCGGTCTTGTTGATCAGGTCGATGAGCGGCTGCGGGATACTCATGGGCAATCTTCCTCCAACTCACGACCAAAACGATCTATCGGCTCGTCGCGAACACTGCGTAGCATCGCAGTGTTGAAGAACTTGGGATGCTCCGGGTTATCACGAAGCCAGAGTCGCGCATAGTAGGCGCGATGGTTGTTCGGCAAAACGAAATCTCTGTCGCCGGACTTGACGGTCAACTCCCATCGCATGTGTTCCCATACGCACGCGATAGCAAATTTGGTATAGCCTTGGTTGAGCAATTCCTCAACGTAGCCGCAGAGCATGACATAGATGTGCGGGTACTCGGCGTGAAACAACCAAAACTCTTGTTCTAGCTGACCCTGTGGCTGTACGCCTAGCTCGGCTTCACTCATCGGGGGTGCTTCCTATTCCGGGTCCTCGTATCACCCCTTGTGCATCCCGTCAATGCACAAACGCAGCGCGCGGAGCTTGTCGAGACGGTCCCAGAATTCTTGTGGGACGGGCTTATGCCGCAGATAGAGGAAGATCGGGTTCGGCGGCTCGTCCGGGATGTGCTCCGGCAACGAACATGAATGCAATGGCGATTGCGCGAACATCAAGCGCAGCAACCCCCGGACTTCCTCGCTGTGCGACGCGCAACAATAAACCGGCGGCGAATTGATCGCGTCAAGCGCGTGCGGACCACCGCGCCGCAATGCCTCTTTCACCATCCGACTCGTCGAGAGTATCTCGTCGAGATTATCTGGATTTGGAATTCCGACCATGGCGCTTCCCCGGCACAGGATTGTTGACATCGAACAGCTTGCGCACATGCACCGGGGGACGGCAGTTAATGTTGCGCTTGCAGGCAATCTCGACAGCTTGGCGAGCGGTTGCGCCCGCGTCCATCGCAGCGAGCGCGTAGTCGCCGCCGGAGCCGCAGGCAGCATAGCCGCCCATGGTCGCAGCGGGCCACACGCCCATATCGGCTTCATCGTCGTCGGCGTAGCCTGCTTCATCGACCTTGCCGCTCGCGATCATCCACACGCCACCACGCGGAAACGCGATCAGGCCCTCGTAGTCGAGCCGGATCGCGATCAGTTCTTGACGTGTGGGGAGCTTGTCCGGGTGTTTGATCTTGTCGAGCAACCGCTCCATTTCGCGACTGTCGTTCTCGCCTGCGGAGCCGAGCAGCGCGCCCGACGAGAGCCGCTTGATCTTGATCATGCTAACGGTCTGTGTGCCATTACTGGCCCAACAACTATCGCACGCCATCACGCCAGCACGCCACACAATGATCGTCATCGCACCCTCACTCGAATGTGGCTTCCTTCCGCTTACGTCGGCGGTTGGGCCAATGCGCCGCTCGCGCCGCGTTGCGGCGCGCACCCCGGTAAGAGGACGGCGGACGCGCGTGCCCGCCGTACCACTCTTGGCTTGTCACGCCAAAATAATTCAGCGTGCGAGGCTCTTTGAGCTTCGGCATTGCTTATGCCGGGAATTGCTGCGCGGGCTGATCGCCCGTGTAGGGCTGCGCGGCCGGATTGCGCGAGGTGCGAGTCGTGTCGGCACCGGCTGCGATCAGGCGCTTCATTTCCTGCCGGATGAAAGCCGCCGCGACCGCGAGGTTCGCAACGTCCGACCCGTAGTCGCGGAAGCCCGACCAGTCGGACGGGTAGAATTCCGGCTTGCCATCGGTGAAGGCGTCGAGGTGACCTTCGCGACGGTAGATGAGCGCGACGCCCTGCGCGACGGCCGCCTTGAGCATTTGCCCGGCCTGCACGTCGGTGCGTTCGTTGGCGACGCCCCACATCTTGTCCTGACCGGCGACTTCCTTGGCGATAATCTCGTCGGCCTTATGACCTGCTGCACTGTGATCCATGGTAGTGATCCTTCTCTCGGGGGACTTCTCGACGGCGGACGCCGCCGAGTTACTTCTTGTGATCGTCGCCGTGTTGCGTCGTGTGCGGCACGGGC
>Ga0210394_10007167_pt1 | contig 11826 bp, 12 predicted proteins | sample IncBWC12MmetaG_FD_160121 | JGI IMG/M metagenome (GOLD analysis project Ga0210394, IMG submission 160121) | Forest soil microbial communities from Barre Woods Harvard Forest LTER site, Petersham, Massachusetts, United States - Inc-BW-C-12-M | ecosystem: Environmental > Terrestrial > Soil >... | reverse complement strand
GGTTCCGTGGACCGGGGTCGACCCCGGCACGTTCGAGCAGCAGACCCGCCACGAGCAGCAGGCCCGAGACCACCAGAACCCCGATTCCCACCCGGAGATCCCCCGACGCGGCGCGGACCGTGCCCGAGTCGGGCCCGACCCGGATCAGCAACCCGAGGCACGCTCCGATCATCCCAGCGGCGACAAGCGCGGACGCTTTGCCCAGCGCAACGCAACGAGCGATGACTATCGCGGCCATCGGCTTGGCGTGGGGATCGTGCATCACGGCCCCGTGCACTCGCCGGGCCGCGACCAGCTCGGCGACGGCAAGCACCAGCAGCGGCACCGCGATGCCATAGCCGACCGGCGGCACGGACTCATACGCGACTCTCAGGAAGGCGTACACGATGATGGCCAGCGAGGCCGCGACCACCGCCAGGTCCGCGGTGCTGGTCCGCTTCATCTCAGCACGACGGACGGTTCGGGCTGGACTCCGGACAGATCCGAGCCAGGCAGCGCCCGGGCAAGGTCGGCAACGGCGACCCCACCCAGCCGCGCCGCCGGTTCGATCACAAGCCAGGGCACGAGCACGAACGCCCGCTCGGCCGCGCGTGGGTGCGGCAGCGTGAGTACCGGGTCAGCGCTCACAACGGCATCGACGGCGATCACGTCCACATCGAGCGTGCGCGGTCCCCAGCGGACGTCCCGGACCCGTCCCGCGGCCTGCTCGGCCGCCTGCGCTCGCGCCAGCCAGTCCGCCGGCCGCGCCGCAAGATCCTCGGCGATCAGCACCGCGTTGAGGTAGTCGGGCTGCTCGACCGGCCCCCAGGGCGGAGTCCGGTAAACCGGCGAAACGGCCCGCAACCACGGGCGGAACGTGTCGACGGCGAGCTGCAGCGCAGCCGCGCGGTTGCCGAGATTCGCCCCTATCGACAGCACCACCCTGGTCACAGGCGTCGGCCCGCCTGCCGCGCCCGCCGAATCGTCACCGCCACGTCCGTGAAGGCCAGCGTGATCGGCGCCTGCGGCTTGTGCACCGTGACCGTGGCGGCCGCCACCCGGACGTCGGCCAGGCAGACATCGATCAACCGCTGCGCCAGCGTCTCCAGCAGGTTGACCGGCTCACCGGTCACCACCGCCGCCAGCTCCCCGGCCAGTTGCCCGTAATCGATGGTGTCGCTCAACTCGTCGGAGACGGCCGCAGGCCCGGTGTCGACCTCCAACGCAACGTCGAGGACGAAATCCTGGCCGTCGCGGCGTTCGAAATCAAAGACGCCGTGATGGCCACGCACTCGAAGCCCGGTCAGGCTGATGACGTCCGCCGCCTGGGCCACGTCCCTCATCGACCCGCTCCACCGACCGCGGCGATCGCCCGGGCGGCGTCGACCGAGGGCCGCACCTCGTGCACCCGCACGCCCCAGACCCCGCGCGTCGCGGCATAGGCGGTGAGCGCGACAGTGGCGTCCTCGCGCTCGCCGACCGGACGGGGCACCCCCGCCTCGTCAGCGAGCACCGATCCGAGGAACGACTTGCGGGACGCGCCAAGCAGTACCGGCAGGCCGAATTCCATCAGCACCTCGAGGCGATCCAGCAACATCCAGTTGTGAGCGGCCGTCTTGGCGAAGCCGAGCCCGGGATCGAGCACCAGGGCATCGGGGGCGACACCGGCGGCCAGAGCATCCTCGATGCGGGCACCGAGCTCGGTACGCACGTCGGCAACCACGTCGCCATAGTGGGCCAACTCGCGCATGACCGCGCTCGGGCCGCGCCAGTGCATCAGGATCCACGGGCAGCCGGCATCACGCACGACCCGGCCCATGTCGGCGTCGCCGAGGCCGCCGGACACGTCGTTGACCACGATCGCGCCCGCGTCGAGGGCTGCTTCGGCAACGCTGGCCCGGCAGGTATCAACGCTTACCGGAATGCCGAGCCGAGACAGCGCCGCAATCACCGGCACGACCCGGCGCGTCTCCTCCGCGGCGTCCACCCGCAGCGCGCCCGGCCGGGTCGACTCGCCACCGACGTCGACCAGATCCGCGCCTTCGGCAAACATCTGCTCGGCGTGCGCGACCGCGCCGGCCAGGTCGTCGTAACGGCCACCGTCGCTGAAGGAATCCGGCGTCACGTTCAGTACCCCGATCACCACCATCCGGTCGGAGCGCCGCGGCAGCGCGGTCACCTCAGCGACCGATGATGAGGGACATCGCCTCGGCCCGGGTTCGCGGATCATCCTTGAAGATTCCACGAACCGCGGAGGTGACCGTCCGTGAGCCGGGCTTGCGGATGCCACGCATCGCCATGCAGAGATGCTCCGCCTCGACGACCACGATCACGCCGTGGGGTTCGAGACGGTCCATCACCGCGTCCGCGACCTGGGAGGTCAGCCGTTCCTGGACCTGTGGTCGCTTCGCGTAGAGGTCGACCAGCCGGGCCAGCTTGGACAGGCCGGTAATCCGTCCGTCCTCACCAGGGATGTAGCCGACGGCCGCCGTGCCGTGCCACGGCACCAGGTGGTGTTCGCAGGTCGAATAGAGCTGGATGTCCTTGAGCAGCACCAGTTCGTTGTGGTGCTCGTCGAATGTCGTTTCGAGCACCTCGTCGGGGTTCACGAACATGCCGGCGAACATCTCGGCGTAGGAACGCGCGACCCGTTCCGGAGTGCGCAGCAACCCGTCACGATCAGTGTCCTCGCCGATCGAGGCGAGCAGTTCACGGACCGCGGCCTCAGCGCGCGCGCGGTCCACTCCTCCAAGCTCAGTCATGCTGCCCCAAATCCGGGATTAGGCCTGGTCGGCGCGATGGGCCGACCCTAGGTCAGTGCCATGTACGGCACTGCCGTTGGCTGCCGCGTTCGTGCCGTTCGTACCGTTCGTGCCGTTCGCCGACTTCGCCAGCAACACCGAGGTCGGAATCTCGATCGGCGGGCGGTCACTTGGCGTGCGCTTGCCGAACCCGCCGAAGGTGCTGTGCGGCGGACGCTTGCGAACGGGCGCCAGGATGCGCTCCAGATCGGGCTTGTTCAACGTCTCCTTCTCGACCAGCTCGAGCACGAGCGCGTCAAGGGCATCGCGATACTGAACCAGGATCTCCCACGCCTCGTCGTGCGCCGCCTCGATGATCCCGCGCACCTCCGAGTCGATATCCCCTGCGACATCTTCGGAATAGTCCCGCTGATGGCCGTAGTCGCGGCCCATGAAGGGCTCCGCGTCGCCGGTGCCGTACTTGACCGCGCCCAACTTCGCGCTCATGCCGTACTCGGTGACCATCGCGCGGGCCAGCGCCGTCGCCTTCTCGATGTCGTTGGAGGCACCGGTGGTCGGCTCGTGAAAGACGAGTTCCTCGGCGGCCCGGCCGCCGAGCGCGTAGACGAGCTGATCGAGGATCTCCGACCGGGTCTGGGTGTAGCGATCCTCCAACGGCAGTACCAGGGTGTGCCCGAGCGAACGACCGCGCGGCAGGATCGTCACCTTGTGAACCGGATCCAGATTCGGCATCGCCCAGGCGGTGAGCGCGTGTCCGGACTCGTGGTAAGCGGTTACCCGCTTCTCCTTGTCGCTCATCGCACGGGTCTTGCGCTCAGGCCCGGCAATGACGCGGTCGATGGATTCCTCCAGCGACTCGGTCGTGATCAGCCGGCCATTGGTGCGTGCGGTGAGCAGAGCCGCCTCATTGATCACGTTGGCCAGATCCGCACCGGTGAACCCGGGCGTGCGCCGGGCAATGACGCCCAGGTCGACGTCCGCGGCGAACGGCTTGCCCTTCGCGTGCACCCGCAGCACTGCCTCACGGCCGAGCACGTCCGGCGGTCCGACCGCGATCTGGCGATCGAACCGGCCGGGACGCAGCAGCGCCGGATCCAGGATGTCGGGACGGTTCGTGGCGGCGATCAGGATCACGCCACCCTTGACGTCGAATCCGTCCATCTCGACCAGCAACTGGTTGAGGGTCTGCTCCCGCTCGTCGTGGCCACCACCCATGCCCGCACCGCGATGCCGGCCGACGGCGTCGATCTCGTCGACGAAGACTATCGCCGGGGCATTGGTCTTGGCCTGCTCGAAGAGGTCGCGAACCCGGGACGCGCCGACACCGACGAACATCTCGACGAAGTCCGAACCGGAGATCGAGTAGAACGGCACGCCCGCCTCACCGGCGACCGCTCGCGCCAGCAGCGTCTTGCCGGTGCCGGGCGGCCCGTAGAGCAGCACGCCCTTCGGAATCTTGGCGCCGATAGCCTGGAACTTGGCTGGATTAGCGAGGAACTCTTTGATCTCGTGCAGTTCCTCGACGGCCTCGTCCGCGCCAGCGACGTCGGCGAAGGTGGTCTTCGGCGTGTCCTTGCTGACCAGCTTTGCCTTGCTCCGGCCGAAACTCATGACGCGGTTGCCGCCACCCTGCACCTGGCTCATGACGAACAGCAGGATGCCGCCGATGATCAGGATGGGGATGAACGTCTCGAGCAGGCTCAGCCACGGGTTGCTCTTGGTGACCTTGGTGGTGAAGGTCGTCCCCGGTCCCGCGGCCTTCTCCAGATCGCTGAACAGCGTCTGGGAGGCGTCGGCCGGGTACGACGTGCTGATCTTGGTGTGCCCGTCGAATGCAGTCTTCAGGGTCAGATCGAGCGACTGTTCCTTGTCGTGCATCACCGCATTGGTCACATTGCCGGAGGTAATCTGGGCGACCGCGTCCGAGGTGTTGACAGCATGGTACGAATCGCCGCCACCGATCAATGCTGGGACGACGATGAAGACCACGAGGAGCAGGCCGATCCAGACCCACCACGTGCGAAATATGCGCTTACGGTCCATGTGGTCATAGCGGGACCGGCAAGCCGACCCGCATCCCTCCTGCTGTTAGCACCGCTGGTTCAACTACGGACGGTACACGCCGAGCCGGACGAAACCTGCCGAGCGACCGTCGCGAGCCCACCGGTGACCTTCCCGGACACGCTGGTTCAACGATTATCCGGTACCGACCGTTCCGACCCGACGGTCGCCATGCTCAGCCCCCGTAGACAGCGGGCCTCAGCCGGCCGATGTAGGGCAGACCGCGATAGCGCTCGGCGTAGTCCAGGCCGTAACCGACCACGAACTCGTTGGGGATGTCGAAGCCGACGTAGCGAACCGGCACCTCCACCTTCACCGCCTCGGTCTTGCGCAGCAGCGCGACCACCTCGACCGACGCCGGCTGCCGGGCCCGCAGGTTGCGCAGCAGCCAGGACAGGGTCAGGCCGGAGTCGATGATGTCCTCGACCACGATCACGTGCTGGCCGGAGATGTCCCGGTCGAGATCCTTCAGGATGCGGACCACGCCGGAGGACGTGGTCGAGCTGCCGTAGGAGCTCACCGCCATGAACTCCATCGTGGACGGCCGCTGCAACGCACGGGCCAGATCGGACATGAACATCGCCGCGCCCTTGAGCACACCGACCAGCAGCGGCTCGCGATCGGCATAGTCCAGGTCGATCTGCGCGGCGAGTTCGGCAATCTTGGCCCTGATCTCCTCCGCCGGAATACGGATCTCCTCGATGTCCTCGTCGAGAACCGACAAGACTTCACTCCCCTGACGCAGTGGACGGCGGCAACAGCATCAGGGTGCCAGACGACCGGACGGCCTGAAATCCGCCCGGCAGCTGACACGGCCCCTGCCCGTGCCAGCCGACGACGAGCGCATCCAGCGCATCGAGTTGGGCGGCGAACAGGTGCGGCACACCGCCGGCCAGCGCCCACCCGCGCAGCACCCGGGACCGGATCGCGACCGGCGACGTGGCGAGGCCGGCCAGCCCGGACAGGCCACCCGCCTCGGTACGCCGCCGGCTCACCTCGGCCGCCGCCAGCGCATCCAGCGCATCCAGGTCCTGGCGCAACTGCTGCGCGGTTCTCGCCAGCGCCGCGGCGACGCCCCCGCCGAGGACATCCTCGGCCAGCGGCAGCAGCTCGTGGCGGATTCGGACCCGGCGAAACCGCGGATCAGCATTGTGCGGATCGTCCCACGGGCTCAGCCCGAGCGCGTCGCACGCGGCCCGCGTCGTCTGCCGGCTGATCGCAAGCAACGGACGCAGGTACCGGCCGGACGCAGGCAACATGCCGGCGATCGAACGGGGCCCCGAGCCCCGGCCCAGACCCAGCAGCACCGTCTCGGCCTGATCATCGCGCGTGTGCCCGAGCAGCACCTGGGCATCCAGTGCCTCCGCGGCCTCGGTGAGCGCGCCGTACCTGGCCCGGCGGGCCGCAGCCTCCGGGCCACCCGGGCCACCCACCTCGACACGGACCACCCGAACCGGGTCCAGGCCGAGCTCACGACCGATCGCGGCGACCTCCGCCGCCCGCGCCGCCGAGCCGTCCTGCAGACCGTGATCAACCGTGATCAGACCCGCCGCGACATCCACCCTGGGTGCCTCGAACGCGACCGCCGCGGCGAGGGCGAGTGAATCCGCGCCACCGGAGCAGGCCACCAGCACCTTCGCGGTCGTCAGCTCGCGGACCGAGGTGGCCAGCGACGTGCGCACCGCCCGGCGCACCTGCGCCACAGCCGGCCGCGGCCCCATCAGTTCAGCCGTGGACGCGGGCGACCCAGTCGGCCGGCGCGGCGATCTCGGCTTTGGTGGGCAGCGTCTGCGGCGACGTCCAGATGGCGTTGAAATCCGCGACACCGACCTTGTCCACGACCGCCCGCACGAACGCCGAACCGTCGACGTACTGCCGGGTCTTGGCGTCGAGGCCGAGCAGCCGGCGCAGCAGGCGGTCGAACGGGTTGCCGCCCTTGCGGCGGCTGGAGAAGCGCCGCTCGATGTCGGGCTGGCTGGGGATTACCGTCGGCGAGACGGCGTTCATCACGTACTCCGCATGACCCTCGACCAGCGACATGAATGCGCTCACCCGCTCGAGAACCTCGCGCTGCTCCGGCGTGGCCAGCACGGACAGCAGGCCGGCGCCGTCGCCCTGGCCGCGGACGAGGTTGACGAGTTCACCCAGCGCACCGCTGAGGCGTTCGCGCAGCACAGCCGGGTCAGGATCTACCGAGGCGGTCAGGGCCGCGATCTGGTCGAACATGTAATCACGAGTCCAGCCGACCGCGGTGAACTGCACCCGGTGCGTCACCTCGTGCAGGCAGACCCAGAGCCGGAAGTCGGACGGGTTCACACCCAGCTGGCGCTCGACCGCCACCACGTTCGGTGCGACCAGCAGCAACTGGCCGTCCGGCCGATCGAAGAACTCGAACTGGCCGAGCACCTTGCCGGACAGGAACCCCACGACCGCGCCGGCCTGGACCCCGGTGATGCGCCCACCGACCGCCTCACCGATCCGGCCCACCTGACCGGCGCTGGCCAGCCGTTCCGTCAACGGGGTCATCACCGTCCGCATGCCGGCGGTGTTGACGTCGATCCAGCCGTCCCGGTCGACCACCCGGGTCAGCGCGGTAACCGGCGGCTCGGCCAGCCCGGTCAGCTCGGCGACTTGCACAGCCGCGATATCCGTTGCCCGGTAGAGCTCCGCGACGGCTGCCTCGGCTTCAGCCCGCGGGACCGACGGGGAGCTCGGGCTGAGCCGCTTGGCGACGATCGCGGCCAGATCCCAGTCGATGAGCGATGCCATGCGTCCTAACCCTAGTCTTCTCGCGCGACCGGCCGTCCGATCAGCCGCAGGAGCAGGTCGCCAGCGACGCGGTGAGAACGTCCAAGGCCGCTTCGGCCGCCGTGGTGCCGGCTGCCGTCGGACCCACCCGGTCGGCGACGAAGGAGAACGCGAGCAGGCGACCAGCAGCGTCCGGCACGAAGCCGGCCAGCGTGGATACCCCGGTCAGGGTGCCGGTCTTGGCCCGGACCAGGCCGGCCGCCGCGCTCGCCGGCGCCGACGTGTACCGCCCGGACAGGGTGCCTGCCCAGCCCGCAACCGGGAGGTCAGTCACCACCAGATGCAGCTGCGGACGGGCCGGCCCAGCGACCAGGCGCAGCACCGCCACCAGCGCGGCCGGCGCCAGCCGGTCCCCTCCGGCCAGGCCGCTAGCGTCGGTCATGCCCGCGCCGATCTCGACGCCGAGGTCACCCAGCACCGCCCGGATCGCGGCAGCGGCGCCGAGGAAGGACGCGGGCTGATGCTCGGCGAGGGCTACCTGGCGTCCGAGCATCTCGGTGAGCACGTTGTCCGACGCCATCAGCGCCTGCTGCAGCAGCTCGCCGTAGGTGGCCGACCGTACGCTGGCCAGCACCCGGCCCGGTGCCGGCGGATCGCTCCCCGGCGGGACCGGCGCGACCGCCGACGGCGGCAGGCCGAGATCGGTGGCAAGCGCATCCGCGGCGGCGACATCCGGGGTGGCACTGCGCACTGTCGCCGTCGGACTCGGGCGACCGCCGTCGGCCATCAGCGGGGTGATCGCCGACGCGTACTCGCTGGGCACGTCCTCCGGCTGCCAACCGGGCGAGATCGCCGGGCCGCTGAAAAGCGAATCATCGATCAGCACGTGGGTGACGCCCACGGTCTTCAGCTGAGCCGCCAGGTCGGAGATCCGGGCCGCGTCCGGGTATGCGGTCGGCGTCCCGGGCGGCGCCGCGGACAGGGTCGGATCCCCGGCACCGACGAACACAACGGTGCCGGGAGCGGTGCCGGCCCGGACGGTGGTGGTGATCCGGTCGGTGGCCTTGCGCACACTCAGCAGCGCCACCGCGGTGACCAGTTTCGCCGTCGACGCGGGGGACGCGGGGGTCGAGTCCTCACGATCGAAGAGCACGTCGCCGGTCTGCGCGTCCGCAACCTCCCCGATCAGCCGGCCACCCAATCTGGGATCCGTCAGCTCCCCGCCGAGCGCGGCAGCGATCTGCGCCGCGGCCGGCTCCGGAGCGTCGGGTGCCGCGGCTGTCGCCGGTGGCGGCGGCGCATCCGCTCCGGCCAGAGCCGCCACGGCGGCTGCCGGTGCGCCGAACGGCCGCTCGGCGAGGTCGTTGCGCTCGCGCCACTGCCTGGTCCCGAGGTAGCTGCCAGCCGCGACGACGGCAAGCACCGTCACCGCCACGATGATTGCCATCACCCGCGGCGCACGCGCCGGACGCGACCCGCTCACGATGCGCCACACTAGTGCCGACGCGCGACCGAGCCGAGGAGTACACGTGGAGTTCGACGTTCTGATCGAGATCCCGAAGGGCAGCAGGAACAAGTACGAGGTCGACCACGAGAGTGGACGCATGCGGCTGGACCGGACGCTGTTCACGTCCACCCAGTACCCGGCTGACTACGGCTACGTCGAGGACACCCTCGGCGAGGACGGCGACCCGCTCGACGCGCTGGTCATCCTGCAAGGGGACCCGCTCTTTCCTGGCGTGCTGGTGCGCTGCCGCGCGATCGGCATGTTCCGGATGACGGACGAGAAAGGCCCGGACGACAAGCTGCTGTGCGTGCCCAGCAACGACCCGCGGCTTGAGCACCTGCGTGACATTCACCACGTGCCGGAGTTCGACCGTCTCGAGATCCAGCACTTCTTCGAGGTCTACAAGGATCTGGAGCCGGGCAAGAGCGTCGAAGGCGCATCCTGGGTCGGCCGGGTCGAGGCCGAGCGTGAGATCGAGAAGTCGGTCCAGCGACTCAAGGACAATCCGGGCGCGATCGGACACTGAGCGCGCCCGCCGGCTCGAACCGCAGGTAGCTGTCCGGCCCGGGTTTGGCACAGGACAGCCCTGTCGAGGCGGGCACTCGCTCCGCCCGCATCGCCAGCTCGTAGGTGGCGCGCGGGCCGTCCAGCGTGATCGTCGAGGTGTCCTCGGCGACAGCATCGATCATGCGCACCCGCAGCGCGTCCACCTGCCTCAGCCGGAGTTCGGTGTGCGCGTGGATCAGCGCTGCCTGCGCGATCGGCGCCAGCCCGACCTGCCCGCGCAGCCGGCCGGCGACGAGTTCACCCCGCTCGGCGGCGAGGACGAGATCCCGCGCGCAGTCGGCGTCTACCCGGCCGTAGAGCAGCCCGAGCGGGGCCACCAGCATGTTCGCGGCGAACCGGTGCCCGCCGACATGACTGCATTCCCAGACCTGCCCCGGGCGGATCTCAGCCAGTGCCGCCGCGACCGGACGCCCCCGGACCGCACAACACACGTCGTGCCGGCTGTGCGCACAGACCAGGTAGACGAGGTCGCCGGAGGTCGTGCCGGCCGAGCCGTCCAGCGGGACGTCGAGCAGCTCCGCATCCTCGCGGTAGGTACCCCAGCTGCTGGCGCGGGTATCGGCGGCACAATCCAGCACAGCCCACCGGCGTGGTCCGTCCATGGCACTGCGGCCTGGACGGCGGATCGCCAGTAGCCGCATCCCGGCGGCATCAGCGCGCGCGCCGAGTTCCTGGGCGATGCGGTGGTCGAAATAGGAGTCACGCAGGCCACCCGGCCCCCAGGGACCTGGCTGCTCGACGAGCAGGATCCGGGCAGTCGCGAAAGCGGTGCCAGCGAGCGGATCACCGCGCACCTCCGCGGCGGTCGTGCAGCTGAACTCCATCACGCACGCTCTGCACAGTGCAGGGCCACGATCCCGCCGGTGAGGTTGCGGTAGCGGACGTCGACCCAGCCGGACGCGGCGATCACGCGGGCCAGCTCGTCCTGGCTGGGCCACGCCCTGATCGACTCGGCCAGGTAGACGTAGGCGTCGGGGTTGGAACTGACCCGCCGTGCCAGCGCGGGCAGCGCGCGCATCAGGTAGTTGAGGTACAGCAGCCGGAACGGCTTCCAGACCGGACGGCTGAACTCGCAGATCACCAGCCGGCCACCGGGCTTGGTCACCCGGGACAGCTCACGCAGCGCCTGTGCCACATCGGCGACGTTGCGCAGCCCGAAGGAGATGGTGACGGCGTCGAAAGCGGCGGTCGCGAACGGCAGTTGCAGCGCGTCACCGGCGACGAAGTTCAGCGCCCGCCGATCCCGGTGCCGCTGGCCGGCCCGCAGCATGCCCAGCGAGAAGTCGCACGCGACAGCCGACACACCCGAGCGGGACAGCTCCAGCGTCGAGACGCCGGTGCCGGCAGCGAGATCCAGTACCTGCTCACCAGGTTGCAGTTGCAGTGTCTGCCGGGTCAGCCGGCGCCAGCGGCGGTCCTGGCCGCCGGACAGCACCGAGTTGGTCAGGTCGTACCGCCGGGCGACGCCGTCGAACATAGCGGCGACATCACGGGGCTGCTTGTCGAGCGTGGCTCTAGTCATCACCGGCTATTGTGCCCTGCTCAGCTGCGGGCAACGCCGGCATCCACCGGGTTGCCGGGTGCCAGCAGAGGCGAGGCCAGCCGCACCGTCGCGAAGCCGACCACCGCGAGCGCGGCCACGTAACCGACCACCGCCGTCGGCCCGGACCTGATGCCCTCGCCGAGCAGCAGCGCGCCGAGCAGCACCGCCACCAACGGGTCGGTGACCAGCATCGCCGGGAAACTCGCACCCAGGCTGCCTAGACCGAACGCGACCTGCGTCAGCGCGAAGGCACCCAGGCCGAGCACCACCAGCCCGGCAAGCGGCACGAGCCCGGCAGCGCGCTCGAAAGCATGCAGGCCCGCGTGTCGCCAGGCCGTCGCGACGGCATTGACCAGGACCGCCTCGACCCCGAACCAGGCGCCGGACACGCTGCTCACCGTCACCGCGCGGCGGGTAGGCCCGAGCGGTCGCGAGGCGAGCAGGAGCAGACCACCGGCGACCAGCGCGACGGCCTCGATCCAGCCTGCCGCGACGGTGCTCAGCTCACGACCGGCCCCGGGGCTGCCAGCCAGCACGAAGAAGCCCGCAAGCCCGATGCCGAGCAGCAGCGAGAGCCGGTATTCGCGGCGGGAGACCCGTCCGCCGACGAGCCTGGCTCGTACCGGCAGCGCGACCGGGAGGCAGAGGACGAACAGCGG
>Ga0210394_10007166_pt1 | contig 11828 bp, 10 predicted proteins | sample IncBWC12MmetaG_FD_160121 | JGI IMG/M metagenome (GOLD analysis project Ga0210394, IMG submission 160121) | Forest soil microbial communities from Barre Woods Harvard Forest LTER site, Petersham, Massachusetts, United States - Inc-BW-C-12-M | ecosystem: Environmental > Terrestrial > Soil >... | reverse complement strand
GCCCGCGACCGCGACCGAGACGCGGTACGCATTCTCGCCGGTCCGCTCGATATTGTAGGGCGGATAACCGGGCGCGGCGCCCTCGAGGCCCTGATCGAGCAGCGAGAACAGCCGGTCGAAGCCGACGGTGGAACGATAAAGGGGAGCTAGGTCATAAGTTCGCATGGCATATCCTCCTTGAGCGACATGCGGTTGGCCCGTCCGGATGGACCAGGCCTTAGAAATGCGCATCCGCAAAGCGGCCTGCGCAGATTTGATATGGGTGGGTGCCCTAAATCGCGCAAGGGGTCGCAAAATGTTGAAAAATATTGCGAATCCGAATTGACGCCGAACCCGCAAAACGGCGTATTGCAACGGCATATTGGCGCCGATTGAAGTCGCGAATGGGCGTCAGGTTGAGGAGCTTCGATGGACTGTTATAAGCGTGAGGCCGCTTCGGCCAGACAGTTCTCATGAAACTCGTTTCCATCCCCGCCAATCCGGTCCCGGACAATTTCGTCACTGGCGAGTTGAAAACGCCGGACGGCGTGACGTTGCGCTTTGCCCGTTGGCTGCCGCCGGCCGGACGCAAGGGCACCGTGGTCATTTTGCAGGGCCGCGGCGAGTGGATTGAAAAGTATTTCGAGACTGTTCGGGATTTACGTTCGCGCGGCTTTGCCGTCGCCGCGCTCGATTGGCGCGGCCAGGGCCTGTCGGAGCGCATGCTCGGCGATCGCCACAAAGGCTATGTGCGCGACTTTGCCGAATACGACAGCGATCTCGAGACCTTCATGCGCGAGATCGTGATGCCGGATTGTCCGCCGCCTTTGTTCGCGCTCGGCCATTCCACCGGCGCCACCGTGCTCATTCGCGCCGCCTATCGCGGCCGCCGCTGGTTCGATCGCATGGTGCTGGGAGCGCCGTTGATCGACCTGCAGGGCTTCCCGGCGACGACGACGGCGAAAGTTCTGGTGCGCGCGCTGCGTATCGCCGGTTTCGGCAGCATGTATGTGCCGCGGGGCGACGTCGGCGTCATGGAGACAAAGCCCTTCATCGGCAATATTCTCACGTCCGATCCGGTGCGTTACGCGCGCAATCAGGCGGTCCTCGAAGCGGCGCCTGAGCTCGCGCTCGGCGCGCCGACGGTGGCCTGGACCGACGCGGCGTTCCGCACCATGCGCGCGATGCGCGAGCGCAGCTACCCGGCGCATATCCGCCAGCCGATCCTGATCATCGCCGCCGGCAGCGATGCGGTGGTATCGAATGCGGCGATCGAGGATTTTGCCACGCATTTGCGCGCCGGCTCGCATCTGGTCGTGGTCGGCGCCCAGCACGAATTGCTGATGGAGCAGGACCGCTACCGCGCCCAGTTCTGGGCGGCGTTCGATGCCTTCGTGCCGGGCACGGCGCTGTATTGAAGGCGGTCAGCCTAGGATAATTTGCCCGCAGTATCGATGGCCGCAAACAGCGACGTGTCGCTGACCGGTTTTGCCAGGTAGGCGATCGCGCCGGCCGACTTGCAGCGCTCGCGCATGCCGGCCTCATCATGCGCGGTGATGATGATGGTCGGGATTTGCACGCCGCGGCGCGCCAGGCTGAGCTGAAGCTCCAGGCCGGTCATCTCCGGCATCTGCAGATCGGCGATCAGACAATCCGGCAACCCCTCCGCCAGCGAGGCGAGGAATTGCGGCGCCGAAAGGTAAGTCTTGGTCGCAAACGAATGCGTGCCCAACAGGCGGGCCAAGGCTTTCAGCACTGATGGGTCATCGTCGACAATGGCGATCGACCGGGGATTTTTCGCCATGGCGGGTATATTGAGCTTGTCGTGGCTGGCGTCGAGTTGGGCCATGGTCCAATAGCCGAGCCGGAAGCCGTCATTTGCCGTGCGCTGCGATGCCGGCTTTTTCGGCGAGCCGCACCAAATCCACAACCGTATGCACGCCAAGCTTCTCCATCATCCGTCCGCGGTGGACTTTGATGGTCTTTTCCACCGTTCCCAGATCGCCGGCGATCTGTTTGTTGAGCCGACCGGCGATAACGTGCGTCAGGACTTCGCGTTCCCGCGGCGTCAGGGTTGTGATCTTGGCCTGGATCGCCGCCAGGTCGGCGCTGGTTTGGCGCGTTCTGGCATCGACTTCCTCGGCACGCGCAATAGCATCCAGAAAATTTTTGTCGCGCACCGGCTTGGTGAGAAAGTCGATCGCGCCGGCTTTTATGGCGCGCACGCTCTTTGGAATATCTCCCTTGCCGGTGAGGAAAATGACTGGCCGCTGATTGCCGCTAGCGGTGAAGATTTGTTGCAATGCCAGGCCGTCGAGACGCGGCATCGCGACATCGAAGACGGCGCAGCCGGCAACTGCCGAGTCGTGGCCTTCGAGGAATTCCTCCGCCGACGCGAACGGCCGGACCTCATAGCCCTTGGCCCGCAATAGCCGCGACAGCGCTTTGAGCACGCCCGCGTCGTCGTCGACGAGGAAGATCGTGAACATACCGTCCGTCATTTGGCCGCCGCCAAAAACTCCTGCACCGGCAGCGACAACACCGCGACCGCGCCCCGATCCGGATGATTGACCAGGCCGAGCTTGCCGCCATGGGCCTGAGCAATGGTGGAGCAGATCGTCAGCCCGAGGCCAAGGCCGTGAGTCTTGGAGGTGTAGAACGGCTTGAACAATTGAGCCTGGGATTTCCGTCCGATGCCAGTGCCGCGATCCCTGATACGCACCTCTACGGCACCGCCGTCCAGCGCTCGCGTCGAGACCTTGATGCGTCGCTGCGGCTGCGCCGTCGATGCCATCGCGTCCATGGCGTTCATGAACAGATTGAGCAGCACCTGCTGCAACTGGACCGGGTCGCCGAACGTCGCCGGCAGGCGGCCCGCCAGATCGGTCTCCACCTCGATGCGGCGGCGGATCAGCTCGCTGTTGAGCAGCGCGATGGTCGAGGTGACCAGCTCGTCGAGGTCGACCTGCTTGGACTTTTGCTCGCCTTTTCTGAGCAGATTGCGCACCCTGGCAATGACGTCGCCGGCCCGGTTGTCCTCGTGAACAATGTCGTTGATGGCATCGCGCACCTCTTCGAGGTCGGGCGATTTCTGCGCCAGCAAATGCAGCGCCGCTTGCGCGTTCGACAGGATCGCGGTGAGCGGCTGGTTGATCTCGTGGGCGATTGTGCCGGACAGCTCGCCGAGAACGGAAACGCGCATCAGATGCGCGACTTCTTGGCGTTGCTCCGTGGCTTCGGCTTCGGCAGCGCGTCTGCGGCGGCTTTGGATGAGGACGTAGACGATCAGGAATGTCTGGGCGGCGAGGACGGCGGCAATGAGCGCGATCTGCCAGCGGTATTGCTCCCACCCGCTCGGCTCGCGAAATTGCACGATGGCGTCGGGCGGCAGCCGGCTCTCGCTGATGTTCCACCGCCGCAGCTCCCGCCAGTCGTACATCGGGGCGCCGAACACGACAGGCGGTGGATCGATGGCGCCCGGCGTTTCGCCCTTGAGAATACGCAGCGCAACCGCGGCCGCTTCCTGGCCCAGCGCCTGGGTCTGCATCAAAGGACCGCCGATAATGCCCCGGCCGAACTCGTAGTCGCCCATGGCGAAAACAGGGACGGCAGAGACTTCCCGCAGCCCCTCGAGCGCGCGATCCTGCGCATAGGTCACGCCCGCCGCATCCTCCGACAGCAGAAACCAGAAAATCGCCGAGTGCTGCGGCATGCTGGCGGCGCGCAGCAGCATCTCGTTGTAGGTCAGGTCGTTGAACCACTCGATCTTCACGCGATCGGCAAACGGCTGGAAATCACGGCGCAGCTCCGAAGTCCAATACCGCTCGACGGGAGAATTGCCGACGACGACGGCCACGTCGGTCGTCTCGGGCAAAAGTTGCAGGATGTTCTTGAGATAAGCGGGAAGGTCGAGGTCCAGGAGAACGCCGGTGTCATTGTCGGTTAGCGCTGCGCCCGGAATACGCCGCAGGTCGGCGCCGACAATCAGCATCGGCGCCGCTGGAAACAATTCGCCGCGATGGCGTTGCATGAAGAATGCCGCGGGAGCGCCCGCCGGCACGATCAAGTCGAGCTTCCGCCCGGCGAGAAGGGCGCGAATATATTCGACGAACGGCCCTTCATCCTGCGGATTTTGGACGCGCGCGGTGTCGAGCGAGACCTCGTAGAGATCGATCGGCTCGGGAGATTTCTTGACGAGCTCGGCGCGAAAGCTGCCGGCCATATCGCTCCACGGCGAGTAGGGATGACCGAACGCATGCAGCAGGAGGACGCGCCGCGTGTCCGCCGCAGACGCCTGGATCGTCGCCAATAGGAGCAACGCTGCGCAAGCGAGCGCCGTATGCGTCCATTCGCGCTTGGCGCCGACGAAAGGCCTCGAATCTCGCATCAGCTCATTTTCCCGTGCCACAAAGCCAACGCATCGGCCATTCTCCATTCTAATGTCAGGCGTAACCCGAGCCAATGCCACCGCGGCATAGTGCCTTGGCGGCCAATGTCTTGAAAACTTTAGTCTAGTCGCGCGCAAACCCGACAGCGGCGGCCGTTGTAACGATTGCTTGTCGCTATTGGACCACGGTCCAATAGGCGCGTTCGCTTTTCTCGATAAAGACTCCGGCGATTGCAGCAGCGTGGCAATTGTGGAGGCGACCTATGGATCGCAAAAGCTCAACCACGATGATCTTCGTCGCCGGCGGCACTTATCGCATGGGCTCGGACAAGCATTATCCGGAAGAAGCGCCCGTCCATCGCGCCACCGTCGATGGATTCTGGATCGACCGCACGCCAGTCACCAATCGCGACTTTCGTAAATTCGTCAACGATACCGGTTACGTCACCTTCGCCGAGATCGCGCCCGATCCGAAAGATTACCCCGGCGCGCTGCCGCATATGCTCAAGGCCGGCTCGCTGGTGTTCACACCGCCGAAAGATCCGGTCGATCAGCGCCACTGGTCGCGCTGGTGGAATTTCAAATTCGGCGCGAACTGGCGGCGGCCGTATGGTCCGCGCAGCGCGATCAGCGGGCTCGAAGATCATCCTGTCGTCCACGTCGCCTATCGCGACGCCGAAGCTTACGCGACATGGGCCGGTAAGGCGTTGCCGAGCGAAGCCGAATGGGAATTCGCCGCGCGCGGCGGTCTCGACGGCGCCGAGTTTGCCTGGGGCGACGAATTCACGCCCGGCGGCAAACATATGGCCAATACCTGGCAGGGCGATTTTCCGCGCCAGAATCTCTGCAGCGACGGTTTCGAGCGCACCTCGCCGGTGACGGCGTTTCCGCCGAACGGCTACGGGCTCTACGACATGATCGGCAATGTCTGGGAGTGGACCGGCGACTGGTACGCGCCCAAGCACGAGGCCGATGCGCCGAAGGCGTGCTGCATTCCCGAAAATCCGCGCGGCGGATCGGAGGCCGGCAGTTACGATTCCTGCCAGGGCGACGTCAAAATTCCACGCAAGGTGCTCAAAGGCGGCTCGCACCTGTGCGCTCCCAACTATTGCCGCCGCTATCGCCCAGCGGCGCGTCATGCGCAGCCGGTCGATACCTCGACGAGCCACGTTGGCTTCCGCTGCATCATCCGGGAAAGGAGACCCTCATGAGCGATAAGGACGAAGGCGATACCAAGATTGCGCTAAGCCGCCGCAATATGCTGCTCGCCGGCACGACGCTCGCCGCCGCGTCGGCGCTGGGCACGGCCGCGAGCGTGCAAAAGGCCGTCGCGCAAGCGCAGCAGGCCGCGCCCGCAGGCCAGAAGCCGAACATTCTCGTCATCATGGGCGACGATGTCGGCTGGTTCAATATCGGCGCCTATCACCAGGGCATCATGTCCGGCAAGACACCGAACCTCGACAAGCTCGCCGCCGACGGCATGCGCTTCACCGACTACTACGCCGAAGCGAGCTGCACCGCGGGCCGCGCCAACTTCATCACCGGGCAAATCCCGCTGCGCACCGGCCTCACCACCGTCGGCCAGGCCGGCGCCGACGTCGGCATGCCGGATCAATCGGTGACGACGGCGCTTCTGTTGAAGTCGATGGGCTACGCCACCGGGCAATTCGGCAAGAACCATCTCGGCGACTTGAACAAATATCTGCCGACGCTGCACGGCTTCGACGAATTCTTCGGTTACCTCTATCACCTCGATGCGATGTCCGATCCGTACTGGTTCGACTATCCGCAGGACTGGATCGACAAATACGGCCCGCGCAACCTGGTGCATTCCTACGCGACCGACACCGACGATCCGACGGTGATGCCGCGCTGGGGTAAGGTCGGCAAGCAGCGTATCGTCGACGAGGGCCCGCTCAAGCCCTTCAAGGATATGACTCAGGATCACCAGATGTGGCAGAAGGGCCGCGACGCCAAATACGACATGGAGACCTTCGACGAAGTTCTGGTCGAGCAGACCAAGGGTTTCATGGATCGCGCCAAGCAGGCCAATAAACCGTTCTTCATCTGGCACAACACCACGCGCATGCATGTCTTCACTTATCTGGCGCAGAAGTACCAGGCGAAGATGAACTACGAGAGCAATTTCGGCCTGGAAGAAGCCGGCATGGCGCAGATGGACGACGACATCGGCGATCTGCTCAAGCACATCGACGACATCGGCGTCACCGACAACACCATCGTGATCTTCACCACCGACAACGGCGCCGAAGTCTTCACCTGGCCGGACGGCGGCATGACGCCGTTCCGCGCCACCAAGGGCACGGTGTTCGAGGGCGGCTTTCGCGTGCCGTGCATCGCGCGCTGGCCGGGCAAGATCAAGCCGGGTTCGGTGGAGAACGGCATCTTCTCCGGACTGGATTGGCTGCCGACGTTGGTCGCGGCGGCGGGCAATCCGAACATCGTCGCACAGTTGCTGCAAGGCGTGCAGATCGGCGGCCAAACCTACAAGAACCACCTGGACGGCTATAACCAGATGGATCTGATCACCGGCAAAGGACCTTCGGCGCGGCACGAGATCTTCTATTTCGGCGAGTCACAGCTCGGCGCCATCCGCATCGACGACTTCAAGTTTCAGTTCTACCAGCAGCCCTACGGCTGGCCGGGCGAGAAGGTGACGACCGACATGCCGACGATCGTCAACCTGCGCCAGGATCCGTTCGAGCGCACGCCGTCGATCCGCGGGCAAACGCTCAACGATCAGGGCGGCGGCTATATGAACGACTTCATGGCGCGCGAGTTCTGGCGCTTCGTGCAAGTGCAGCAGACCGTGGGCGCGGCGGCCCAGTCGTTCATCGACTTCCCGCCGATGCAGCAGGCCGCGTCCTTCAACCTCGCTCAGGTCAAAGCGAAGATCGAGGAGATGATGAAGGCGCACGAAGGGCAGTAAACAGACCTTTACGACGGCGGGCGTCCCTCTCCATGGGCGCCCGCTTATCCGTGCGGACGCGTTTTCATTCATCACGGCATACTTGAGAGGAATAATCATGCCGGGATACAAGAAATTTTTGGCCGCGCTCGGCTTCGGCTTGGTGTCGCTGTTCGGCTCTGCAGGTGCGTCTAGCGCGCAGCAAAACGCCGTGACGGCCATCGACATTGCGCTGGAGCCGGACGCAACAATGATCCAGCACGCGCAGGCGGACAACGCCCGCTTGTTAAAGGTCTTTCCGAAAGGCTTTGCCCTCGACGCGACGCATCACCCCCACGTCTCGATGCTGCAGCAGTTCGTTCGCACCGCTGATCTCGACAAGGTCTATGCCGCGGCAAACAAGGTTTTTGCCAGTGAGAAGCCGATGAGCTGGAAGTTGAAGGCATTCAAGTACTACTACATCCCTTCACCGCCGTTCGGTCTGGCCGGGATCGTTGCAGAGCCGACCGAAGATTTGCATAGGCTCCAACAAGAACTCATCGACGCGGTGACGCCTTTCACCGTGAAAAATGGGACCGCCGCAGCGTTCATGTCCACTGAGAAAGGCCGCGACATCCAACCGTTCTTGATCGACTACGTGGCCAATTTTGTGACGATCGCAGCCGGGAAGAAATTTAATCCGCACGTCACCATTGGCGTTGCCCCCATCGGCTACCTGAAGAAAATGCTCGCCGAACCGTTTGAGGCGTTCGCGTTCTCGCCGGCGGGAGCGTCGGTCTATCAGCTTGGCAGTTTTGGTACAGCTCGCAAAGAACTCAAGGCCTTGGCGTTGACGCCCTAAAGGCCTCTTCGGGAGAACCTGGGATGCCCGACGGGATGTCCCGATTGAAGTATCGAATAGGTAGCAGCCATGTCACAAAAACTTTTCTTCTCTGGGGTCAGCCGTCGGGCGCTACTCTCTGCTCTGGCGGTGCTTCCGGCGTTTTCGGGATCGCTTCTGCCCATGTCGGCGTGGGCGCAGACAACGGCGTCGGGCGGCCCGCTGCCGTCGTGGAACGACGGTGCGGCGAAACAGGCGATCGTCGATTTCGTGCGCGCCACTACCGATCAGGGCAGCCCGAAATTTGTGCCGCCCGAAGACCGTGTCGCCACCTTCGATCAGGACGGCACGCTGTGGGTCGAGCATCCCATCTATAGCCAGGTCGTCTATTGCCTGGATCGCGTTCCGGCGGTGGTGGAGCAGAAGCCCGAGCTCAAGAAAATCGAGCCGTTCAAGACCGTGCTGTCCGGCGACCGCGAGGCGATCGCCAAACTGTCGCTGCACGATCTGGAAGCGATTCTGGTGGCGACGCTGACCGGCATGTCCGTGGACGCGTTCGAAGCCGAGGCCAATAAATGGCTGACGACGGCCAGGCATCCGCGCTGGAACAGGCTTTATACCGAACTGGTCTATCAGCCGATGCTCGACGTGCAGCAATATCTGCGCGACAACGGCTACAAGACCTACATCGTCACCGGCGGCGGCCAGGATTTCGTCCGCGTCTATGCGCAGCGGGTCTATGGCATCCCGCTCGAGCAGGTGGTCGGCACCATGGGGGGAACGAAATTCAGCTACGACAAAAACGGCAAGCCGTTCCTGACCAAGGAGCCGAAACTTCTCCTCAACGACGACAAGGCCGGCAAGCCTGAGGGCATTCATCTGATGATCGGCCGCCGCCCGCGCGCGGCGTTCGGCAACTCCGACGGCGATCGCGAGATGCTGGAATATACCGGTGCCGGCGACGGCGCACGGCTGATGATGCTGGTGCTGCACGACGATGCCCGGCGCGAATATGCCTACGGCCCGGCGCGCGGCCTGCCCGACACCAAGGTGGGAGCTTTCAGTCAAGCGCTCGACGTCGAGGCGAAGAAGAACGGCTGGACCGTGATCAGCATGAAGAGCGACTGGAAGCGGATTTTTCCCTTCGATTAGCGCGGTCGAAGGAGCGGAACGCGCCCGCGGCTTCACTCGTTCAACAGCGCTATCGCCTGTTCATGGACGCGCTTGTCGCCGGCGGCGATGATGCGGCCGCCATTGTGCGGGCGGCCGTTGTCCCAGGTGGTCATGATGCCGCCGGCGCCTTCGATGATCGGGATCAGCGCCAGCACGTCGTGCGGTTTCAGCTCGGTCTCGATCAACAGATCGACGTGACCAGCGGCGAGCACGCAATAGGCGTAACAATCGCCGCCGTAGCGCGACAGCCGCACCTCTTTCTCGACGCGGCGGAAAGCTTGCCGGTCGGCCTCGTTCATCAACAGCGGGCTGGTAGTGAGCATGATGGCGTCGCCGAGCGAAGCGCAGGGGCGCACCCGCAGCGCGCGGTCGCCGGCCGGGCCGCGATAGCGCGCACCGCGGCCGTCGCCGGAAAAATGCTCCCGCGTGAACGGCTGATGCATCATGCCGTAGATCGGCACGCCATTCCGGGTCAGCGCGATCAACGTGCCCCAGGCCGGCAGGCCACAGATGAACGATTTGGTGCCGTCGATCGGGTCGAGCACCCAGACATATTCGGCGTCGGGACGGTCGGCGCCGAGCTCTTCGCCCACGATACCGTGCTCAGGAAAGGTCCGCTTGATCAGCGCGCGCATGGCCGATTCGGCGGCGCGGTCGGCCGCCGTCACCGGATCGAAGCCGCCGGACCGGCTCTTGTTCTCGACGCCCAGCGCGCTGCGGAAAAACGGCCGAATGGTCTCGCCCGAGACGGCGGCGAGCTCGTCGACGAAGGCTTCGAAATCGATGGCGGTCATGAATGGCCTTGTGCTCCGAGGTAGCGGAGAGTTCCGGCAACAGCAATCGGCCTGTTGCCGATCTGCAACGCCCCGGCGTGAAATGCTTAAGGGAACCGGAAATGGAGGTGGCCGGTGCCGCTTGGCGTATTTTTGGGCAGGTCAGTTCTCGTTCCTAAATGGCTGAAATCAATTGTTTATTTGTGGCGCCACATTAGCCTCAGCAGGCCCGAGATGCTGCCCTGCAGAATCCATGGGGAAAGTTCCGGCCGAATAGGTCAGCAGGACTTGCGTTTTGTGCGACGCGGTGTATCTTATTGCAGTGCGGTAGCGGGAGGTTTCCTCGCGCTACCGTCGCCCTCCTTGGGCGTTTCCTCCCTAGACTTGGGCCGCTCCCGCAAGGTGAGCGGCCCCTTTCTTTTGATCTTCGCTTTCTTGCACGCGGCGGTTTTCGCCGGAGCTATTCCGCTGCCGCCCGGTACGGCCGCAACTCCTCCAGCGGGATCGTGGCAAGGCGATCCGAAAGCAGTTCGAACTCGCTCGCCAATCGCGCAAACGAGGCCGACCGCTCGTAGCGGCGCTCGTCCATATACAGCGCGCGGTTGATCTCAAGCTGGATCGCGTGCAGGCCGGTTGTCGGATTGCCGTAATGCTCGGTGATGAAACCGCCGGCATAGGGCTTGTTGCGGCTGACCGCATAGCCGAAGCCGCGCATGGTCGCCTCGATGGTCTCGGCAACGATGGGAACGCAGCTCGTGCCGTAGCGGTCGCCGAGCACGAAGTCGGCGCGCGGCCGCTCGTCTCTCGCGCCGGTGGTCGACGGCATGGAGTGGCAATCGATCAGCATGGCGGCGCCGAAATCGCGATGCAGCCGCATGAACAGGCGCCGCAAGGCGCGGTGATAGGGCTTGTAGAGGCTGTCGATGCGGCGCAGCGCTTCGGCCACCGCAATGCGCTGATCGTAGATTTCCTGGGCGTCGCCGACCACGCGCGCCACGGTGCCGAGCCCGCCGGCGACCCGCATCGAGCGGGTATTGGCGAACGAGGGTAGCCGCCCGTCGAACATGCGCGGGTCGAGCTCGTAGGGCTCGCGGTTGACGTCGACATAGCAGCGTGGGAAATGCGCCTTCATGATCGGATGGCCGCGCGCGGCGATGCCGGCGATCAAGTCGTCGACAAAACTGTCCTCGGAGCGGCGCAGCGTCGCCAGATCGAGCCGCGACGTCAGCAGGAAGGCGCGCGGATAGATGCGCCCGCTGTGCGGCGAGTTGAACAGGACCGGGCCACGGCATTCCGCCGGCTCGACCGCCTCGAACGGGGGATCAAATTCGTCCTGGATTTCCAACATGGCGCCTGGCGGGGCTTTTCTGGGACTAGCGACCCGGCACCCGTTCCCTAGCGTGCGCCAACGGCCATTGTCCATAGGAGTCGCCGCTTGCCAAGGGCGCTTTAAGGGCGGTTACATGAGCCGGTTCTTGGGCCAGTTTTCACCTCATCTTTACCGGCCATGCGGCTTATGGAGAGGCAGGGGGCCGGCGGAAGCCGGGTTCGGGTTGCCATGTCCAAAATCTTGCTTGCGGAAGACGACGTCGACATGCGCCGATTCCTGGTCAAGGCGCTGCAGAATGCCGGCTTTGACGTCGTGTCCTACGACAACGGCCTATCCGCCTACCAGCGGCTGCGGGAAGAGCCCTTCGAGCTGCTGCTCACCGACATCGTCATGCCGGAAATGGACGGCATCGAGCTTGCCCGTCGCGCCGCCGAGCT
>Ga0210394_10007165_pt1 | contig 11830 bp, 16 predicted proteins | sample IncBWC12MmetaG_FD_160121 | JGI IMG/M metagenome (GOLD analysis project Ga0210394, IMG submission 160121) | Forest soil microbial communities from Barre Woods Harvard Forest LTER site, Petersham, Massachusetts, United States - Inc-BW-C-12-M | ecosystem: Environmental > Terrestrial > Soil >... | reverse complement strand
CACTAGAGGACCCGCCGGCGAAATTCTGTACGTCACCGTACGCAGTCGCGGCGGGCGGCCGCGCGCAAATCCGGTCAGTAAGCGTTAGCTCGACCGACGACGACGCGGGCGGTGCGCGCCAGGATCTTGAGATCCAGAAGCAATGACCAGTTGGCGATGTAGTGCAGATCGAGCTCGACGCGGCGCTGCAGCTGGGCGGCTGTGTCGGTGGCGCCGCGTGCGCCGTTCACTTGTGACCAGCCGGTTATTCCGGGCTTGACGCGGTGACGGTGCGCATACAGGTCAGTGATCTCGTGACCCAGGCGCTCTTCGGTGCGCATGTTGATGGCGTGCGGTCGCGGACCGACCAGCGACATCTCTCCTTTGAGCACGTTAAAAAGCTGTGGCAGCTCATCGAGGCTCGACGAACGCAGCAGCCGGCCGACGCGCGTGACGCGACGGTCATCTCTGGAGGTCTGCTGGAGGCTGGCGGCAGCGCCGTCCGACCAACGCATCGTTCGGAACTTGTAGACGTCGAACTCGCGATTATCGCGGGCGTGCCGCCGTTGCTTGAAAATGACGGGGCCGCGGCTGTCGAGCCTGATCGCGATGGCAATCAGAGCGAGAACCGGCAGGAGACAAGCCGTGATAATCCCGCCGATGATCAGGTCCTCCGCGCTCTTGATGACTGCATCCCAGCGCTGGATGGGGCGATCGGCGAGGAGACTGACGGGGATGGTGTTGGCGAGGTAGCCGATGGGAAGAGTGGGGGCGGCGAGCTCGATTTGCTGTGGACACAGCGCGATCGGCACGGAGAGGGCTTTCAGGCGCTGCACCACGGAGGGCATGCGGTGTTCGGAGGCGGACGGCAGGGCGAGGAGGATCCAATCGATTTTGCGTGTCTTGCCGATTTCGAGCAGATGCGTGAGGGTTCCGCTGACCTGCTCGAGCGCGCCAGGAGCTGCGCGGCCGATGCCGTCATCGAAGATTCCCAGGATGTCGATACTCTGCGGGCGGGTCTGGCGCAGCATCTGCACCAGTCGTTCGGCGATCGGGCCGGCACCGACCACGGCGACCACCTCGGTGAGGACTCCGCGGCGCTGCAGATGCCGCATGTAGCGGGCGACCAGCACGCGCAGCAGTGAAGTCAGCAGGACGCTCGCGAGAAACCACAGCGCGAGCCAGCCACGCGGAAAGTTCCCGAGCGACTGGCTGAGGGCACCCAGCACCCACACCACGGCGGCAAAGCCAATGAAGCGCAGAGCGTGAGAGCGTACCAGGGTGACGAACTGGCCGCGGCTCGCGATCGAGCCGAAGCGCTTGTCGTAGAGAATGAATGGCGCCAGCACTGCTGCGACCAGCGTCGTCTGCAGCACACTGCCGCCGCCGGACCGCGGCACCGATGCAAGCGATGTTACCCAGCAGTGGTCGCAAACCAGTGTGCTGAGCACACCCGCAACAATCAGGCATACGAGATCGAACGGCGGGAGCAGATCACTCGCCAAAGACGCGGCCTGACGGCTCGCGAAGCGGCTTGCCCCCCGCAAGGGTGCGTGGTCGAAACTCTCGACGCTGGTGCTCATGAGGCGCACAGACTGCACGGCGCCGCCCCGCGATTTCCGTGCGCCGCCGTACTCTGTGCGCTGACGCACAGACCCGCGGCGCCCGTGGAATCACTCTGAAACGAATGGGATTCTCGGCCTAAACGGGCGGCGGTGCATGCACGATCACTTCTCTTCGGCGACCGCGGAACCTGTTCTGATCGGGCCGACGGTCGGGCGCTATGGCGGCGTTTCGCCCGCGGAGACGCGAGCGCGCGCAAATCAGGCGGCGGCGCCGAGCATTCTCCTCACCGCGACTCTGCGCTGGCCCATCGCCGCGCGGCTGGCGGTTGCGTTTGGCAGGATGGGATGTCGAGTGGAGGCGCTGGCGCCGCACGGGCATCCGGTCAGCCACACCCACGCGGTCCGCCGCGTTCATGCCTACTCGGACTTCAGGCCGATCGTGTCATTAGGCGCAGCGATCGAAGCGGCCGAGCCGGATCTCATCGTTCCCTGCGACGACAACGCGGCGGTGCATCTGCACCGCTTATACGAGGAGTCGGTCGGTGAGGCGGATGCAGGGTATGGGCCGCGGGCGCTCATTGCCCGATCGCTTGGCGCGCCCGAGGCATGCGCGCTGGCCACCAGGCGCGGCGAGCTGCTCGCGCTCGCTGCCGACGAAGGAGTGAGGATCCCGGCGACTGCGGTCGTGGCGACACGCGGTGAGCTGCGTGACTGGCTGGCACTGCACGGCGTGCCGGCGGTCATGAAGATCGATGGTAGTTGGGGCGGTCTGGGGGTGGCGATCGCACGCAGCCTGGATGAGGCGCTGCATGGCTTCGATCTGATGGCGGCGCGCCCGTCAATCGCGAAAGCTGCGAAACGCACGCTCCTCGATCGGGACCCTGCGCTGCTGCTGCGGGCCCTCACCGGCGCACGACGGTCGGTGACCCTGCAGAAGTTCGTTCCAGGCAGGCCCGCCAATCGAGCCGTGGCCTGTTGGCACGGCCGGGTGCTGGCAGGCATCAGCGTCGAGGCGCTCGAAACTCTGCATTCGACCGGGCCGGCGACGGTCGTGCGGGTTATCGAGAATGCGGAAATGTCGGTTGCGGTGTCGCGCCTCGCGCGTCGCCTCGGGATCTCGGGGCTGTGGGGGGCGGATTTCGTCCTCGACTCCGCGAGCGGCGCCGCGTATTTAATAGAGATGAATCCGCGCGCCACACCCATCTGTCATCTGCCGCTTGGTGCGGGTCGGGATCTGCCAGCCGCCCTCTTTGCCCAGTTGACGGGTAGCCCGCCGGCGGCGACCGCTGCCCCGATCGGTCACGATGTGATCGCGCTGTTCCCGGGCGAGTGGCGACGAAACGCTGCGAGCTCCCGTGTCCGGCTGGACTATCACGACGTCCCGTGGGACGAGCCCGGGCTGGTTCGAGATGGCATCGAGCAGCCATGGGCAGAGCGCGGCTGGCTCGCACGGCTGCGAGCTCGCATGCGACCGAAGTCCGCGCGTCGGTCGACCGCCTCCGCGCCAATCTGACTACGGTTGCGCGCGGTGCGCGCGCTTGCGCGTTCGCGCACGTCGTATGCCTTATCGACCTATGTGCGTCCGCGCACCGACCCGCTCACTGCGGCCGCGCAGTGTTGTGCCTCTGATGGATCGCCGGGCAGCGGTATCCACCGTCACCAAGTGGAGAACTGAAAATGACCGCAACATTACCCGCACCTCGTGACGCGCTGCTGCGTATGGCAGTCGGCTTCACGGGAGTGCTCTTGATGGCCGCCTGCGCATCGACACCACCGGCGCCCAGCGCAAGCATGCAGGCCGCGCAACGGGCGATTTCTCAGGCCGAAGGTGCGGAGGCCGGACGCTACGCGCCAACAGAGTTGAGTGAGGCGCGTGCCAAGCTCGCCTCGGCCGACACTGCGGCTGCGGAGCAGAAGATGACGCTGGCAGAGCGCTTTGCAGAGGAGTCGCGCGTTGAAGCCGAGCTCGCGTCGGCGAAAACCGCGGACGTCAAGGCGCGAGCCGTGAATGATGAATTGATGCGCAGCAACGGTACGCTGTCCGATGAGATGCAGCGCAACCCGGGAGACCAGCCATGAGTACCGTCAACCGAAAGGGAACGATGCCAGCCAGGACACTCATCGCCGCGAGCGTAGCTGCGCTATTGCTCGCCGCCTGTGCGGGCGCACCGGTCAAACCCGATGGCGCTGCGGAAGCGCGCTACAAGCTCACGCAGTTGCAGTCCGATCCGAACCTGGCCAGCCGCGCGCCGCTCGCGATGCAGGAGGCTGACACCGCGGTGCGGGTCGCCGAGCAACCGCAGGACGACAGGGAGTTGGCAGCATACCGGGTCTATATGGCCGATCGTAAGGTTGAGATCGCGAGAGCTCAGGCTGAAACGAGCTTCGCAGAAGATCAGCACGCGGCGCTGCGCGCGCAGCGTGAGAGTGCCCGCCTTAATGCGCGCACACACGAAGCGGATGCCGCCCGGGATCAGGTGGCGATGGCGCGTGCCGAACAGAGGGTGGCGACCAATGAGGCACGCAGTGAAGCGGATGCCGCGCAGCTGGATGCCGCGAGCTCACAGCGGGAAACCGTGGAGTTGCAGCGGCAGATCGACGCGCTGCAGGCCACGCGCACCGATCACGGGCTCGTGCTCACTCTGGGCGACGTGCTGTTCGCGAGCGGGCGCGCCGACTTGAGGGTGGGTGCCACGAGCAACCTCGACCGGCTCGTCACCTTCCTCAATGAGTATCCGGACCGCACTGCTGCCATCGAGGGGTACACGGACAGCAGTGAGGGCTACAGACCGGGCCTCTCGGAGCGACGCGCTGCCTCAGTGAAGTCGTATCTGACCGGGCAGGGGATCAATGCCCTGCGGCTCTCCGCCTCGGGTGGGGGTGCGAGCGACCCGGTTGCGAGCAGCGATTCGGCTGCCGGGCGGCAGCAGAACCGTCGCGTCGAAGTGATCATCAGCAATCCGCCAACCACGCTCAGGTAGCCCGGACCAGACGGCAAGCGTGTTTGAACCGCTTCGGCCCGCGCAGCTTCCGTGCGCGGGCCGTGGTGTTTTGCGGGTCGATGAGTAGCGCGCCACGAGCCGGCGCGGGACCCACCTCGGTATGACTTCGCACGTTGCTGAGCGGCTTTTGTTCGTCAGCGTACGGAGCTGCGCCGGGCATGCGCCTACGCTCATGCAGCCACGCGCTCATATTCTCGAGGAGACGGCTATGACTTTAGGAACAATTCTATTAGTCGTTCTGGTGCTGCTGCTGCTCGGCGCCATTCCGCAATGGCCGCACAGCCGCAACTGGGGCTACGGGCCCAGTGGGGCGCTGGGCGTGGTGTTGGTTGTCGTGGTCGCGTTGCTCCTGATGGGGCGGCTGTAATGCCACGCGATATAACATCGTGGATACGCCGGATGAGCGCGAGTGGCGGCGCGGCGGTTCAGGCCTTCGACGACGATTACGCCGCAGCGATCCTGTTCGTCGGCAGCACCACCGAGCCCAGCCCCGATGGTGAGCGAGGCAATGGCCGACGTGGCGTATCGTCGCGACAGCCTGGCACGCCCTCGATTGGACTAAGGTACCTACGAAGTGAGCCGATTGTGAGGCGCCCGTCCATCGGAGACGGGCCAACGACTCGCGGGCCCGGGGCTACTTCCTTACCAATAGAGTCGCCAGGCCGACGAGCAGGCGAACGGTCAGAGCGGGTTGCTGAGTGAGGAAGCGCATCGTGCGGCTGCGCGGGTAGCCGCCACGCGCGCCAGAGCCGGGCCCAAGCTGCAGGGCGATCACCTGACGTTGTTCCCGCAGTCGCCGGCGCAGCCCCTGCCGCTGCTCGAGAAGAGAAATGGCACCCGTCGAGCTCATAGCCTGCTCCTGATCAGGGCCAGATCTGCAGCAAGCTCTATCCGTGTTGTCGCAAAGCTCTCGCTGCTGAGAGCCGATAGCGCGCTAAAGCGGCGCCACGCCAGGACTGCTCCGAGTCCATAGAGGCTGAGCAGCGTCGCCGCTACCGGGATTCGATATACCGTTTCCCAGCACAACGCCAGCAACAGGCCTCCGGCAGAGAGCATGATGCACAGCAGGCAGGCAAATCCCAGGATCGCGCCGACGAGCATCTGCAACAGACGATTCTTCTCCTCAACCCATTCAACCCGGGCGAGTTGCCCGTGCAGCACGAGCTGATCGAACAAGGCCCCGCCGGCCGAGTGTAGCAGGCGAATTGCGCCGAGCGCATCGATCGCGCGGGAGTCCGGCATCATGGTCGGCGGCACCTCACTGCCCGCGCCGACCAAGAAGGAAGCCGACGAGCAGTCCGACTGCCGCGGCGACGCCCATCGACTGCCATGGCTGCTCGCGCACGTAGTCGTCAGTAACCTGGGCTGTCTTGCGGACTCGGTCGGAGATCGCTGCAGGCATCTCTTCGACGAATGCCCTGGCCGCGGCCACGCGGGCATTCAGGTTGGCCTTGGCACGAGCCAGATCCTCACCTGTCAGCGAAGTGCTTGCCTGGATCATGTCCTGCACGTCCGCGACGAAATCCTGAAACTCCCGGGCGACGCCCGACGGCGCCGCAACAAACCCGGCGCTCGTGGCTCTGGATGTTGCGCTTCGTCCGTTCGAGCCTGGCTCGGTTGGCAGCGGTTCGGTCTTCATTACTGGTTTCCTTTGTGTCTGGTCGTCGCTGGTCCCGCGGAAAGACCCATCTGCCTCCGTGTAACGGGCCGGCCGGGCCTACCCAGGGGGTAGGGCGTCATCCTCTAAGCCGGCCGAACCGCCGTCTGTTCGATTGCGCGCTTAAGGGGGCGATTGAGCCCACCGACAATGTTCGCTGGCGCACAGATGTCCTGAAAGATTGAATCCACGCTGGTCTGAGGAACGTCGCTGGCCTCCCTGTGCGACGGTTCGACCTGCAGACTCGGCATTCGCCCGCCGGCGTGGGTGACCGCGCCGGCGGCTTTTTTTTGCCGCCGTTGAGCGCGGCTCACGGCACTCGGTACCTATCGACCCACAACGCGTCCTGCGTCCGTTGCCGTACAGACCGCGCTGCGTGGCCATGCCAACCTGCCCTGCAAGAAAGATCGAATGGCAATAGCGAGGTACGTTTATGCGTGGACTTAAATTCCTCATGTTGGGTGCGGTTGCTGCAACCTGTTTCGCCGCGACCGGCCCCAGAGCAGAGGCTCAACTCACCCTCAGTGTCGGTGTAGCTCCGGAGTGCCCTTATGGTTACTACGACGTTGCACCTTATAGCTGTGCTCCCTCCGGCTACTACGGCCCGGAGTGGTTCAGCGGGGACGTGTTCGTCGGTGCGGGCCCCTGGTTTCACGGAGCCCCGGAGTTCCGCGGCCAGGTAAACAACAGCTACCATCCGGAACATGGTTACAACGGCGCACTGCCAAACCGTGGCGAGAAGGCTGAGCCGGCCAAGCGCGTGGATAAGGAGCACTTCAAGGGAAACGAAGAGCGCGATGGACGTGGCAACGTAACTGAGGCCAAGCGCTAATCCCAGACAGCGGAAACTGAACTCGCGGGCGGGCGCCCCGCCCGCGAGCGTGATTCGTGATCCCGCGTTACATACCGATCCCTGGAGAGCGCTCCGGCATCAGCCGCCACGCGCCGCGTGGTGTCGCGGTGCGCCTTGCTCCGGCCGTAGCTCTCGTTCTTTTGTTCTGCGGTTGCGCGTCGCTTCAGCCGGGCGCCGATTATCCCCGATCAGTCTCTGTCGCACTCGCGCGTCCGGAAGAAACCAGCCTCGGCGCGCGGTTTGACAGTGCGGCGCTCGCCCACGGAGGAGACTCGGCGTTTCGCATCGTATCCGTCGGGGTCGACGGCTTCCTGCTGCGTGCACAGATGATAGCCGCAGCCGAAAGAACCCTGGATCTTCAGTACTTCATCTTTCATGGCGACGAAACCGGGCGGCTGCTGACCGACGCTCTTTTGCGCGCCGCTGATCGGGGAGTGCGGGTGCGGGTGCTCGTGGACGACGGGGCCACAGTGGCGGGAGACGAGCAGATTATGGCACTGGACGCGCATCCAAACATTCAAGTGCGAGTCTTCAATCCATTCGCCTATCGCGGCCACCGCACCATGCGGCGCGCTCTGGAATTCATGCTGCACGTCTCGAGACTCGACTATCGCATGCACAATAAGCTGCTGGTTGTCGACAATGCAGCCGCGCTCGTTGGCGGTCGCAATATCGGCAATCAGTATTTCCAGATGGACCCCGAATCGCAGTTCGCGGACGACGACGTGTTCGCCGCCGGCCCTATCGCCGTGCGGTTGTCGGCGACCTTCGATGAATTCTGGAACAGCCCGTTTGCCGTGCCAGCCGCGGCATTGGATCGCGAGCAGAGCTCGGCGCAGGCTCTGACGGAGCGGCGCAATCGCGCCGCCGAGCGCTCGGAACGGCGACTGCAGACGCTGAACTCGGATGGCATCGATTACGCCGCCCGGGTGGCAACCGGAGAGCCCTACGCCAGTGTGCTCTCGGGCCGACTGCCGCTGGTATGGGCGCAGGCCCAGGTGGTCAGTGACAGTCCGGACAAGAAGAACACTGAGAGTGGCGATCGGCGCGGCCGTTTGATGGCCCGACCGGTACTCCAGGCAGCGCGCGCGTCACAAAGCGAGGTGCTGATTGTCACACCTTATCTCGTGCCGGCCACTGACGAGATCGTCCTGCTGCAGGAGCTGCGCATGCGGCAGGTGCAGGTGCGGATCCTGACCAACTCGCTGGAGTCGACGCCGGACCCGGTGGCACAAGCCGGTTATCTCAAGTACCGCGTTCCGCTCCTGAAGGACGGTGTGGCACTTTATGAATTGCGAACGCTCCTGGGAAACACGCGCGGAAGCGGCCAGACGGCCGTAGTCTCTCGCTACGGCAACTACGGGTTGCACGCGAAACTGTTCGTATTTGATCGTGAGAAGCTCTTTGTCGGCTCGATGAACCTTGATCAGCGCTCGAAGCATCTCAATACGGAAATCGGCTTGATCATCGACAATGCCGAGCTCGCGCAGCAGACGGCGGTGCGATTCGCAAGCATGGTGCAGCCCGCCAATGCCTACGCTCTGGCGTGGCGTACGGTCGACGGGCGAGGAGGCCCGCGGCTGGTATGGGATTCCGAGGAGAACGGCGTTGCGGTCGAGTACACGCGCGAGCCGGCACGGAGCGAATGGCAGAGGCTGAAGCAGAGCCTGCTGTCGTGGCTGCCGATTGCGGGGCAACTATGAGAACACGCCTGCGCGCATTCTCGGCAGCCGTGTGGCTTCTGCTGGCATTGGCGCTCGCCCCCGTTGGGCACGCGGCACCGCCGGCGATTGCGCAGGCCGAAATCAACTATTTGCTTGGATCCATCGAGAATTCCGCCTGCGAGTTCTTCCGCAACGGCAGCTGGTACGACGGGAAGAAGGCCGCCGCGCATCTGCGCGACAAGTTCGCGCTGCTGGCAGCGGAGAATCGAGTCCGGACGGCGGAAGACTTTATTGAGGAGGCCGCCACGAAGAGCAGCGTGAGCGGTCAGCCGTATCAGGTCAGGTGTAGCGGCGACAAGGCGACGCCAACCAACCCATGGCTGCGCGAAATGCTGGCGCGCTATCGGGCAGGGGCCGCCTCGCGCGCACCACGCTCAGGGCGTGGTGCGCTTGGAGCTGGGGCTATCGCGTCGCGGCGGGGCTATCAGTCGTCCTGCCTGATCTGGATGTCGCTGTGAACCGCTCTCACGTGTTCGGTGTCACGCGCGATCGCCAAGGCCTTGTCCGCGGCATGCTGGGACCGGGCGCTGCCCGTCAGCCATACGACTCCATCCTTGTCGGTGTCGACATGGATGCGCCCCAGGCTGGTCAGGTGCTCTGCGGCCAGCTTGGTCTTGATCGCGGCCGTGATGGCCGAATCCTTCACGAATACTCCCGGATGCGAACGGTCCGTATCAGAGTCCTGGGCGACTACGACCACAGGGGACGTCATCAAGGTACCTAAGAGCACGCAGCTGATTGCAAATGTCGACTTCATGTTGGTTCCTCAGTCTGTAAACCAGCGGCGATTGTGCGACTCGCTGCCGGCATTCTCTGTTCGCTATCGCACGCTGGTACGCTGTCGCACAGACGCAGCCGCTCCAGCCCGATAACCTGCGTGGGAGATTTCGCTCGACCAGTGGCCCGCGGTAGCGCGACCCCGATTTGTTCCCTTCCAGAGATCGCGCGACGTCCGCGAGGTTCCAGTGTCAATCGTTGTATTCATCCTTCTCGGACTCACAGCCGGTTATGTAGCCCTCGGCATCTTCAAGAGTACTGGCAAGGATGTCGTATTGGACTTCGCACTGGGTGTCACCGGCGCCGCGATCGCGGGCTCGACCTTCAGTCATTTTGCAGCGAGAAGTGCTGCGGGAATCGATGTCGCCAGCGCACTCGTTGCTGCGCTTACGGGGCCGGTTGTGCTTCTGGCCGCGTGCCACACGATCCTCGACGGGAAAGACGGTGTTCGGCGGCGGGTCAGCGTTTTTGACGCGCTGAAGCGCGAGAGAAGCCCCGACAGCCGTTGAGGAACAGATTGACCGCGTCGTCCGCCCACGCGTCGAGCTCTGCCTGCGTCATGGGTGCGCCCAGGCCCATGATACGGCGCTGCGGAAACGCGACGATCGTGTGCAGAAACTGGGCAGCCAGGAAGCTGCGATGCTCGACGGTCAGGCCCGGATCCCGCAGCTCGCGCGAGAGCAGATCGCCGATCAGCGCCGTCGCCTCCTGAGCCCAACCCTCGTCGTAGACCGCACGAACCAGATTGGGGAAGCGCGCCGACTCGGCCGTTATGAGGCGGTGCAGCGCGATCGCAGGAGGGGAGAGCGCCGCGCGCAGGATGAGTCCGGCGAGCCGCCGGAGGATCTCCTGCAACGTCGCGCCCTCGAGGAGCGGAACTCCGGGAGGTGGACGGAGATGCTCGATGACTCGATGCACGACCGCGGCGAACAATGCCGGCTTGTCGTCGAAGCGGTGATAGAACGTCCGTTTGGAGATCCCGGCGCGCTCAGCCACGGCTTCAATGGATGTCGACGCGTAGCCCTCCGTCAGGAACAGCTCGGTGGCGACTTCCAGGATTCGATCGCGCAGCTGCAAAGCGGCGGCGCGTGACGGTCGGCCGCCATGACGTGCCTTGCGAGTCGGCGAGCTGCGGTGACTCTTAGCGGCCGCGATAGGCGAAGCCGCCCGGTCGGTGGGAGAAAGACCGGGCACCATAGGAGCCAGCGTAGGGCATCCGGGACGGATAGTAACCACGCGGCTGCGTGTAGGGCTGTGGCATCGGGGGAGCATACCCCAGCGCGGGCCGGTAGTACGGTTGAGGCGCAGGGTAGTAGCCCGGCGACGGGTAATACGCCGGCGGCTGTGCATAGTAACTGGGTGGGGCGGAATAGCCGGCCGGACCCCCGGAATAGCCGGCCGGACCCCCGTAATAACCGGGAGCCGCGCCGTACTGCGCTGGTGGCTGCGCTGCGGCGGCGGCCGCGATCAATGGCAGGGTGGCGATCCTAGCCGCGGCAACGAGGGCGTGTCCCAAGACCCACGGCGCGAAAAGCAAGGGACCCGCCGCCGCGGCGGGCGTGACCGGGAGCCAAAAGAGCGCGGCGGCGGCGGCCGCGGCAACTACCGTCTGCTTGAGTCCGGGCATTGCTTTCCCCTTTTAATGATTGGCTCGCGTGGCGCGGCGCACCTGCCAGACACCGTACTCGCTCTATCCCTGAAACGCAACGGTACCGTTGCGTTATAGCCCTGCAGCGGGCGCGCCCGAGCCTGCGGTCATTTGCAGCTCCGCGGGGACGCTGTCTGTGGTGGTGCGGGGGGCGCGGCGGTGCGTCAGCGCACCGACCAGTCATCGGACTCAGCCTCACGATGCGGGTCAAGGTTCATGGCAGGGTTTCGATGAGCTCACCTTCTGAATCAGACCAGGAAGCCGCCAGGCACGAGCGCGCAGTGGGCTCGTTGTCCGACCGCAGCGGCGCGCCTCGTGCGCAGGTCCGTGGTCTGTTTGCGCAGGAATTCTCCCGGCTCGAACTGGGCGCTAAAGTTCGCTCGTACCTGGGGGTCCTGACGGCGTCCAATGTGCGCAGGATGCTGCATCGGAAGGCCGGTAGCTCGCTGGAAGACAGCCGGGTTCGACCGGGGGGCGCCAATGAAGCCGAGGTGGTTCCACCGCGCCAGGAACGGTCGGCTCCATGAAGACGTGGCCGTGTGAGCGGTAGTGAATTCATCTCCCATCGTTGCTGTGGCTTCTTCCGCAGGCGACCTCGAGGCCGTTTGCGAACTGCTGTCCGCTC
>Ga0210394_10007164_pt1 | contig 11831 bp, 16 predicted proteins | sample IncBWC12MmetaG_FD_160121 | JGI IMG/M metagenome (GOLD analysis project Ga0210394, IMG submission 160121) | Forest soil microbial communities from Barre Woods Harvard Forest LTER site, Petersham, Massachusetts, United States - Inc-BW-C-12-M | ecosystem: Environmental > Terrestrial > Soil >... | reverse complement strand
CCTGAATCAAGCTCAGCCATCCACGAAGGTAGTAGGCCCGCACCAACGTGGATGGAGACCCCTCGCCACCTGCAAGCAACTGGTCGAGCCAACGCACACTCTCAGTGGTTCCGTGCGTGATCCAGTAGTAACCCATGGAGGCGGCGATATCCAGCCCGCGAGCAAAGTCTCCACGCACCAGGCATAGGTGAAGGACCGTTCGGATGTTGTCGATTTCCAGGTCGGCCCAGTTGAGAAACTCGAGAAGCGAGTATCGGGCTCGGTTTGCAAATCGCAGGCACGTCGTCCGGTAGTACTCGAGGCACCTTTCGTTGAGAGCTTCTTGCTCATGCCCGGCCCGCAACTTGAGGGTGGCGTATTCGCGCATCGTCTCGTGGAGTCGATAGCAGGCAACACTCCTGAGGTCCTCTTTGGTCACGAGCGATTTGTCGACCAGGGAGATCAGCGTGTCCAGCACCTGTGGTGCCGACAGGTCGTCGGACGTGCAAACCGACTCGACATCGTCAAGGATGAACCGACCGGCGAACACGCATAGGCGTCGCAACAAAGCTTGTTCGCCCGCGCTGAGCAAGTCGTAACTCCAGTCAATCGTGGTTCGGAGGGTTTGATGACGCGGCAGCGCAGCGCGACCACCTCCAGTGAGCAGAGCGAAACGGTCGGTCAAGCGCTCGAGGATCTGTTCAGCAGTGAGGATCCTGGTCCTGACAGCGGCGAGCTCGATCGCCAGCGGAAGCCCGTCGAGCCGCCGGCAAAGCTGTGCCACCGCGGTGTGATTCGACCTGGTCAACTTGAACGAGCCGGATGCCGCCGCCGCTCGCTCTACAAACAGCATCACCGCTTCGTTCTGTCCCAGTTGACCGACCGTCACCGTCCCATCGCCTGGAGGTAGTTCCAGTGGCGCGACCTGAATCACGTGCTCCCCAGGTACCTGGAGCGGCTCCCGACTGGTTGTAATCACCCGGACACCTGGAGAGGAGCGAAGCACTTCAGCCACCAGCCCAGCTGACGCTTCGAGCAGGTGCTCACAGTTGTCGAGGACGAGCAACAGTTGCTTGTCCTGCAGGTAGGAAACCAGGATCTGTAATGGCTCCATCGCAGCCTGGTCTCGAAGGTCAAGGGCCGCAACCGCGGCATTAGCAACCAGGCTCGCATCGCGAATGTCGGCGAGCGCGATCAGCCACGCGCCTGCCGCGAAGCCTCGTCCCAGGTCGGTTCCGATCCGTATTGCTAGTCGGGTTTTGCCAACGCCGCCCGGCCCGACGAGACTGACCAATCGGGCCGTTGTGAGCTTCCTTTTGAGTTCGGCCAGCTCACGCCGGCGACCTATGAAGCTCGTTGCCTCAAGGGGTAGATTGCCCGACCGGAGCTTCGGCCTGGCCACGTTAGCCGCAAGTTACCACGCTTGCCGAAGCCGGTCGACTACGGATCGAATCATCAATTCAGAGGATTCGGGCGGTGCCGCTGCAGCCTCAGGCTCAAACGCATGCCTCAGGAGATGTCAAACCACCGAGTCGTTGTGACCTTCGTGGGTCCGCCGCCGGCGCGACAAGTAGCGCTGGCGTCAGGAGTCGCCGGGGTCGAAGTCGATGGCCACGAGTTGCGCTGCGTCATCTGCGGCAGCTTTCAACCGCTCCTCGAGGCATTGCATGGCTATGAGGTCATGAGCATCACGTCAATTCCGACCCAGGGAGGTGGTTGATGGCCGCGGCGTGAGTCTTTTCGGCTGACCCAACCTTCCATACCTCATCAATCCACACAAGGAGAACGACATGACTGTCACCTCGACCACACTCTTCCGAGCCGCCGCCGCTGCCGCAGCCTTAGCGGGGCTGATCTTCATCGGCGTCCAGATCAATCACCCCTACCTGGATGCGACCTCGATCACCACTACAGACGCGATGACCCGTGGTTCCTTGAAGATGTTCATGGCCGCCTTGGCCCTCGTCGGCCTCACCGGCATCTACCTGCGCCAGGTGACGAAGGTCGGCGTGCTCGGCCTGCTCGGGTATGTCCTGTTCGCCGCCGGCTATCTCAGCATGTTCGGAACCGAATTCGTCGCTGCCCTTGTCCTCCCATCGATCGCCCACACTGCAAACGCCTACACCAATAACGTCATCGCCTTTGCCGTCAATCGCCCAACGACCGGCGACATCGGGCTGATGCACACCGCCATTCTGTTCACCGGCGTCACCTACGTGGCTGGCGGCTTCATCTTCGCCATTGCCCTCTTCCGCGCCAACGTCCTCGCCCGGTGGGCTGCAGTACTCCTCGGGCTTGGCACACTGGCAACCATTGCAGTCGGCTTGGTGCCCCAGTACGAAAGGCTGTTCGCGTTTCCGACGGGTCTGGCTCTCGTCGCTCTCGGCTACTCGCTGTGGCGCGACCAGCGCGGACCGGCCGCTCAGTCCGTCCTCAACCCTGTCAGCTCGCGACTCGACGCGGTCGGCGCCAAGTGACCGTCCACGCCGCAGTACGCCCCACCCGGTCGAATCGCTCGATCGGGTGGGTGCCGTACCCCCTTATCGCCATCGTCGTGGTTCCGGCCATCGCCGGCACTCTGCGCCTAGTCGAACTCGCCGGCGGTCCCCATATGCTGCCCGCCAACCCGCGCATCACCGCTTCGCCATTGCCCGTAATCGTGCACATCGTCAGCGCTGTGCTCTACTCCGTTCTCGGCGCATTCCAATTCTCTAACGGGCTGCGGCGGCGCTGGCCCAACTGGCACCGCGTTGCCGGTCGGGTCGTGGTGGGGCTGGGCATGGCTGTGGCGTTCTCCGCCCTGTGGATGACGGCGTTTTACCCCCGCATACCGGGCGGGGCGCTGGCCACTGTATTTCGGCTCGGGTTCGGGACCGGTATGGCCGCCAGCATCATGCTCGGGTTCATCGCGATCCGCCGCCGCGACATCGCCCGCCACCGAGCATGGATGGCACGCGCCTACGCTCTGGCGCTCGGGGCCGGCACCCAGGTGGTCACGCTAGGCGTCGGGAAGGCCATCTTTGGCACCAGCGACCTCACCACCGCCCTCATGCTGGGCGCAGGTTGGGGCATCAACCTGGCGGTCGTCGAGTACATCATCCGTTTCCGATTTCCGGCTTCAGTGCGCGCCCGAACTCCAGCTTCAGTGACGGATCTTCCCCCAGCCCGCACGGTCAGAGAGCTTGTCCGCAAATGAGTGAAGCGATGGCTGCTTGATGTGAGCTGGCTCGGCACGCTCACCGATCCCGACGAGTGTGGATGCGTCGAAAGTTTGGCTCCCAACTCTGCTTCACACCCTATTTGACAGTTTGGCCATGAGACTCCCGCGCGGCCATGGCGTGACCCTCGGTGTGTTTTGGCGATTAATCGGAGACGATCCGGATCAAGTCCGTGGTCGAATAGCCGCCTCGATCTCGTCCAGATGCTCGCCCCGGTGGTCGGCGCGCACAGGGTTGAGCGGGCTGGTCTCATCCAGGCCCGCAAGAAGTTCATCCGGCAGCGAGGCCACGAGCTCGTCGGTCTCTTCCGCAATGATTACCGCCAGTTCGGCAAGAGCGCGTGGAGCAATCGCGTGGATGAGAGGACGTGAGGAGTCGTTAATCCAGTCCACGTCCTCGGGCTCGTTTTCGGACGCCGTCAACGGCTCGCGGCGTTTGAGCTTGCCGGCGAAGTAGAGCGCGCGGCCGTCCCAGAACGCGATATGGCCCAGCACTCCGGCCACGCTCCAGTACTCGTTGACCATCGCGCCGAGCTGCCGGTCGCTCAAACGCAAAACCAGCGCCCGCATCCGCGCGAGCTCGCGCCCGTTCGCCGCCACGAAGGAGCGATCCACGACAATCAGACTAAATCGCAGCTTGCGCTACGGTTCAGTTGTCCCGCGGTTCGGCCAGCCAAGTCCAAGTAATGAAACATTCGTTGGACAGTGATATTTGAACCCTGAGTTGAGCATGTCGCTGACTATGATCACGTTGTCGACCGCCTTCGCGCTCGGTCTCGCCGCCGGGCTGCTGGCCGTCTATTTGCTCGCATGGCGCATCGTGGCCGCGATGTTCGACCGCGAACGGCTCGTGACCGGGACACGCGGGTGATCGTCGCCGGCCGCCGCCGGGCACCCAGAGAAGACGCCCTACCGACCAGGAGGCGGTAAGCAATGTCCGCAACGTTGAGGTTGACGCACAAAACCATCGGAGTTGAAGTCCGCCGCGGCACATACGACGTCGTGGTCGACGGCAAGCGTGCCGGGTCCGTCGAACTGAACGAGACCGTCGACATACCGGTCGAACCCGGACGTCACACCGTGCAAGTCCGCAGCGGCCGAAACTCCAGCGGAACCAAGGCCTTCGACGTCGCCGATGGCGAGATCGCCAGCTTCCGATGCAGCGGAAAAAGCATCTTGCCGGTCTTTCTCTTGTCCTTCGTCGTTCCTAGCCTGGCACTCTCGCTCAGGCGCGACTGATCCGATCCACCAGCGACCACGATTGGCTGCCTGGGGAAGCCGCTGATTGTGCCGAGAACCGGCTCAAAGGTTTCCGAATGGTATGGATGCGCGAACACCTAGCGACAACAGTGGCCGCTTGATCGAATGGGGGCAACCTCGAAGGCAATGGCGGCCGAAACGACTCCGCACATAACCACTAACCCAGTGGCGTCGGGCTTGCCACAAGCCCTGGCCGCCATGCGAGACTGCGCTTCCACACCCCTGCACTGCGCGTGAGACCAAGGAGGCAAGGCCTCGCCGAACGACCGCCGTCCCTTAGCCGACTACTACTTCGTACTCGGCGTCCCGCCTGACGCCACGGAGACGGAATTGCACGCCGCCTGGAGGCGGCAGCTCAGGTACTGGCACCCTGACCGCGGCAACCATCCGGACGCGCTCGAGCACGCGAAGTTGATCAACTTGGCGCACGACGTTCTGACCAACAGCGCTAAGCGCGCGGCATACGACCGACAGCGGGCCGCCGTTGGCTGGCGACCCTCCGCCTCGGTCCCGTCATATAGCCGCGCGGTCCAATGGACGACGGTGAGCCGCGAGGGCCCGACGCGCGCGCCGAAGGGATTTGACCGTCACGGATTCGTGACGCGCCTCGAGGAGTTGATGAACCGCGGACGACTGATGATTGAGAAGCGCGAGGACCTCGCGTCGGCGTCCAAATGGGAGGCGCAAACTCAGGCGTTGCTGCGAGATGAGCTGGGCGACCATGCGTACACCAGGCGCTTCGAAGTGGCATTGAGCCAGGCCCGCCCCGACGGCCTACTGGCGGCGTACGGGGTGCTCTGGGCCGCATATGAGGACGCGCTTAAGGGCGATCTGAAGCCGGCGGTGAAGAAAAGCCGGCCGTCCTGACGAGTATCCGACGTTGAAAGGGGCTGCCGGGCGGCTTTGGTCCCTAGCGCGATAAGCACGAAGTCTCGCAGATACAAGGTAGCGGCCGTAACACCTCGCTAAAGGCCTTTCACCGCCTCCAAATACTGCATTTGCTATTGTTCGGTGGTGCGAACTCACCTTAGGATCGGACAGGCGGCCGAGCTTCTACGCGTGAGCCCGGATACGGTGAGGCGCCTGATCGATTCCGGGCATATCAAGACCGGCCGGTCAGCGGGAGGTCAGCGACAGATCGACGGAGCCGCCCTCGCTCGGTACATGGCCGCTCTGCCGCGTCAAGACCCTCCGGCGGCGGCAAGCGAATCAGCCCGCAACCGCTTCGTCGGCATCATCACCCGAGTTATCAAGGACGGCGTCGCCGCTCAGGTGGAAATGCAGGCCGGTCCGTATCGGATCGTGTCGCTCATCACACGGGAATCTGTTGACGAGCTTGGACTCCAACCAGGGGTCGTAGCCGTCGCATCGGTGAAAGCAACCAATGTCGGGATTGAGCTGCCGCGCGGCTGAGGGAGGGGTCGATGCGTAATCGCTTTGTTTTGTTCGTCTCCGCCATCTTGCTTGCCGCGTGCGGAGGCACCGGAGGCACGGCGTCGGGTTCACCGTCATCGAGCTCGCTTAGTGGGTATATCAATGTCTTTGCGGCGGCATCGTTGACGGCCTCGTTCAACGCTCTCGGGATTTCGTTTCATCAGGCTCATCCCGGAGTCGGGGTGAATTTCAACTTCGCCGGCACACCCACGCTTGTCACCCAGATCGAGCAGGGAGCGCCGGCTGATGTCTTCGCCTCCGCCGACACCGCCAATATGACCAAGCTGACCACGGACGGCTTCACGTCGGGTGCATCGCAGATCTTTGCCCGCAATCAGCTGGAGATTGTGGTCGCGCCGGGTAACCCCAAGGGCATTACAGGATTGGCAGATCTCGCGAAACCTGGGCTGATCTACATCTCGGAGGGACCGACGGTGCCGGCCGGGACGTATTCGCTTCAAGCCCTCGCGACTGCGGGGGTAAAGGTGACGCCGAAGAGTCTCGAGACCAGCGTCACCGCGGTGATTAGCAAGATCGAGCTCGGCGAGGCTGACGCCGGCATCGTTTACACCACCGACATCCAGGCGGCGGGCAACAAGGTGCAGGGCGTCCAGATCCCAGCTGCCGACAACGTGATCGCGACCTATCCAATCGTTTCGGTCAAGGGCACCAAGTACCCGGACGTTGCGACGGCCTTCATCGACTACGTCGTGTCTGCCACCGGCCAATCGACGCTGGCGACCTTCGGCTTTCTCTCAGCCGCCTGAACCAAGTGAGGCGAGAACGCGTCCCGATCGTCGTCCTCGTGCCGGCGGCGATCGGGGCGGCCTTCTTCATCCTGCCGCTGCTCGGGCTCATTGTCCGATCCCCTTGGCGCGACGCGATCACAGCCCTCACCGCACCAGAAACAGTCGAGGCGCTCAAACTCTCTTTGTTCGCGTCGCTGTCCGCGACCGCTCTCGGACTTGTCCTGGGGGTGCCGCTGGCCTGGATGTATGCCCGAGTGGAGTTTCCAGGCCGCGATTTACTTCGTGCGTTGACCACGCTGCCGATGGTGCTTCCCCCAGTCGTGGGTGGCATCGCCCTGCTGCTCGCCTTCGGCAGGCGGGGCCTGTTCGGGTCGTGGCTCGACAGCACCTTTGGGATCACCCTCCCGTTCACCACGGCCGGCGTCGTCATGGCGGAGACATTCGTGGCCATGCCGTTCCTGATTCTCACAGTCGAAGCCGGGCTGCGAACGATGGATCGCCGATACGAAGAGGCGGCACGCGCCCTTGGCGCCAGCCGATGGCGGGTGTTCACACGAGTCACGCTGCCTCTCATCGGACCGTCGCTATTTGCGGGAGCAGTCCTGTGCTGGGCGAGGGCGCTCGGAGAGTTCGGTGCCACGATCACTTTTGCGGGCAACTTTCCGGGCGTCACCCAGACGATGCCATTGGCCGTCTACTTATTGCTTGAAACAAACCAGAACGCTTCGTTCATCCTCAGCCTGGTGCTGCTGTTGATCTCGCTGGTGGTGTTGGTTGGACTCAGGGACCGCTGGCTCGGCTCGGCGTGACCCTTGAAGCGTCCATCCGGCTCGCGCTCGGCCCACTCGACCTCGAAATGGAGCTCACAATCGATGAGGACGAGGTGGTCGCCCTGCTTGGTCCGAACGGGGCAGGAAAGACCACCCTTCTTCGGGCAATTGCGGGCCTGGTGCCGTTTCGCTCAGGCCACGTCGTCCTGGATGGCAAAGTTCTGGAGGACACCGCCACACGCCAGTACATCCCGACAGAGCGGCGGCCGATCGGTTTCGTCTTCCAGGACTACCTCTTGTTTCCTCATCTCAGCGTTCTGGACAACGTCGCGTTCGGCCTTCGCGCGCGCGGTACACCCCGTCGGGCGGCGGCCGACAAAGCAGTCGAATGGTTGGATCGGGTTGGCCTGAAGGGCTATGCCCGCGCGAAGCCGTCCGAGCTCTCGGGAGGTCAGCGCCAGCGGGTTGCGCTGGCCCGCGCCCTGGCGCCGGACCCGCGCCTGCTGCTTCTCGATGAGCCACTCTCTGCTCTGGACGTCACCACCCGGGCTGAGGTGCGTCGCGATCTGAAGCACCACCTCGGATCTTTTCAAGGCATCCGGCTGCTGGTGACGCACGACCCGCTTGAAGCGGTGGCCCTCGCGGACCGCCTGATCGTCATGGAAGGCGGGCGCCTGATGCAAACGGGTACGTCGGCGGAGGTCACCGAACGACCACGGTCCCAGTACGTCGCCGACCTGGTCGGGGTCAACCTCGTGCGGGGTGCGGCCGATCACGGTTCCGTGCGGCTGACTGGCGGGACGGCGATCGCCGTAGCAGGCGCCGAGTCAGGCGAAGTTTTCGCGGTGATCCATCCGCGGGCGGTGGCTCTTTACAGAAGGCGCCCGGAGGGCAGCCCTCGCAACGTTTGGCCGGGGCGCGCCACCAACATAGAGCTGATGGGCAACCGGGTCCGCGTACGGATCGACGGCGAGGTCCCGATGGTGGCGGAGGTAACGCCCGCTGCTCTGAAGGACCTGGAACTGATAGAGGGGGGAGAAGTCTGGCTCTCCTTCAAAGCGACCGACGTGATGGTTTACCCGGCTTGACCTTACAGTTGGCGCTCAGCCGCAACCGCACTATTTCGCCCCCTGTGCATGCAGTCCGCCCATCAATCAGGAGGAGTCACTGTGCAATTAAGCGCTCGCAATCAGCTCAAGGGTCAGGTCGTTCGCACCAAGTCAGGCGCCGTCATGGCCGAGGTTGAGGTCAAGGTCAAGGCAGGCAAGGTCGTTGCGGCGATCACCGACGCATCTCTCAAGCGGCTGAAGCTGAAGATTGGGGACAGGGTGACTGTGATCATCAAGTCCACCGAGGTGATGATCGGGAAATAGCGACCGAGCTGGAGCGACGATGAGAAAGTTTGATCAGGTGGTGGTGATCGACGAAGTCGTCGCTTCCTATCGCAGAGTGGGTCGGCTTGTCGGACTTACCCCCACGGGGGACGTGATTGTTGAACTCGAGCGGGCACGAGAAATCGAGTTGCGTCCCCACCAGGTGGATCTCAAAGAGCCAGCCCGGTTCAGCCTCAGCGAAATGGGCTGGGAGATCCTCGATTTTCTGTCCGGATGAGGGGCGTCCCGAACCAGAGGGTTCGGCGGGGGATGAACGCCAGCGAGTTGATTCGGGCTCGGCTTGCCCACGTGCTTGATTGAAGTCACCCATCGAGCCGATGACCTATATCGCCTTTCTGAGGGCCGTGAACGTCGGGGGCAAGGGCATCGTCTCGATGGCGGCGATCAGGGAGGCCCTCGTCGCCCTCGGTCTGTCAGGTGTCCGGACCTACATCAACTCGGGCAACGTCATCTTCTCGACCCGAGCAGCAGACGCTGGGCGACTCACGGCCGGGATCGAGAAGGCGCTCCAGCAGCACTCGGGCATCGCGATCAAGGTGCTCGTGATGGACCACCAGGCTCTGAAGAAGATGGTCGAGGCGATTCCGCCTGACTGGGTCGACGGCAAGACGATGCGGACCTATGTTCTTTTGCTATGGAAGGAGATCGACGATCGTGGGATCCTCGCCCGTCTCCCAATCAAGCCCGGCGTCGATGAGCTCCTGTACACGCCGGGGGCGGTCGTCTGGCGCGTCGATCGCGAGAACGTGGGCAGAAGCCAGATAAACAGACTGGTCGGCACGCCCCTGTACAAGAAGATCACCATCCGCAGCGCGAACACGATGCGAAAGCTCAACGAGCTGACAGCGAAACCTACACGGCTGCCTGCGGCACACTGAAGGTCGTCGGCAAGGCCCCGAGCAGCCGAGGGCCTAACCCAGGCGCCAATGGGCTGTGAGAACCTATCTCGATCGTGGGACTCGCGACGACGCTCCAGGGCAAGCACGTGCGGCTGCGGCCGGCCGGCCCAGAAGACATCCCCGACCTGGCCAGAATCCGCGCCACGCCCGAGGTCTTGCGTTGGTGGCGCGGTGGTGACGACATGAAGGCGGCGGTGGCCGAGGACCTTGACGAGGTGGGGACCGAGACTTTCGTGATCGAGCACGAGGGACGGATCGTGGGCGCAATCCAGTGGAGCGCCGAGGACGAACCGGATTACAGACACGCCGGCATCGATATATATCTAGACCCCGCGTTGCACGGCCGTGGACTGGGCACGGATGCGGTCCGCACGCTCGCGCGACACCTGATCGCCGATCGCGGCCACCACCGCCTGGTGATTGATCCCGCCGCCGATAATGCCGCCGCGATCCGGTGCTACGAGAAGGTGGGTTTCCGCCCTGTCGGCGTGATGCGAAGGTACGAGCGCGGAGTGGACGGCACCTGGCACGACGGACTCTTGATGGACCTGCTCGCAGACGAGCTGATCAGCTAGGACCTGTCCAGCCAAGTCGCGTCTCGAGCAGATCTAGTCGGCCGCTTCGATCCCCCGTGCGCGTAGTCCGGCAAGGACCTCGCGCGTCTCCTCGACCCCGGCACACCAAACGCGCATCACCTCTTCCTCTGAGCGCTCCCAGTAACCGCCCATCGAGCCTTCGCCGAGCGCGGCGCGCACCGCCACCGGGTCGTCCGAAAGGCGAGGGGTTGGCAGCTTTTTTCCGGGCGGCAGCACGACGCCGGGAAGTCGCGTCCAGGGGAAGTTTTCCATCCACGATGCGTGGGACGCTTCCGGGTCGATTTGCCTCACGACGGCGAACGTTTTCGGCGCCTTCCACCAGTCGTGGACCACCACTCCATCCACTGCCAGCGCCTCCACCGGAGCGTTCCCGCCGTGCCCGTTCACGAGAAGAAACCGCTTGAAGCCCTGTCCCCGCAGGGAGTTGAGCAGCTCGCCGACGAAAGAGAGGTAGGTCTCGAGCTGAACCGACGGGCTGCCCGGGAAAGCCGCGAAGTACGGCGTCAGCCCATACGCGAGAGCAGGCAGCACGGGCACGCCGAGCGGCTCGGCGGCCTCGACGGCAACGCGTTCGGCGAGGATCGCATCCGCAGCCAATGAAAGGTACGCGTGCTGCTCGGTCGAGCCGAGCGGCAGCACGATGCGGTCGTCGCCCTTCAGGTAAGCCTCGAGCTGCATCCAGTTGAGCTCTGCGACCCTCACACAGGAGAGGATAGGAGCCGATCGTCCTCCAGGCGCCGTCGCATAATCCCATTGGTGGCCACGGCTCTCTCACTTACTCACCTTGGATCCCTGATGCGCGGGGTGCGCAGCGTGGACGAGGTCGGCGCTGATGAGCGGGCGGCTTCGCTCGCCAAGCGCTCGATCAAAAAGGCGTCCAAGCTCTGGGCGCTCGACCTGGCGGTGCGCTGCATGGATCTCACGACTCTCGAGGGCTCGGACACGCCAGGCAAGGTGACCGCCCTGTGCGCCAAGGCGATCCGGCCGAAACCTGGCGATCCGACCATCCCTTCCGTCGCGGCGATCTGCGTCTACCCGGCACGCGTGGCGGATGCTGTCGAGCACCTGCGCGGCAGCAAGGTGCACGTGGCCTCTGTGGCCACAGCGTTTCCATCGGGCCAGAGCTTCTTGTCGATCAAGGTCGCAGAAACCGAGGACGCGGTTCGCGCCGGCGCTGATGAGATCGATATGGTGATCGACCGCGGCGCGTTCCTGTCAGGCGATTACCAGCGCGTGTACGACGAGATCGTCTCCGTCAAGGAGGCGTGCGGCAAGGCCCACCTGAAGGTCATCCTCGAAACCGGCGAGCTCGGCTCATACGACGCGGTGCGTCGCGCCAGCATCCTCGCGATGGCAGCCGGCGCCGACTTCATAAAGACTTCGACAGGCAAGGTGCAGCCCGCGGCGACCCTGCCGGTGAGCCTGGTCATGATGGAGGCGATCCGCGATTTCGTCAGGGAGACCGGGCGGCCTGTGGGCTTCAAGGCAGCGGGAGGGATCCGCACCTCCAAGCAAGCGATCGTGTACTGCGTC
>Ga0210394_10007163_pt1 | contig 11832 bp, 10 predicted proteins | sample IncBWC12MmetaG_FD_160121 | JGI IMG/M metagenome (GOLD analysis project Ga0210394, IMG submission 160121) | Forest soil microbial communities from Barre Woods Harvard Forest LTER site, Petersham, Massachusetts, United States - Inc-BW-C-12-M | ecosystem: Environmental > Terrestrial > Soil >... | reverse complement strand
CGACGACGTGTTTCTATGCGCCGTCGGCACGCCGCGAGACAAGGAACACTATTGCACGCTGATGGGCAACAAGGGCGCCCGCTTCGCCACCCTGATCCATCCGACCGCCTCGGTGGGGCATGACGTACAAATCGGCGAGGGTTCGATTCTCGGACCCTTCACGCAATTATCCTGCGACATTCGGCTGGGCCGACACGTGGCGTTCGGCACCCACAGCAATACAGCGCACGATACGCGCATCGGCGATTACTCGCAGGTCTGCGGCTCCTGCGAAATCAACGGCTCGGCCGCTCTTGAGGAGGGCGTTTTTCTCGGCAGCCATGCGACGATTCTGCCGGACGCCGTCGTCGGCGCCTGGGCCTACGTCGGCGCCGGCAGCGTGGTATTGCGGCGGGTCGCTCCGCATACCAAAGTCTTCGGCAATCCCGCGGCGGCGCTCCGTCTCGGGTGAGGTCGCCGCACGCAGGTGTCGGCGCCAATCGACATTAGGGGGATTGCGATTCATGGCAATGGTTTCAGCGATGGATATCGATTTTTTTCGTCTGGGACGCGAGCATTTGACGGGCTTCCTGCAGCGAATGGGCGAGAAGCTGGCGGGCGAAGCCGGCCGCTTGTTGGAGATCGGGCCCCAAGAGCATTTTGGCGCCAGACACTGCCTGCGTAATTACGAGGTGGAGACCTTCGATGTTGTCGACACGTACAAGCCGAACTATGTCGGAGACATCACGAAGACCAATGAATTCATTCCCGCCGACCGATACGATTGCGTGGTATGCATGGATGTGATCGAGCATACGCTCGATCCGTTCGGGTTGATTCGCGAAGTGCGCAGGATATTGCGCCACGAAGGGTTGTTGCTGATTTCCGCACCGCTCAACGCCCGCATCCACGGGCCGATTCCCGATTGCTGGCGCTTCACGGAACACGGATTCAAGGTTCTGTTGCGGGATTTCGAGATCTTGGAGTTGGACATACTGCAAACCCCCGGCCGCGACCTGTTCCCCATTCATTACAACTTGCTGGCCAAGAACGACAAAAACAAGCGCGCGCTGGATTCGGAGCTTCAATTCCGATTCATCAATTAGGCCTGAAACCGGCATGGTTTCGGTGCGAATCCCCCCGGGCGCGGGGCCTGGCGGCGGCGCGCCGCCCTATCGAGATCCAGGGCGCCGGGCCGGCGTTTTGGAGTAGAATCCGCCGCCTTTCCCCGCCATAGGTTTCTCAGCTTGAAAACCGTGATCCGCAAGGCCCCTAAAGTGGGCTTCGTCAGCCTGGGGTGCCCCAAGGCGCTGGTCGACTCAGAGCGCATTCTCACGCGGTTGCGCGCCGAAGGCTACGAAGTCGCCGCGAGCTACGGCAAGGCGGATCTCGTCATCGTCAATACCTGCGGGTTCATCGACGCGGCCGTTGACGAATCGCTGGACGCGATCGGCGAGGCGCTGGCCGAAAACGGCAAGGTCATCGTGACCGGCTGCCTTGGTGCGCAGCCGCAGAAGATCCTCGCCCGGCACCCGCAGGTCCTCAAGATCACGGGTCCACAGCGCTACGAGGAAGTGGTGGCGTCGGTGCACGAACATCTGCCGCCGCAACATGAACCCTTCTTGGATTTGGTTCCCGCGCAGGGCGTGAAGTTGACGCCCCGTCACTATGCCTATCTCAAGATCTCCGAGGGCTGCAATCATCATTGCACCTTTTGCATCATCCCATCGATGCGCGGGCGTCTGGTGAGCCGGCCGGTCGGCGACGTACTGCGCGAGGCGGAGCGGTTGGTGCACGCCGGCGTCAAGGAGATCCTGGTCATTTCGCAGGATACGAGCGCCTACGGCGTGGATCTCAAGTACGCCGCTCAACCCTGGCGCGGCGCCGAACGGCGCGCGAGCTTTCAGGATCTCGCCGCGGCCCTGGGGGAACTTGGAGTGTGGATCCGGTTGCACTACGTGTATCCCTACCCGCACGTCGACGAGGTGACCCCACTCATGGCGGACGGTCGGGTTCTACCGTACCTGGATATTCCGTTCCAGCATGCGAGCGCGCGAATTTTGAAGCTCATGAAGCGGCCCGCCGCCGCCGAAGACACCCTGCAGAGGATCGCCGCCTGGCGCCGCGAAGTACCGGATATTACCCTGCGCAGCACATTCATCGTCGGCTTCCCGGGAGAGACGGAGGATGATTTCACGCAGCTGCTCGACTGGCTGCGCGTCGCGCAACTCGATCGCGTCGGCTGCTTCGAGTACTCCCCGGTGGAAGGTGCGGCGGCTAACTCGCTCCGGGAGCATCAAGTGCCAGCGGAACTGAAGAGCGAGCGGCGCAAGCGTTTCATGGAACTTGCCGCCGAAATCAGCGCGCAGCGCCTGGCACGGAAAGTCGGTCGCCGGATCAAGGTACTCGTCGATCGGCTGGACGGCGCTGCCGCGATTGCAAGATCGAGCAGCGATGCGCCCGAAATCGACGGCTCTGTCCGCATTCGGGACCGCAAGAACTTAGCGGTCGGCGATTGGGCGACCGTGAAGGTTACCAAGGCCGGTGCCTACGACCTCGAAGGGACCTTGATCAACTAGCAAAGGTGGAGATTCAATCGTGGAAATTACCGCAGACCGGGTGGTCACCATCCATTACACGCTCAAGGACGACAGCGGCGCCGTGCTCGACAGCTCCGCGGGCGGCGAGCCGCTTGCCTACATCCAGGGACATGGGAACCTGGTGGCCGGACTTGAAAAAGCGCTGGAAGGCAAGCAGGACGGCAACACCCTGGCCGTCTCCGTGGCGCCGGTTGACGGCTACGGTGTACGCGACGAGGCGCTGATCCAGCGCGTGCCGCGGCGCTCGCTGCGCGGTTCCGGCGAACTCAAGAAGGGCATGCAGTTTCAGGCGAGAACCGACGACGGCATGCGCATGTTCACCGTAACCGCGGTGGTCGGCGACATGGTGACTCTCGACGGCAATCACCCGCTCGCCGACCAGACGCTGCATTTCGACGTGCAAGTCGTCGGGGTGCGCGAGGCGACGACGGAAGAGCTGGAACACCGTCATGTGCACGGCGCCGGCGGCCATCATCACTGACCGGACTGCCGCGGACAGCGTCGACCAAGCTCCTAGATATACTTGAAGAGCGACAATCCCTGCGTCAACGTGTACGCCTGCATCGCGGCGCTCAGAGTGGTGTTCTGGGAATCCAGGCTCGTGATCGCGCTGGCGTAGTCCAGCCCCTGCAAGGACGATATCGATTGCTTCAGCTGCGTCTGCTGGCTGACCGCCACTGATTGCTGAGTGGTGATGGTGTTGAGCCGGCCGCCGACGCTCGCCTGCACGGTGGATACGTGGCTGATCGCTTGATCAATGTTGTTCAGCGCGCCGGCGATGGAGTTGTTCAACGCGGTCTGGCCGGAGCCGTTGCCCGCGCCTCCTTGTAAGGCAGTGACCAGATTTTGCACCGTGGTGAACAGGCTTTGATTGCCGCTCGGCGCCACGGAGAAGGTATCGCCCGTGGCCGGCTGGCCGGTCAAGGTCACCTGAGCGCCGGCGAAGGTAATGGCCTGTCCCGGCGTGTAGGTGCCTGAGGTAACCACGACGTTGCTCGAATTGAGCACCTGGTAGGTATTCGGGGCGGTAAAGTCGATGGAATAGGTGCCGCCCGCATAACCCGTCGCGCCGGTCACCGTGGTGGCGCCGATCAAGCCGGTTCCGGTGTTGCCGACCGGGGCCCCGACGGTGAAGGTGCCGTTGCCCGTTTTTGTCTCATTGAACACCGCGGCGCCGCTGTCGCCGACCGCAACGGTTTGCCCCGCGGCAATTTGCGCCTGCCGCTGACCTTGATCGCCGGCATAGCTCGCGCCGGTCGCGGTCAACGCGAAGGGCTGATTTTGCGTCGCGAAGCCGCTGAATATGTACTGCCCATTGCCGTCCTGGGTATTGGCGAGCGACACCAAGGTGTTCTGGATCTGCGTCGCCTGCTGCGCGATCGCCGTGAGATCCTCGCCGGTTTGGATGCCGGAATTGGCTTCCAGGGCGAGGCTTCGCAGGCTCTGCAATTGATCTTGCAGCTGCGTGAGCGCGTTGCCCTCGGTCTGCAGGCTGGTCTGCGCGCTGTTTGAGTTGGCCGTGTACTGCTGACTCTGCGCCAGCACCTGATTGTAATTGTCGACGCTGCCCGCCGCGAACGGGTTCTGCGCGGGCGTGGTGAACGCCTGTCCCGACGAAATCTGGTTCTGGGTTTGCGACAGATTGGATTCGAGCGAGTCCAACGCGGCCAGGAATTGCGTTTGCTGCAGACTTTGAGTGACGCGCATGTTCCTCGTTCTCCTAGGTGTACGTGCCGTTCACGGAATCGAGGAAGTAGGTAAAGGTGTCTTTGCCGATCGACAGTGCCTGGGCGGACGCCTGATAGGCTTGCTGCCACTGCAGCAAATTGGCCGCCTCCTCGTCGAGATTCACGCCCGAGACCGACTGTACCGCCTGCAGTGCTTGGGTATTCACGTCCGATTGGGCCGTTTGCGCCGTGTTGATCTGCTGCGCCTGGCTGCCGATGGCGGTCACGAGCGCACTTGCCGCGCTGTTGATGCTGACGGTGCCGTTCGACAGCACTCCCTGCGTCTGTTGACTGGCGCTCGCCAGTGCATTGCGGTTGTCGCCGCTGCCGCCCGCGTTGCTCTGCACCGTGAATACATCGCCGGTGACCGGCGTGCCGGTGATCTGCACCTGCCAGCCGTTCTGCGCAATGTTGCCGCCGGAGGTGTAAGCAAAGCTCCCCGCACCGTTGACGGAATAGGTGGTCGGACTGGTGAAGGCGATCGTGGCCGTGGTGAGCAAATTCGGATTGGCGGCGTTCAGCACCGTGCCGCTGCTGATGACGGCGTTACCCGCGTTGGCGTTGGCTGCCGAGGTTTGAATGGGGCCGGCGGCCGCAATCTGCGATGGATTGGCAAGGACCACATTGAGCGCCCCGGCCGCCTGAGCGGTCGGCTGAATCAGGAATTGATCCCCCGACGCGGGCGTGCCGGACAAGACGATCGACAGGCCTGCGGCGGTGATCGGATTGCCTGCCGTACCGTTGCCGGTGAAGGCGACCGCGGCGCCGGTCAAGGGGTTGGTCAAGCTATACGCGCCGCCGGCGTACGTCAGCAAGTAGTTGTTGCTGGTCGATGCGCCCACATTGGCGATGCTGACGGTGGCCGTGGTCGCATCGGTGTTCTTGCTGGAGGCGGTCGCGATCGGAGCGCCGACGGAAAACAGATTCGCGCCGAACTGCCCGTTCAGATCCAAGCCCGCGTTTTGCTGGGCGTTCGCAGTCTGGGCAAAGGCCGTGGCGATTTGCCCGACCTGATTGATCGCCGGATCGACCGCCTGGGCGCGGGCCGCCAGCAAGCCGCCCAGATCCCCGGAGGTGATCTGCGAGCTGATCACGTTGCCGCCGTTCGTGGCGGTCGAGATCTCCAATTGCGATGCATTGAACTGGTTCGGCACGGTCGTCAAGGTGGTGGCGACGCCCTGCAGCACCAGAGGTTCGCCGTTGCCGGTGAACACATTCAATGCACCATTGCCGTCGGTACTGGTGGTGACGCCCACCAAATTCGACAGGTTCGACACGAGCGAATCGCGCTGATCGAGCAGCTGGTTCGGCGGTTGGCCGGAGCCATCCGCGGTAGCCACCACGATCTGCTTGTTCACGCTGGCGATGGAGGCGCTGAGCGAATTGATCTGACTCACATCCGCGGTGATGCCGGAGTTGATGGACGTGTTCAAGCTCTGCAGTTGGCCGCTGGTGGTCTGAAAGCTGTTCGCGACGGCTTGCGCCTGACCGATCAGCGCTTGGCGCGCCGCAGTCGAGGTGGGATCGTTCGCGACGGTCGACCACGCGCCATAGTAGTTCTGCAGCGCGGTGGTGAGGCCCCCGGCGGTCGTGCCGATGATGTTGTCGATCTGATTGGTGTAGGTCTGCAGGCTGTTGAGCTGCCCCAGCGAGCTCTGCGACGCATTGAGCTGATTGTTGTTCAGCTGGTTGATGGCGCGCGTGACTGAGGCGACATCGACGCCTGCACCGATCTGGTTGCCGGTGTTGGATTGCGGCGCCGCAGCCACCAGGTTCACCGATTCCTTGGCGTAGCCGGGGGTGTTGGCGTTCGCGATATTGTTCCCGGTCACCGAAATCGCGGTTTGAAACGCCTGCAGCGCCGAGATACTGATTGAAAACAAGTCCGACACGATGTCTTCTCCGGGCGACGCCAATCTAAGACGCCAATCCAACGAGCCTGCGCGGGTAGGGCCTGCGCCGCGACCCATCCGCCGGCGTATCGGCCGCTTGCCGCGGTTCTAAAGGGCGATGCTCTTCACCTTGAGCGCACGCCGAAATGAGCTGCTGTTCAAAATATCGTTTAACTTATTCGCGTACTCGGGATCTGTGGCATAGCCGGACTTGCCGATTCCCGCGACGTAGGCTTCCGCGTCGGCGCCGCGCGCCACGGCATCGCGATATCGCGGTGATGTCCCGAGCAGCCGCGCGAAGTCAGCGACGCTCTCCTCGATCGAGCCATAGGCGCGAAACGCGACGCGGCGCTGTGTCGCGACGCCGCCGGTGAATTCGAGCGTTTCCGCGGCGGCCCGGGCACCGGTCCAATTCTCGTCCGCCTTGATGCCGAACAAGTTCAAGCTGGGGGCCCCGTCCGCGGTTCGCGCCATCCGCTTGCCCCAACCCGTCTCCAACGCCGCCTGCGCCAGCATCGCGAGCGGACTCACACCCAGGGCCTCGGCCGCGCGCTGAATCGCCGGGTAAACTTGGGCGACGAACTCGCCCGGATCCATCGCCGCACCTGCGGCTCCCGCACCGGCAGGCGACGCATCCGCATCGACCGTGCCCGGCGCCGGGCTCGCGACGGGCGCGGGGCTGGGCGCCTGCGCTCCCCCGGTTTGCGCCGCGGCCGCGGCGGCCAGCTGGCGGGTCAACTGCGCCCCCAACCCCAAGTCCTGGTGCTGGGCGAGCGTGAGCGCGACCTGCTTGTCGAACATATCCTGGTACATGCTCATTTCGTTGCTGGCCTGATCGCTCCCCTCCGCGCTCGCGTCGCGCATGCTCTTCAGCATCATTTGCAGGAACAGCGCATCGATCTGTTGCGCCACCGCGTGAATGGCCTGCGGCGAATTCGGGTTCTTTTTGAGCGCCGCCAGCGCGTTCATATCGGTGTAGGTGTTGCTGCCGGCGGTGGACGCGGCAGGCGGCGGGGCGGTGGCGATCATTTTCGATAGCGTGCTCATATGACGATGAGCTCGGCTTGCAACGCACCGGCCTCGCGCAGCGCTTCCAAAATCGCGACCAGGTCTCCGGGCGCGGCGCCCACTTCGTTCACGGCGCGAACGATCTCTTCCAATTCCACGCCCGGTTTGAACAGGAACATCCGCCCCGACCCCTGATCCACTTTGATGGTCGAATTGGTGACGACCGTCGTCTGGCCGACCTGGGCGAAGGGACCGGGCTGGCTCACCGACTTCTCTTCTTTGATCGTGACCGAGAGCGAGCCGTGTGACACCGCGGCGGGACTCACCCGCACGTTGCTGCTGATCACCACCGTGCCGGTTCGGGAGTTGATGATGACCCGCGCCGGCGCGCTGCCGGGTTCAACCTGCAAATTCTCGACCTGCGACAGAAACGCCATGCGTTGCGTCATGTCGATCGGCGCGCGCACGCGGACCGAGCCGCCGTCGAGGATGGTCGCGGACCCGTCGCCGATGCCCTTGTTGACGCTGTCAGCGAGTCGGGTGGCCGTCGTGAAATCGGGGTTGTTGAGGTTCAGGATGATGGCATCGCCGTGCGCGAGCTGGGTGGGCACCGCGCGCTCCACCGTGGCTCCGTTCGGGACACGGCCCGAGCTCGGTACATTGACCGTGAGCTTGGAGCCGTCTTGGGCTTCCGCCCCGAATCCGCTCACGATGAGATTGCCCTGCGCAATGGCATAGATCTGACCGTCGAGCCCGTGCAATGCCGTCACCAGCAATGAGCCGCCGCGCAAGCTCTTGGCGTTGGCGATGGAATTGACCGTGATATCGATGGTTTGTCCGGGCTTGACGAAGGCCGGCAGCACTGCGTGCACGGACACGGCCGCGACGTTCTTGAGTTGGGGCGTGATGTTCGCCGGCACCGTCACCCCCAACTGCGCCAGCATGTTCGTCAGAGACTGCACGGTGAAGGGTGCCTGACTGGTTTGATCGCCCGTGCCGTTGAGTCCGACCACCAGGCCGTAGCCGACCAGCTGATTGGTGCGTACGCCCTGAACCTGCGCCATGTCCTTGATGCGCTCGGCGCGCGCCGCGCCGCCGGGCGGGGCCGCACCGGCGAGGATGAGCGCGATCGAGAGCAGGAAAACTCGTGCTGTCATACGATTCAGAACGGCATGAACGGCGAGTTGAAGAAGCGCGCCAGCCAGCCCATGCGATTCGAACTGTCGACGGCGCCCTTGCCGGAGTAGCTGATGTGCGCGTCGGCGAGCTTGTCCGAGGTCACGGTGTTGTTGGTCGCGATGTCCGCCGGCCGGATGACCCCGGAGATGTGCACGAATTCGTCGCCCTGATTGAGTTGCAGGGTCTTGTCCCCGGTCACGACCAGATTGCCGTTAGGCCGCACCTCGATCACCGTGACCGTGAGACTGCCCGCCAGGCTGTTGCTCTGGGCGCTCGACCCCTCGCCGTCGAAGCTGTCCGAGCCGTTCAGCGTGGTGTTCAGGATCGGCACACCCTTGGTCGTGATGGTCTTGCCGAAAATCGTGGGTCCGGTGTTCGCCACTGCGGTGGTCTTGGCCGTCTTGGTCACCGCCGTCTTGGCGGCATTGGTGGACTCGTTCAGGACTATGGTCAGCACGTCGCCCACGCGGCGCGCCTTGAGGTCGGCGAAGAGTTCCATCTGCTGGCCCTCCTGGTAAATCGCGCCGTCGGTCCTCGGCGTGGGCGGCGGCAGCGCCACCGTCTTCGGGACCTCCGGCTTGTGCGGCTGCTTCGCGGGCAACAGGCCGCAGCCGGCCAGCAGGGCCACGACCAGTGTTGCGCCGATCAAGCTCATGGAATTCATGGTCGGCCTCATGACAGGTTGGTCGTCAGGTATTGCAGCATTTGGTCCGTGGTGCTGATGGCCTTGGAATTCATTTCATACGCGCGCTGGCATTCGATCATGTTGACGAGCTCGGTTACCGTGTTGACGTTCGAGGTCTCGAGCGAACCTTGCGACACCGTGCCCAGGCCGCTCGTGCCGGGCGTGCCGACTTGTGGGGCGCCGCTCGACGCGGATTCGATCAGCAAGTTGTTGCCGCTGGGCTGCAGACCCTGCACGTTGATGAAGTTCGCCAGCTGGATCTGACCGACCGTGGTCGGCTTGGCGACGCCCGCCGTCGTGATGGACACCGTGCCGTCATTGCCCACCGTCACCGACTGCGCGCTGATGGGAACGGTGATCGCGGGAGAGATCGGATAGCCGCTTGCCGTGACGACGTTGCCCTGAGCGTCCAGCGAGAACGAACCGTCGCGGGTGTAGGCGAGTGTGCCGTCCGGCAGCGTGATCTGAAAGAAGCCTTGGCCCGTCACCGACAGATCGAGAGTGCCTCCGGTTTGCAGCACACTGCCCTGCAGATAGTTCTTTTCGGTGGCCGCGATGCGCACGCCGGTACCGAGCGAGAGTCCGGTCGAATACTGGGTATTCTGCGTGCTCTGCGCACCCACCTGCTGAACGTTCTGATACATGAGATCCTGAAACGCGGCGCGATCGGCTTTGAAGCCGGTGGTATTGGCATTCGCCAGATTGTTGGCGATCACCGACATCTGGGTGTTTTGTGCGTCGAGACCGGTCTTCGCGGCCCAAAGTGCAAGATTCATAGTCGTTCCTCGAAGGGTTAAGGCGTCATCAAGCGCTCGGCGCTCTGTTCGTTCGTGTCGGTGGAATTGATGCTCTTGATCTGAAACTCGTACTGCCGCTGCAGCTCGATCATGTTCACCAGCGACAGGGCCGCGTTGACATTGCTCGATTCGAGCTCGCCCGAAGTCACGGACACCGTTTCGTCGATCGGGGCCTTGGCCCCGGATTTGAGGTACAACAAGCCATCCGCGCCCTTTTGCAGATCCTTGGACGGCGGATTGACGAGCTTGATCCGGTCGACTTGCGATTGCGCCGCGGGGCTCAAGCCGAGCGGCACGACCGACACCGTGCCGTCGCCACCGATGGTCACCTGTGTCGCCGGCGGAACCTCGATCGGACCGGAATCCGACAGGACCGGCAGGCCGGTCGCGGTCACGACCGCGCCCGTGTCCGTCACGCGCAGATCGCCGGCCCGCGTATAGGCCTCTTTGCCGTTCGCACCCTGAACCGCAATGTAGCCCTTGCCGTTGACGGCGATGTCGAGCGGACGGCTGGTGCTGCTCAATACGCCGCTGGAAAGGTCCATTCCGGCATCCCCGGCTACCGCGTTCACGCGGGTCGCGTACCCCGGACCATAGATGGGCTGGCTGATGAAGGAAACGGCGTCGGCGCGAAACCCGATCGTATTCACGTTCGCGATGTTGTTGTTGTTGACGGCCTGCGCTTGCATGATTTGCTTCGCGCCGGTCATCGCCACATACATGCCTCTGTCCATGGTACTTACCTAAGCCCTTGAGACTAGTGCGTCGCCTGGATGACGGTCTGCGACTCTTGATTGGAGGTCGTGATGACCTGTGCATTCGAATCGAAGGCGCGCTGCGCGGTGATCATGTTCACGAGCTCCGTGGTCAGGTCGACGTTGGAGCTTTCCAAGGCGCCCGACTGGATGCTGCCGAAGCCCGCCGACGCCGCCGTGCCCTGGACCACGTTCCCGGAGGTGAAGGTTTCGGACCAGTTGGTGTCGCCGAGCTGTTTGAGTCCCTGCGGATTCGGAAAATTGGCCATGGCGAGCTGTCCGAGTTCGGTCGACCGGCCGTTGGTATAGACGGCGGACACGGTGCCTGCCGGATCGATCGCCACCGTGCTCAACTGGCCCGTGGCATAACCGTTCTGGGTGATCGAGGTCACGCCGAACGCCCCGCCGTACTGCGTGGTCGCGCCGAAATTGAAATTCATGCTCATCGCCTGGGCGCCGTCCGGCGGAGTGTATCCCGCAAAGGTCAAGCCGCCGCCCGCGGGCACCGTCTGGGCACCGCTGCTGGAGAACGTGAGATTCTGCGCCGCGCCGACTGCCGTGCCGTTCACCGTCAAATTGACCGCCCAGACGTTCGGCGCAGCGGTCTGCGAGAAATAAAAGGTCGCGGGATACGCGTTGCCGAGCGAGTCGTACACCGTCGTCGAGGTGGACTGGTTGTAAGTGAGTGAATTGTTCGGGTTGAACGGCGCGACTGTGGGAGCCGTCGCGCCCGCCGGCAGGTTCAAAATGACGTTGCCGCTGGTGGTTGGCAGCGGCGCACTCTGCGCGGTCTGCAAATTCAAATCGGCGAGGGCGCCCGTGTTGAACCCGCCGTTGAGCAGCGGCGGATAAACCTGCAGCGCCTGACCGGTCGAGCTCACCACGTTGCCGTTGGAATCTTCCGCGAACTGGCCGTTGCGCGAGTAGACCAGACCGTTGGCGTCCTTGAGCGTAAAGAAACCGTCACCGCTGATGGCGAGGTCGAGGTTCGAGGACGAGGTGCTGATGTTGCCCTGGGTGAACTGCTGCGCAGTGTCGGCCAGCCGCACACCTTCGCCCGTTACCGAGGTATTGAGGTTCACGGCGCCGGACGCGTAGACGTCGGCGAATTCCGCGCGCGAGCCCTTGAAGCCGACCGTGTTCGCATTGGCGATGTTGTTCGCGGTCACGTCCAAATCCGAACTCGAGGCGGTCAATCCAGAGAGTGCAA
>Ga0210394_10007160_pt1 | contig 11833 bp, 12 predicted proteins | sample IncBWC12MmetaG_FD_160121 | JGI IMG/M metagenome (GOLD analysis project Ga0210394, IMG submission 160121) | Forest soil microbial communities from Barre Woods Harvard Forest LTER site, Petersham, Massachusetts, United States - Inc-BW-C-12-M | ecosystem: Environmental > Terrestrial > Soil >... | reverse complement strand
CAGGGCGGCCGCTTTGGCGAGGCCGGGCTACGCCCCCATACAATAGTAGAACCACCTGATTCGGTTGGTTTGTCTGCGAAGGAGCCTATGAATCTTGTTGACAAGCGGCTCGACAAAGCGACGGCCCCACGTCTCTTATGGGTCAAAAGCTACCGACCCATCGAGCCCATAGCGCCGCCCGATGTCGGCTGTTGCTCCAAGATCGGACGTGGCTTTGCATCGCTGCGAAATGTCGCTAAGGGCCAGAACCGGAAGTCATCAGCGCTATTCAATCACTTCGTCGGCGAGCAACTGCATTGAATTTGGAATGTTGAGGTTCAACGCCTTTGCCGTCTTCAAATTCACCACCAGCTCGAAGCGCGACGGCCGTTCAGCTGGCAGATCGGCCGGCTTTGTCCCTTTCAGGACCTTGCCTGCCATGACGCCGAGTTCCCGGTACAGCGCATCCAGATTGGGTCCGTAAGACATCAGTCCGCCAGCCCGAGGAAAAATGGAGAAAAATGCAATGGCGGGCAGGTGGTGTTTGAGTGTCAGGTCAGCAAATTGCTTCGTATACGCCGAAAAAAGCGGCGACGAGAGAAACAACAGCCCATCGGGACTGCGTTGGCTGGCGGCATCCAACACGGCCTCGATTTCCCCCGGCGCCTTGATTTCCATGATCTCGATTTTGATGTTGAGGGCCTTGGCGGCCGCGGCGATGGCTTTGGTTTGGATCGTCGCCGTCGCCGGGTCCCACAAGACAACGACGCTGGCAAGGCCTGGCACTGTCTCCTTCAATAGCCCCAGCCACTTCGTGCTGAAATCGGGAAAATCGAGGAAAAATCCTGTGAGGTTGCCGCCGGGATGCGCAAGACTTGCCAGCCAACCGCTTTCGATCGGATCACTCTCCAGATCGGCCGCTACAATAGGAATGCTTGCGGTGGCAGACCTGGCCGCTCGCGTTGCTGCTGGACCGAGCGGAACGAGAACGTCCACCTTGACGGCAACGAGCTCGTTCAATAGCGGAGCAAGTCGCGCTGGATCACCGCCTGTGGCACGAGATACAAGCATCAGTTGGTCCGGTGCGTGAAACCCTTCGCTGCGTAGTCCGTCCAGCAAAAGGGGACTTCGCTTGGCAACCATGGCTTCCGGTCCCGGATACAGAAAGCCAACCTTCGGAACCTTATTCGCCTGTTGTGCTCGCGCAGCGGCCGGCCACGCCGCAGCCGCGCCGCCGATCAACCTAATGAAGTCGCGCCGTCTCATCCTCCGTTCACCATAGGGGTAAAACTGGCCGGTCGGAAGTAGTCAGATGGACACAGAGTAATGTCCGCACCGGGTCAAACGCTGCGGAGCCAGTCGAGCCCGACGGCGCAGTGCAGTTTGTCCGCTGTTGGTTCGATAACGACCACACTTTTGCAGCGCCGTGAATGACGTTAAGGGCCATTTGCAGACTCTTGCATCGCAGCAAAATGGTTGGTTATTCGATCACCTCGTCGGCGCGCCGAAGCAATGTTGGCGGAGTCACCCCTTGAACGTCGGCTGCCGTGGGTGCACGCAGGGGCATTGTTTCCAAACGACTTGGTCCTCCGTATCGGCCTGGGCGATCGCACAACTGGATCAAGGTCAAAAACCCGGCTGCACCCGCCGTCGGCGGCTCGAAGAGGAAGATTGGAACTGATGCCGCACTGGACGGACGAGGATTCACTACGGTGCGAATTTGTAGTTGATGCCGGCGGTGAGCAGCTGGACGTTGCGGTTGTTGCCGGTCGTCTCAGGCTTCGCCCAGACGGCAATGATTATCGAGTTTCACTGCGTGGCGGTGGTCCCCGCCTGAAACGCGGCAAACAATCATGACTTTGTCGCCGTCCACCGTCCTGGGCAACCGTTCCGATCGACAAGGGTCCCGGACGCTTGTCCGCCGGCGCGATAGTGACCGACGAAATCGAAGCTGAACCCAAGAACAACTGCGCTTCCCCTGACAGCACCAGCTCGCGAAACTTGCCCGGTCAAGCCGCCGCCGCTTATCACGCCATTGCTGACCGAAGACGTAAGCGTCCACGCCGGAAGGCAACCGGGTGTTGCCGACACCGTCCAGGTGCCGTCGAACGATCCCAAACGGACCTCCGACCCCCTGGGCCTCACTGAAGCTCGGTTTGTCGCGTGAGGTTTCGCGCGCGGCTCCGCAGATGCCCCTTCTCCGGCGCCCGACACCGATTTGCTTGTTTTGCCGATCGTCCCGCCCGTGCTGCCTGGCGTCATTTGTGCGTAGGCTGGCACTGCAAACAAAGTGGCTGCGAGCAACAATTGCGTAGGTCTTATCAAGCACGGCATCGAAACCCCGCCCGTTCGATTTCGAGCGACCTGGCTGCCAATCCTGCCACAACCACTAGAAGATCGGAAGCTGGTTAAGCTGGCGCGCTAGCTACGCCGTCTGGATCCGGATCGCCTCCCCGTGTCGCTGCGCAAGATTGCGGCTGCGCTGGGCTGAGCGCGGCTATCGCGCGTCCGCCGGCAAGCCGTATGAAGCTGGCGCTATCGCCTCAATGCTTTGCTAGGGCCGACTCGGATTCGCCGCTGGGCCGTCCTATATTCGGTTCATGGGTGAGCGTAAGCGTAAAAGTCAGCGTCAGAAGCGCGTCGCGACCTGGCAAATCAGCCGCGTGCGAGGAACGCCCGCCGCGTTCGTCGGCCTGGTCGATGTTCCTGACGCGACTACGGCCAAAGAGCGGGCGATCAAGCAGTTCGCCGTCAGGCCAGAAGATCAGAAGCGCCTCATAGCGGTCCGCCATCGATGACCTGCAAGACCTGCCAGGACACGCGCTGGGTCTGCGAGGATCATCCAGACCGTCCATGGGGGAGCGGTCACCCGAACGCCTGCCAATGCGGCGGCGCCGGTATGCCATGCCCAGCTTGCAACGAGCCGAAGTCCTGTGAGCGTCTGGTATTGCCGGCGGACTTCGTACCGCATGTTGATCGCGATAAGGGCACAGTGCACTAACCCTGAATGTGCGGGCGCTTCACCAACAAACTGACGTGGGCGGAGGTCGTCGCCTTGTATCGGCTGACGATGGACCGGCCGCCGCACAACATGCCGCCCAACTACAACGTTTGCCCCACAGATCCCGTTGACACGATTGTTGAGCACGCCGGCAAGCGAGACCTGGTACAGATGCGCTGGGGCTTGGTGCCGTATTGGTGGACGGGCTATCTCAAATCATTGCGCCTTTCGACCTTCAACGCGCGTGTGGAAACAGTTGAAACAAAGCCGTTCTTTCGCGAGCCGTTCAAGCGCAGACGGTGCCTAATGCCGATGTCCGGTTACTACGAATGGCAGAATACATCGCACGGAAAACAACCTTGGTACTTCACTGCACGTGACGGCCCGCCAATCCTGACCGCTGCCGCGCTGTGGGATGAGTGGAAGAACAAGGAAACCGGCGAACGGCTCAAATCGTGCGCGATGCTAATCAGCGAACCAAACGAGTTCGTCGCTGAGGTCCACGACCGTATGCCAGTGTTGCTGATGCCGTCTCAGTTTGAGCACTGGCTACGCGGCAGCATGGGCGTGGAGGAATTGAGGCCGGCGCGAAACGATTACCTACAGCGGTGGCCCGTGTCGAAGCGCGTGAGCAGTTCGAAAGCGACAAGGAGGATGCGACGCTGATAGAACCGATCGGCGAGGCGGCGAAGACGCTCCTGTAGCCGAGACCCATTTTGCTGGTGCGCCGCGGAGCATTCAGTCCCCTACTACTGAGACGTGGTCGAGTACGCTTCAACGACTGTGAAACCTGGAGTCTAAAAATGAAAGCAATTCGGGTTCATCAATTCGGCGGTCCTGAGGTCCTTAAGCTCGAGGAGGTGGTCACGCCAAAACCGTCAGCCGGCGAGGTGCTCGTGCGTATTCATGCTGCTGGGGTCAATCCCTACGACACCTACATGCGCGCCGGCACCTATGCCATAAAGCCACCGCTTCCCTATACTCCCGGATCGGATGGCGCCGGTGTAGTGGAGGCCGTTGGCGATGGTGTCAAAAAAGTCAAGCGAGGCGATCGGGTATACACTGCGCAAACCATCACTGGCGCATATGCAGAATACGCACTGGCGCGAGAAGCGCAGGTGCACCCGCTTCCTGAAAAAATCGATTTCAAGCAAGGTGCAGGAATCTGGGTGCCCTATGGAACGGCATATCATGCGCTATATCACTCCGCAAAAGCGCACGCTTCAGAAACCGTGCTGGTACACGGCGCAAGCGGCGGTGTGGGCATCGCGGCGCTCCAGATCGCGCGCGCCATGGGTCTGAAAGTTCTTGGCACTGCTGGGACGCCGAAGGGCCTCGAACTCGCTAAGCGGGAGGGAGCGCATCAAGTCTTCGATCACCGCAAGGCCGACTATCAAGCGGAGATTCTACTGGCGACGGGCAACCGAGGCGTAGATATCGTTTTGGAAATGCTCGCGAATGTGAATCTCTCCCACGACACGAAACTGTTGGCCAACAATGGCCGCGTCATCGTGATCGGCAGTCGCGGCGAGGTCACTATCAATCCCCGTGAGCTGATGGCGCGCCGTGCCTCGATCCGCGGATTAGTGCTGCCGGCGATTACACCCGTCGAAGAGGCGGACATCCATGCCGGACTTTTTGCAGGACTCGAAAACGGCGCGTTGCGCCCCGTCGTTGGCAAGGAATTGCCACTTGCCGAGGCGGCGCGGGCGCACGAGGAGATCCTTAAACCCGGCTCGGCCGGCAAGATCGTGCTCATCTGCTGATCGAAGAGCGACAGAGCTCTTGAGTAGCGGAAGCTCACCAATAGGCACACCCCGACCTTGGCCGGACCATCCGGTTCGGGCTAACAAGCGTGGCCCTTTCACGATGATATATTGTAACCTTGACGCGATCTAATATTATTGGCGTTGCAGTTTGAGGACTGCCTCATGAGCAGCCGGGGTTTATTCCCGCTGGTATTCGCCGCGACCATCATCCTTTTGGCCGCGTTGTTTCCTGCTCCCACGCTAGCGGAGGAGCGGGTTGCGCTTGTTATCGGCAATTCGGATTATAAGCGAGCTCCCCTTCTCTCCAATCCAGTCAACGATGCAACCGCTATAGCCGCCCTGTTGCGGGATGCCGGCTTCCGAGTCGATCTGTTGCGCGATGCCGGCATCAACGACACGCGACGGGCTCTGCGCGAGTTCACCGATTTCACGCGAAACGCCGACGTCGCTGTGCTCTATTTCGCTGGCCACGGCATCGAGGTGGACGGCGAGAACTACCTCATTCCGGTCGATGCAGTACTCGAACGCGACATCGACGTGGATGACGAAACAATTTCGCTAGGTCGCATCTTACGCGTCGTCGAGCCGGCAAAGCAGTTGCGCCTTGTTATTCTGGACGCTTGCCGTGACAACCCCTTCAGGCAGACCATGAAGCGCACGATGGTGTCTCGGTCGGTCAACCGAGGTCTTGCCAAGATAGAGCCGACAACGACCAATACCCTAATTGCCTTTGCGGCCAAGGCCGGATCGACGGCATTCGATGGCGCCGGCGCAGACAGCCCATTTACAACCGCACTTCTCCACCACCTTTCCGAGCCTGGGCTCGATCTGCGTATCGCGTTCGGGCGTGTTCGCGACGAGGTTATGTTGAAGACGAACAACAAGCAGGAGCCGTTCATCTATGGTTCGCTGGGAGGGTCGGTCGTCGCGCTTGTTCCTGCCAAAGCCGACGTTTCAGTCCCGTCCGGCGGTCCGCCGGCAATTGAGCAGCCCAACCTGGAAATCACCTTCTGGAATTCGATAAAGGACAATAAAAATCCAGATCTGTTTGACGCGTATCTCAAGCGCTATCCGAACGGCGCTTTCGTCGACATCGCCCGGATCACGGTGGAAAGTTTGAGGACCGCGGCGCTGACACCGCCGCTTGAACAAGTTGATGATCAGGTTGGAATCAATGACAAGCTTTTGTTCAAGGAGTTGCGCGAGCGTCTCTACGAATTGAATTTCGATCCGGGTCCGCTTGAGGGACCATCGACCGAGGCCGCCCGTCAGGCGATCCGGGAATACCAGCAGCAGAGCAATCTGCCGCCGACCGGAACCGCGACCATGGGCCTGTTGCGTCGATTGCGCGAGATCGGTGGGCTCAAGCCCTGGGGCGCGATCGTCTACGGCAAAGCCCAAGGCAAATGGGGCATGGCCTGGGGTGAAAGCACCCGCAAGGCGGCGGTGGCGCGAGCCCGCGCTTCGTGTGGTGATGGCAGCGCCTGTCCGGCGGAGATCAGTTTCTTCGGTACCGCGTGCGGAGCGTTCGCCTTTTCCGCATCAAGCTGGGCGATCACCACCGGCGAGGACATCGGCAAGGCCAAGGAGGTCGCTCTCGCAGACTGCCGCAAACGCGGCAAGACCTGTCAGATCGTTGCATCCGTGTGCGCCGACGGCGCTGAGCGTTTCACCATTGCGCAGTAGCTGCCGTGCGAGGTCACGTGTAAATCATGCTGAACCGCAATCTTGTTACATCAGGTCGACTTCGACGCGATCCAGTTAGTGGTCTGGTCCAGGGAAGCGGTCGCAGACTGATGATAATCCGTTGGAGAGCGAATTATAATCCGCTAGGAGAGCGAACATGAGGCAGAGAATTGCTCTATTTCGGATAGCATTGCTGGTCGCTGTATGGTTCGCGGCGTCCGCAAATGGCGCGCCAGTCCTTGCTCAACCCGGCGGCACGGGTGGAACGGTCGGCAAAACTAATAAATCTTTGTCTGGAGGCGAGGACGCGGCTTCACCGGCTCAAAGCTCGACAGAAAGGTCTCACGCCAATGGGCGCGAGACGAAAAGCAAGTCGGAGCGGAAACACGTCACTAGACATTCCGAGCCCTCGCGCTCAACCCGCAATCCGGCCGCAGCCGAGCAAGCCCCCCTTTCGCCCGGCGGCCACGGCGGCGGCCCTCAAAATGCCAGATGCGAGTTCCTCCAAAGAGCATCCGCGCAGTTCAGTGGTGTGTACTGCTATTAGTACGCCTGCCCGTCATCGCTCGCGGCGATCGCCGAAAAAGGTTGGGAGTAAGACGGCTTGATCACGGCCGGTCGAGCTGCCGCAGCCGTTGGAGCCGAGCAAGCTGAAGATTTCGCCGCGCCCCAAGCGACGCTGACATCGTCCACTGCGACGAAATCGCCGAAGCGTTTGGTAAGCCCTTCCGCCTCGATGGCCGGCACCTCGTTAGCAGGCGCGTCCTTACCGCACGCGCTCACTCTCCATCAATGGCAGCTACGCTGGGCAGCGTTCTGGCGCCAATCCTCGACCTTTTGCCGTCGAGTCGGCTCTTGGTACAAAGCAAACCCTAGCTGGCGCGTTCGACCATGCTCGCTTTCAAGGGCAGATCAAACATGATATCGCGATGTCCGTTTTGCCTTCGAAAGCCCACATGCAACGGACATTGCGCTAGGTCCGCTTTGGGCCAAAACCGGAAGTCGGCCCAACTTCACTCAATCACCTCGTCGGCGGTGGCGAGGAGTCCAGGCGATATGTTGAGGCCGAACGCCTTGGCGGTCTTGAGATTGATGATCATCGAAAATTTCGCCGGCATCTGCACCGGCAGGTCGCTCGGCTTCTCACCGTGTAGGATGCGACCGGCATACCCGGCCGCGCCGCGGAACTGATCTGTTATCACGCTATTGTACGCCATCAGGCCACCGTCCTCGCCGAATTGAGGCATAAACGCGATCGCCGGCACGTTGTTGCGGGCCGTCGCGGATATGGCCGTTCGGTAATGAACCGCCATAAAGATGTCATCCCCTATGACGAGGCCGCCTCGTTCTCGGCCAAGCGCGGCGATTCCCACCTCCATCTCGGCGTCAGAACGCACGGGCAAGGCGACCGCTCGATAGCAAACGAACGCGCAGCCGCTTCAAACGAAGGCATGAAAAACCTGCCGTGACCGGGCGCCGTGTCAGGGTTGAACATCGTCGCTACGCGCTTAAGGCCCGGTACGGCCTCCCTGAGCACGCGACCACTTCTGCCGCGCAACACGATCGCGCCGCGTTGATCAAGGCCAACAACGTGGAATGAGTTCTTGCATGGAGGCCTGTGTCGGCGCGCACCATCTCAGCCGTAGGCTGAAGGAACTCGGCCACGATGCGCGGCTGATGCCGGCAAAATACGTGCGGCCCTACTCGAAGGGACAGAAGAACGACTTGCGTGATGCCGAGGCAATCGCCGAGGCGGTGCAGCGGCCGACGATGAAGTTCGTGGCGACGAAGACCGCCGATCAGCTCGACCTGCAGGCACTGCATCGAGTGCGACAGCGGTTGGTCAGCCAGCGCACCGGCATCATCAATCAAATCCGTGCCTTCCTGTTGGAGCGCGGCGTTGCGGTGCGCCAGGGGTTGCGGTTTTTGCGCGCCGAGCTGCCGCGCATATTAGCTACTGCCCCAGATGTCCTGTCGCCACGCATGGTGCGGATCATCGAGAACCTGGCTGGCGACTGGCGCCGGCTCGATGAGCGAATCGAAAGTCTATCGGGGGAGATCGAGGCTGTTGCGCGCCAGGATGCGGGTTGCGAGCGGCTGATGAGCGTGCCCGGCATCGGCCCGATCATCTCCAGCGCGATGGTGGCCGCGATCGGCACGGGAGAAGTGTTTACCAAAGGTCGCGACTTTTCCGCCTGGCTTGGGCTCGTCCCCAAACAGATCTCGACCGGTGACCGCACCATCCTCGGCAAGATATCAAAACGCGGTAATCGCTACCTACGGGTTCTGTTCGTTCAGGCCGCATGGGTCGTGCTGATCAAGCCCAAGAGCTGGGAGCGCCACGGACTGAAGCCCTGGATCGAGGCCGCCAAGAAACGGCTGCATCGCAACGTGCTGGCGATTGCACTCGCCAATAAGCTCGCTCGCATCGCCTGGAGCGTTCTTGCTCGTGGTCGAACCTTCGAGGCCAGGAAGGTCAATGAGGTCGCTGCTTAGCCGGTCTGATCCTCATTCGATGCCGGCACAAAAGGCGGAGTCCGCGATCACGTAGCCAGATCGATACGACTTACCTGCCGAGGTCTGCGAGAGGATGAAACGAGATGGAGGTTCGGTCTTCCCGGCGCATGCGAACACTGGTGACCCAACTGGCCCGGTCGAGGCCTGTCGCATAATGAGATCGCACGCGCGCTGATATCCATGGTGGCCAGGAGTAACCGCTCCAACCAAAGGCCGGATACATTGATGCAAGACCGCGCACCGCCAGCTCGACGAAAACTCTTGCAACGCACGGCCGGACCATACAGTTGGGTCAAACGCAACATATGCAACGCACGCCAAAATCTATCGATGTCCGCTTCGCCCCGAAAGCGACAGTCAGCGCCTCCGCGTCGGGGATAGTCTTTTGCTCCGAGGCGTTATAAATGCGTTGTTGCTTAGGCATGTCGGGTTATGGGAACTGCGGGACAGCACCAATGCTGCCGTAGCTGAGGCATCGCGTTCGCCTTCAGTACGTCGTCTAATTGAGCCCAGCGCGCCTATTACAAACTCGGCATCAGCATTTGTGCCCGGCGATTCATTTAGTTAGATGGCCCCTGGGCCTGATGCCGGATTTGCTCCGTCAGTCAAGTGAGACCTGATAAGGTAAGAAAATGAATGTCTTCCCCCTGACCAGGAGCCTATGCGATCATGGCGGCCGGAAGTGGTTCGGCGAGCGAAGAAGCGGAACGCACGACGGCTGCTTCATGTCCTGAATGTGGAGCCGACGTAGTGCTCCATCGAACTTTGAATCCGCACGTCGATAGCAGCGGTTTTGAGAACTACTTTCTTAAGTGCAATCAATGCGGCGCGTGGCTGATCGGCATCATTGATCCGTATGACGAGACATTGCTGCTCACCGAAATAGAAGGTTAAGGCAAAGCCCGATCACGAGGGCATCGCGCCCTCGCGCGCGCGTGTCTGGGTGGCTCGATGTGAGAAAGCGCCAGCATCAATAGCCTGGATCGCCATACGGACGGCGTCCTCCGCCGTCAATGAGTCTACGTGGGTAACGGACTGAGCGATCTTCAGCTTATGCGGACCTACTACGACCAGGGGAGTCCCATCTGATCGCTTGACGCCGGCTCGCCATTTGCCCGGCCTTTGTTGGAATGCATTCACGACAAAATGCTTGTACTCCATAGCTGGGTCCTCGCTTTCCCCATGCTTCCCGAGCGAATTAGGCAGAAAGGATGCGCAGCTCGATACCCCCCAATTGGGGGGGTGGCTTAGCCTAGGGTTGCAGCCCCATTGACCCCTATTTCTTGGGGAGCACCCGATCAGCCCGGCCGGTTCAAATCTGCTGGAGACAAATTACTGGACCGTTTCGAGGCTCTCTTTTCTTTCATTTAGAGTGCTTTAGCCCGATAGCGGGACAGACACCGTCGCCGCTTGTCCCATTGTTTTAGATCAAGCAGACCAACAATTGGGAGTTTGCACGGACCGTCGCGGCACGCTGGTGCACATCCATTAGGATTGTATCTTCCAGCGTCGTTCCACGACTTTGATCGCGACGATGTCTGCTTCGGGTCATTCGCGACCGGGTCGAACCGGCCGCAGGTCGGGCCATGTCGGCTATGCGCCCCATAGCGACCGAACTGCTGGACTGGAGGAAACGACGCGAAGGGCCAAAAGCTGCCGTGAGCACATGCAGCTAACAGCAGTCTTATTCGATCACCTCGTCCGCGACGGCGAGCAACCCGTTTGGGACATGAAGGCCTAGCGCTTTTGCCGTTTTGAGGTTGATGACGAATTCAAATTTCGTTGGTTGCACGACTGGCAAATCCGCGGGCTTCTCACCTTTCAGAATGCGCCCCGCGTAAATGCCCTCTTGGCGGTATGCATCGGCCAGACTCGTACCGTAGCTCATCAAGCCGCCGGATTCGGGGAACTGACGCCATCCATAGAATGCCGGCACCGCATAACGTGCCGACAGGTCGATTAATTGGATACGTTGACCGCTGAAAAAGGGGATGAGGTCGACGAACAGGGCATCGAGCCGCTCACTCACAATAATGGCGAAGGCGGCGTCGATTTCGCTTGGTGTGCTGGCATTCAGCACCCGGATTTTCAGCCCTATCGAACGCGCAGCCTCCTCGGCATCTCTCACCGCGGTCTCGGTGTTCACCACATTGGTGGGATCGACGAGCAGGCCAATACGCACTGCTCCTGGCATCAACGCTCGCAGAAGTTCGAGACGTTTTGCGGTCAGCTCGGTCGTAATGATATTCACTCCCGTCAGGTTGCCGCCCGGCCGTGCAAGGCTTGACACGAGGCCGAGTTTGACGGGGTCTGCGCCGGCGATAAACAGAACGGGAATTGAACTGGTTGCCGCCTTGGCCGTGAACACCGGCTCATGGCCGACCGTGGCAAGTACCGCAACCTGTCTACGTACGAGGTCGGCGGCGAGCGTAGGCAACCGATCAACCTGATCGTCGCCCCATCGATATTCGATTACGACGTTCTGGCCCTCGACATAGCCTGTTTCTTTCAGGCCCTCGCGGAAAGCGCTGACAAGCTGCGGATTATAGGTGTGCGAACTGGGATGCAGGAAGCCCACCACCGGCATCGCACGCTGTTGCGTGTGTGCAGCGAGCGGCCACGTGGCGATAGCGCCACCGAATATTGCGATGAATTCCCGTCGCCTCATGGCTTCCTCTCCCTTCGGCAAGGGCCAGCGCAGATAGCTGATATCACGTTATCTGACCGGGTATGGTGTGCTGTGCATCGCAACCAAATTTGTCCGCCGATTGGCAGCTATGGGTCACTAACGGACGTCGCGTTACGACCGTGTCAGGTCCGCCTTACCCCCAATAGCAGACATCCGTCGGGACGGTTGGAATGTCCGCTTAGGGCCACTTCC
>Ga0210394_10007159_pt1 | contig 11839 bp, 4 predicted proteins | sample IncBWC12MmetaG_FD_160121 | JGI IMG/M metagenome (GOLD analysis project Ga0210394, IMG submission 160121) | Forest soil microbial communities from Barre Woods Harvard Forest LTER site, Petersham, Massachusetts, United States - Inc-BW-C-12-M | ecosystem: Environmental > Terrestrial > Soil >... | reverse complement strand
GCGCGTTTCGCTCTACCACGGCGACACCCGCCTCGAACACTCAGCCATCCCAGGGGGGTGACACTTTTATGTTGCCGTTAGGGTGACAGAATCACGTTGCTACAACACCTTAGTTTCGAAGTTGCTAATGATGCGGAGGAAATGGAAGAGTTGGAGTTTGTGTTAGTGATACGTGACAAGCGGAAGAGAAGGCTTGTTTCGGGGGAAATTGCATCCTAGTGTAGAGAGAAGCAGCCTGAGGGAAATCCGCGGACAATGAGTGGCGACACTCGATCAACGGCACGGACATTCGTTCGAAGTCTGAACATTCTCCTGAAGTTCGCACGGCTGTATGAATTTGGACACGTGCGGACGGCTGCACAATTTGAAACCACCTGGAAGGAACTACGGCAAGCGCTGGACGAGAGCGGAACGACGGGAGTTCTGCTTGGCGCATCGGGGAACCAGATCTTGCTGGATGGAGTTCCATTAGGTTCGGCGGCGGGCGAGCGAAGTTTCGCGATGCTGCTTATCAATTCCGGTATTGCCAGCATACATTTTTCACCTAGTTTGACGCAGGCGCAATTCGCGCGTTTTGTGCGCGGATTTCCAAGCGGAAACGCGAAACCCAGCCAGCTTGCGGAGCAATTGAAAACGGCGCTTGCGGGCGAGACCAGCATACGGATCAACGAAATACGTTTCGTGGCCGAAGACGGCAGCGTGGCGGGAATCAAGGTGGCCGCGCAGTTGACCGCAAAGGCGCTGGGCGCGCAGAGCGACCGGATGCGGGAAATTTTCGAAGATCCCAACAAACTGCTGCAACTGATTCTGGCCGCCGAAAGCGGACGTGGCGGACCGGGCGGCGGAGGATTGGGATTTGGACCGGGAATGGGCGGCGGCGGAACAGGCGGATCGGGCTCGGGTAGCGGAGGCGGAAGCGGCGCGAGTTGGAGCGGTGGAACTGGAGCGGGCGGAAGTTTGTGGGAAGCGGGCAAGCCCGGAGCACCGAGTGGCGGAGGGCCAGGCGGCGGTGGCGGCACTGGCGGCGGAAGCGGTGGAGGGGCAGGAGTCGGCGTTGGAGCGGGTGGAGGAAGTGGATCGGGCGCGGCTGGCGCTGGAGGTGGTGGCGGCGGCGCGGAACCCGGCAAGTGGATGACCGCGTCTTCCATGCTGAAGGGCAGCATGATGGGGACCATGCCTGCGGGCGAGGGCGGGTTCGCGGTGGCGGAAGACGAGATTCGATCGATGATCGGGTTGTTCGCGCAGCTGGGCAAGTCACGCAAGGAAGGCGATTCGCGGATGGATGCGAACGCGTTCCAATCGCGGCTGACATCGCTGCCGGTTCGCGCGCAGTTTACTTTGCAGCAGGCGCTGGCGGGGCTCGCGGCGCAAGCACCGACGGACAAGCCGGATAAGCCGATGCTGCTGAAATTGGCGGAACACGTAGCGATCCGGTTTGCACTGGACAGCTACGAACGTGGCGAGCTGCGGGTTAATGCGGTGAAACAGATGCTCGACCGCATGAACGCGGAGATTGAAGCGCTGCGGAAAATCATGGGCCAGCAGGAAGAGGCCATGGCCAGCGCGGGGATTTCGGTGCAATCGTACACGGAACTGCTGGATCAGGAATTCTGGAATCAGGTACCGGACGAGAACAAAAAGGAAGTGCTGACCTCGGACGAAGCGTGGTGCGTGCCTCCGCGAAATATCCGTGCATTTCTGGAAGAGATGCTGCGGCGCGGTGAATTGAAGACGGTGAACGAGATTCTGACGAGATATGCGGCTTGCGCGGCGATGGAAGCTCCGGAAGCGCGGCGAACAACCGCGATCGGACTTTCCGACCTGGCGGAATTCTACGGCAGCGGCGACGGCAGCGCGCTGATCGACGTGATTCAGCGGCTGGGAAATCAATTGGCCATCGAGCGCGAACCGGATTTGCAGACACTGATAGGCGCGGCGTTCGTGCGCATGAGCCAGGAGGCCAGCGCCAAGAAATTCTATCCGGCGATGCAGCAAGCGCTAGCTTCGCTGGACAGCGTGGAGGCGTTGCGGCCGGGGTCCACGAACAACATTCGCAGCAGAATCGGAGCAGAAGAGCGCATCCCGGAATTCGTGGAAGACGCGATGCGCACCGGGAACGTACCGGACGGGCTGCTGGATATTCTTACGCTGATGCCCAAGGCTTCGCTGCACTACGTGACCAACCGGTTTGCGAATTGCGGTTTCCGGGACGACTGCGAGCTGCTGGGAGAAATTGTACGAGGGCTGGGAGACGATGCGGTGCAGCGCCTGGAAGAGACGTTGCAAATGGGACCGGCCAACGAGGCCACGGAAGTGGTGGGGCTGCTCAGTCAGATTGCGCCGGATGTGGTGGAAAGGGTTTTGCCGGGGAGGCTGACGCAGTGGCCGCGGACTTCGCACGACCGGGCGATCCGGCAACTTTCGGCGACGCCAGCGGAGCAACGCGCGCGGCTGCTGATAGCGCTGTATGACTCGCTGGACCCATTGATTCGGCCACTGGCGATCGATGAGATGGGAATGAGCGGAAGGCCGGAGTGCATCGAGAAAATCCAAGATTTGCTACAGAACGACGCCACGCCGGGATTCACGAGGATCAAGGCGGTGGAGGCGGCGGGTAGATTGCGTGCCAGCGTGACCACGCCGCTGCTGGTGCAGATGCTGGAATCCAAGCAGGTTTGGCGGTGGTCTTATCCAAACGAGTTGCGAATCGCGGCGGCGCAAGCGTTGCAGAAACTTGAGCCAACGATGGCCATGGAGAAAATTGGATCGAGTGGATTGGATCGCAAGGAACTAGTTCTGGAGCCTACAGATCCGGAACCAAACGCTTCGGTGATACGCCAGCGGCGGTATGCACGCTTGAAATTGTCCAGGCACATAACGGCGTTGACATCGAACTTGCGCGACAACATAAAATTAACGATTCCGGAATTGAATATGGGCGGCGGGATTGGGGCCGCGGACCGGCACCTGGCTCCTGGTTCGTTGCTTACGTTGAAGATTTCCCATGGAGTACGAAATATAAAGGCGCAGGCGATCGTGCGGGGTGCGCGGCCGCAGACCATGGCGTTTGAGTTTGTGGATATGGATCTGGATGAAAGATCCAGGTTGCGGAAATTGTTGCTGGAACTGGGCGGCTTGCCGATGCCCGCGAATGTCACCAACCGGACGCGGCGGCAGGGGCGTTTTGCAATCTCGAAGTAGGGGGTTGTCTTTGACGTGCCCTTCCGTTTGTGGTGTTCTCCCGTAAAACCAGAGAGACAGTCGCGACGAGTTGCGTGTGGGTTGGAAGGGTTGCCAGGATCCCTCCACTGCGCGACCCGCGCTCGCGCTGCGCGAACGCAGGCCACTCCGGTCGGGATGACAACGTAAGAAAAGACAGAACCCCAGGACCCACGCGCAACGCCGGCGCATGGGTCACCCGAAATTGTGGGATGGGGTTGAAGTGTTGCCGCGATCCCTCCACAGCGCGGCCCGCGCTCGCGCTGCGCGAACGCAGGCCACTCCGGTCGGGATGACAAAGCGGTCTTGTGGGCGGGTTGAAATGTGTCGCGCAACGATAGATTTTGCGAGGGGCGTGATTGGCGGACCGCCTCCAGAAGGCGTTTCCTACATAAGAGAGGCAAGCACACACAAAAGAGGAAGGAACCGGACCAGAGAACAGGGGCGGAACTGGCCGAAAGGCGAGCTTACCCCCCGGTCACATGGGACGACCGTACCATTGTGGGCACACAGGAAGACAGCCAGAGTACTAGTGGGAACGTTCTAGCCCATCGGTCCTAGACGACGAGGGGAAGTTGGCACTAACCACGACCAAGACGGACCCGAAGACAACCGCGGGGAGGGCTTTTGTTCGAAGCCTGAATATCCTGCTGAAGTTTGCGAGATTGTACGGGTTCGACCACACGCGTACCGCGGAACAGTTGGATATCGCCTGGAGCGAGTTGCGCACGGCTATTCCCGAGGATTCGGGAGAGAGTTTGTTGCTGGGAGCTACCGGCACGCAACTGCTGCTGGATGGCGTGCCCTTGGATTCCACACCGGCTGAAAAACAATTTGCACAATTGTTGTCCGCGGCTGGACTGGCCAGCGTGCAATTTAGCTCGCAGATCAGCGAAGGCGAGCTGGCGAAATTCGCACACGCATTTCCAACAGGCAAAGCGAAACCCGCTGAACTGGCGCTACAGCTGAAGGCGGCGATTGTAGATGCGCGCGGGATCCGCGTGAACGAGGTTTGCTTCGTGGCCACGGATTCACGGCATCGGGACGCCAGTGTGGCGGCACAGATTGCGGCGGCATCGCTGGGAGACGACCAGGATAATTTCAAGAAGATGTTGAACGATCCGCAGAAGCTGCTGGAGCTGATTGCAGCGGCGCAAGGATCGACAGGCGGGAGCGGGAGCGGCGAGGGCGCTGGGAATGGTGCATTAAACGGCACGGGCAATGGAACTGGCGGCGGGAATGGCAACGGCGCGAGCGCAGGTCCTGGTGCGGGCGGGACGAATATAGCGGCAACGGGTGGCAGTGGAGCGCCCGCAAAGTTGGGTACAAAGGCAGCGGCCAACGAGCCGGGTGACGAGGAAATTTACCGGATCCTGAAAGCGCTGACGACCTTTGGGAAATTAGGGACTGGGCAAAACGCGGCGTCGGCAGCGGTGGAGTTTCAGGACCAAGTGACGCAACTGCCGGTGAGGGCGCAGGACACGCTTCGCAATGCACTGGCGGGAATCGCGGAGCAGGGGAAGCACGCGAAGCTGGACGAAGGGGTGTTGGTACAGCTTGCGGAACACCTGTCGATACGATTTGCGCTGGACCGTTTTGAAAGCGGCGAAGTGAAGGTCAACGCCGTGCGGCAGATGCTGGACCGCATGAACGCGGAGATTGAAGGGCTGCGGAAAATTCTTGGAAAGCATGAAGAGAAGATGACGGAAGCCGGGTTGATGGTGGAATCTCACCGGGAGATTCTGGACCGGCAATTCTGGGCATCGGTCCCGGAGAACGCAAAAAGGGAAGTATTGCTCTCCGACGAAGCGTGGTGCATCCCTCCGAAGAACGTTCAATCGTATGTGGCGGAGCAGATCGAACAAGGAAACATTCGCGAAGCCATCAGCATTTTGCAGAATTACGCGAAATGCGCGGACAGCGAGGAGCCGGATGCGCGGAAGCGCGCGGCAACCGGGCTTTCGGAGTTGGCGGCTTTGTATGCGCAGGCGGATCCCAAGCTGCTTTCCGAAGCATTGCGGCACGTAGGGCTGCGGCTAAGCGTGGAGCAGGACCAAGACTTGCAGAGCCTGGTTAGCGCTGCGTTCGTGCGCTTGAGCCAGGAAGCAGCGACGCAGAGATGCTTTCCGGCGATGGAGCAAGCGCTGGACTTGCTTGCGGGAGTGGAAGCGCAGCGGCCCGGGATTGCAAAGACCTTACGAATGAAACTGGGGATTGAAGAGCGCGTGCCGGAGTTCGTGGAAGAGGCGCTGCGCGCGCGGGAAATCAGTGCGGGGCTGACAGGGGTTTTGCGGCAGTTGCCGCAGACGGCGATGGAGCAGCTATCGTCGCGCTTCAATCGTTGCCAGTTCAAGAACGAGCTGGAGAATGTGGCGAATTTTGCACACGACCTGGGAGAAGAGGCGTTGCAGTATCTGCGCAGCACGGTTCGTGGCGGGCCGGTAGCCGAGGCCGTGGATATGGTTGGGTTGTTGGTACGGCTGGATAGTTCAGCGGCGGAAGTTTTTCTCCCAGGACGCGTGAAGGATTTTCCGCGCACGGCGCAAGACAGGATTGTGCGGCAAATTGCGGCCAGCGGAGCGGCGGGGCGATGCCGGGTGCTGCTGGCGGTGCTGGACCACCTGGACCCGATGGTGATGCCGCTGGTGATCGATGAAGTGGGATTGACCGGGGACCGTGAGGGGTTAGGGAGATTGCTGACCATTGCGGACGGAGACATGCCGGTTGGAGCGGCGCCGTACCTGAGAGTGAAAGCGATCGAAGCGATAGGGCGGCTGCAAGCGCCGGAAGCGATAACCACGCTACGGCGAATCGCGGAAACGCGGAAATTGTTTGGCTGGCAATACCCGCAAGAGCTGAGAATCGCGGCATTGCAGGCGCTGGAGAAACTGGACCCGGCGTGGACAAGAGAATTTCTTCCAAAGAGCGGCATCGAGGCGGACGATATGACGTTGGCGCCGGTGGAGGCGCCGCAGAGTTCGAAGTTCGTACGGCAGAGAAGGCATACGCGAGTGCGGCTGCAGAAATCGCTGGCTGCGGTAAGCACCAACCTGAAACAGAACTGCCGGCTGGAAATCAAGACGGCTAGCCTGACTGGCGGAGTGGCTGCCACGAACATGCATCTGGCACCTGGAACGCAGGTGCAATTGAAGATGCAGGTGGGGCTGCGCAATGTGCAAGCGACGGCGCTGATGAGGGATTACCGGGCGCAGGACATGTCCTTCGAGATTGTGGATATGAGCCTGGAGGAGCGGGGAAGATTTCGCAAGATTCTGATGGACAACATGGTGCGAACGACGGAAGGCAAGCCGGTGGGCTGAGGGATTGCAGGGTTTGCCAGCTTTACCGACCGCGCAAGAGTGAAGACAGAAGAACGCAGGGTGGTCGAGGTGCAATTTCGAATTAGTAGCTGAGTAGTAACCCGTAGCGAGTACTACATGGCAGTACTTTTGTAGGATTTACCCGCCGCATTTGACTCTCCTAACCTAACAACACGGAATAATGTGCCTCGTGAGTGGTTTAAGCGAGTGTGAGTTGTACTTCCAGCAAGGCGGACAAGTCGGTGTCTGAGGGTTTTCTAGCTCGAATTCTAGCGCTATTTTGCGCAGCGGTTACGCTTGCGGGTGGCGTGTGTGCGCAAGAAACCTCGTTGTCCTTTCCCGAGCATGCGAGATATGCCGTAGAACGCCTGGACCAGCAATTTGGGCTGGACGCGGTCACGGTGACCACGATGGCACAGGACCGACAGGGCTTCCTGTGGATCGGGACACAAACGGGACTGTACCGTTATGACGGTGCGCGCGCGCAAAAAATGGAGGAAGTGGAAAGCATTATCGGGCACTACGTGGTGGACAGTCTGATCGCGCCGGATGGCACGGCATGGTTCGCGGGGAATCGCGGGATCGCGCATTATCGCGACGGGCAATTTGAGCGGTTGGCAATTCCTCCGACAGTGGCGCCGCTTTCGACCGGCAATCAGATTTTCGCGATCGATGGACGGGGCATGGTGTACGTGCTGCTGTTCAACAAGGGCATTTTGCGTATCGACCCGCAGAATCCTTCGCGGAATAAAGTGATCGGCGAAGGGGAAGATATTCAGGAAGATATCGCAGGAATCGTAAGAGGGCCAGACGATTCCATCTGGTTTACGTTCGGGAGATCGCTGGGAAGAATCCTGCCGGGCACGACGAAGATCGAGATGGATCCGGGCATTCAATTGCCGGCAGAACGAGTGGCCGCGCTCGTTTTTGACGGCACACAGACGATGTGGGCGCGCACCGCGGGACATCTGGCGCGAGTGGATCCGGTGAAGCACAAAATTCGCTACGAGACAGCGGTGCTGGGAACCGCGAACGAAGAAGAAGGCAAACCGATCATTGACCGGCAGGGAAGACTGCTGGTGCCGTCGTCCACGGGATTGTACTGGCAGGAGCAGGGACGCTGGGAGCTGTTGACGGACAAGCAAGGACTGACGAGCAACGATGTCCAGTTTGCCCTGGAGGACCGCGAGGGATCGCTGTGGGTTGCGGGATCGGGTACGGGAGTGGACCGGCTACCGGGCATACACGAATGGACGGCCTGGACTACCTCGGAAGGGCTGCTGGATAACTCGACGTGGTCCACGCTGCGAGATTCGCAAGGGCGGATGTGGGTGAGCACCGGGCGCGGCCTTGCGGTGTGGGACGGCCGGCGGCATACCTGGTCACGAATTCCAACGCTGAATCACGAAGAAGACCGTGGAATCAGGCAGATTCAGCGGGCGGCGGACGATTCGGTGTGGGCGGTGACCGCGACCGGCGCGTTGGTGCGCATTTCGGCCAAGGATTTTTCGAGAAATACCTATGCGTCCTACAAGGGGCAATCTTTTCTGACCATTCAGGCCGCGCCCGACGGTGACATATTGGCCAGCACGCGGACACGGCTGGTGCGGTTTAACGGAAAAGGGCATCCCGACAAAAAGACGGACATTCCCCTTCCTATTGGCGAAACAGGGGAGATTGACTACTTGTCGTTTGCGCCGGGCGGGGTGTTGTGGGCGAGCGGGCCGGGAGTGCTATATCGATTCGACGGAAATTACTGGCGGGTGTTCAAGGAAGCGGACGGCTTGCAAGGGCAGAACATCACCAGCGTGGTGGCGGTGAGCATGGACGAAGTGTGGATCGCCTACAACGATGTGGTAGGCGTGACGCGCGTGCTGTTGAACGAAAAGGGCGAAGCGCGATTCGAGCAGCATAAGTGGGACTGGATGATTTTGTGCCACGATTCGCGAGGACGGATCTGGTTCAACGGGCCGGACGGGCTGGCAGTGCGGATGACCGATGGACATATTCAACATTTGAGCCGCGCGGATGGATTGATCTGGAACGACGTGAGTCCATACAACGGCGTGCGGGAAGAAGCGGATGGAAGTTTCGTGATTGCGACTTCGCGCGGACTGGCGCGCTACCAGGAAGCGGTTGGCAAGGTAACGGAGGCGCGGCCGACGGTAGTGCTTACTTCCGTTTCGCTTGGCGGACAAGAACGGCGCGGCGGGTCGAAGGTGCAAGTGCCGTCTTCGGAAGGAAATTTGACGGTGCAATTTGCGCCGTTGGTTCTGGATACGCCGGAGCGGGTTTCCTGCCGGTATTTGCTGAACGGATTGGAAACGCAAGCGACGATGACGACGTTGCGTGAAGTTCACTACGGCGCGCTGCCGGCGGGGAATTACGAGTTTAGTGTGAAATGCCAGCGGGAAAATTCTGGGTTGATCTCGGAGCCGGCGAGTTTCCGTTTTCAGGTGCTGCCCAGCACGTGGCAGACATGGTGGGCGCGTTTGCTGGAAGGCGCGGGATTGTTGCTGTGTTTCTGGCTGTTTGTTTCGCTGCGGACACGGGCGCTGAATCACCGGCAACTGGAGTTGGAACAAGCGGTAGCGCAGCGGAGCGCGGAGTTGCTGCAGAAGAACAAGGAATTGGAAGAGATTTCGTTGACCGATCCGCTGACTTCGACGCGGAACCGGCGATATTTCTATGAAACGATTTCCACGGACATTGCGCAGGCGTTGCGCTCGCACCTGAAGACGACGGAGCCGGAGGCGGTGCAACTGCCGCGGCAGGAATTGATTTTCGTGCTGGTGGACATTGACCGGTTCAAGCGGGTGAACGACGAGTTGGGGCATGCCGCGGGTGACCACTTGTTGCAGGAAGTGGCAAAACGTATCGGTGCGGTGATGCGGCGTTCGGATGATTTGGTGCGCTGGGGCGGCGAAGAATTTTTGCTGGTATGCCGGACGACGGATCGCGAGCATGCATCGCTTTTGTGCGAGCGGGTGCTGGAAGCGGTGCGGGAATTGCCGTTTGACGTCGGCAATGGCGTGCAGGTGAACAAGACGTGTTCGATCGGGTGGGCGCCGTTCCCGTGGATACGCGAGGATGTCGGACTGCTGTCGATTGATAACGTGATTGAACTGGCGGATAAGGCGCTGTATTTGGCGAAGCGCGAGGGGCGGAACCGGAGTTACGGGATGCTGCCAGCGCCGGGGATTTATAGTTCGGAGAAGAGTGTGTCGATTGAGTATTTGCGGGATTGCCCACCGGAGCTGGTGCAGATCGTGTAGTTGGGGAAGACGGTGAAGGGAAAAACCGCACCCTAAACAGTTCCTCCGGGGCTAAAGCCCACGTCAATGCGGATTCATACTGTCGGAGCTAAAGCTCCGACCCCCGGTGCCTTAACAGACGGACCTTAAGAGCACAGCCAGAATGACAGGCTCGGAGAGAGGCGCGTTAGTTTGTGACGGCGGTGGATTTGGGTTTGTCGTCGGGTTTGGGTTTGTTGTCGGGTTTGGCTTTGTCGTTGGATTGTTTTATGGGGAGGTCCAGGCCGAACTCGGGGTGCTTGTAGGTGCCTATGAGGTGGACTGGAACTTCGGCGCCGGCGTGTTTCTTTTTGAAGACTATGTTTAGAGGCTTGAGCAGGGCGGATTTGAAGCCGGTGCTCATTTCGGATAATTCGGCCTCGGTTTTTAGAGTGCCGTGGAGGTTGATTTCCTTATTTTCGAGATTGTAGACGCCGTGAACTTTGGCGAGTGCGCCGGGGACCGCGAAAGAAAGGTCATGGAAGTGCGCGATCGCGTCGCGAACTTCGACGTGGCCTGCGAGATTGGAAATGACGTCTTCCAGATTCGGATCGGCGACGGTTTGGCCGGTCTTTGCGCCAGCTGATTTAACTTCGACCGGTCTTGCTTCGGTCGGCTTCGCTTCCGATGGTTTAGCTTCGCCCTGTTTAACTTCGCCTTGTTTAATTTCGCCCTGTTTAACTTCGTCTCGTTTAACCCCGGCTGGTTTTATGCCGCGAGCTCGTTCGCTGAGGGCGTCGACATCGGCTTGCGTGGAGTCCTTGGAAAATTCGCCGCCAGAGATGCCGAAATCGCCGGTCATGCGGATTTGGCGGAGAAACGGGTGCAAGTCCGGCGGAATGGTTACGTGGGCGTTGAGGTTTGTTACGCCATTCAGGGCGGGCTTCTTCCCGTGCACGAACATCCAGAGGACATCTTGAATGCGGCCTTCACGGACGGCTAAGTCCAGCGACGTGGTCTTGCCGTCTTGGCCGGCGCGGCCGGCAATTTCTCCCTTGGCATGAACGGTGGTGTGCAGGTAGGAGGCGGTTACGTCTTGCAGGGCTACGTCGCCATTGGTGCCGTTGACGATGGCGCGATATTCGGCGCTGAGATGAATTGGGTGCCCGGCCTGAGTGACCATGAAATCGGGAATGTCGATGTGGCCGTGGGTTTCGATGTGCTGCAAAATTCCTTGAAATTTGTCTTTGCCGAAGAGCGTTCCGGCGATGCCTGCAAAGACGCTGAGGTCGGCGTGTTCGAACGTGTACTCACCGGCTACGGGAGTCTGTCCGGGGGCCTCGGAATTCCACGGACCGAATTGGCCGTTGGCGCTAATTTCTCCGGGTGGGAGCGGATTGTGAACGGCGACGGCGTAGGAAAGTGGTGCGTTGCGGCTGACAGAGGTTAGCTTCAGTTTGTGAATTTCGAAGCGCAGCGGTTCGCGGGGAGATTGGCGCGCGATTTCGATTACGGCACCGTCGGCGAAGATTTCTCCTACGCGGATTTTGGAAGGAGTTTCGTGCCAGCCAGTTTGTTCGAGGGGCGTGCCTTGCGGAGGTACCTGGAAGTGCGTTCCGTCCAGAATGATGTGCGCCAAGTAATTGGGGCGGAAGAAAATATCGATGTAATGGGCCTGGATGACTAGGTGCTGGATGGTGGCGATCGCGGGCGTGCCGGAAGGGCGGCCGAGGCGCTGGAATTCCACGCCATCGGCGATGCAGCCGGGGTGGGGGAAGTAGGTCCAATGGAACTTCTGAAATGTGACGGTGGCCGGGAAGGTTTCCTGGATGGATTGGGTGATTTTGGATTGAGAGAAAGGCCAGTGGGTGGCGATGACTATGGCGGCGATCGCGATGGCCGCGAAAATGACGGCTGAGGCAATGGAAGCGATCTTGGTGCGGTTGGAATTCGTCATAGGGGCCCGAGTTGCGTGTCCTTTTTGCCAGTGGTGTCGGGCGCCTAAGGATTTAGGAAGCTGACGTTCAGGGAGCCAATTTAAGAGTTAAATCGTACGGCATGGGTGGG
>Ga0210394_10007158_pt1 | contig 11840 bp, 11 predicted proteins | sample IncBWC12MmetaG_FD_160121 | JGI IMG/M metagenome (GOLD analysis project Ga0210394, IMG submission 160121) | Forest soil microbial communities from Barre Woods Harvard Forest LTER site, Petersham, Massachusetts, United States - Inc-BW-C-12-M | ecosystem: Environmental > Terrestrial > Soil >... | reverse complement strand
CGGCTGCATCGCGGCGCAGATGCTCTCAAAGCGCAGCCACGATGTCACCGTAGTCGAGCGGGCGCCGTTCCTCGGCGGCAGCTGCAAGACGTTCCGGTGGGGCGGCCACCCCTATACGCTGGGGCCGCGCCACTTCCTTACCAAGCGCGAGGACGTCTGGGCCTACCTCGACGGCTTCTGCCCGCTGCACCGCTTCCCCGGCCACGAGTTCCTGACCTACGTCGAGCGCGACGCGCAGTTCTACCACTATCCGATCCACGAGGACGACGTGGAGACGATGCCGGACCGCGACAAGGTGCGCGCGGAGCTGTCGGAGTGCATCGGCGCGGTAGAGGCGCGGAACCTCGAGGAGTATTGGCTCGGCTCGGTCGGCCCGACGCTCTACGACAAGATCGTCAAGAACTACTCGAAGAAGATGTGGGGCATCGAATCGAACACCGAGATCACCGACTTCGGCTTCACTCCGAAGGGCGTCGCGCTCAAGCGGGGACCGATCAAGGCGGCGTGGAGCGAGGCGATGTCGGGCTTTCCGAAGGCGCCGAACGGCTACGACGATTATTTTGGGATCGCGACGAAGGACTCGAAGGTATGTTTAGGTACCAACATTGAGGACTTCGACATACCTGCCCGCAAGGTCAAGATCGCCGGCGAGTGGAGCACCTGGGACATCATCGTCAGCACGGTGTCCGTCGAGGTTATCCTCAAGAACGCGCTGGGGCCGCTACGGTGGGCGGGGCGCGACTTCCTCAAGGTCGTACTGCCGGTCGAGCATTGCTTCCCGAAGGAGGTCTATTTCCTGTACTACGCCAACGAGGAGCCGTTTACCCGGCTGGTCGAGTACAAGAAGTTCTACCGCTACGAGGCGCCGACGACGCTGATCGGCATTGAGATCCCCTCGACGCGGAACAAGCTCTACCCCTTCCCGATGAAGGCGGACCAGGACCTGCACGCCCGCTATATGGAGATGCTGCCGCCGAACGTCTTCTCGACCGGCCGCAACGGCACCTACCGCTACATCGACGTGGGAAACATGATCGAACAAGGATTCGAGATGTTTCGGAATATGTGAGATCATCGGCAGATGACTGACAGATTCTACGTGCATTCGGAGGAGTTTTGGGGCTATCCATCCCGACGATGGGCCGTGTTTGAGCGGACAGAGGCTTGGCCCGGTAGATGGAAGCGCGTCAGTAGATTTTTCCCGACTCCAAAGCCGGCCGAAAAGCTGAGGGATCGAATGCTCGCCGACTGGGCGCGTTACAATAGAGCAATGATGGCGCGAGATGATATATTAACCGTTAGGGCCATCTCAGAATGACCGCGCTTCAAGCCATCAATCTTGCGCCAGACCGCGCCAAGGTCAGAACCTTCTTCGCGCGCCATTTCCCGGTCGGCATCTGGCGCGTGCTGCTGGTCAACCCGCCGGACGCCGATTCGGGTCTCTTCCGGATCGAGACCGCCCGACGTGGCCGCTATACCAACTACCCGCCATACGGTCTGGCGGTGCTGGCGCAAAACCTCCGCGACGTCGGCGTCGAGGTGCGGCTGCTCAACCTGAACCACGTCATCCTGAAGGCCGCCCGATCCGGCGCGGCGTTCGATTTCGACCAAACCTGGCAGGACGCGCTGGCGGCGGAGATCGCGGACTTCGGCCCCGACCTCGTCGGCGTGACCTGCATGTTCACGATGACGCACGCCTCGTTCAAGCGGGTCTGCGAGCATGCCGCCGGGCTCGGCGCCGTAGTCGCGGTCGGCGGCGTCCACGTCACCAACGACGTCGAACGGGTGCTCGACGACGTCCCCTGGGCGCGCGTCGCGTTCCTGCGGGAGGGCGACGTCGCCATCAAGAGCTTCGTGGCGGCCGCGAACGGCGGCAACGTCGGCCAGATGGGACAGGTGATCATCGACGACGGCGGGGAGCGCCTCCGGTTTCTGGCCGAGTACCAGCCCGAAGCGGGCGAGATCGACGTACTGCCGGCCTACGACCTCTGTGACATCGGCGAGCTGTCGCAGCACGGCACCGTCGGCGCCTTCTACTGCTTCAAGCCGAAGGGCGCCCGCTTCGCTACCGTGCTGTCGAACCGCGGCTGCCGGGCTCAGTGTACGTTCTGCAGCGTGCGCAACTTCAACGGCAAGCGGGTGCGCCAGCGCTCCGTCGGCTCCGTGCTCGACGAGCTCCAGCTGCTCGAGGAGGTCTACGGTATCGACCACGTCATGTGGCTCGACGATGACCTCCTGAAGGACCATGCAAGAGCGATCGCGCTGTTCGACGGCATGGTGGCGCGCGGCCTCAAGATGACCTGGGACGCGACCAACGGGCTGATCGCGGCGTCGTGCACCGACGAGGTCGTCGCCGCGATGGCGGCCTCTGGCTGCATCGCCGTCAACATCGGGATGGAGTCCGGCAGCCCCGAGATCCTGCGCAAGGTCAAGAAGCCGGGGACTGTGGAGAACTTCGTCGAGGCGGCTGACATCCTGCGGAAACACCCGCAGATTCACTCCAGCGTCTTCCTCATGGTAGGCTTCCCCGGCGAGACGATGGGCCAGATCATGCAGACCCTCGACGTCGCGCGGCGGATGGACATGGACTGGTGCCGGATCAGCCCGGTGCAGCCGCTGCCGAACACGCCGATGTACGATGCCATGGTAGAGCAGGGCCTCGTCCAGGCCGTCGGCAGCAAGGAGCTGCGCTTCATGGGCGGCGCCTACGGCAAGCAGGCCGAGATCGAGCAGGGCCAGCGGCTGACGACGGCGAGTTTCAAGGAGGCGTTCGCGGCAATCGCGCCTGACGCCATCCCCACCGAGGATCAGATCACCGACATCTGGTTCTACATGAACTTCCACCTCAACTTCCGCCGGCTGTTCGCCGAGGACAGGTCGGCCAAGATCGAGCAGCAGCTGGCACACCTCCGCGCGCTGTCCGACGTCATCTCGCCGGAGAACGGGTTCGCGCTCTACTTCACGGCCTACCTGCAACGCAAGTTCCAGGGCGGCGTCGAGCCCGGCCTGATGGAGCGGTTGACGGCGCGGCTGGAGACGTCGCCGTACTGGCGCGACCGCTTCGCGGCGTTCGACCTCAGCATTGACGATTTGGCCAAGGAGTCGGTCCAATGATGCAGGATGCCGTCATCATCAACCGCCGCGAAATAATGCAGAACATCACCATCGAGTTCAACGTCAAAGGCTTCTCCGGTCGCGGCTGGAAAATCCGCAAATGGATTGCCGTAAGGTTCCTGAAAGCGGCCGCCGTCGCGATCGGCTGCAACGTCGATCTGACCACTGACCGGGCGGCCGAGATTGAGCGCTGGCGTAAGGCGGAGCGCGATGTCAGCGAAGCCTACGTACGGCTGCGGGCCATGATCCCAGGGGCGCTCAATACGCCTCATGCACCTTCAGGCGAGCAAGTCTGGAAGATCACCGAGGAAGCGCTCCGGCGCGCTCTAACCAAATGAACGACGACCTCAAGTTCGACCAGTCGCGCTTCCGCATGGACGTCGGCGCCCGCTCGCTGTCCTACTACAGCCTCGACCCGACGGTCGGCGTAGACGACCGGCTGATCGACACGCTGGTCGCGGAATCGAGGCGCGGCGGCGGCTGCAACGCGCGGGTCTGCCTGCATACCTCGCCGGAATCCAACTTCCACGAGATGGTCATCCTGGAACGCCGCGGCTACTACTTTCCGCCGCACAAGCACGCGAACAAGGCGCAGTCCTGCAACATCCTGCGCGGCGCGGCGGCGGTATTTGTCTTCGACGATGCCGGCAACGTAAAGCGTACCTCCGTTCTGGGCCGCAACGGCAACCTGATCTTCAGGATCGGCGAGGAGCGGTACCACCTCACGCTGCCGCTCACGGAGTTCATCGTCTACCATGAAGGCAAGCCCGGACCGTTCCTGCGCGAGGGCGACAGCATCTACGCCGAGTGGGCGCCGAAGCGCGAGGATAAGCAGGCCGTCGCCGACTACGTCTCCGGCCTCCTGAAGCTGGTGGCGTGAGGTGCGGCCTACCGTCGTCAAGATCGCGGCCTGGGGCGACCGCCACGTCGCGTCGCTGCACGAGAACATCCTGCCCTGCCTCCTAGCGCCGGGGAACCTGCCGGCGCTGTGCGGGACGTCGCCGACCGAGCTGATCCTCTGCCTCGACCAAGACTCCGCCTTCCCCTTTCCGTGGCCGCCTGACGGCATCCCCGGGCTGACCGTGACCTACCAATTTCTCCAGGATCTGCCGGACGCCAGCGACCTGCCGGCGAACCGAAGGGTGCTGGCGCGCACCGACGCGGACAGCGCGCGGGCCGCGATCAAGCAGGACGCCGACTGGTTCGGCCTCCAGGCCGACACCCTGATAAGCGACGGCTTCCTGCCGCGCGTAAAGGCGCTCCTGCAGGACCACCTCGCGGTGGCCGGGAGCCCGGTCCGGACCTCGCTGGAGGCGCTGCGCGCGGTCGTCGGCGCCGAGCGCGCGTTCCCCGCGGCGGAGCTGCGCCGCCTGTCGATGGAGTGCCTGCACCCGGTTACGGCGAACTACTTCGTCCGCTCGCCGCCGGCGACGATCCCGGCCGACCCGCACCAGCTGCTGTTCAGGACGGCCGACGGCTTCGCCGCGCGGACCTGGCAGTTCTGCCCGTTCGGGATCGCCCGCGAGGGACTGGAGCCGATGAACCTGCACGACGACGACGTCACGGCGCCGGCGCTCGACGACGATTCGACCATCGACTGCTACCTCGTCCAGAACCTGCCGGCGTCGCGGGTGCGCTTCCACGATCCGGCGGCGGACGACTTCTACCTGACCAGCCTCGACGACTCGTCCGGCATCCCGAAGTTCGGCGAGTTCGAGATGTCGGCCGCCGGCGTCGCGGCGTCGATGCGCAAGTTCTCGCGCGACTATGGCGACATCATCAACTACGGGATCGCGCTGCGGCGGCGGTTCGCCTACCCGACGGAGGTTCCTCTCCCGGACAGCCTCGGCGAGGAAGAAACCCTGGAGGCGGTACGGAGGGCGATCTGGCTATGAGATTCCGCTTCACGCTCGCGGTCTGGGGCGACTGGCATCTGAGGCAGCTTGAGGCGCACGGGCTGCCAAGCCTGCGGGCGCCGGGGAACCTCGACGCCGTCGACTACCACATCTCGGTACACACGCGGTCAGCGGATCGGGAGCGGTTGGCGGCGGCGCTCGCCGGGCTTGATGCCGACGTCAAGACGCCGCTGCCGGACGACGTCCAGGGCGACCAGGGGACCGCCAACAACGTAGTGCACGCCTGCAAGACGACCGACTACGCCGCCGCCGCCGCGGCCGGGGAGGCGTGGGCGCTGCTGTCGCCCGACATGGTATGGGGCGAGGGCACCTTGGCGCACCACCGCGCGGCCTTCGAGGCCGGCAAGACCGCCGTCTACCGCCCGCTGCTGCGGGTCGATGCCGAGAAGGCGGGGACGATCCGCGACTTCGGCCGGCGCAGCCTCGCGGCGATCGCCCTTGAGCACGAGCACGCCGTCGCCAAGACGTTCTACCGCGCCGACGGCCCGCTGTTCTCCTCGCACGCCGAGCTGATCATCTGGCGCGCCCCGGGCGGCCTCCTGAACAAGACGATCACCGCCGAGATGCAGACCTGCGTGGCCGGGCAGGCGCCCCACATGGAGTTCATCGCGCCGGCGGCGGCCGACGACGAGATGCTGGTAGTGGGCGACAGCGACGAGGCGATCACGCTGGCCATGGCGCCGCCGGACAAGAACTTCAGCCACGTCGTCGGGCACGGCCCGCTGAGTCCGGGCATCGTGCGGGCCTTCGCGAACTGGTACAGCTCGCCGGCGACCGAGAAGATCGCCCGGCGCTCCTACCGTCTGCACGCCGGCGACATCGACCCCGCCGAGTGGGCGGAGGTGGAGCGCCGGGCCGACGAGTTCATCGACGAGGTTTTCCGATGAGGTTCCGGCTCACGCTCGCCGTCTGGGGGGACTGGCACGTCGGCCAGCTCGTCGCGCACGGTTTGTCCAGCCTGCGGGCGCCCGGCAACCTCGACGCGGTCGACTACGTGATCTCGGCCCACACCCGGCCGGCCGACCTCGGGCGGCTGGCGGCGGCACTGGAGGGCCTCAACGCCGAACTGGGCGCGCCGATAGCGGACGATACCGGGGAGGACCAGACGTCGGCGAACGGCGCCATCTACGGCTGCGCCGCGCGCGACTTCCGGGCCGCCGCCGCGGCCGGCGAGGTATGGGGCCAGCTGGCCCCGGACATGGTATGGAGCGAGGGGACGTTCGCGCGCTACCGGCAGCTGATCGAGGCCGGCAACAGGATGGTCTTCCGCCCCTTGCTGCGGGTCGACGCCGACAAGACGGGGACGATCCGGGAGTTCGGGAGGCGCAGCCTAGCGAGGCTGGCGCTGGAGTGCGAGCACGAGATGGGGAAGATCTACAGGGCCGACGCCGAGCGCTTCACGACGCATGCCGAGGCGATCGTCTGGCCGGCCCCGGACGGCCGCCTCCATCAAACCATCTCCGCCGATGTCGCGCTGTGCGTGGCGAACAGGACGCCGACGACGCCGCAGTTCCTGTCCGACGAGGAGTTCGGCCCCGGGATGGCCGCCATCGTCGACAGCGACGACTCCGTCGCGCTCGCGATGTGCCCGGCGGACAAGCACTACGAGTGGCAGCTCGGCGGCGGCCCGCTCTCGCCGGCGGTGGTCCGCGAGTTCCTGGCGGTCTACCCTTCGCCGGCGTGCCGGGGCCTGGCGGCGCGCCCCTACCGCCTGCACGCCGGGGACACGGACCCGGCGTGCTGGGCGGAGGCCGAGCGCCGCGCGGCCGACTTCATCGCGCAGGTTTTCGCCGGCGGCGCCCCGCCGCCGGCCCGCCAACCGGCGCCGGCGCGGCCGGCGGCGCCGGTTCCGCCGCCCGCGGCCGCCGCGCCGGACCGCCTGAAGGACGCGATATGGACAGGGACATTGATGCGATGAACGCGCCAGACTTCTTGCTGCGGGAGAACCTGCCGGCGCCGGAGCCGGTCCCAAACACGGCGGCCTACCTCGCCGAGCGCGAGGCCTGCCTCGCGCTGTCGCCGGCGCGGCGCGAGAACTGGGCGCGCTACGAGGCATCGAACAAGCGCGAGGCCGTCCTCGACTACCTGCCGGTCCGCCTCGACGTCGAGAACGTCAGCCGGTGCAACTTCCGCTGCACGATGTGTCAAGTTTCCGATTGGCCGAAGGGCCAGCGCGCCGCCGACATGAGCCTCGACGACTTCAAGCGGCTGCTGGACGAGCAGGTCGGCGTCGTCGAGCTGAAGATCCAGGGCTTCGGCGAGCCGACGATGGGCGGCGAAAGCTACTATGAGATGATCCGCTACGCGCGGGCGCGGCGGATATGGGTGCGCACCATTACCAACGCCTCGCGGCTGCACCTGAAGGGCTCGTACATGAGGCTCGTCGAGTCCGACGCCAACGAAATCCAGATCTCGATCGACGGCGCGACCAAAGAGGTCTTCGAGGGCATCCGGCGCGGCTCCGTGTTCGAGCAGGTCGTCGGTAACTGCTGGACGATCAACCGCTACGCCGCCGGCGTCGGCAAGCTGCGCACCAAGATGTGGACGGTAGTGCAGGAGGCCAACGCGCACCAGCTTGAGGAACTCGTCTGCCTGGCCAGCGAGGCCGGCTTCAAGAACATGGTCTTCTCGTTCGAGCTGATCGACTTCGGCATGCCGAGGTGGCGCGAGGCCAACGACGCCGTTTCGGTGGCCGACCGAATCAACGTCGACCGCTGCTGGCGGCTGCACGCCCAGGCCGCGACGCTGGGGATCAAGCTGGCGTTCTGGTTCGCGACGGAGCGCTACGAGACCGGGAGCCCGCGAAAGCTGTGCCCCTGGCCGTTCGAGCGCGCCTACGTCTCGTCGGACATGCGCTTCGTGCCGTGCTGCATCATCGGAAACCCCGAGGTCAGCGATGTCGGCGACGCGAGGCGGCTCGCGGAGGAGTGGAACGGCCCGGCGATCGCGGACTTCCGGCAGGCGCACCTCGACGGCCGCGTCCCCGCCGTCTGCAAGTCCTGCTACAAAGGATGCCGCTGAGATGTTCTTCACCGCCGCCGAGTATGACGCCGCCGAGCAATGGGCCAAGCGCGGCCTCTCCTTCGCGGAGATCATGGCCTTCGCGCCGCGCACGTTCGAGAGGCTCGGCTTCCCGCACCGCGTCGCCGACGAGCGCGAGCTGGTACGCTACGCCGACTGGAACCGCGATCCCGGCAACCAAGAGTATTTCAGGCCGGGCCGCTTCTTCGAGGGGCCGGCGGTACAGACCGACTACACGCCGGACGAGGTAGACGCGATGAACCGCGTCCGCGACCAGGCCGTCGCGGCGACCGGCAAGCTCGGCCGGCCGGTGCGGCCGCTGTCTGGACCGTTCGCGCAGCTCGGGCTGTTCCGCATCCTGGCGGCGATAGGGCTGAAGGATCTCCGGGTCTTCGAGGTCGGCCCCGGTACCGCGTACCTCGGCGCGCTGCTGGCCAACGCCGGCGTCGGCTACTACGGGTTTACCGACAACGCGCAGGCGCTCTTCCTGTGGCAGAGCTGGATGATGCGCGAGGCCGACTGGCTGAGCGGGCTTCCGTGGTGGATGTTCGCCAAGGGCGACGCGCTGCCTACGGTCGACGTCGTCGTCTCCAACTCCAACCTCAGCGAGATGACCCACGACGCGCTGCGGATCACGGTATACCGCGCCAGGCAGATGCTCGAAGGCTCGCCGCTGGGGCTGTTTCTCTTTACGAACATCGGTAGGCCGACGCACGGCACCGAGGGCGAGGTCCACGACAGGCTGTGCCGGGTCGGCTTCCGCCTCGCCGTCCATACCCCGTACCACGCCTATGTACTCGGCCAGTTTCCGTTTTCGGGCGCGCCCATCCCGCTTTACAATCCCAGCGGCAGGCCCGGACTGCTGACCGGCGCCGAGGCCGTCAAGATCCCGGACGACCAGCGCCCGCTGGACCTCGACGTGACGGAGCTGCTGGAGGGTTGGAAACCTCCTATCGCGTTGGCTTCTGCATCATGCGATTGAACGACTTGGTTTCGATCCAAAAGAAAATCCTCACGACGATTGCCGCATCTAAGGATGGCGAAATCGACGTAGATGATTTGAAGGAACTGTACGAAAAGCCGAGAACGGACGGCCTGCGCAACTCCTATTTGGTACGAGGTGGTTTGTTGGAATGGACGCGACGAACCAGCTCCGGCGCTGCGCGGGGCATACGCATAACCGCCGCTGGCCTCGTTTTGGTAGATTCAATCTTGGAAGAATGGCCTTCTGCCGAGTAAACTGAGGTTCAATATGAAGATCGAGGTCGCCGTCGCGGCGTGGGGCTTCTGGGTCGAGCGCTGGCGCACCCTGAACCTCCCGGTCATACGGGCCGAGGCGGAAGACGTCGGGGCGAACCTCGTCGTCTACACCGACGAAGCCGGCTTCCCGCAGCTCGCCGGGGAGGGGATCGACGAGTTTCGGCCATTGCCGCCGGTCGTGGAGTGGTTCGACCAGGCCGACGGGGCGCACGTCGACGCGATCGACCGCGCGCTCGCCGGGGACTACGCCGTGGCGCCGCTGTGCGCCTCGCTCCGGCTCGGCCGCGGGACGCTTGCAGCTGCGGCGCGCCGGCTGGAGGCCGGCTACCGGGCCTGCATGGCGCTGTGCATCCAGTGCGGCGTCCCGGAGAGGATTGATACCGCCGCCGAGCTGTCGCGGCGGATCAGGGAGTCCGGCTTCGGCTGGTGGGGGGACCGGACCACCACGGCCCACCCCGGCCACTACGCCTGGCGCTCGAGCAACGGCGCCGTACTGGTGCGACCGATCTACCACCATCCGGTCCTGCTCCGGCCGACGCGCCCGCACAAGCCGCGCCGCGCCGCAGACCACTTCATGACCGAGGGCTACCTCGACGACATCGGCCAGGTCGCGCAGCTCGACCCGCTCGACGGCTGCATCGGCGGCCTGCCGGCCCACGATGACGGCTGCCCCCCGGCTGGACCGGCGCGGCCGCCGCAGAACCCGGCGATGGCGACGCCGGAGGGGATCGCGGCCTGGATGTTGTCCGGGGTCGGCGTCGCCGGCGGCGTCAACGCGATGCCGTGGAACCTGCACTACATGGCGCACCGCTTCTGGTGTGGCGAGCCCGGCGCCGACAGGCTAGAAGTCGAGGTCGAATCGGACCGCGCCGTCGCCGAGATCCGCCGCGCCTACTTCGAGAGGGTCGGCGGCGACAAGGAGCGGCTGTGGAATTGGAGATGATGTCAATGACCATCACAAATTGTCAGAGGTGCGGCGGTACGCACTACGGCTCGACCGAATGCCCATACATTGAGGCGCCATGTACCATCTGCGGCAAGCCGACCATCATGGCCTGCGCTGATTGCTCCATCGAAAGCGGCGGCAAAAAGTTTATTCACGTCTGCGGCAACCCGTCATGCCGTACCGAGCACGAACGGCTCAACCCGCAGCATCTCAAGGCCGGCTACGGCGAAAACTACGGCCGGCCGCCGGAGCCCGGCTCCGTTGACCACTCACTCTTGCAGATCGCCGCAGCGCGAAAGCGGTTGAAGGAAAAGTTCGACGAAGAAACGGCGGCGCTTGACCGACGCGAGCGCTCACTGTTGGGCCTGAAGCCGCAATGAAGAAGGCTACCGCATACGTTTATATTATTTTCCGCCCAGACGGCTCGCCATGCTACGCCGGCAAGGGAAAAGGTCAGCGTTGGACGAGCGACAAAGAGAGGGCAAAACACAATCCGCACTTCGCGGCTATTTGGAAGAAGGCACAAAAAGAAGGCAAAGAATTGCCGCGAATCAAAATTCGCGAAGGTCTTACCGACGCCGAAGCGTTTGAAATCGAGATTGCGCTGATCAAGGCTATTGGCCGACAGAAAGATGGTGGGCCGCTTACCAACATGACCGATGGCGGCGATGGTTTGGTTGATCCGTCGCCGGAAACAAGAGCAAAAATGGCTGAAAGTGCGAGGAAGAATCTTACTGATGAAAAGATAGAACGTATCAGACGAGTCGGCAAAAGTGGGATTGGAGGCGCGGCGGGCAAAGGCAAGAAAAGAGGTCCTCATTCGCCGGAGCGCAAAGCCGCCATTGGTGCGGGCAACCGCGGAAAAATAATAAGCGAATCATCGCGCGCCGCCATGAGCGCGGCGAAAACCGGCAAGAAACAACGCCCGCGCTCGCCTGAAGGATGCCAAGCCATCAGCAAAGCGGTCACCGAGTATTGGCAGCGTTGGCGCGACGATCCGACCGTTCGCGCCTCGCGTACTGATCGAAACGGCAGCTATCCAGAATCGCGCAAGCAAGCGGTCAGCGCTGGATTGTTGGCGTCGCATGAAAAGAGAAAGAAGGAGGGTCGCTCAGTCATCAATACAAGAACTACGATAGTAACGATTGATGGCAAGGGAATGAATCTCATGGATGCCTGCCGAACCTTGAATTTGAAATACGATACGGTACGCAAAAGAATTGGCAGCGGAGTTGATCTGTATGCAGCATTGGAGATGATATAATGGGCCAACAATTTTGTTGGAACACGTTTTCGCACAGCGAGATCGGCACGCGCTCGCTCGAGGACATCATCGAGATCATCTCCGGCCAGCTGATCGCGCTCGGCCATACGTCGGTATGGGGGAAAGACGTGCGGGCGGATGTCGCCGAGAGGAACCGCCACTTCGTGAGCCGGGACAACGGCATCAACATCATCGTCGAGGGCTTCCGGGAGCACCACATCCCCACCATCGCCGACATGCACGCCCGCGGCGCCCGCTTCATCGTGCTCGCAACGGAGGAGCCGACCGAGAAGGGCTTCAACCACGGTACGCAGAAGGA
>Ga0210394_10007157_pt1 | contig 11842 bp, 10 predicted proteins | sample IncBWC12MmetaG_FD_160121 | JGI IMG/M metagenome (GOLD analysis project Ga0210394, IMG submission 160121) | Forest soil microbial communities from Barre Woods Harvard Forest LTER site, Petersham, Massachusetts, United States - Inc-BW-C-12-M | ecosystem: Environmental > Terrestrial > Soil >... | reverse complement strand
ACAGCCTGCTAGCCCGAAGGCCCTGTCCCTGGGTACAGAATTGTCGGCTCGTACTCAGCCCGGCCGGATGGTGCCCGCCGGGTCGGCGGTCAAGGCTCTGGCGTTCATCTTCGGACTCCATCTGGACTCCGCGGCGACGCTTCTGGGGGGCAGGGTGACTGTAAGTGTTTGAAAACGTTTGGTGGACCTGGTGAGATTCGAACTCACGACCTCTTCCATGCCATGGAAGCGCGCTCCCAACTGCGCCACAGGCCCAGCATTGCCGTCTACCTCAGAAGGATATCATACGCGCTGACGTAACTCCTCTTCTTAGCGCGGTCAGCAAGCCCTTGGCGATCTGGCGCAGTGTGGGCATCGCACCCTGGCGAATCGTAGGAGCCAGCTCCGCGCGGACGTCCACAAGACGGCGATGGCGAAAAGCGAGGTCGTTATTTACTCCGGCGACCATGTAGCCGCGATGCGCGGGCGGAAGAGCGCGTCGTCCGGCTTGGCGAGCATGACTCCCTGCTGCGCGCCGGCCCCTGTGCCCAGGCCGTGGCAGCAAACAGGGTTCGACATGTAAAAGGTACACTAACAATTAAGTGTCAACCAGTACCAGCATGACAGGCACGCCGGCGCCTGTTTCAGAAATATCGGCGGGGAAAACGGCGTTCCGGATTCTGGCGGCGATCAGTTTCTGCCATCTGTTGAACGACTTGATGCAGTCGGTGATTCCGGCCGTGTATCCGATCCTGAAGACCTCCTATCATCTGGACTTCGGGCAGATCGGGCTGATTACACTGACCATGCAGATCACGGCCTCGCTGCTGCAACCGCTGATCGGGATGTACACGGATTCCAAGCCGACGCCGTTTTCGCTTCCGGTGGGCATGGGGTTCACGCTGATCGGATTGGTGTTGCTTTCGAGCGCGCCCACTTTCCCGGCGATCCTGCTGGCCGTGGGCATGGTTGGCATCGGCTCTTCCGTATTTCATCCGGAATCGTCGAGGGTGGCCAGAATGGCGTCGGGCGGGCGGCACGGTCTGGCGCAGTCGTTATTTCAAGTGGGCGGAAACGTGGGGACTTCGTTAGGGCCATTATTGGCCGCGTTCGTGGTGCTGCCCGAGGGACAGCGCAGCATCGCGTGGGTTTCCGCGGCAGCGCTGGTGGCGATTGTGGTGCTGACGCACGTCGGCATGTGGTACAAGCGTAACCGTCACGCCGGCGCGAAATCGCGCGTCAAGGCGGGGGTCGATGGCCATCCGTCCTCGCGGCGCATTACCTTGGCGCTGGTGGTGCTGGTCTCGCTGATGTTTTCGAAGTTCGTCTATATGGCGAGCCTGAGCAGCTACTACACGTTCTTCCTGATCAGCCGGTTCCATCTTTCGGTGCAGAGCGCGCAGATCCACCTGTTCGTGTTCCTGGGCGCGGTGGCTGCGGGAACCGTCATCGGAGGCCCGGTCGGCGACCGCATCGGGCGGAAGCTGGTGATCTGGTGCTCGATTCTGGGCATTCTGCCGTTCACTCTGCTGTTGCCCTATGCCAACCTGTTCTGGACCGGGCCGCTGACAGTGATCATCGGGATGTTGCTGGCCTCGGCGTTCCCGGCCATCGTGGTCTATGCGCAGGAATTAGTGCCCGGCAAGGTTGGGACGATTTCGGGCTTGTTCTTCGGTCTCGCCTTCGGGTTAGGCGGACTGGGCGCGGCGCTGCTGGGGCGGCTGGCGGATTCGACCAGCATCGAGTTCGTGTATCGTGTGTGCGCCGTCCTGCCGGCGTTGGGCTTGCTGACCGCGTTTCTGCCGAATATTGGAACCGGCCGCGCGACACAGAAACGATGAGGCCTCGGTGCTTTGTGGAGCACACATCCCGGTCCGCGACCGACCTCCTGGCCCGGCTTGTCTACAGCGGCCGGAGAGTATCGTCTTCGATCGGTGTAAACATCGCAAGAATTGGGCGACCGGCCGGCCACACCACGTCGCGCACCCGCCTATCGAGGCTTGAAGAAGCACGCTGCGGCTGGAGTGGACGGCGTCACGCGCGCCACATCGCTAGGGGCCAAGCGCTTGAATTGCTCTTACCACCGGAGAGTTTGCGCACCGGGATAATCTTACGTAGAAAAACCGGGCCCTACTTAATCCCCTGACCGAAACGGCCGATCTATAGGGGTGAAGAGGCAAACCCCGGTATGACAAGCCCGGCATTGTGGTTGTATCTGCTAGCAGCAGTTACAGTTCTGGTTATTGTTCTGCGCAGGGTGATGCACCGCCAGATCCCCCTCAGCGACGAGATCTACTCGAAGCAGGTCGCGATTGATCATGTCCATAGCTGTGTGGCCTGGGTGCGTTCCGACGGCTTGATCGGCTCCGCCAATCCGGCTTTGGCCAAGACCGTCCGCATGCTTCCACGAGAACTGGTGGGACAGCACTGGGAGATTCTCTTCCCAAAAACGGAGTGGCCGAAGCTGCAAGAAACCTACCGGCAGGCGTTGCTGATGGGCAAGACTCCGCTCGAAACTCAAGCCCAGCGCCCGGACGGCACACTGGCCAAGGTGCAGGTGCTGCTGGTGACGATTCACGATCACAAGTCCCGGCTGGTTGGCCACTATTGCCTGATGGAAGATAAGACTCGAGAGCTGGAATTGGAACAGCAGATTCAGAAGCTTACCGCGGATTTAACGGCTGTGCAGCCCTCCCGCTGACACCCATAGCAGCAACCCGGAGGTCACCAGAACCAGCAGCATGGCGGCTCCCGCCAGGATTAGGAAAATCTGCCACGGCGTGAGCAGGCTGACAAACCGCACCCGCAGCGGAGACGCCTCTGGCGCATTTTCGTGCCGCGAAGGGTTAGCAGTCTTGTTACCGTTGCGGCTATGGAACATTTCGGCCAGCAAAACGCGGTCGGCGCATTCCTGGCAATCCACCAGATGGGCCTCGAACTCCGCCCGCTGAGCGGCGGTCAGCTTGTGATCGAGGTACCGGCCGGCCATCGAATGCTCATCGATATAGCGGTGGTCCATACCTCTTGACCCCGATTATGCCACCGCCATGGAGGCTGTGGTAGACTATTGAAAGTAAAACAGTACTAGGAGTGTCTTCGGATGGCAAAGGTGTGCGATGTGTGCGGGCGCGGCCCGCAGTTTGGAAACCGGATCAGCCACGCTCACAACGTGAGCAAACGGCGGTGGAACATCAACCTGCAAAAGGTTCATGCCATGGTGCGCGGAGCCGCCAAGCGCATCCGCGTGTGCACTTCGTGCATCAAGAGCGGCAAGATTCAGAAGGCGGCGTAGTCTTATTCCCAGCGTTACTCAGCCCTAAGTGCGCTAGACGGATCCGCGGAGGCGGCGCGAAGCGAGGGGCGCACGCAGGCAAGCACTCCGGCAATCAACAATACGGCGCCTGCGCCAAAGTAAGCGGCGGGGTCTCCCGGCCCAATTTCGTACAGCAATCCGATTAAGAGTCGCGAGAGCAATAGAGCCGAGATCAGGCTCGCGGCCAGGCCGGCGGCCAGCGGCAGCAGGGCGTCGCGCAGGATCAGGGCGACGATGCGCGCCGGGGTTGCGCCCAAAGCAACGCGGATGCCGACCTCGCGCGCCCGCAGCGTGGAGGTGTACGCGACCACGCTATAGACTCCGGCGCACGTTAGCAATAACGCCAATCCCCCGATGATGGAAAAAATCCACGCGGAAAAGCGGGGCCGCCAGATGGAATCGGCGATTACGTCATCCATGGTCTCGACCTTCAGGACGGGTTGATCGGGGTCCACGGCCCACACCTCTTTGCGTAGCGCGCCGGCAAGCGCCAGAGGATCGCCTGCGCTGCGGATCACGAAGGTGGAGAGAAACGCTCCGAAGATGTATTGCTGGTACGGCAGATACATTTCGCCTTTGACGGGCTGATCGTAGCTGGCCTGCGAGGAATCCTTGACCACGCCGACGATGGTCAGGCCCGGGTTGTCGGGCTTGGTTTGCCCCACGGGATCTCGATCCGGAAACCATTCGCGAGCCAGAGATTGATTCACGATTGCGACGGCGGGTGAGCCGGTTTGATCCGATGCGGAGAAATCGCGACCTTCAATGAGGGGAATGCCCATTGCTGAAAAGTAGTGCGGGCTGATGGTGCGGGCTGCAAGATAGCTCCCTTGTCTATTTGCGAGGGTCGTGTTGGCGCCGGAAAGCGGGAGGTTGTTGACTACCGCTGCCGCAGTGACGCCGGGAACGCGCTGAAGCCGATCCAGGATGTCGTGATAGTAGGCCATCTGCCGGGGCTTGGTGTCGTACTTGGTCGTGCCTCCGACCGGCACTCGCAGGGTGAGGACGTGCTCGGGGCGAAAGCCGCGGTCGGTTTGCTGCACGCGGATCAGGCTGTGCAGCATCAGTCCGGAGCCGGCCAGCAGCAGAAACGCGAACGCGGATTCGCAGGCGATCAGGGTGGAAAACAGGCGCGAAGATCCGCGCCGCCCGGAGCCTTGCGAACTCCGCAACGCCGCCTGCAAATCCGTTTTGCTGGCAAACAGGACCGGAGCCAGGCTGCACAGGCAGGCGAGAAGCGCGCACAAAGCCGTATTGAACAGAAGCACCCGGCCGTTCAAAGCCACGCGCTGAAGATGCGGCAATCCGACGGGCAGGGCGGCCAATTGCGCGGTGAGGATTTGTAGCGCTCCGCGCGCCGCTGCGATTCCGCCGATGCTTCCGAGCACCGCGAGCACGAGAGCCTCGGTAAGAAGCTGGCGGGTCACCTGCCAGAATCCGGCGCCGAGCGAGGCGCGAATGGCGATCTCCCTCCGGCGCTCCACCGCGCGGCTCAGCAGCAGTCCGCCCACGTCGGCGCAGGCGATCAGAAGCACCAGCGCAACCGCGGCCATGACGAAAATCAGCGTGAGCTGGTTCTGGCGCGGGATGGCGTTGCTCCAGGGCGATACGGTGAGATGGAGCCCGGCTTTGGTTTCGGGGTTCTTCAGCTCCAATTGGCGCGCGACGATCGCCAAGGAGCTTTGCGCCTGGTCTGGCGTGACCCCTGCCTGGATTCGTCCGACCACCTGCACGGCGCCAGTGGTGGCGGGGGTGAGCCGGAGCGAGAGCCACATCTCGATTTCGGGAGCGGAGAAATCGAACTCGGGAGGCATGACGCCGGCGATCGTAAAGGGATCGCCGGAAACGGTAATGGCGCGGCCGATCACGTTGGGATCGGAGTGGAAGCGGCGCTGCCACAGGCGATCGCTGAGAACGGCGAGGTTGGGGGCGTTGGGAGCGTCGTCGGCGCCGGTCAACGCCCGGCCCAGACGCGCGTGCACGCCGAGTAGCGGGAACAATGCGCCGGACGTGCGGAGCGCGAAAAACTGGTCGGGATCGCCCGCGCCGGTCAGCGTGATCATGTCGCGGAGATAGGGCACAGTCTTGGTGAAGAGGTCCGAACGGCCGGCAAAGGCGAGGTAGTCGGCGGCCGACAGTCCGATATTGGCGAGCTTGGGGCTGGTGGCTTGAACGCGCACCAAGCCGGGCGAGGATTCATAGGGAAGGGCGCGCAGAAGAACCGCGTCGACGATGCTGAACACGGCCGTGTTCGCGCCCGCTCCCAGAGCCAGGATCGCGATTACGGAGGCGGCAAACAGCGGATGCTTGCGCAGCCAGCGGAAGGCGTAAAGAAGATCCCGGGTCATCTGTACTCGTCGTATGGACACCGCGGCTCGGGAAAAGTTCCCGGCCCGTCACAAGATTGCCTATCCAACCGCTTCCTTCGGTCGCGGCTCAGCTGGGCCTCCGGCGGGGGCCGGATTGAACGGCGAGAGACGGCGCCAGAGCTGCCATTTTCGGGCATTCACGAGCGACCGGACCTTTTCCTACTGGCGCAGGGATCGCGCCAGCAACCAAATGGTGACGGTCCAGGCGTAGGCCAGAATCGCTCCGCGAGCCCGCTCCGGGTCCATGCGCTTCACCAGGTGCGCGCCGAAATAGCCGCCGACGATACACGCGAGCGTCATGGGAATCGCCAGGCGCCATTCGACGATCCCGCGCACGGCGAAGATCACGGTGGCAACGGTGTTGGTGAGCGTGCCGCAAAGAATGCGCAAACCGCTGGCCTGATGCACGTCCATGTTGGCCGCCACGGTGTAGAGCACCAGGATCAGGACTCCCATGCCCGCGCCGAAGTAGCCGCCGTAAATCGCGATGAGGAACTGTCCGCCCGCGAGCGCGGCCAGATGCGTGGCGTGGGCCGCGTGCGACTCCGCCGCGCGGCGCAGCCATTTCGAAAAAGTGAAGATGAGAGCGGCCGCGAGCATCAGATACGGAACCAGGCGTTCGAAGCCTTGTTCAGAGGTGTGCAACAGGAGCTCGCTGCCGATGCCCGCGCCCAGCATCGCGGCAAGCACCAGGGATCCTTGAAACCGCAAGCCATGCACCAGGCGGTCGCGGTACACCCAGGTGGACGCGTAGCCGCCCGGATTGAGCACGAAGGTCGCGGTCGCGTTGGCGATTACGGGAGGCACTCCGGCGAACAGCAGCGCGGGGAACACCAGGAACATTCCGCCTCCGGCGAGCGCATTGGCGGCGCCCCCCACGAGAGCGGCGAGCGACAGAAGAATCCAGGAGATGGTCGACGGGTGAGTCAGGCCTTCATCGTAGCAGGCGGTCTGCGGCGCCCTGCGGCGGCGGCTCGGAGCCCGGCTGAGCCGAGCCGCGAACACACTACGGGTGATGCTCGGCGCGCCCTGCTTGCGACGGGTGGTCCAGAATCCTTGATCGTCGCAGGGCGGTCTGCCGCTCCCTGCGGGGGCGGCTCGGAGCCCGACTGAGGCGAGCCGCGAACACACTACGGGTGATACTCGGCAAGCCCTGTCTAGGACGGGTGGTTCGGAATCCTTGATCGTCGCAGGGCGATCTGCCGCTCCCTGCGGCCGCGGCTCGGAACCTGGCTAAACCGAGCGGCGAACACACTGCGGGTGCTGCTCAGCGCGCCCTGCCTTCGGATGAGAAAGATCGAAGAGGTACCTCTTGCCCAGGTGGTATCGCCCACCGGGAAGCGCCGCCCTCCATTACTGGGGCCGCACAATGGGCTTTCGCCCTGCGCGGCTGAACGGCACAGCCCATCGTGCGACGGTTGCATGGGGTTGCCCGGGTTGCTCTCCCACGCTCGCGTGATCCGGATGCGATGAGACATCCAGACTCTTATGCCTACAAGATAGCGGGCTCGCCGCAGGAAGCCGGGCGAGCAAAAACGCCAAGCTGAGGAATCGGCGGGAAATAGAGTTTGCGTTTACCATGAGAAGCGTGGAAAAGAAAACCTTCGATGAGGCTTTGAATGAACCCTTCAATAAACCCAGACTGGCGCTGAACCGTATCTACACCAAAGGCGGCGACAAGGGCGAGACCAGTCTGGTGGGCGGCCAGCGAGTCCCCAAGGACGATCCCCGCATCGAAGCCTTCGGCTCGGTGGATGAATTGAACGCGTTTATCGGGCTGGCGCGGGTGTCGTGTCAGGAGTCAGGCGACGCTCGGCTCCAAACCCTGGCGGCGATTCTCCTGCGGGTGCAGCACGAGCTCTTCAACCTGGGATCGATTCTGGCCACGCGACCCGAGGACGTGCACCCCCGGCAGCCGCGCGTGACCGACGCCGAGGTGGAGCAGTTGGAGCACGAGATCGACGCGAGCAACGCGGATCTGGCTCCGCTGCGCAGCTTCGTGCTGCCGGGCGGAACACGGGTCAACGCCGAGCTGCACGCCGCCCGCACCGTCTGCCGCCGCGCGGAGCGCCTTCTGGCCAGCCTGGCGCGCCGGGAGCAGGCGCCGCTTGAAACCATCCGCTATCTCAATCGCCTGAGCGACGCGCTGTTCGTCTGGAGCCGTTGGGCGAATCACATTCTAGGAGCGGCGGAAGTGCTGTGGGAGCCCAACCAGGCGGCGTCGGGGCTGACGCATGAGTAAGGTGCATCGCTACATCGTCACCAATCGCTGGACCGGCAATCCCGGCTCCGGAACTTCGGCATACACGGCTTACAGCCGTAATCACGAACTGGAGGGTGCCGCCAAGAGCGCGCCCATTCCGGGTTCGTCGGACCCCGCCTTCCGCGGCGACCCCAGCCGCTACAATCCCGAGGAACTGCTGGTCGGAGCGCTCTCCGCCTGCCACATGCTGGTGATGCTGCACCTGTGCGCGGACGCGGGCATCGTTGTGGTCGATTACTCCGATCAAGCCGAGGGCGAAATGATAGAGCATGCGGACGGTTCGGGCGAGTTCGCCCGCGTGATCCTGCGCCCCCGAATGGGCATCACCGACCCGGCGCGGATTCCCGATGCAATCGCGCTGCATCGCCGGGCGCATGAGTTGTGCTTCATCGCGCGTTCCGTGAACTTTCCGGTGGAGCATGAGCCGACGGTGACGGCGAGTTAAAACACGGGCCGCGGACGGATCCCGTTACCGGCTGCTCGCCGGCCGCGCAGGGGTGGATGTCCGGGCGCATGTTGTGCTTCATCGCGCGTTCCGTGAACTTTCCGGTGGAGCATGAGCCGACGGTGACGGCAAGTGAAAACAAAGGCCGCGGACGGATCGCGTTACCGGCTGCTCGCCGGCCGCGCAGGGTTGGATGTCCGGGCGCATGAGTTCTGCTTCATCGCGCGTTCTTTTCCGGTGGAGCATGAGCCGACGGTGACGGCAAGTGAAAACAAGGGCCGCGGACGGATCCCGTTACCGGCTGCTCGCCGGCGGCGCAGGGGTGGATGTCCGGCTGGACAGTAGATCCTCCAGCACGGCCAGGCGATCCTCCAGTTTCCGATTCTGCTCCTGCTGGAGCTGAATGGCTTCCTCCTGCTTCTGCACCTCATTCAGGAGCATGGGAGCAAGCGATTGATACGAGACGGACGAGGGCCGTCCGTCCTGGTCGTATCCCACCATCTCGGGATAGAGCTTGGCCACCTCTTCGGCGATGAGGCCGTATTGCAGCAAATGGGAGCCATCGTCGTACTGAGGCTTGTAGAAGAAGGTCACCGGACGCAACTGGAGCAACTTGCTGCTCCCGTCGCCCATGTCGGCGACCTGTTCCTTGAAGCGGAGCGAGGATGGAACGAAAGAAGAGCCGGTGATCCCGGAGGCGCCGAGGCAGCCCGAGGTTCCCAGCATTCCGTTCCCGTCCACGCAGACGAGAAGGTGGGGGGTAGTTGGGGATACGCCGAAAATGCCCGCGATGTAAGCGCTGGTCTGGGCGCCATCCGTCCCGATTCGGATGACGCCGTTGTTGGCGCCGGTACCGTCGCCGGCGGCGCCCTGATTGCCTATGTGGATATTGTTGCTGTTGGCGCCCGAGACGTTGAGGGCCGCTTGGTTCCCGATGGCGATATTGCTGTTCCCAGTGGTGTTGCTCTGTAGGGCGGATTGACCGCTGGCCGTATTGAAGGCCCCGGTGGTATTGCCCTGCAACGCGGATTGACCGCTGGCCGCGTTAAAGCTACCGGTGGTGTTGTTCAGCAGCGCGGATTGACCGCTGGCCGTATTGTAGGCTCCGGTGGTGTTGCTCTGCAATGCGGATTGACCGCTGGCCGTGTTGTTGGCTCCGGTGGTATTGTTCAGCATCGCGGATTGACCGCTGGCCGTGTTGTTGGCTCCGGTGGTATTGCTCTGCAATGCGGATTGACCACTGGCCGTATTGTCGACCCCGAGCGTGTTACTCTGCAACGCGGATTGACCGCTGGCCGTATTGTTGACGCCGCTGGTGTTGCTCTGCAACGCGGATTGGCCGCTGGCCGTATTGTTGTTCCCGGTGGTGTTGCCTGCCAAAGCATTGAGACCGCCGGCCGTATTGTTGTTCCCGAGGGTGTTGCCCTGGAGCGCATTGAGACCGCTGGCGGTGTTGCCGTTTCCGGTGGTGTTGTTTTGCAGCGCACCGGCGCCGCTGGCCGTGTTGTTGTTCCCGCTGGTATTGTTTTGCAGCGCGAGGCCGCCGCTGGCCGTATTCCCATTCCCGGCGGTGTTGTTTTGCAGCGCTTCGAAGCCGCTGGCGGTGTTGTAAGCGCCGGCGGTATTGCCTTCGAGCGCTTCAAAGCCGCTGGCCGTGTTGTTGGTCCCAGTGGTGTTGCTCGCCAGCGTTCCCATCCCAAGGGCGGTGTTTCCGCTCAGGTCGGTGGGCGCGGCGAAGTAGCCGTTCATATCGACGACCACACCCGTGATCGAGGGGCCGGAGTTATAAATGTTGATCCCGCCGTAGGGTGTCCCGGCCGGAACAATGGCCGCATTGGACACGATCAAACCTTGAGGATCGTCCAAGGTGGAGACGAAAGGTTGAGCCGAGCCGGCCGCCCAGAGCGAGACGTAATCGACAGCGCCCCCCGGTATTACGGACGGAGCGCCCGCGGGCACCACCGTGAGATTAAACGAATAGGCTTGGGCGATGGAAGGGATCACGCCGCAGGGAGCGGGTGTGGTGTTGGCGCTGGCTTCGGCTGGGGACTGGACGGGGATCGTCAGAGTTTCCGCGGCTGGTAGGGACGGCCCCGAGAAAGGAGCAATTCCATTAAATCCAGCGCTGCCTCCCCGCGTATCCACCAGCCGGCAGGGAGTGATCGCCACGAAGGTGAGAGCGTCCGTGGACACGGCGTTCGCGGAAAACACCAGTTGCGCCCCGGCGCCTTGATGCAAGGTTTGCGCGGCCTCTCTCTCCGCCTGGTTGGGTTGCCATGAGAGAGGAGTCGCCCAGTTTTTCAATGGGGCCACATCACCCTGCCGTGCCACTTGCGCGGTCAACGCCGCGGACGCGAGCACCAGCAGGGAGACAACGCGGACCAGACAATTCGGCTTCACAATTACGCTCCTTGTTTCCTCGAAAGTTCCGTTTCTATTCCAGGTCAAGTATACGCGCGGTTGCCGAGTTTCGGTCCTTTTCGAAGCATGTTTCTTCGCTAAGAGTTTCCCTTTAGCCGCGATTATTACGGTTAAGCGTTTCTCTTGCACCCGATCGGGGGGGCGGTGAAGCGTCCTATTTACTGGCTGCCCGCGGGGCGCGCAGTGGCCGATGTCTGGCTGGACAGAAGCGCCTCCAGCGCGGCGAGGCGATCTTCCAGTTTCCGATTCTCCTCCTGCTGGAGCTGAACCTGGTGCTGGAGCTGCGCGTTCTGCTTCTGCACCTCGTTCAGCAGCATGGGGGCGAGCGACTGATACTTCACCGAGGAGGGTTGGCCGTCCTTGTCGTACCCCACCAGATCGGGATAGAGCTTGGCTACCTCTTCGGCGATCAATCCGTATTGCAGAGTGTGGGAGCCGTCGTCGTACTGCGGTTTGTAGAGGAAGGTGACTGGCCGCAGTTGGAGCAGGTTGCCGCTACTGTCGCCCATGTCGGCGATCTGTTCCTTGAAGCGGAGTGAGGAGGGGGTGCTGCAACCTGTGGTTCCCAGGGTCCCGTTCGCGTCGACGCAGACGGGCAGGTTGGGAGTGCTCGGGGTTCCGCCGTAAATCCCCGCGATAAAGGTGCTGGTCTGGGCGCCCACCATCCCGATCCGGATGGCGCCGCTGTCGCCCGAGGCACCCTGGCTGCCAATGTGAATGTTGTTGCTGTTGCCCCCAAAGACGTTGACGGCCGCACCCGCCCCGACGGCGATGTTATGGCTTCCCGTAGTGTTGTTTGGCAGCGCCTGGTCGCCGCTGGCCGTGTTGTAGGTTCCGGTGGTGTTGAACCCCAGGGCGAGGAAGCCGTCGGCCGTGTTCTGGCCCCCAGTGGTGTTGAACCCCATCGCGCCGGCGCCGCTGGCGGTGTCTGAGTTCCCGGCGGTGTTGGCGTATAGGGCACCGGCGCCGCTGGCCGTGTTGTTGGCCCCAGTGGTGTTGGCCTGCAGCGCGCCCTCGCCGTTGACCGTGTTGCTGCCCCCAGTGGTGTTGGC
>Ga0210394_10007155_pt1 | contig 11842 bp, 6 predicted proteins | sample IncBWC12MmetaG_FD_160121 | JGI IMG/M metagenome (GOLD analysis project Ga0210394, IMG submission 160121) | Forest soil microbial communities from Barre Woods Harvard Forest LTER site, Petersham, Massachusetts, United States - Inc-BW-C-12-M | ecosystem: Environmental > Terrestrial > Soil >... | reverse complement strand
GCTGTTCGGTTTGGGCCAATATTTGCACGATCGTTACGGCTCGCTCACCAGCGAGATTATCCGCAAGAACATCCATTTGACTCGCCGCCGCCTTGTATGGGGATCCCTGTTGGCCGTGATTGGCTCTATCGGCTACTACGGCAGCTATGTGTTTCTGGTGTGGCAGGCCTTGCAAGCACGCATCAGTGTAGGCAGCCTAATTTTCCTGACTGGCGCGATTGCAGGCGCCAGCACGCAGTTACAAGGCGTGTTCTCGCTCTTCGCGCATATTTCCGATCAAGCGCTGTTCTTGACGGACCTGGTGGATTTCCTCAAGGTACAGCCCAGTATAAGTTCAGGCCCACACGCACTCCCCGCACCCCGGCCCATAAGGATGGGCTTCTATTTTCAGGATGTCTCGTTCCACTATCCGGGGTCATCGCGTCTGGTTCTGAAGAACCTGAATTTTCGGCTGGAGCCTGGCGAACACGTCGCCCTAGTCGGTGAAAACGGGCAAGGAAAGACGACCCTGGTGAAGCTGCTGGCGCGGCTTTACGATCCATCCAGTGGCGCTATCTACCTGGACGGAATCGACCTGCGCGATTACAGGGTCGAAGAGTTGCACAAGGAAATCGGAATCATCTTCCAGGACTTTGTCCGTTACGACATGACTGCGCGTATGAATATCGGCGTGGGAAGTATCGCTGCGGTTGACAGTGACGCAGCTCTTTGGAGCGCGGCGAGGAAAAGCCGCGCCGATCGCTTGCTCAACCGCATTCCAGGCGGCCTCAATCAGATGCTGGGCCGGCGTTTTGAGGGCGGCGTCGATCTCTCCGGGGGCGAGTGGCAGAAATTCGCGCTGGCGCGGGCATATTTGCGCGGAGCGCAAGTGCTCATCCTGGATGAGCCGACCGCGGCGCTGGATGCCATCGCGGAGTCCGAGGTGTTCGCTCGGTTTGATGATTTGTCCCGCGACAAGCTGGCACTACTCATCTCGCACCGTTTTTCAACGGTACGCAAGTCGGACCGTATTATCGTCCTCGAAGACGGGCAGATTCACGAGGAGGGAACTCACGACCAACTCGTGGCAAATGGCGGCCGGTACGCGAGCCTTTTCGAAATGCAGGCAGCGAGCTACCGATGAGCCCGCAAACGCAGATTATAGAGAGCATTCCGGCGGCGCTACCGCCCAGGCTTACCGGCGGTTTTCAGGTTACCGAGCGGCTCCGTGACTGCGCGGCGAAGCTGCGCGCGCAGACTCTCGTACCAGGGGTCTCACACTGGCTGAAAGACAACCATTCGCTGCTGCAATCCCAGATTGCCGGCCTCCGGCAAACGCTGCGCCCCTCGTTCTTGGGTAAACTTCATCAGACCGGTGACGGCGAACCGCGCATTTACCGATTCGTTGCTGAGTGGCTGGCGAGGGCGCCAGCCGTTATCGATAGTGATCTCCTGTTACCGGCCGCGGACATGTTGAGAGAGACCCAGTCTCTCGATACCGACGAGTTATGGGCCTTCGCTCCGATGCTAAAGTTCGCTATTGTCGAACGGCTGTGCGCGAATCTGGATAGCGAGCGCATGGTGGCCGGCTGCGTTCGCAGCCTGTGGGCGCTCGAAGTTGTTTCCTGGAGAGCCTTCGTGGAAACAGCCTCGCGAACGGAAGCCGCTTTGCGGCAAGATCCTGCCCACGTGTATCCGCGGATGGATCCAGCTACCCGGGGTCGGTACCGCGTGGAACTGAAACGGGTGGCTGACCAGGCCAGTATGACCGAAGAGTCGGTAGCTAAAGCTGTGCTGCAACGTGCCGAGCAAGCGCGGACCGCTGGCCCTAGCGACCCGCGGAAGTTCCACGTGGGCTACTATTTGGTCGGGCCAGGCGCAAAAGAATTTCGGCGTAGCGTCGGATGCAGGCGTTCGCCCGCCTGTGTTCTGGGTGGTTTTGCGGAACGGTTTCCGAACGTCTCTTATGCCACTGGCGTGGCCATCCTGATAGTGCTGCTAGTTGCGGGATTCGAGCGGATGACAGGGCCGCTCCATTGGTGGATGCTCGCGCTCCTGCTTGTTCCCGCCAGTCAGGCGGCGCTGGAGATCGCAAATGCGGCCGTGAGCCGTCTGTTGGATCCACGAGTCATCCCTAGCATGGATTTCTCGGACGCGATTCCCGACGATTGCAAGACAATGGTGGTAGTTCCCACACTCCTGCTCTCCCCCGCGGGTTGCACGCAGCTGCTCAAGGATATCGAAATTCGTTATCTCGCCAATCGGGACCGCAATCTCTTCTTTGGTCTGCTGACCGATTTTCCCGACGCCGACCGATCAGAGACAGAAGGTGACAGCGTTCTAAACTCGTGCGCGGACGGCATCCAGAAGTTGAATGAGCGCTATGGCGCCGGCGGCCGGGGGCCCTTTTACCTGTTGCATCGCGCGCGCCGCTGGAATCCGCAAGAGCGCAGATGGATGGGCTATGAACGCAAGCGCGGCAAGCTGAACGACTTGAACAAGCTGCTGCTTGGCCGCGGAAACTGGTTCGACACGATCATCGGCGATCTGTCGCGTTTGTTGGAAATCCGTTTCGTGATAACACTGGACACGGATACCCAGCTTCCCCGGGACGCGGCCGCGAAAATGGTGGCCGCCATGGCGCATCCACTGAACCGGCCGATTCTAGATCCAAAAACCCATGTCGTAACGGAAGGCTACGCTGTACTACGGCCACAAATCGCCGTAAGCGGGGAGTCGGCGCAACGCTCTTGGATCGCTAGAATCTTCAGCGGCCAGCCGGGGTTCGACCCCTATTCGGCTTCGGTGTCCGACGTCTACCACGATCTTCACGGGCAGGCCAGCTTCACGGGCAAAGGCATCTACGATGTGTACGCCTTTGACGCCGCGGTGGGAGACCGCTTCCCCGAGAACGCCATACTCAGCCACGACCTCATTGAGGGCGAACATGCGCGCACTGGCCTCATCAATGTCGAGTTAGTGGAAGATTACCCAACCTCCTACGGCGCATTTTCAAAGCGCAAGCATCGTTGGATTCGCGGTGATTGGCAATTGCTTCCGTGGATGTTCGCACTTTCTCCCGTTCCTGGGGGTCGCGCCGCCAGTAATCCTCTATCGGCTCTCTCGCGCTGGAAGATTCTGGATAATCTTCGCCGCAGTTTGCTGGAGATTTCGGTGCTCTTGCTACTGATCGCGGGCTGGGTTGCACCCACACACGCCGCTCGTTGGACCATCGCCGTACTGCTGCTAATCCAGACCCCGGCCTACGCTGAAGTATTGCTTCGCGTTATCCGCGCGCCGGAGCGCCGCCTTTGGAAGGCGTTCAGCAAGCTGCTGGGCAGTCGTCTTTTCGAAAGTCATCGCGATACACTGCTGAACCTGGTCTTCATTCCCCATCAAGCCTGTCTCATGGCCGATGCCGTTATTCGTACCTTATGGCGCCGACACGTCAGCCACATGAACTTGCTCGAATGGGAGACCATGGCGGCGCAGGCCGAGCTCGGCGTAAAGGCCCGTTTCGGGATCTTTGACCTGTACCTCTACGTCTCATCGCTACTCTGGTTACCTTTCCTGCTTCTGACCGGACCGCTGCCTGCTATCGTCGCGTTCATTTGCGCTCTTTGGATCACCGCTCCCCTGATCGAGGGGTGGCTCAATGAGCCCTTGCCGAAATCCGAGGCGTTATCGCCCAAGGACCGCGAGTTTCTGCGCGAGTCGGCTCTTCGTACTTGGCGCTATTTCGCGGATCATTCCTCCGCGGACCAAGGCTGGCTAGTCCCCGACAACGTACAGGAGGAGCCCCTGCTTGTAGCCCACAATATTTCGCCAACGAATCTCGGGTTGCTGCTGACTTCTCAACTGGCGGCGCACGATTTTGGGTACTTAAATCTGGACGAGTTGTCGAATTCCGTGCAACGGATCCTGGAATCGATGGACGGGATGGCTCGCTACCGCGGGCATTTCTTTAATTGGTATGAGACTGCCAGCCGGCGGCCTCTCGTGCCTCGATACGTTTCCAGCGTCGACAGTGGGAACCTGGCTGCGTCCCTGACGGCGCTACGCCAAGGCTGTTTGCGGCGGTTGGAGCAACCGATCCTCGACCAAAGCACTCTAGATGGGCTTCGCGACCACGTTCGACGGCTTCGCTCGGAAGTGCCTTATGAGTCAAGATCATTTTCCATCATGAGGCTTTTCGGAAGCCTGCTGCGGCAACTCGAATGCGAGCCTGGGGATCTATTCTTTTGGGAAGGCGTGCTCACGGAATCGCGCGATCTTGTGCGGAAAATCCGAGCGGCTCTGGTTCGTGTGCATGCCCCGGGCAACTCAGACGAACTTCGCTATTGGGAAGGCTTGCTTTCCGAGCGGATCGATGCCATTCTGGCGGAGCTATATCAGTTGGCGCCGTGGCTTGCGCCGACATTTGAACCCGCTCTTCGCGTCAGCATGTGCGACGCAACACTCGCTCCGCTGATGGCGGAATTAGATAGGGTTCCGACACTCGCGGAAATGCCCGAAGCCTACGATCGCATTCGCGACCGGCTTAGCCAACACCTCTCGAGTCTCGGGCCGCTTAGTCCTTTGATGCGTGACGTCTTGGAGCAATTGCTGCGACAGCTTCCCGCCGCTCGGGCAGCCGCTTTGAATCTGGCAAGTAGTTTCAAGCGCGCCGCCATACTGGCGAAGGGCTACTTCGATGACATGGACTTCGGCTTCCTGCTCGACGAAAATCGACAGCTTCTTCGGGTCGGCTACAACTTGGACGCCGATCAACAGGATCAATCCTGTTACGATCTCTTGGCGTCGGAAGCTCGCACCGCCGTTTTTTTGGCGATCGCCAAAGGCGATATCCCGCGCGATGCTTGGCTGCGGCTGGGACGCAAACTCACGTCGTATCGCGACCATGTGACATTGATCGCCTGGAACGGCACGCTGTTCGAGTACGTCATGCCGCAGCTTCACTTGCGCTCCTATGAGGGCACACTGCTGGATCGCGCGCTCAAAGCCGCGGTTCGTATCCAGCAAATGTACGCCGAGGAGCGTCACGTGCCCTGGGGGATCTCTGAGGCAGCGCACGCCTTGCGTGATCACCGTCGGCAATACCAATACCGCGCTTTCGGCGTGCCGGCTTTGAGCGCCAACGGCGAGGAAGCCGTGGGTCCGCTGGTGATTGCGCCCTACTCCACGATGTTGGCGCTGATGCTGGATCCGGCGCGCGCCACGGCCAACCTGCGCAGCATGGCGGACAACGGCTGGTGGGCTCGACACGGCTTTTTCGAATCGATCGACTATGGGCGCGCGGGCGCCGGTGGCGCTCCTGAAGTCGTCCGTTGTTTCATGGCCCATCACCAAGGGATGGCGTTGCTCGCACTCGACAACGCGCTGCTGGGCAACCGAATGCAAAAACGTTTCCACTACGACCCGCTGGTTCAGTCCACCGAGTTCCTGCTCGAGGAACGGATGCCCGTCCTGGTGGATGTCGCACAGCTTCCGGAAGTGGCCTAGATTTTCTTTATCTTAACGTCGCTACCGGGGATACCTTGCGCCCCTTCTTCCTTGGAACGGACTTCTTCACCTCTTTGCCCGGAGGTTCGCTGAACCCGATTAGTTCCATGGCGTGCGACGGAGCCTCATTCGCCATAAACCACCGCCAGACATTTCCAGTCAGCAAATTCTCAGCGCTCAGCAGGGTGATGCCGGCGTCAATGCCTACCGCGTCGGTATCGAACCAGGAGAGCGTCGGGTTGTAGCCATCCACGAAACCATAGTGGCCAAACACTCGGTCTCCGAAATGTTCACGGATAGCCTTGAGCGCAGGAATCGAAATGTCGGGCGTGAACATCAGCGATCCCGCTGCCGCGGAGGGAGCCACCGTTCCGTCCACCGGTTCAAACGCTTTGATCTCTCCATAGATTCGATAGCCCTTGGGTCCATCGGACGCTGTGATCCCCCAGATGTCAGGACCAAATGTGCCCGGTAGGCCCAAGTTGAGGCTGTATTGCCGGTTCGCGCGGGTCGCGTTTACGGAATTGAGGAAAAAGTCCACGAAGCCCCGATCGCGCCGGTTCCGAAAATCGATCCAAGCATGCGAATACTGATGCGTGAAAAGCGGGCCGCCGCTGACGAATTCGTAGTTGCCGTATTGATAGAAGGGCCGTCGCCACGCGTACCATGATTCCGGCGAGATGGCATGTGTCGGCGAGCCGATGGCGAGAACGTAGAGCAGCCCAAGTTCGCAGTAAGTATCCCACTCGTACTTAAGAAAACCCTTCCCCCGAATCCACCCGTGCGAGAGCAGCAAGGGATCGCCATTGAGCATCCACTGGAAATCGACACGATTGTAGATTTCGGCGGCCAGTTTGGGAATGTCGGAGTCGCGGGCAAAGTACTGTCCTGCCGTGAGAACGCCACCCAGCAGAAACGCCGTGTCGATGGAAGATGTCTCGCTGTCCCATTTGCGTGCCCCCGTGGAGACGTCCATCCAATGATAGAACCACCCGTGTTCCTGGTCCGCTGAATGGGCGAAGAATCGCAATGTTGCCCGAACACGATCGGCGGCCTCCGGCTTGGGCACCCAGCCCCGCTCCGCCCCGATGCAGATCGCTGTTAGTCCGAACCCGGTAGCTGCAGTACTGGCGATATCGCGGCTGGGACCCTTGGCGCGTCCGCCATCCACTCGCGCGCGATCCAGCACCAAGCCCGTGCCGGGGTCGGCCTGTTCCCAGAAATAATCGAAACTGCGGTGTTCCAGGTCCTCGATGAAGGCACGATCCGCCGGCGGGACTGGCGCTACCTGATCCGCCGTAAGGACAGGAGCCGAGTGGTCCGTGGTCCCTGGGACAACTCCCGGCACCGCTGCTGGAATCACCAGGAGCACACTAAGAAGGATCGAGGTGGGGCGACAGATTATGAGCATCAGCGGGGCCGCACTTCTACTAAAGCTAGTCCAGGAGCAGGGAGCATAAAACTGGACGTGCCATCCAGCTTTTGGGTTGCGGCCGCAGCTATCCGGAGCTGATTAAATTGCTGGCGCGTTGGAGTAGCCGGGCTGCCCATTGCCCGCCACGCGGCCAGCGCTGAACCGTGTTCGCCATCCAGGATTTCGACGTGGTATCGGGGCGTGCCGCCCCAACCGTGGACGGTTACATGAATGTTACGCGCCGTGCCGGCGGCACCCGGAGCAGCGTAGTTCCAGATGGCGATGGCGAGCGTTCCATCAGGCCGCGTTGTGACCAGAGCGTTGGCTAGATCGGGCCGTAACCGCCGATCACCCAAGCGGTGCAGCATTGCGAACGCGTTGAACGCAGGTTTCGGAACGCCGCCTTCTGCGATTAGCCCATACCCTCCGTAAAATGGCGTCTTGATTACGCCCTGTTCTTCGAAGACGTCGGAAAATGTCCAGTACGACATGGTCGTCGCGAGTCCGTCGCAAAGGCGTATATTATTCGCCAGCCAAGGTCCCATGAAGGCCGTATCCGTGACGTCGATTTCGTTTTTGTAACTGGCGTTATATTCAGTCCAGTGAATGGGGAGGTCGGGCCGAGCCGAGGACTTCACCTGGTTGTACACTTTCTGCACTGCGCGGCCCACCATTTCCGAGCGATTTATGCTTTCATCGGTTGCAAAGACCTCCTTCGATAGGTCATTCGCATAGACGTGAGTCGACACGAAGTCGAGCGGAGCCTTGACCAGCGTGGAGTGCGCGATCATGTCGGGAATCCACGCCGCCTGGGCGGTCGCGGGGCCGCCCACCCGTAAATGAGGGTCGGCGCGCTTGATGGCGCGGGCCGCATGATCGTACAACTCAAAATAAGTTGCCTGCTTTGGTTCACCTGCCCAAAAGTCTATGTTTGGCTCATTCCAAACTTCGAAGTACCATTCGGAAACCTCGTTGGCACCATAGCGATCCACCAGATGTTTTGCGAAGTTGAAGACCAGCTCCTCCCACCGCGCGTAGTCTTTCGGCGGAGAGGGCAATGGATGGTACCAAAAAGCGTGCGCTGTGGCGGACGCAGCCAAGGCATGCGGCATGAAGCTCATTTCGACGAACGGGCGCACGCCGTTTTCGAGCAAACCATCATAAATTTGATCGACGTATGACCAATTGTAGACCGGCTGGCCTTGTGTGTCTTCGGCATACACGCCGAGTTCATCGTGGAAGATGGCGTGAAAGCGCACGTAATGGATGTCCGTGGCCGACTTCATTGCTCGCAGGTCGCGCCGATAGCTATCACGCAGGGACAGAACCGCCCGGCCGGAGCCAAACACTTGCTCCCAATAGTGAGGGAACGGACGTGTGGCTGCTCGGGGGTCTACCATGACTTCTTCGATGACAAGTGATTGCTGGCTTCCAAGCAGCGAGAGGGTCACCAGCAAGCAAGTTCCGGTGAGCAAGGATCGAGCAGAGTGCCGGGACATAGGGAATACCTGCTTGTGGGACTCCCGATTCGTCAACCTGTTGCGTTTTCCTCGACTCGATGTGTAACGTGATGTAACGTAACAGCCGCGCTACCCTCCGGGCTGGGCCGCCTCTCCCCGGGGAAGTGGAAGGCCACGATCGGCGTGATATTCTGGGCCAAGCGGAGTTCCTGTCGAAGACTAGTTATTCGTATGACGCCTCCAGTTCGTTACAAGATTGCGAGTCCCCTACAAGCGGTCAAACTCGAGGAACACCCTGGCAGCAGTCTCCGGGATCCGACCGCCACCCTGGTCGAAATTCCGGTCAATGTGATTCTCGAAACTGAAGGTAAAGTGGCGCGCTCGGGTCTCATCAACGTGCTGTGGAAAGGCGAAGCGTTTTCGGTGTTCTACGAAGACTTGCGCGAACATGCGCAGGCGCTCAACCCAGCGGAGGCCGCTCACAAAGTTACTTAGGGCTGTGAAATCGCCCGCATATGGCAACCCAGCAAGATCTCGATCTGGTACAGGCTTCGGCGGCGGGTAATGTGGAGCGCGTGCGAGCGCTGCTCGGATGCGGCGGTGAGGTGAATGCCCAATTGCCGAACGGCCTGACGCCGGTTCTTGCCGCGTCCGTGGGCGGCCGTCTGGACACTCTACAGTTGCTGCTAGGCCAGGGCGCCGACCTCAAGAGGCGCTACCAGGACGATGCCACCGTTCTCATCATGGCGGCGACGCAGGGTCAGGCTGGTTCGGTACGGTTGCTACTCCAGCGGGGCGCCAGTCATCAGGAGCGGACACGGGGAGGCGTAAGCGCCCTGCTCGCCGCATCCATCGAAGGTCATACTGAGGTGGTTGAGGCGTTGCTCTCGGCTGGAGCAGATGCAAACTTGCCCGACGAACGAGGCGTTACGCCTTTGATCGGTGCGGCAGTGAACGGCCGCTTGGAAGCAGTTTGCGCTCTTTTGGCTGGCGGAGCCGACATAAACACGAAGAGCAAGTCTGGGTTAACGGCCCTAGCGGCATCCATCCTGGGGACGCCCGCGGTGACCTGGGTGCTACTGGAAAATGGCGCGGAGACAAGCAGCCTGGACGAAAACGGCAGGCCAGTGCTGATCGCCGCGGCCGTAAACGGCAATTGCGAGGTGATCCCGATGCTTCTAGCTAAGGGTGCGGACCGGGAAGCCCGCGACGCCGCGGGAAACACGGCGCTCCTGGCAGCCACTTTGGGTGGCCACCGGGATGCAGTCCACGTATTGCTGGCCAGTGGCGCCAACCCGAACTCCGCTGGCTCAGAAGGCATTCCGCCTCTCACCGTTGCCGTAGTGCGCGGGCATACGGAAATCGCCGAATTGTTGATGGAGCACGGAGCCGACGTAAATGCTCAGACGCCGGGCGGCGTTACGCCGCTTATGGCTGCCGTGAATAGCCATCCCGCGGCCGTGGGCATGCTATTGGGTAGAGGAGCCGACAGCAATGCGGCCGATAGAAGCGGCATTGGAGCGCTACAAGCGGCCGCGGCGACGGGCAACACCGACGTTGTCCGCAAGCTGATTGCATCGGGAGCAGATGTTCATCACGTAACCGCCGATGGCTTGACGGCCTTGCTCGTAGCTGAAGCGGGGGGCCATGCGGAGATCGCCGATTTGCTGAGAACCAGAGGAGGAGGCGATCAATCCCTGTAGGTGCTGGCCACTACGCATCTGCTGGGTTCCGCTTGGGGCTCCGCAGCCGCGCGTGGGATTGTGAAGTAAAACCGGGAGCCTTCGCCGAGACTGGATTCCACCCAAATACGCCCGCCATATCTCTCCACGATGCGCTGGCAGATCGCCAGCCCAATTCCAGTGCCGGGGTATTCCTGGCCGTGGAGCCGCCTGAAGATCCCGAAAATCTCTTGAGCATATTCCGCGGCGATTCCAATACCGTTGTCCTGAACTGAAAAAAGCCACTCCGCCTCGCGGCACTGAACCGCGACATGGATTCTCGGTGGATCAGCCCCGCGGTACTTGACTGCATTTCCGACCAGGTTCTGAAGCAGTTGCACCATCCGAACCTCATGCGCGAATACAGTCGGCAAAGCGTCCCAAGTGACGTTTGCCCGGCTTTGTTCAAGGGATGCCTGCAGGTTCAGCACCACCCTGCTCATGGCGCCGACGCAATCCACCGGATGAGCTGGCCCTTCGCTGGAAGATCCGGCTTGCGAATAGGTCAGCAGGTCTTTCAAGAGCAGCTCCATCCTTTTCGCGCCGCCCACGATGTACGCGATGAATTCGTCCGCGTCTTGATCCAACTTGCTGCCGTACCGCCGCTGCAGCATTTGGCTGTACAGGGAAACCATGCGGAGCGGTTCTTGTAGATCGTGGCTAGCAGCATACGCAAACTGGTTCAGATCGTCATTGGATTGTCTCAGCGCTTCGTTGGAGTGGAGGAGTTCTCTGGTTCGCTCCATCACCCGCTGCTCGAGCGTCATGTTTAACTCTCGAATCGCTTCGTCGGCTTGCTTGCGTTGGGTAATGTCCCGGATCGCCGACGTCAGCAGCAATCCCTCCTCCGTTTGCAGAGGACTTAGGCTGATTTCAACCGGAAACTGATCTCCGCTCTTGCGCCGCGCCCACAACTCAACAGGCGCCCCTGGACAGTTCGTCTCACCGCTGCTAAAGGAAGCCGGGTGACAATTCCAATCCGGAACGAGATGCCGAATGTCCTGGCCGATCAATTCCTCCCGCCGGAAACCAAAGAGGGTTTCCACCTGCGAATTGACGAGACTGATGAGACCCCCTTCTGCGCTGATAATCATCGCGTCTGGCGCCGCTTCGAGCAGCGAACGAAACTTCAGCTCAGCCTTGCCAAGAACTTCGGTTTGACGGCGCAGTAAAGCGGTATTCCGGCTGAGCTCGACGAATACCTCAACTTTGGATCGCAAGATCTCCGGGACGATCGGTTTGAAAAGAAAGTCGACTGCGCCCAGATCGTAGCCGCGGAACAAGTGTTCCTCGTTTTTGTAGCCGGTCAGGAAGAGAATGGGAGTGTGACGGGAACGTTTTCGCGAGCGAATGAGTTCGGCGGTCTGGAAACCATCCATGTCAGGCATTTTTACGTCCAACAGGATTGCAGCGAAGTCGTGTTCGAGCAGATAACGAAGCGCTTCCATCCCCGATCTGGCCAGCATCAAATCCTGGCCTAGATCCTCGAGCGCCGCCTCCAAAGAAACCAGGTTCTCCGGGGTATCGTCCACTAGAAGGACTTTCATACGATCCGGGGCTGGCTGTTCGAGTGATGATGGGGTAGCGGGTGCTGTCATTCTTCCTCGATCGGCGATCACCTTACCGCCGGTCCGCATGGGTTCTATAGAGCCGGTATGGCGACTGACTGGACGGCCTCTTTGCCGCGGCCGGCCCATACCCGCAGAACTGAGAACAACTGATCCAGGTCAACAGGTTTGGTGATGTAGTCTGAAGCGCCGGCTTCA
>Ga0210394_10007152_pt1 | contig 11849 bp, 8 predicted proteins | sample IncBWC12MmetaG_FD_160121 | JGI IMG/M metagenome (GOLD analysis project Ga0210394, IMG submission 160121) | Forest soil microbial communities from Barre Woods Harvard Forest LTER site, Petersham, Massachusetts, United States - Inc-BW-C-12-M | ecosystem: Environmental > Terrestrial > Soil >... | reverse complement strand
CCGATGGTGCAGCCGGTCGCATAGCCGGCGTAGCCGATGCCCAGATCATTGGGCGAGCGGGTGAGGGTCTGCGGCACGTTGTTGATGTAGCCGCCGCGCCGGTCGCTGTAGATCACCCCGCGCACGGCGAGAGTGTTGTCGATGAGCGGCAGATTGAGCATCGCATCGAAGGCGGAGTTCGGATCGCCGTGCGCGGTGATGCCATAGCCGCCGTTGAACTTACCCTCGACGGTGTCGAGCCTGGGCTTATTCGTGATGTAGCGAACCGCGCCGGCCTCGGCGCCCGCTCCGTAGAGCGTGCCCTGCGGGCCTTCGAGCACCTCGATGCGCTGCAGGTCGACCGCGTAAATGTCGAGATTGCGATAGGGCATCATCGCTGACTGATCATCGAGGTAGACCGCGACATTCGGAAAGTTGGCGTCCGTGCCGCTGCCCTCGGTGCCGAGCGCGCCGGTGCTCAGGCCGCGCATGAAGATCAGGTCCTGGCCCGGGCCCCAGCCGGCGGCGGACACATTCGGGACGAACTTCATGTAATCCTCGAACGTCGTCACGTTGAGCTGGCCCAGCGTCTCGGCCGTGAGGGCCTGGATGGTGATCGGCACGTTCTGCAGGTTCTCTTCGCGGCGGTTCGCGGTGACGATGACCTCCGTCAGCTCGCCGCCGGTCGCGGTGGCCGTGGCGGTGTCCGCCGGCGCAGCCAGGACAATCATCGTTGCCGGAGCGCTCAGAATTGCCGCCACCGCCGCAGAGATCTTCGGATTAGGCTTCATCGTTGCCCCCTGAGGGTTGGTTGTGTAATCCCCACTCGAGCGCATTCCGCCTGCCCAGGCGGGCCCCCATACGCTTGTATACCACTCGCCCGGAGCGCGCTTGAATAAACACGTCATCGGCGCATTACGCAGCCGCTCCCACCCCCACCTGCGAGGTGCCGGAAAGCGGAATTCTGCGCGATAGTAGCCTTTCGCACGTTACCGAGCGCTGACAGAAATTGGATACCCCCATCTTAAAAAGGGATTGAGCACCGGCTCATCGACGGCGCTCGAGCGCACTGATGCCCCCTGCGCCGCGCGCCGGGGGCCTGAACCCGCGGTCCATGGTGATGTTGCGCGGAAGCATCAGGTGTGCTGCTCGAGTCCCGGCCGGGGTGATTCTGCGGCGGCGTTGTACATGCTCTACGATCGGAACCGCATGAGCCACGCGCCGCATGTTCTGGCCATCGACCAGGGCACCACCTCGACCCGAGCGATCATCTTCGATGCCAGGGCGCGTGCAGTGGCCAGCGCGCGGCGCGAGCTCAAGCAGCACTACCCGGACTCCGGCTGGGTCGAGCACGATGCGGAGGACATCTGGCGCGACACGCTCGCGACGATTCGCGAGGTCATCGAACGCACCGCCGGCGGCGTGGCCGGTATCGCAGCGCTCGGCATCACCAATCAGCGCGAGACCGCCCTCATCTGGGAGCGCGCCACCGGCAAGCCGATCCATCGCGCCATCGTCTGGCAGGACCGGCGCACGGCAGATGCGTGCGCGGCGCTCAGGGCCGCGGGCGCCGAGCCCCTGGTTCGCAGCAAGACCGGCCTGCTGCTCGATCCGTACTTTTCCGGCACCAAGGTCGCGTGGCTCCTCGATCACGTGGCCGGCGCGCGCGAGCAAGCCGAGCGCGGAGAGCTGGCGTTCGGCACCATCGACAGCTTTCTGCTGTGGCGCCTGACGGGCGGGCGCGTGCACGCCACGGATGTCACCAACGCCTCGCGCACGCTGCTCTACGACATCCACGCCCAGGACTGGGACGAGGAGCTGCTGCGGTTGCTGCGCGTGCCGCGCGCACTGCTGCCGCAGGTTCGCGACAGCAGCGAGGTCTACGGCGCGACCGAGGCGGCGCTCTTCGGGCGGGCACTGCCGGTAGCCGGTATCGCCGGTGACCAGCAGGCGGCCCTCATCGGACAGGCCTGCTTTACGCCCGGCATGGCGAAATCGACCTACGGCACCGGCTGCTTCCTGCTGCTCAACACCGGTGAGGTGGCGGTCACGTCCGCGAACCGCATGCTCACGACGCCGGCGTATCGCATCGGCGGACGCATCACCTACGCCATGGAAGGATCCATTTTCGTCGCCGGAGCGGCCATCAAGTGGCTGCGCGACGGGCTCAAGATCATCCATGACGCGGCCGAGACCGCCGCTGCCGCGGCGCGCGTGCCGGACGACCACGGTGTGTACCTGGTGCCGGCATTCGTGGGGCTCGGAGCGCCGTACTGGGAGCCGAACGCCCGTGGGCTGATCTGTGGCCTGACGCTGGCGGCCTCAGGCGATCATCTGGTGCGCGCGGCGCTCGAGTCGGTGGCTTTTCAGACCCTCGATCTGACGCAGGCCATGCGGCGCGATGGTGCGCGCCGCGCGCAGGCCATCCGCGTCGACGGGGGCATGGCGGCAAATGACTGGTTCTGCCAGTTCCTCGCGGACGTGCTGGAAGCAAGGGTCGAGCGGCCGGCGCAGCTCGAGACCACCGCACTCGGAGCGGCGTTCCTCGCAGGAGTCGCCACCGGAGTCTGGAGCGACCTCGCCGCCGCTGCCGGTACTTACGCGACCGCGGCGGACTTCTCGCCGCAGATGCCGGCGGCGCGGCGCGCGGCGCTCATCGCCGGGTGGCGGCACGCGGTGAGCCGCACGCTGCAGGCGCCGCCGACACTTGCCTGACCCCAAGCGATCCTCAGCGCGCCTCGCAAGGGGCACGCTCACGCATCCGCAAAGTCCAGCAGCGTCTCCCGGATCCAGCCCATGAGATGCTCGGTGTAGGCACGATCCACCATCAGCAATGTCTCGCCCGCCGTGAGCGATACAGCCAGAACCGGCACGTCGGCCATGCGGCTGCGCCGCGCTTCGCCGGGGCGCGGGATGGATCCGGTGCCACCCAGACGGCACAGCAGCTCGCTCACGCGCGTACCGCTGACGCGCGCGATCTTCAGCCCGCAGCTCAGGTTCACGAAACACCCATCGGCCAGGCCGGCGAGCCGCGCCGCGATTTGCACGAGGCGTGCGGGGTCGGCGGCGAGACACACTGTCTCGGTCGGACTGCGCCAGGCGAGGATCAGCTGCCCGTCGGGCGCGGTCAGGGCCTGCTGAGGCTGCGGCAGCGCAAGCCCCGTGACCTCGTGCACCGCCTCGGCGAACTCACCGTCTGGGGCAAAGTAGCGCAGCGCCGCGACCTGCAGCGCCTCATCCACGCGCACACTCAAGCCCGCGACGGCACCCACGGCGGGCAGGTACTCATCGAACGCCTCCTCAGCCATTGACTCGGTCGCCGGCGGGGTCAACGAAAGGTGTCTTCACCACCTGCGCCTCGGTAATTGCCCCGAGATGGTGCACCCTCACCCGCTCGCCGAGGCGCTCAGATCCGCCATTGAGCAGCGCGAGTGCCACCGGACAGCCGAGCTCCGGACTTACGCAGCTCGAGGTCACGCGCCCTTCCGCCAGTGTCGGGGCCGGCCGCGCCGCGATCGCCGCGCCGACGGCGAGCAGCGTGTGCCCGTCGACGGACTTGAGCCCTACGAGTTGCGGGCGTTGGGCATCGCGTGCCGCGGGGCGCGAAAGCGAGCGCCGGCCGACGAAGTTCACCGGCTTGCGCTCAATGCCCCGGGCAAACCCCACATCCCCCGGGAGCGTCGTGCCGTCGGTGTCGGTGCCGATGTGCAGGTAGCCCTTCTCGATGCGCATGATCTGCAAGGCCTCGATGCCGTAGAGCGCCGCTCCGAACTCGTGCGCGCGCTCCCACAGACGCGTGAACAGCGCCTCGGCGTGATCGGCGGGCAGATTCACTTCGTACCCCAGCTCGCCGCTGAAGCTTGCGCGCAGCACCCGCAGTGGCAGCCCCTCCCAGGCGCTCTCGCGCAACGTCATGTGCTTCATCGCGGCCGGGGCGAGCGCGGCATCGAAGCCACAGGCGGCGAGCCAGGCCCAGGCGCGCGGACCTGCGACCGTGACGTTCGCCCAGCGCGAAGTCACGGGCGTCACCAGGAGCTTGAAATCCACGAACTCGCACTGCAGCCACTCCTCGAAGGCGGCCGCGGTGCGCTCGGCGCCGGCGGTTGTGGTGTTGACACAATAGTGCTGTGCACTCAAGCGCGCGACAATACCGTCGTCGACCAGCGTGCCGTTCTCATTCAGCAGCAGTCCGTAGCGCGCCTGGCCGATGGCGAGCGTCGACATGGTGCCGACATACATGTGATCCAGGAAGCGCGCCGCGTCCGGCCCGAAGACCTCGAGCTTCCCGAGCGGTGAGCCATCGAAAAGTCCGGCGCGCGCTCGCACGGTCGCCGCCTCGCGCTGCGCGGCCTGCCCGAGGGATTCCCCCGGCAACGGGTAAGCAGCGGGGCGGCGCCAGTCACCGAAGGTCTCAAAGAGCGCGCCGTGGGCCGCGTGCCAGGCCTGCGCCGGCAGGCGCTTGAGCGGCCGGTAGAGCTCCCCGACGTGCCGCCCGGCAATCGCGCCGAGGGTCACGGGTGCAAACGGCGGTCGAAAGCGCGTCGTGCCGACCTCAGCGGGCGCCTGGCCGGTGTACCCAGCCATGAGAATGAGCGCGTTGATGTTGCTCGTCTTGCCCTGGTCGGTCCCCATGCCGGTCGTGGTGTAGCGCTTGAGGTGCTCCACCGAGCGGTAGCTCTCGCGGCCGGCGAGCTCCACGTCCTGCGCCGTGACGTCGTTCTGCAGGTCGACGAATTGCTTGCCCGTCGCACCCGCGATATGCGTGAATGCCTCCGAGCGCCCTCCTCCATCCACCGGCGCCGGGGGCGGCGTGCGCCCGTGCGCGAGCGCCTCACCCACCGCGGCGGCGTGACTCACCGCTGCCTCGCGCGCGAATACTCCGGCGCACGCGCCCACGCTCACCATCCCCGCTGCCGGCCCGTCCGGCACGAACATGGCGCTCTCGGGGAGCCAGCGCAGCCGGCCCCCGGCCTGGGAATGCAGGTGCACGGCCGGCGCATAACCGCCCGCGTTCAGAATCAGGTCGCAGCCGAGCCGCTCGCCGCCGGCCGCGGGCACATTTCCCGCGGCCAGGTGCGCCACGGTACAGCCGCGCACCTCGCGTGCGCCGGCAACCGCCGTTACGGTCGCCTGCCTCAGAACGCAGAAGCGCGTGTCTTCCGTGGCCGCTGAGCCGGGCCGGCGATCTACGATTGCGACGATCTCGAGCCCCGCAGCCGCGAGCGCCGCGGCTGCGGCATAGGCGCCATCACTGTTGGCGGCGATGACGATGCGCCGCCCGCACGCCACGCCGAAGGCGCCGGCGTACTTCACGGCCGCGCCGGCCAGCATGACTCCCGGCCGGTCATTGTCGGGAAAGACCAGTGGGCGCTCGAAGGCACCCGCGGCGGCGATCACGCTCTGGGCGCGGATCTTCCACAGCCGCTCGCGCAGCACGCACGCCGGCAGATCGAGAGCGCCCTCGGGAGCGAGGCTCTCGCAGGCACACACGAGGTTGTGGTCGTACACGCCGAACGCCAGCGTACGCGTGTGCACCTCGACGCCGTGGTCTCGCGCCTGTTGCGTGAGTGCGCTGACTGCGGGATCAGGGTGCCATCCGAGCGCGCCGCCCAGCTGCGCGCCGCGCGCGAGCAGCATGGTGCGCGCCCCCGCGCGCGCCGCAGCCACGGCGGCGGTGAGGCCCGCGACACCCGCACCCACGACCAGCACGTCCGTCTGTGCGGCGATCTCTTCGTAGTGATCGGGGTCTGCTTGTGTTGGCGCCTTGCCTAAGCCCGCCATGCGCCGGATCGCCGGCTCGAACCAGTGCCAGTTCGGCCACTTGAAGGTCTTGTAGTAGAAGCCGGCGGGCAGCAGTGGCGCGAACGCCCCCGTCACGGCGCCGAGGTCGAAGCCCACGCCCGGCCAGCAGTTCACGCTTTGCGCGATGAGCCCCTCCTCGAGCGCCAGGAGCGTGGTGCGCACATTCGGCGTGCGCCGCGCACCGGCGCCGACATCGACGAGCGCGCTCGGTTCCTCGAGTCCACAGGACCAGATGCCGCGGGGCCGGTGGAGCTTGAAGCTGCGGCCGACGAGTCGCACGCCGTTGGCCAGCAGGCCGGAGGCGAGCGTGTCGCCCTTGAAGCCGCTCAGGCTGCGTCCGTTGAAAGTGAACGACACGCTGCTCGAGCGATCGATCCACGCGCCCGCCGGGGCCGCCAAACGCCTACTTCCCATGCGGCCGCCTACGTTGCGCCCGAGCGCGGCGGCGACTCGGTCATGCCATACACCGCGAGCACCTCATGTGTCACGGTGTGGCGCGCGATGTTGAACCACTGCTGGCAGCCGAAGGCGTGCCGCCAGCGCTCGAGGTGTACGCCCTTGGGGTTATCGCGGAAGAAAAGATAGTGACCCCACTCGGCATCGCTCGCCTCGAGGCCGGGCCGCGCAAGGTGCGTCGTTCCGCCGCAGACGAACTCGGTCTCATCGCGCACCCCGCACCACGGACACGGCAGCTGCATCATGGCGTACCGTCCCCGCTCAATGCGCGATGCCCGTGGCCGCCGCCTCGTCGATGAGGCGCCCGGTGATGAAGCGCTCGAGCTGGAAGGGCTCGGCGAGCTCATGGTTGCGGCCGGTCGCGAGCACGTGCGCCAGCGTCCAGCCGCCCACCGGGATGGCCTTGAAGCCCCCGGTCCCCCAACCGCAGTTGATGTACAGCCCGGGCACCGGCGTCGGCCCGATGATCGGGCTCGAATCGTGCACCACATCCACGATGCCGGCCCAGTGGCGCAGCAGGCGCAGGCGACTGAAGGACGGGAACATCGCCAGCGTCGCCGCCACCACGTTCTGCAGCACCCCGAAGCTGCCGCGCTGGGCGTAGGAAGGAAAGAGATCGAGGCTCGCGCCGATCACCATCTCGCCCTTGTCGGACTGGCTCACGTACGCCCCGGTCCCCGGGGCGATGACCACGACGTCGAGTGTCGGCTTCAGGGGCTCGGTCACCATCGCCTGCAGCGCGTAGCTCGTCACCGGGAGCCTGAAGCCCGCGAGCTTCGCGAGCACCGAGCTGTGGCCGGCGGCCGCGATCCCGACGCGCTCGGCGCGGATGCGCCCGCGGGTGGTGTCCACTGCCGTGACCCGCCCACCCTCACCCGTCACGAAGCCGGTCACCTCGCAGTTCTGGATGATGTCGACCCCGAGCGCATCGGCGGCGCGCGCGTAACCCCAGGCCACCGCGTCATGCCGCGCGGTACCGCCACGGCGTTGCCGCATGGCGCCCAGCACCGGAAAGCGCGCGTCGGGGGACAGATCGAGCGGCGGGACGAGTGCGCCCACCTCTTCGCGCGACACGAGCTGCGCATCGATGCCGTGCATCGCCATGGTGTTGACCCAGCGCGACAGCGACTCCAGGTCGTGACGGCTGTGCGCCAGCATCACGTGGCTGCGCTGGCTGAGCATGATGTTGAAATTCAGCTCGCGCGAGAGGCCCTCGTAGAGTCTGAGCGAGAAGTCATACAGCCGCGCGCTCTCCGGATACAGGTAGTTGGAGCGCACCACCGTGGTGTTGCGCCCGGTGTTGCCGCCGCCCAGCCAGCCGCGCTCGATGACCGCGACGTTGCTGAGACGATGGTTCCTGGCAAGGTAGTAGGCGGTGGCCAGCCCGTGGCCCCCGCCCCCCACGATCACCACGTCATAGGCGGCTTTGGGCTCGGGCGAGCGCCACGCCGGCGGCCAGTTGCGGTGCGACGAGAGCGCGCCGCGCAGCAGTGCCAGGGCGGAGTACTTCACGCCGGCAGTCAGGCCTTGTCGCGGTAGTCGGTCTGGATCTTGCGGATCTGCTTGTCGGTGCCAAAGAACGCGTGCTTGGACATGTCGGCGCTGTAGCGGCTGGCCGGGGGGTGTCTGCCAAGGCTCTCGGCAAGCGCGCGGATGTGGTGCGGACCTGCGCCACAGCACACGCCCAGATAGCGGATGTCGAGCGCGAACGCTTCGCGCCCGAAGTCGGCGATCTCCGCGCGCGTGCACACGAACGGGTCGAGCCCGACGGGAAACGCGCGGGCGTTGCCGCAGCACGGGTCCGTGAGCGCCATGAATGAGGGCTGATTCGGCACGGTGCGATACGGCACGGGCAGGCCTGCCACATGGCACTTGACGGCCGCGCGGATCTGCTTGAGCAGCGGCAACATGGTCGCAGGTCCACGGTGGCAGTTGAGCCCGACCACATCCGCGCCGGCCGCCTCCAGGCGCTGGCAGGCCTCGGCCGGCGTGAGACCGTCGCGCGTCAGCTCCTCGCGGTGCATGGCGAAGGTGACCACCACCGGCACCTTCGAGTGCCTGCGGATCGCTTCCAGCGCCATGAGCGCCTCGCCGACCCACCCCAAGGTCTCGGCGACAAAGTAATCGACGCCGGCCTCCACTGCCCAACCGACCTGCTCGTCAAAAATCCGCGCGACTTCCTTGATCGCGTTCTTGTCGGCGGGGTCGTAGATGTTGGTATTGCACAAATCGCCGGCGAACAGCGTGCCGGTGCGGCGCGCGACCGACTTGGCGATCCTGAGCGCCGCCCGGTTCATGGGCACGAGGTCCTTCTCGCGCCCGATGACCCGCAGCTTCTCGCGATGCACGTAGTAGGTCAGCGCCTGGGTCACATCCGATCCGGCGTGCACAAAATCCAGGTGCAGCTGCTCGACCACCTCGGGGTGATCGAACAGCACCTCGGGCACGAAGGCGCCGGCCTGCAGGTAGCCGCGCCGTTCCAGCTCGAACACGTACCCTTCGGCGCAGATCACCGCCCCGTTCTTCAGGCGCGCCAGCAGATCCCGCTCGCTACTTTGGGCTTTGGCGGCGGGTCGCGAGGGGCTGGCAGCCCGGGACGTCGCCTTGGGTTTTGCCTTGGATTTTGCCTTGACTTTGGCTTTCTTGGCGGCCATGCAGGATCTCCGGAATTAGGGTGGCTAGGTAGCTGAGCCTCGAGCGCGCTACATTCTAAATCCGGGCCCCGGTGGCCCAATGCCTCTTTTAGATGGGGCTATTCAATTTCTAGGCTTTTATGCCCGGCATGACTCCAGGAAGCTTTACCCCATGAGCACCTCCGCCCTCCAGCGCGACCGCAGCGGCTGGGAGCGCCTGTCCGCCGGTGTGCGGCCCGAAGGCCGCGCCTTTATCGCCGGCCGCCCGGTCGCAGCCCGCGACGGGGGCGTGTTCGATGACGTCAGTCCCATCGACGGTAAGGTCGTCTGTCAGGTGGCGCGCTGCCGTTCGGCGGACGTCGATGCCGCCGTGGCCGCGGCGCGCACCAGTTTCGAGACCGGCCCCTGGCGGCGCATGGAGCCCAAGGAGCGCAAGCGGATCCTGAGGCGCTTTGCGGAACTCATTCGCGCCGACGTCGATCACCTCGCGCTGCTGGAGACGCGTGACGTCGGCAAGCCGATCGTCAATTCGGTCAGCGTGGACGTCGCCAACTGCGCCGATTGCATCGAATACTACGCGGAGTTCGCCGACAAGCTGTACGACGAGGTCGCGCCCACCGGGCCCAACGACCTGGCGCTGGTGCGCCGCGAGCCCCTCGGGGTGGTGGCCGCGATCGTGCCGTGGAACTATCCGCTCATCATCAGCGCCTGGAAGGTGGGGCCGGCGCTGCTGACCGGCAACTCCGTGGTGCTGAAACCGGCCGAGCAGTCGCCCCTGTCGGGGATCCGCCTGGGTGAGCTGGCGTGCGAGGCCGGCGTGCCGCCGGGCACCTTCAACGTCGTGCCGGGCTTGGGTGAGGAAGCCGGCAAGGCGCTCGCCCTGCACCCGGAGGTCGATCTGGTCAGCTTCACCGGCTCGACCGAGGTCGGCCGGCTGATGTTGCGCTATGCCGCCGACTCGAATCTCAAGCGCGTGGCACTCGAGTGCGGCGGCAAGACGCCGCAGGTGGTGTTTGCGGATGCGGATCTGGAGGCCGCGGCCTACGGCATCGCCTGGGGGATCTATTACAACAGCGGCGAGACCTGCCACGCCGGCTCGCGCCTGATCGTGCAGGAATCCGCCAAGGACGCCCTGCTCGCGGCCATCAGGCGCGTCACCGCGACCATCACCCTCGGCCATCCGCTCGATCCCGGCACGCAGATGGGCGCACTCATCGACCGCTCTCACATGCAACGCGTGCTCGGCTTCATCGACAGCGGCGTGGCTGACGGGGCACGCATCGCACTCGGGGGCCGCCAGGCGCTCGCAGAGACCGGGGGTTTCTACGTCGAGGCGACCGTGCTCGATGGCGTGCGCCCGGATATGAAAGTGGCTCGCGAAGAGATCTTCGGGCCGGTGCTCGCGGTCATGAGCTTCCGCGACGAAAGCGAGGCGGTGCGCCTGGCCAATGACACCCCCTACGGACTCGCGGCGGCGGTGTGGACCGCCGACATGAACGTGGCGCACCGGGTCTCGGGCGCGCTGCGCGGCGGCACGGTGTGGGTGAATTCCTTCGACCGCTCTTCCATGGCCACGCCCTTCGGCGGCTTCAAGCTCTCCGGGTCCGGGCGCGACCGCTCGCCCCATGCCATCGACAAGTACTGTGATCTGAAAACCATCTGGACAGCCTTTCGATGAACGCATCCCCCTCCTCCTCCATGGGCGCGGCGCGGCACACCCCGGCCGCTGAAGAGACCTTGCGGCGGCACGTGGCAACGCTGCTCGACTCCGGCAAGCCCGGCTTTGCGCTGCCGGGGGCGTTCTTCACCGATGAGCGGCTGTATGCGGCCGAGCTCGAATACATCTTCGGCCGGCACTGGCTATTCGTGGCGAGCGAGCCCGAAATCCCTGAGGGCGGTGACTACCGCACCTTCCAGATCGGTCCCTGGCCGATTTTCATCGTGCGACGCGATGACGGCTCGATCGGCGCGTTCCATAACACCTGCCGGCATCGCGGCTCGCGCATCCTGCTGCAGGACTCCGGCATCGCCGGCGCAACGCTGCAGTGCCCGTACCACCGCTGGACCTACGACCTCACCGGAAAAGTGGTCGGTTGTGGAGCTACGGGCGAAACCCCCGCCGCACAGCGGGGCTTGAAGCCGGTGCACGTGAAGACACTCGCCGGCCTGATATTCGTGTGCCTGGCCGATGAGCCGCCGGATGATTTCGACGACATGCGTGATCGCATGACGCCGTATCTCGCGCCCCACGGCATCGCGCGCGCCAGGGTCGCCAAGCAGGTCGACATCATCGAGCACGGCAACTGGAAGCTCACCATCGAGAACAACCGCGAGTGCTTCCATTGCGCGGGACACCCGGAGCTGCTGTGCTCGCTATTCGATTTCTTCGGCGAGATCGACCCGCAGCGCATGTCCGCGCAGGAACGCGCCACCTACGCTCGTTACGAAAGCGCCCGCCCGGTGCAGGAAGCGCTCTGGGCGCGCGCGGGGCTCCCGTGGGCTGAGATCGAGCAGCTGCACGGTCGGCCCACAGCCTTTCGCACCGAGCGCCTGGTGCTCGATGGCGCCGGTGAGTCCATGACTCCGGACACCCGCGTGGCCTCACGCCGCCTGTTGGGGGACCTCAAGGAGCCGCGCCTCGGCACCCTGCACTTTCATACCCAGCCGAACGCCTGGTTCCATTTCCTCTCCGATCACGCGCTCACCTTCGCGACGCTGCCCCTCGAGCGCGGACGCACGCTGGTACGCAGCACCTGGCTGGTGCACGCCGACGCGCAGGAAGGTCGCGACTACGATCTGGAGAAGCTCACCACCGTGTGGAACGCCACCAACGCCCAGGACGCGGCGTTCGTCGGGGAAACGCAGCGCGGCGCGTCCAGTCCCGCCTACGAGCCCGGGCCGATCGCGGCGAGTGAGTACATGGTGAAGCTGTTCCACGTCTGGTACGACGAACGCATGCGCGCCGAAATGCGCCTGTAG
>Ga0210394_10007151_pt1 | contig 11849 bp, 9 predicted proteins | sample IncBWC12MmetaG_FD_160121 | JGI IMG/M metagenome (GOLD analysis project Ga0210394, IMG submission 160121) | Forest soil microbial communities from Barre Woods Harvard Forest LTER site, Petersham, Massachusetts, United States - Inc-BW-C-12-M | ecosystem: Environmental > Terrestrial > Soil >... | reverse complement strand
TGCTTATCTGGCCCTGCTGGCGCCCCGCCTGCGAGCGCGCGAGCCGCTGGCAATCGCGATGGCCGCCGGCCTCGTTGCCCTGCTCTGTCTGCCGTTCGTCCCGGCGGGCGTTCCTCTGCTGATCGTAGCCGCACTCGTCGCCGCGTATGGGCTGTTTGGGAGGGCCGGATGATCTGGGCGGGCGTGCTGGTAGCCTCGGCCGGCTGTTACGCGCTCAAGCTCGCCGGCCTCTCGTTGCCCGCGCGATGGCTGCAGGGCGCCGGCGTCCAGCGGACCGTGCCGCTGCTGCCGGTAGCCCTGCTGGCTGCCCTGATCGCTACCCAGACCTTTTCGTCCGGTCAGCACCTGGTGCTGGATGTGCGCGCTGCCGCGCTGGGGGTGGCGCTGATCGCGGTCCTACTGCGTGCTCCGTTCATCGTCGTCATCGTGGCGGCCGCTGCAACGGCGGCTCTTCTGCGACTTGTTTAGTCCCTGATCATTCCGCACGTTCGCGTCCAGTCAGACGCCCCGACGTACCGAATTACCAAGCTCTGGCGCCAACCGTGCGGTTGGCAAAAGCCTCAGCTACGCGCCGCTATCAGGCCCTCGAGGCGGTCGACCATGCCGGCGAATGCGGCGAAAGCCGACGCGACCGGCTCGGGCGATGCCATATCCACGCCGGCGAGCCTGAGGCCGTCGAGTGGATACATCGAGCCGCCGCTCTTCAAGAAGGCGAGGTAGTTCCGCACCGCACCCGCGTCGCCGGCAGCGACCCTCTCGGCGAGGTGGTTGGCGCCTGCGATCCCGGTTGCGTACTGGAACACATAGAAGTTGCTGTACAGGTGCGTATGAAATTGAGCCCAGGTGGAACCGATGCGCTCGCGATTTCGCTCAGTCAGCTCCACCTCGGAGCCATATACCTCAGCGATGAGGTCGGCCGTGAGGTGGTTGAAGTCGTCCGCAGTCAGAGCCATCCCCTTTTCGACGCGCTCGTGAATCTCCAGCTCCAACCGTGCCAGCGTCGGCATGATGAAGAAGTAGCGATAGAAGTTGGCCATCGCCTCGTCGATCACTGCGATCTGAAACTCCGGATCCTTGTTGGTGGCCAGCAGGTATCGCCGCGTTAGGGCCTGGTGCATGTTCGAGGCCACCTCGGCCTGGAACAGGCCGTAGCCCGAGTACACGAATGGCTGCGTCTTGCGCGTGTAATACGAATGCATCGAATGCCCGAGCTCATGAGCGAGGGTGCTCATCGAATAAATGTCTTCGTTGTAGCTCATGAAGATGAACGGGTAGGTTCCAGGCGTACCGGTCGAGAATGCGCCCATCCGCTTGCCCTTGTTCGGGTAGACGTCCACCCAGCGCTGCTCGAGCGACCCTTTGCGCAGCACGTCCACGTACTCGTCGCCGAGCGTGCTTACGCCCTCTGAGATCCAATCCACCGCCTCTTCGTACGGAACCTTGCGCTTCGACATCCCGAGTCGGGCTTGCAGGTCGTAAGGCTCGAGGGCTGTGAGCCCCAACGCCTGGCGCCGAACACGCCAATAGCGGTGCCACGTCCCCAGGTTGTCCTGGAACGCGCGGATGACGCTGTGATAAACCGCCGCTGGGATGTGATTGGGCTCGAGAGCGGCTTCAAGAGAAGAACCGTAAGCGCGCGCCCGTGCGTAGAACACATCGCGCTTGACACCGGCCGCGAGGTTTGCCGCCATCGCGTGCTGCATCGCAATGTGGGCGTCGGCATAGCTCTCGAAGGCTGAGCGGCGAAGATCGCGGTCGGGGCTGGTGAGCAGCGACCCGATGGTGCCCTGGGCGACTTCCTCCTCGCCTTCCGCGCCCTTGGCGGGCGCAAACCTCAAGTCGGTGTTGGCGAGCACGGAATGCACGGACAGCGCTGTCGCGAGGGGATCTGACGCCTGCGACAGGAGCTGCTCCACCTCGGGGCTGCGCACGTGACTCCGCAACTTCTCGAGGCGGTCGAGGAAATGGCCGAGGTGTTTGAGCCGGGGCGAGGTCGCGACCCACTCACGCAGCTTCGGAAACCCGATCGCGATCATCTCCGGGACCGCAAAAGACATGGCGGCGCCCAGCCGCGCGTAGGTCGAGCGCGCTCGATCCGCGCGCGCCGCCGCAGATTGGTCGGTGGCATCGACCGAGTAGGACATCGTGGCGTAGACGATCACCTTGCCCATCAGCAGCTGGGCGCTGTCCGCGGCGTCGAACCAGTCCGCCAGCATGTCGGGAGACTCGGTCAGGTGCCCTTCGAACTCGGCCAGGTCCGGAAGCTTGGCGAGAATCGAGCTGACAGCGGCCTCCCAGTCACCGCCGCCAGGAAAAACGCTCTCGCTATTCCAGGTGAACCTGGCGTCGACCTCAAGCCGAGTGGGGAGCGTCTTGCTCACGGCGCGTAAGCGTACCGAGTCGAGGCTCGGCGGTACGATTCGGGGCATGCCACGACTCGATGCGAATGGAATCGAAATCGAATACGAAACGTTCGGCGACCCGAAGGCAGCGCCGCTCCTGCTGGTCAGCGGGCTGGGGTCTCAGCTGACCAGCTTCGATGTGGAGTTTTGCGAACTGCTGCGGGATCGAGGCTTTTATGTGATCCGATACGACAACCGTGACGCCGGCCTCTCCACCAAGATTGAGGCGGCCGGCGAGCCCGACCTGCTGGAGGCTTTTGGCGGCAACGCGAATCCGGCCTACCAGCTGGACGATCTCGCCGATGACGCGGTGGGACTCCTGAGCGGGCTTGGCATTCGCGCCGCTCACGTCGTAGGCGTCTCGATGGGAGGATTCATCGCCCAGCTGGTCGCCATCAACCACCCCGATCGTGTCCTCTCGCTGACATCGATCATGTCCGGCCCGGGCGGCGAGGATGAGGTCCCACCGCAACCTGAAGGCGCCGCCGTGCTGATGAGAGTCCCGCCGCCCACGCGTGAGGGTCAGATCGAACATGGCCTGTGGATCCGGAAAACGCTCAAGGGGCCAGGCGACCCGTTCGACGAGGCCGTCGAGACGCGCCAAGTCAAGCTTGCATACGACAGGTCGTACTACCCGGTCGGGACAGGCCGCCAGCTCGTGGCGATACTCGCCGCCAAGAGCCGGCTGGAAAAGCTGAGTCGCTTGAGGGCGCCGGTTCTTGTGATCCACGGGACTGACGACGTCCTCGTTCCAATCGAGAATGGGCGAAGGGTCGCGAACGCGGTTCCTGGCGCTCGCCTGCTCGAGTTCGAGCGGATGGGCCACAACCTTCCGGAGCGGGTCTGGCCGCAGGTTCTCGACGCCATCGCCGAGCTGGCCCAGCAGGCGCAGGTGCCGCAGCCGCGGTAGGCGTGCCGACACTGGCGGGGATAAGCCCGGCGATCGCGCTCCTGGCCGGCCTGGTGTCGTTCGTTTCGCCATGTGTGCTGCCACTCGTGCCGGCCTACCTCGCCTACCTCGGGGCGCGTGCCGGGCAGCCGGCGGTGGCGGTTGGCCCTGGCGCTGTGGCCGTTCCGCCATCGCCGACCCTTCCAGTAGCTGCTGCCGGCGCCGGCTTCGTCGCCGGGCTGTCGTTGGTGTTCATCCTTTTCTTCTACGTCTTCTCGATCGCCGTGCAGCCCATCCGCGGTTACGTGCCAGTGGTCGCCGGCGTGTTCGTCATTGCCATGGCATTGCATGTCGCGGGCTTGATCCGGATCCCGTTTCTGTCGGGCGAGTATCGGCTCATGAAGAAGGCCCCGACCGGCGGCGGGGTCGCGGGCGGCTTCGTATTGGGCATGGGCTTCGCCAGTGGCTGGACGCCTTGCATCGGGGTGACACTCAGCGCGGTGCTGAGCTCCGCGGTATCAGCCGGCACGACAGCCCAGGGCCTCGTCCTGATGATTGCCTACTGCCTCGGGCTGGGCCTTCCGTTCCTCGCGCTTGCGTTCGCCCTTGAACGAGCACGTCCACTGGTGCGACTCGTCAACAGCCACCGGCGCGCCATCGATCTTGCATCGGCCGCGGTGCTGCTGGTCATGGGTTTGCTCCTTTTGACCAACAAGCTCACGATCCTGGCTGCAGGCATCTCTCAGCTGGTCCCGTCCTGGCCGTCGCCAACGCTTTGATCGAGCTCGCCCGTGTTGCCGGGCCGCCGATGTTCCCCGGCCAACCCGGAGCCACTACCACCTCGGTCGTCGCGTTCTGGGTCGTCTTCTACGTCTGGCTCGGATCCGAATGGTGGCTGGGATATCGCCTGCACCGGATCCCCAGCGACGCCACCAATCGCGATGCCGGCTCCAAGTGGTGGCTGATCGCTTCGGTCTGGGTAACGGCGGCGGCTGGAATCGGCCTGGCGCTTGCGTTCCCTGGAGCGGCGATCACCAAGGGACCCATAGAGGTGTTCGTCGTCGGTCTGGTGCTGATGGTTGCCGGCATGGCGTTGCGGTGGTACTCGATTCGCGTGCTTGGCGCCTCGTTCACCATGGACATCGCCACGCGGCCGGGCCAGTTGGTCGTGCAATCAGGCCCGTATGCCCGCATCAGACATCCGTCGTACACGGGTGGTCTGATGACGCTCCTGGGCGTCCTAGTTTGCTGCGTCAACTTCGCATCGCTGGCAGCTCTCGCGCTGGCCCTGGCCGGCTACACGCTCCGGATCAGAGTTGAAGAACGGGCGCTGGCGAGTGAGCTCGGCTTGCCTTATTGCGACTACATGCGTCGCACCAAGCGGCTGATTCCGTTCTTGATTTAGCTCTCGCGGCTTACAGCGTTCCAGGCAAAACGGCGACGAAGTAGCCGGTCGCCTGGACCTTAGTCGAGATACCGGAGCTGACGTTGACGATCGACAGCACTGGGGTCGATGAGTTCGTGTTGAGACTGGAATCGATCACCAGATGGGTGGGATCGATTCAACCGCTGGGCAGCGACCCGGGCGTGACCGCCCTAGTACTGACGACGTTTCGCGCTGTGATCAGGGAGATGCCCTGCCCCGATCCACAGCCGCCTTGCGAGCTGCTGACGATGGCGCTGGCAACGACACCACTAGAGGTGGTACACGGTGGTCGCCGATGTGCTCAGGTTGCCATCTGATCGTTTGCGAGCCGTGGTGCTGGCGACACGCCCGCTGGTGTCGACTATGGACAGGGTGTAGGTCGTACCGCTCCCGACCAGGAAGTTCTTGACCACTACTGCATAGGGGCGGGGGAGGGCGGGCGGGGGGTGGGCGACGGAGTTGCCAGCGGCGGGGTCGCTGCAGCGACCGGGGAGGGCGAAGTGGTTGGTGTGGGCGTTGGCGTCGCCGCCCGCTTGGATTAGTTATGAATTCGAGTCAATGGCGTCGTACAGACGCCTGCTGTAGATCATCGGCTTGACGCTTTCGCGGTGCTCGCCTTCGGTGACCAAGCCGATCAGGATCCAGTGGTCGCCGGCCTCGATCGTGTCCCGCAGCGTGCACACTGCGTAACCCGAGATGTCGTCTTCGAAGATGGGCCCACCGACGGGGCTGCTCGGACGCCGCCAGGCAATCGAATCGAACTTACTCGTCAGCTTGGTCGCCATCCGACGCGCGAGCTCTTCGCGGCCGGCCGCGAGGATGTTCGCGGTGAAGCCGCCAGTCTGCTGGACTGCCGGCAGGGTGTTCGAGGTCTTGTCGATGCAGGCGAGCGCCAGCGGCGGCGTGATCGAAACCGCACAGAAGGCGCTCACAGTCAGGCCACGTGGCTGACCGTCCTCGCCGAACGCGGTGAGGATGACGACACCGCTCGGAAAGCTGGCCATGACGTCGCGAAACCGCGGCGGCTCGATCATCGAACCGACCATACAATCACCTCCCCCATTCAGTTCAGGGGCGAGGTATGGGGACCGAGGCTGCCAGGGCACCGTCCTTCTAGTTAACGAACACTTGTTTGTGAAACCAGAACGCTCAAAATTGGCAGGTGGCCAATTCAATCGATCTCTTCGCGCCCGCCACACGGGAGTGGTTCCAGGGCGCCTTTGCCGGCCCGACGCCAGTCCAGGAAAAGGGCTGGAATCAGGTGGCTGCCGGCCGGCACGTCCTCATGGCCGCGCCGACTGGAAGCGGCAAGACTCTTGCCGCCTTTCTTTGGTGCATCGATCGGCTGACCACCCAACCCACGCCGCCCGAGGCCGAGCGGTGTCGTGTCCTCTATGTCTCGCCGATGAAAGCTTTGGCACACGACGTCGACCGCAACCTGCGCTCGCCCCTCATCGGAATCAGCCACCACATGCAGTCGCTGGGCCTTGCAGCTCCCGACCTCTCGGTCGCCATCCGCACCGGCGACACGCCGGCCGATGCGCGCCGCTCGATGGAGCGGCATCCGCCGGACATCCTCATCACAACGCCCGAATCGCTTTATCTCCTGCTGACCAGCAATGCGCGGAAAATACTGGCCTCCGTGCGGTGGCTGATCATCGACGAGATTCACTCAGTCGCCGCTACCAAGCGCGGCTCCCACCTTGCGCTCAGCCTCGAGCGCCTTTGCGCGCTGACCAGGGTCGAGCCGCAGCGCATCGGTCTATCGGCCACTCAGCGGCCGCTCGAAGAGGTGGCGCGCTTCCTCGGTGGCACAAATCGCGAGGTCGCGATCGTCGACGCAGGGCGACTCAAGACGATGGAGGTGACCGTCGAGGTACCGGTCGACGATATGGCTCGGCTCTCTGTCGAGGACGAGAATGGCCGGCCCGCGGGCAGCATTTGGCCGGCCATCTATCCGAGACTGCTCGCCCTCATCCGCGAGCACCGTTCGACCATCGTCTTCGTCAACTCGCGGCGGCTAGCCGAACGGCTGGCGGCGCGCGTCAACGAGCTGGCCGGCGAAGAGCTTGTGCTGGCCCATCACGGTTCGATCGCACGCGAACAGCGCATGCTCATCGAGGACCAGCTCAAGGCAGGCGTCATCCGCGGGCTCATCGCGACGTCCACTCTCGAGCTCGGCATCGACATGGGCGCCGTCGACCTCGTTCTTCAGGTGGAGGCGCCGCCCAGCGTGGCGGCGGGGATCCAGCGAGTCGGGCGTGCGGGCCATTCGGTGGGCGAGGTGTCTCGCGGCGTGGTCATCCCCAACTTTCGTGGGGGCCTCCTCGAATCGGCGGCGGTGGTCGAGGGCATGCTCGAAGGACGCATCGAATCGACCTCTGTTCCACGTAAACCGCTTGATGTTCTTGCCCAGCAGATCGTGGCGATGTGCGCTATGGACGAGTGGCAGGTCGACGAGCTGGCCGCGGTGGTTCGCCGCGCTTACCCGTACAGCGAACTTGGGCCGCTTGCGCTCGAGTCGGTCCTCGACATGCTCAGCGGCCGGTATCCGTCCGACGACTTTGCGGAGCTACGCCCGCGCATCGTCTGGGACCGCGTCGCCGGCACGCTTCGGGGACGCGCCGGCGCGCAGCGGCTTGCCGTGACCAATCCGGGCACCATCCCCGACCGCGGGCTCTACACGGTGAATCTCGTCGACAACGGCCGCCGCGTCGGCGAGCTCGACGAGGAGATGGTGTATGAGAGTCGGGTCGGCGAGACCTTCATCCTCGGCGCGTCGACGTGGCGCATCGCTGAGATCGGCCAGTCGCAGGTGCTGGTCACACCCGCGCCCGGAGAGCCAGGCAAGGTTGCGTTCTGGCATGCAGATGCGCCTAGCCGGCCGGTGGAGCTGGGCCTCGCGCTTGGCAAGATGGTGCGCGAGCTGCGCGCGCTGGAACCCGCGAAGGCGGCGGACCGCCTGCGCACTCGCGCGGGCTTCGATGATCGAGCGATCAAGAACCTTCTCGCCTACCTCGACGACCAGGCCACTGCGACTGGGGCGGTGCCCGACGACAGGACCGTCGTCGTCGAGCGGTTCCGCGACGAGGTGGGGGACTGGCGGGTGTGCATCCATACGCCACTTGGAGGTCGCGTGCACGCGCCGCTGGCCCTGGCCCTCGAATCGCGCCTGCAGGAACGGCTTGGCATTGATGCGCGCGCCATGTGGACCGATGACGGAATCGCGCTGCACCTGCCCGACGTCGAGACTCCGCCGGCGCTCGATGAGCTGATGCTCGATCCCGAGGAGGTCGAGGCGCTGGTGCATGCGCAGCTGCCTGGCTCGGCGTTGTTCGCGGGCCGTTTCCGAGAGAACGCGGCGCGATCGCTGCTGCTGCCGCGGCGCCGCCCGGGACAGCGCACCCCGTTGTGGCAGCAGCGCATGCGGAGCGCCAGCCTCCTGAAGGTGGCTGGCCAGTTCCCTGACTTCCCGATCCTGGCGGAGACCTGGCGCGAGTGCATGGCCGACCACTTCGACATGGGCGCGCTGTTGACGCTTCTGCGCGGGATCCGCTCGCGCGAGATTCGGGTCGTGGCTGTCGACACCGAGCGGGCGTCACCCTTTGCCTCCTCGCTGCTCTTCTCTTATGTGGCGGAGTTCATGTACGCCGGCGACGCACCGCTGGCCGAACGCCGCGCGCAAGCGCTCACACTCGATCGCGAGCTACTCGCCGAGCTGCTGGGAAGCGAGGACCTGCGCGAGCTGCTGGATCCCGATGCGATCGGCGCAGTCGAAGTTGAGCTCCAGGGCCTACTGCCTGAACGTTTCCCGCGCGATCCTGATGAGGCGCACGACCTGCTGGTCCGACTGGGAGATCTGAGCGACAGCGAGACGTTGGCACGCGGGATCGCGCCGGAGTGGCTGCGAACTCTCGAGCGTGAGCGGAGGGTAATCGTCGTGCGGGCGGCAGGCGAGGTGCGGTGGATTGCGGCCGAGGACGCGGGCCGCTACCGCGCCGCTCTCGGGACCAGCCTGCCGGTGGGGTTGCCCGAGGCGTTTCTGGTTCCCGGGCTGCGACCGCTCGAATCGTTGGCCAGGCGGTGGGCGCGCACGCACGTCCCCTTCGTCACGTCGGACCTGGCGATCCGGTGGGGTCTTCCGGTGGCCGCGGTTGAAAACGCCCTGACGCAGCTCGCGTCGAGGGGCGAAATAGTTGCGGGCGAGTTCCGCCGAGCCGCCGAGGGCCGCGAATACTGCCACCCGGAAGTGCTCCGGATGCTGCGGCGTCGCTCGCTGGCCGCGCTGCGTCGAGAAATCGAATCGGTCGCTCCTGTCGTGCTGGCGCGATTCCTGCCGTCGTGGCACGGCGTGGGCGCGCAGGCCACAGGAGTGGATCGGTTGCTCGAAGTCGTGTTCCAGCTGCAAGGGCTTGCGCTTCCCGCCTCGGTCATCGAGCGCGACGTAATCGCCGGCCGCGTCGCCAATTACAACCCGCGCCTCCTTGATGAGCTGGTTTCGATGGGCGAGGTCGTCTGGGTGGGTCGAGGCGCGCTGGGCGCGAGCGACGGGAAGGTGGCGCTCTACATGCGCGGGGATGCGCCGCGCCTCGTGACTGAGCCCGTCGAACCTCCGACCGGCGAATTGCACAACCGGCTCCGCGAACACATGCGGTCGCGTGGTGCGAGTTTCTTCCGAGATATTTACGGCGCATGCGGGGGCGGCGATGAAGAGGCGATGCTGGACGCGCTTTGGGACCTGGTTTGGTCCGGAGAGGTGACCAACGACACATTTGCGCCGCTGCGCCTGCTTGGTCCGATCGCGCGCCGGCCGGCCCGCGGGCCGCGACTCCCGCGACTTACGCAACCTCGCGCCTCAGGGCGATGGTCCCTGGTCGCGGAGATGACAGGCGTGGGAGCGTCGACGACGGAGCGAATGCACGCACAGGCCGGCGTGCTGCTTCAACGCCATGGCGTGCTGACGCGGGAGGCGGTTGTCGCCGAGGGCTGGCCAGGCGGCTTTTCGGGGCTGTACCCCGTGCTGCGCGCGATGGAGGAGTCGGGTCGTATCCGGCGCGGCTATTTCGTCGAGGGCCTCGGAGGCTCGCAGTTCGCGTTGCCCGGCGCCGTCGACCGCCTGCGCTCTCAGCGCGACCCGAACGGAACAGTTGTGGCGCTTGCCGCCAGCGATCCGGCCAACGCCTACGGCGCAATCCTTGCTTGGCCGCGGAGCGATGGGCGCATGGCGCGAGCCGCCGGCGCCTACTGCGTACTCGACGCTGGCGAGCTCGTCCTCTACCTGGAGCGCGGGGGCCGCTCGCTCCTCACGAACGGGGAGGTGCGGCCAGAGCACGTGCGAGCCCTGATGGGAGTTGCGATCGCTGCCGGCAAAGTCGAGGTGCAGCGCGTCGATGGGATCGGAGTGATGGAATCGCCGCTGGCGGAGGTCCTGCGCGAGGCTGGTTTCGCATCGACCCACAGAGGGTTGGTCGCGTATGGAGCGCGCAGATGACCTCCCGCAGAGATCGGCCCCGGCGGTAGGATTTACAGCCTCGTCGGGGAGTGGCGTAGCTCGGAAGCGCACCTGGCTGGGGGCCAGGGGGTCGCGGGTTCAAATCCCGCCTCCCCGACCAAATGATGTCTGGTTTGCGGCGGGCCAATGAGTTCCTCGCATGGCTTGACTGATACACAATGCCGACGAATGCCGAAGGCCTCGACCTGCGTGCAGCTCGCATCCTGAGCCGGGTGCGCGCGATTCCCGTTGGTTTTGTGCGCACATACGGCGACATCGACCCGAAAGCGCCTCGCCTGGTCGGTCATATTCTTGCCACCACCCGTGAGCGACTCCCCTGGCATCGTGTGGTTCGTGCCGACGGCAGCGTCGCGAAGGGCGCCCGGCAGCGCAAGCTGCTGGTGAGGGAAGGCGTTCCGATGCGCGGCGACCGGGTCGACATGCGCATCGCAAGGCTGCCGGCGACCTTCTAAATCGCCTCGGTCAGATCAGTCCCCTAATTCGCTCTGCGAAGTCCGGACGCAAGTAGGCGCCCCTGATCACTGTCCACGCACGGATGCGGAAGTCGTCAAGGCCTGCGGCGACGAAAGCCGCGATACGCCGCTCGGTCTGTTCGCGGTCGTCCATCACGTTACCGATTGGGTTCCAGAGGAACGAGGGCACGTCGTACTCCCGATCGGAGAGGTAAGGCTTTGGATCGATCGCGACAAATCCATCACCCCGACGAAGAATGTTGTGGTGGTGGAAGTCCCCGTGCACGAGCCAATCCGCGCTCGGGTTCAGCGCGCCGAACAGATCGCGCGCCAGCGAAGCAAGCTCGCTTCCGTCTCGCTCTGCGTTGTCGATCCACTGGGGAACATAGGAGGCAACCGGTCGGAATGGAGCTGCTGCACGCCGCCACAGCCGTGAGCCGATATCGACTGCCACGGCCGTCGCCTCGGCGTCGGGTACAGTCGAAAGGTCATCCCCCGGCACGACCCGTTCCTCGAGGAGCGCGCGTCCCGCCCGGCCCAGGAGGCGCACAGCGGCGTTGCCATTCCAGAGTTCCAGCGCCTCGCCTTCATGCAGCGACTCCTGGTCGCCGTCCCATGAGACCTTGAGCACGGCCCGGCCGGCCGGCGCGACGTACGAAAAGTGAGCCAGCGGGAATGGCTCCCCGAGCTTCAGGCCCCAGTTTCGCGCGGCCTCCATCGCGATGGCCTTTGACGTGCTTAGATCCAGACCGGCTTTGGGCGGCTGTTCCATCGCCCGAGCCTACGTGATGCCCTTGGCGGCGACTCCGGTGAACGAGTCGATGAAGCCCGTCACCGGTTGCTGGGTCAGCAAAAAGGTTCTCCGGTGCGAATCCTTAGCGACGCGGATTGGCGGTCTCGGGTGACAAGTCCCGTGCGCCCGCTCGCAGCTGCTCCAACTGGAGCCAGTGTTCCTCGACCGCGTGCCTTCCCTTGGTGGTGATTGCCACGTGAGTGTTGGGTTTCCTGTCGACGAACCGCTTCTCGATCGAGACCAGGCCCGCCACATACAACTTCGAAAGGTGAGCCGAGAGATTGCCATTGGTCAGCCGCGTGATTCGTTGTAGGAATACGAAGTCGGCGCTGGCGCAGGAGGCGAGCGCGGTGAGGATGACCAGCCTTGCCGGCT
>Ga0210394_10007149_pt1 | contig 11849 bp, 9 predicted proteins | sample IncBWC12MmetaG_FD_160121 | JGI IMG/M metagenome (GOLD analysis project Ga0210394, IMG submission 160121) | Forest soil microbial communities from Barre Woods Harvard Forest LTER site, Petersham, Massachusetts, United States - Inc-BW-C-12-M | ecosystem: Environmental > Terrestrial > Soil >... | reverse complement strand
AACTTCGAGGAGACCCCAATCGTCACTGGAGAACCCTACGGATACGCCGATCCGGAGCGCGCACATGTCTGAAAGCGCGGCCACCAACCCTTTGGCTATGCCGCCGCGCGACTCAGCGCATGCCGCAAGTCCCGCGCTGCATCATCAGTTCGAAGATATCGATCAGCAGCGCGATGCCGACAATTTCGGCATGTGGGTTTTCCTTGCCACCGAGGTGTTATTTTTTGGGGGCCTCTTTACCGCATACATTATTTACCGATCGCTTTATTACTCCGGATTCGCCGCCGGAAGTCACGGGCTCGAAATCGATCTCGGAGCTGCGATGATGTTTGTGCTGCTGGCCAGCAGCTTTACCATGGCCATGGCTGTCCACGCTGCGCGAGAAGGTAAGCACCGGCCTCTAATCGGATTTCTCACTGCCACCATCATTCTAGGCGTGGCTTTCCTGGGGATGAAGTTCACCGAATATTTCCACAAATGGAACGAACACATGGTTCCCGGGCTGAACTTTCACCCCGCTCTGGAAAACTTGCGGGGCGCTCCGGAGCACACCGTTGAGTTGTTCATGTGTTTTTATTTCCTTATGACCGGCCTTCATGCGCTGCACATGATCATCGGCATCGGCCTCTTGACCGTTATGGCGATTCTCGCGTGGCGGGGAAATCTTTCGCGCGAACATTACAATCGCGTGGAAGTCTCAGGTCTCTACTGGCACTTCGTGGATATTATTTGGATTTACCTTTTTCCACTGCTTTATCTCATTGGCGGGCGTTACAAATGAGCGAAAAAAATCCTTCCGTGGGAACTTACATCCTCGTATTCATGGCGCTTTTGGTGCTGGCCGCGCTCACCACAGGGATTGCTTACGTTGATCTTGGACCATTCAATACCGTCATTGCCCTGGCAATTGCGGTTGTAAAGATGACCCTGGTCGGACTTTTCTTTATGCACCTGTGGTATACCCCGGGGCTCACCCGAATTGTCGTGCTGGCAGGATTTTTTTGGCTCGCGCTGATGATCTCGTTTACGCTGGCCGACGTCTTTACCCGCCCGTGGATAAATACGTCAGGTCCCTGACCAAATTTCCCGTACTCCATTTCCGGATTTTCTTTACAGGCTATTGCCGATTTGCTGCCTCGGAGTCGCTTCCTGGAGTTCAAGCAGGATGCGGCGTCGCGGCGGCCCGATTGCGACCGAGCTCCGCTCTGAGGGCTTGGGCTTCTAGCAAATGGGGCCTGATAAGGACGACCCTCGCCGTTTCAGGCCACACAATCAGACTCATTAATTCGCGTGCGCGCCATTCATCAAATCTTTTAGATACGGTGACTTACGGACCATCTGATCCCATCCTTCGTGATGCGCGTCACTGAACCATTAAATGGCAAGGGGAACTTACTGTATTGAGAGGAAGCCCTTTATAGGTGTATAGATTGGAATTCCAATCGCAAACCATTTTTTAGGATACGTGGGGGATAGGAAGAATGAGGCTTCCTGAGCAATCGCCGTCGCATCCAACCGAGGGAACGGAATCCCACTCCATGATCGAAGACGAAAGACCCAGTCAGACGGTTCTCACGAACCACACGGAACGCAGGAGGAGCCCGCGAACTTCAATTCGTCGGCTCGCCTATGTCAATCTGGAACCCTACGATAATGGTGGCGTAATCACCGACATCTCTTCCGATGGGTTGCGGTTCCATATGGTCAAGCCGGTTGACCAGGGCGGAGTCGTTCGTCTCTCCATTCTGCTGGGAGCCGCAAACCACGTGGATGCGGTCGGCGAACTCGTCTGGCTGGACGCTTCGCGTAAGGTCGGCGGTGTGCGGTTCACTGTTCTGCCGGCGGGAGCGGCTGACCAGATTCTCAATTGGGCAAAGGCATTAAACACCGTGGACACGGCAACTGCGGCGCGGCGGAGCGGTGCCTACGGAAGACCCATTCCGAATCAGGCTTCAACGCCCCCGTCGCAAGCAGAACCCGATGTGATACCCCATGTAGCTAGGGATCAACACAATGTCGCGGCGAGTCCCACGTTGAATGGAGGGCCGGCACAAACTGCACAGCCGCAGGCTGTTCCTGAAACGAATGGGCGTCCGGCTTGGGTGCCTCCCTCGGCGCGGCCGCCGGTTCGTCCCGCGACAACTGCGCCGCCATCGCATGATTTGCCCGGCGCGGCAACGGCGATGCAGCAGCCTTGGGCAAAACCGGACGATTCACAACAGCCAAATGCGATGCCGTGGATCACGCATTTTGATCCTGATCCTCCGGCGCGAGAGGGATCTTTTCTTCGAGGCGTGCTCGGTGGGTTCTTAATTTGTGCATTGCTGGGCTCTGCGGCGTGGTTCGGCTTCCGTCATTATATATCGCCGAACGGCCTCAACCCATTCGGCAATTGGCTGGCGCAAAACCCAGTCGTTTCCAGCCCTGTCGCGCCGCACGACGGTCCGGCGACATCCGATCTGCCTCCCGACGCAAGCACAGCAAACTCCCTGCCAGCAGACCAGGGACAATTGGCGGCTCCTCAACCAACTTCTCCTTCCACTGCCCCAAGCGCTCAACCCAATCCGATTACGCAGGCTCGTTCGGACACCCCCTCGCCGGCTCCTATTGCGCCTAAGGCTGCTCCTGCTCCCCAAGCCTCAACTCCGGCGCAAACTTCATTGCAGCAAGCTCCCATAGAGCAACTTACTCCGCCTACGACCCCAGGCACTAACAGAACATCTCCAGCCGCTGCTTCGCAGCAAAATACGAAAACCAATGCAACTCAGCCTTCTCTGCCACCCGACGCCGGCGAATCGCAACTCATGCTCGCGCGCCAATATCTGGACGGCCGCGTCCAGCCGCGCAATCCAACGGTAGCTTCTCAACTCCTTTGGTCGGCGGTCGAGAAGGGGAATTCCACTGCCGAAATGGACCTTGCCGATCTGTATCTGCACGGAGACGGTGTGGCCAGAAATTGCGATCAGGCCCGCGTTCTCTTATCTGTGGCATCCGAAAAAGGCAATCCCGAAGCGATGCAAAAGCTCCACGAGCTGAATCGGACCGGCTGTCGCTAATCGATTGAGGCCACTCCACAGCTTTCTTCCCTAAAAGCCTGCTACCCTTTTCATTTTGCCAATTAGCAGATAGCCTGAGAGGATCAGTATTCTGAACTCATCGGAAGGAAACGTATAGATGGCTCAACCGGCCCCAACGAAGGGACTTTTTGACGAACTGAAAATCCACGACGTCCGGCTCTCCAACCGTATCGCTGTTTCGCCTATGTGCCAGTATTCCTGTGAAAACGGCTTCGCTACGGACTGGCACTTGGTTCATCTCGGCAGCCGAGCGATTGGGGGCGCGGCGCTCGTAATTGCAGAAGCTACCGCTGTTTTGCCCGAAGCCCGTATTAGCCCTCAAGATTTGGGCATTTGGAGCGAAGCGCATATCGAACCGCTCGCGCGCATCGCGAAATTCATACATGCGCAGGGCAGTGTGGCGGGCATCCAACTTGCCCACGCTGGCCGCAAAGCAAGCACCGCGCGTCCCTGGGAGGGTGGTGGCAAAGTTACCCCGCAGGATGGTGGATGGAGCGATATCGTCGCGCCGAGCGCCGTTGCCTTTGCTCCGAATTATCCTATGCCCGCTGCGGTGACAGTCGAGCGTATCTCCGCAATTGCGGATGCCTTCGGAAAAGCTGCGCAACGGGCGCTCGACGCAGGCTTTCGCGTGCTTGAGATTCATTCCGCGCACGGCTATTTTCTTCATGAGTTCCTCTCCCCGCTTAGCAACCACCGCTCGGACCTGTACGGGGGCTCGTTCGAAAACCGCACGCGAATTGTCCGCGAAGTAGTGGGTAAAGTGCGCCGCTTCTGGCCGGAGCGACTGCCTCTGTTTATTCGTATCTCCGCAACCGACTGGGTGGAAGGCGGCTGGGATATCGAGCAAGCCGTTGAATTGGCCCGAAGCCTGCGCCTTCTGGGCGTGGATCTGGTTGACTGCTCCTCTGGAGGAAACGTCGCCGACGCGAAGATTCCGATGGGGCCTGGCTATCAAGTGCAATTTGCGGAACGCATTCGGCGCGATGCAGGAATTCCTACCGGAGCAGTCGGCATGATCACCGATCCGCATCAGGCGGACGAAATCATCCGCAAGGGCCAGGCGGATATCGTTCTGCTGGCTCGCGAGATGCTGCGTGATCCCTACTGGCCGCTCCATGCCGCTGCCGAGCTTGGCAAGCCAATATCTTGGCCCGCGCAGTATCTGCGCGCCGCGCCGCAAGGAACAGTTGCGCGCCAACCGGCAGAGGAAATCGAACCAGCTCAAACCTTAGCCGAAACTTCAAAAAGTGTCCGCTAAATGCCCTCTGCTGTCGGGCTTTCCCCAGGCGCCCTCGGGTGTTGCGGTTCACTGAGCGAGAAGAGTATCGTAGCGCCCGGGCAACTCGATCGGCGTTTCTCTCCAATTGAAGCCGGGTATTTTTTCTAGTTAGGAGCAATCATGGCACCTGCAATGCCAGAATCGTCCCGCCGCTCTTTTCTTTATCGCTTAGGGCTCGCAGGTGCCGCTCCGGCACTCCTGAGCGCTGTCGCAAGAGAAACGCTGGGTGCGCAAAAATCAGCTGCCCAAAAAGACGATGAGGCGCCCTCCGCTAGACCGGATAAGAAAATCTGGAGCAATGAGTATTGGGCACAGCGCGGCAATCTAAAGCTTTACCTGTTTCGAAAGCGCCCGAATGCGCCGCATTCGCGCCAAGGCGTAGAGCCGGTTCTCTTCCTCGTGCACGGCTCATCCATTTCCGGTCGCCCCACCTTCGACCTCAGCGTTCCCGGCCACGGTGAATATTCTCTGATGAATAAATTTGCCGAATATGGATTCGATGTCTGGACCATGGATTTTTCGGGCTACGGCCGATCGTCAGTCGGCGAAGGAAACTCCAACATTGCTGACGGTGTGGAGGACCTCAAAGCGGCGGTAGAAATAGTGGCCCGCGAAACAGGCCAGCAGCGCTATCATTTCTTCGGGGAATCGTCGGGCGCGCTTCGGGTGGGCGCGTACGCGATGGAGCAACCCCAGCGCATCAGCCGGCTTGTTCTAGCGGCGCTAACCTATACAGGCGAAGGCTCGCCAACACTCACCGACCGCGCCAAGCAGCTCGAGTTTTATCGCACTCACAACCGCCGTCCTCGCGACGGGGCCATGATCCACAGCATCTTCACGCGCGATAAGAGCGGCACCTCCGAGCCCGCCGTTGGAGATGCGCTCGCCGAGGCCGAACTGCATTTCGGTGACACCGTTCCCACCGGAACGTATCTCGATATGACCGCCAACCTGCCGGTCATCGATCCGCAAAAAATTCATGCGCCGGTGCTCGTCGCGCGCGGCGAATACGATGGCATCGCCACCGACGAAGACTGCCTCAATTTTTATCGCAAGTTGCCCAATTCCGACCGGCAGTTTGCGATTTTGCCGGGTATGGCGCACTCGCTCGTGTTGGGGCTCAATCGCCATCAGTTGTGGCACATCACGCGGGCTTTTCTGGATATGCCGCCCCGGCTGGACACACTGAAAGCTTGATCCCCGCTTGCCGGCCGCGAAAAGTTTCGCGCCAGTTTCGCTGCCTCTCGTCGACGCAGCGTCTCCTCAAAATTTACGAGCGCGCCGAAGCGCGATGTTCCCGCGCGGCCGTGTATGTATTAAGGAACGCTAATGTGAGCGGCCAAGCCTGTGCGGCCGCAACCGGGTTATAACTCGGGCGCGCGTCGCAGAAAAATCCGTGGTCGGCATCGGAAAATTCCACATTGACGTAACTCTTTCCCGCCGCTTTCAAAGCATCTACCACCGCACTTCTTTGTTCTGGCGCAATGTGCTGGTCTCGCCCGCCCCAGAAGAAAAGGACCGGAGCCTTTAGATCATTTACGCGGCCCAGCAAGCCTGGATTCATGGGATTCGGCGCAATGCCGCCGCCGTAGAATGAAACGGCGCATTCGATCGGCAGCGTTATCGCCGCCAGAAACGCCGCCCGCCCTCCCATGCAGAAACCGACCGCGGCGACTGGCGAACCCGCGGCGGCTCCATTGGCCCGCAGCCAATCGTATGTTGCTCGAAAGTCCGCTTCCAGGTTCGCATCGCGCAGTTCCTTCAGGCGAGCCATCGCTGAGGGGAAATCGTCGTACTTGCCTTCGAACCCGGCTCCCGTTCGGTGGTAGAGCTCCGGCGCAACGGCCAAAAATCCCTCCCGCGCGAACCGTTCGGTAACATCACGGATATGTGCGTTCACGCCGAACGCCTCCTGCATTACCAGAAGCCCACGATTAGCGGCCGCGCCAACTGGGCGCGCCACATACAGCCGCATCGAGCTCCCGTCGCTCACTTTTGTCGTTACGAACTCGCCTTTAATTTCCATCATGCTCCTCCCTGGATAATCCTGGAATCCCCGCTTTTCGGATGTGAACTTACAACTCGATCCCTGGCTGGAGGCCGAAGAATACACACCGCTAAGGTGCATTGTCTAGATCTCGAGGGAAATGAGACGAATTACACTTTACGAAGCAGCCTTAGCGGCCCATTGGTAGAGAACGCAAGTAGGCGATAACGGCCTGGGCGTCGGCGTGGCTCAGGTGGTAGCGGTGCATGGGCGGTTGAATCTCTCGTCCGTTCGCCGCTTGGCCCTTTTCCAAAACGCGTTCCATCTGTTCGTCGCTCAGTGCCGGCAAACCCGCCAGCGGGGGAGCAAATTGCGCCCAATTGGATACGGAATGCACCGGCACGATCCAGATCGAAGCACCCTGAAGCCATCGCGACGGATCGAGCTGAAATTCAGCATCGCGCGGCGTGTGACACTCCGAACATTTCGCTACTTCCTCAACCAGGTAGCGTCCTTGCGAAACTTGAGCCTGCGGATTTCGCGCCGGAGCATTTTGTGCGCCTGTTACGATGACGGAAGATCGAGCGCCGAGAAATAACAGAAGAAAAAAAACCGCCAGGAGAGTCACTCGCATAATTAGCTCGTTTCGATTGTGAATATCTGGTCTCGTGAAGTTCCGTTTTGCATGATACGACTCACTTGATCTTAACTCTAAAGCAGAAGGTTGAAGCCGGGCTTCTCAAAAAGAAAGTGCCGGCTTCCCGTAGGTGAAAGCCGGCACCATTCATACGGTAGCGATGCAGCCAGGATAACTACCTAGAGGGCGAGTTCCCCGACGTCGTTCCTGGGTTCGTTCGATTGTTAGTTGGATAGCCGGTACCGGGATTGCCGCCGTAGCCGGTATTGCCGGCGCCATTGCTATTACCGTTTGGTCCCGAATTCGAAGACCGATTTAGCGCCTGTTCCATCTGACGAGCCTGATCCAGATGGTTTTGTAGCGCCGGCAAAGTCTGAGCCGCAAAATTCTTTATGGACTGGTCCTTCCCGTTCTTCGCTTCCTTTTGGAATTCGGAGACATCCTTCGAATGGTCTTTCACCATGTCCCTTGCGTATTCACGGTCGAAGGCGTCGCCAGAAAGCTTCGACAGACGGTCGTAGGTGGCCTGGTCTGACTTATCCAGCTCGTTCGGCAGAGGAATGTTCTCCGGCGAAGTAACATCCTTTAGCTGATCGTTAGCTTTCGAGTGATCTTGCACCATCCGATGTCCGAAATTCTTTACTTCTGGACTGGCACCCTTCTGTTCGGCAAGCTGACCGAGTTTTACTTCGGCCATTCCGCCTTGTGCCGCCTTCTTGGCGAAATTCTCATCGGCGGATGATTCCGTGTTTGCCGAATTCGTGTCCGTGTTGTCCTGGCTCGTCGTGGAATCCTGTTGGCGTCCTTGCGGCTGCCGCGTCGTGCCGCTGCTGCCTCCGTATTGAGCGAACGCCGGAGCTGCGCCAAATACAAGCGCCAATGCCGCGACGCCAGTGATCGTATTCATTTTCTTTGCCATAGTTCGCTTCACCTCCTGGCAATTCCAGCCTAGAGCCGCCTTACGCATCGAACAATCGGGTGATGCTGGTAAAGATTTGAGCACCCCTTTAAGCTGCAGATATTTGACAATTAGGCGCTTAGGCCGCGGTGGTAGCGAAACTCTCCGGCCTCTGCGTTTCTGGAACCCGCGAAATCCGCCTTAAAAAATCACCACTCGTTTGGCGCAAACTTGCTGTCTGCGTAGGGCTCGCTCCACAAGGCGATTTGTAGTTGCACAGACTTGCACCAGGCGCGATGCATCCGCTCGACATCCTCGGGTGAGTGTCCTTTCGCGCCGAGAAATGGCTTAACGCCGTCGTTAATCACCGCCGTAAACGCGATCACGTATCGCAGTGGAATGTGCGCGGCGGATTCCACGTGGTCGGTTTTGTTCTTCTTTACGCTGGTGTGGCGCAGAGCGATCTCCTGCTGATAATCGAGCCAATCTTGATCGTAACGCCGGAAACAGGTGTCCAGAATCCATTGGCGGAAGCGCAACCCGCTCTCAGCTGAGTAGTGCGCATCCGGTTTGCCATCGGGTCCGAAAGAATACTGGGCGAGGTGCGGGTTGGAGGCGATGATGCTTCGCCATTTCTTGATGACTTCTTCGGCTTGCTCCGCTAGTACCTCGCCGGCCAAGCGCAGATATCTCTGGTCCTCTTCAGTGAAATTTACGGCCTTCTTCAGCAATTCCAGGTCGCTGAGCGAAACAGGGGACTTGGCCGCTTCTCGAGTGCCATATGTATATCCGGGAATTTCTTGCGCTACTTTTCTGCTTACTTCCAGCTTGGGTGTTTCTTTCGGATTCATAACTTCATCCCTCCGCTTCCATCCATGAGAATACGCCGAATTGGTGGTAAGCACGCAGAACGGCGCTATCTCCCCATCTTGCCGTTGACATAAGTACATCCCAGAAGTACTCTTTCTCGACCGACTTTATGACGCCCATCGAAGCAACCACCGATTCCTCTTACGCCCCTGCGGGCGCAAGCCGCTGTTGTTGTCGCTTCTAATCGCTGTCCGACCTTCGCCGGCAGACCTGTTCTGCCATCATCCAAGCGAGCACTAGCAGTTGTTTTGTAATCGAGGGATCTGATCGTGAAGCTGTATAACGAATTCAAGCTAGTCCCAACTCAAACCGTTTCCTTCCTCTCAGAGGACACCTCTCGGCGCTGTTGTTGAACCCACCATTCGGTGCCGATCCCATTGCGACCTCGGCACTTCTCGCGCCTGCATACAAATTCAGCTACTGAGAGGAATTACGAAATGCTAAGCGGCAGATCAGGAGTGACACCACACAGATTGCGGTATCGCGCTCTTTTATCCTTCCTCGTTGTCTTGATTTCTGGTGCTTTCAGCGCGGCACCGTCCTTGGCCCAGGGTGACGCGGCCGTTCGCGGGACTCTGAGCGACGCAACGGGCAGTGCCATCGCTGGCGGCGCTGTAAAAATCAAGAATCTTGAGACTGGTTCCCTTCGCACATTGACCACCGATATTTCCGGCCGTTATGAGGCGCCCGCTCTTGCCGTGGGCGCCTACGAAGTCTCGGCCGAAAAGGCCGGATTTCAGCCTGCGCGCGCCAGAGTCAACCTGGTATTAGGGCAAAGGGCCACCGTCGATCTTCAGCTTGCCGTCGCCGAACTGCAGCAGAACGTCCAGGTTCAGGAGACCGCAATTTCCGCCGATGTAACCACCACCGAAACCTCTGGACTGGTTGGCGAACGCCAGGTGAAGGATCTGCCGTTGAACGGCCGCAGCTACGATCAACTGGTAACGCTCAATCCTGGAGTGGTGAACTACACCTCGCAGCGTGCTGGGGGCATCGGCACTTCAAATTCAGTCGTGGGCAACATGTTCTCCGCCTCGGGCCGCCGGCCCCAGGAAAACCTCTATTTGCTCAACGGAGTCGAGTATACGGGGGCCTCGGAGATCAACAACACCCCGGGAGGAGCGAGCGGTCAGCTTCTGGGCGTCGATGCTGTCCGAGAATTCTCCGTGGTGAAAGACGACTATGGAGCCGAATACGGCAAGCGCCCCGGGGCGCAAATCAATATCGTAACCGCCTCCGGTTCGAATGGCATCCATGGCAGCGCGTATGAATTTCTGCGCAATAGCACGCTGGATGCGCGCAACTTCTTCGATCACGGAGATATTCCGCAGTTTCAACGCAACGTGTTCGGCGCATCGCTCGGCGGACCGCTCAAGAAGGACAAGGCTTTTCTCTTCGTGAATTACGAAGGGTTCCGCCAGAACCTGGGCTTAAGCGACGTGACGCTCGTGCCGGACGCCGCCTCGCGCACCAGCGCAGTTGCTGGCATACGCCCGCTGCTCGCTCTGTGGCCCGTAGCCAATGGCCCCGAACTTCTGACTTCCACGGGAGCGCCAAGCGGAATTGCCGAAGCTTTCACCAATCCCGTGCAGCATGTGCGGGAAGATTTCGGAACCGCGCGCTTCGACGAAGCGCTTTCGAGCAAAGATTCCTTCGCCGCTGTTTACACTGTCGACGACAGCACGGCGCATTCGCCGAGCAACAATCCTTTCACTCTTGACGACCTTTTTCTGCGCGAACAAGTGGCTTCGCTCAGTGAGACGCACATCTTCTCTCCCAGCGTGCTCAATCGCGCCACGTTCGGCTTCTCCCGCGGCGGATTCTATTTCAATAGCGGAACCACGGTAGATTTGCCCTCTTGGGTCAATGCCGGTCAGCCTGTCGGCGCTGTAGTCGTGGGCGGTGGCACCACATTGAATGGTGCCTCGCAGATCGCCAATGGCGGCACGAACGCCGGAAGCAATCTCCGTACGGTGCGCAATCTCTTTACCGCCGAAGACCACCTGACGCTCACACATGGCAATCATCTTTTCGATCTGGGCGTCTGGTTTCAGCGCCTGCAATCGAACGACAGCCTTGTACAGGATCAGTACGGCCAAATCTCCTTCAGCAGCCTGCAGACATTCATTCAGCAAGGGATCGTAAGCACGTACACGTATGCGCCATCCTATACGCCGCTGGGCTGGCGTTCTTCCGAGGGCGCTTTCTATGCGGAAGATGCCGTCAAATTGAAGCCCTCTCTCGAGCTGCGCATCGGCTTCCGAGGCGAATTCACCAACGGCTGGAATGAGGCTGATGGCAGCGCGTCCAACTATCTGTACAACTCCGCTGGCGTGATTCTTTCTCAGCCTGCTGTAGGCAGTTCTGCGCTGGCGGTAAACAACGCCAAATTCTTGCCGGCGCCGCGCCTGAGCCTCGCCTGGGCTCCCTTCGCTTCAAAAAAGACGGTTATCCGCGCCGGCGTTGGCGTCTACTATGCGCTGCTCGACAGTCTGAGTTATCGCCTGGACCAGAATTCGCCTTACAACACGGTCTACGCAGTGAAGAACATTCCGTTTTCCAGCATCGCTCCCAACAAAACCTATACGGGCGCGAAAGTCATTCCTAGCGGCGTCCAGCCAAACCTTCAGACGCCCACAGTGGAGTCCTACACATTTAAGATTGAGCAGCAAATCGCGCCGAACACAGTCTTGAGTGTGGGCTATATCGGTTCGCACGGTTATCACGAATTGCTTTCGCTCGATACGAATCTCCCTGTTCCCACGATTTGCCCTGCGTCGCCTTGCCCCACCGGCTATCCCGCAGGAGCCTACTACTTCCCCGCGAACGCGCGGTTGGCCAACAACTCGGTTTGGAATACGACGGACTGGTTCTCTGAAGGCGTCAGTTCCTATAACGGTCTCGAGGTGGACATAAACCACCGCATTGCGCGCGGCCTGCAGTTCCGTGGGGCGTACACTTTTGCCAAAGCGCTCGACGATGGCGACAACATGAACACCAGCGTGGCCACGAATTCCCCGGCATTCGTCGCTAATCCGCTTCAGCCCAGGGCCGATTATGGCCGCGCGTCATTTGACGTTCGCCATAGCGCGGTCATC
>Ga0210394_10007148_pt1 | contig 11851 bp, 10 predicted proteins | sample IncBWC12MmetaG_FD_160121 | JGI IMG/M metagenome (GOLD analysis project Ga0210394, IMG submission 160121) | Forest soil microbial communities from Barre Woods Harvard Forest LTER site, Petersham, Massachusetts, United States - Inc-BW-C-12-M | ecosystem: Environmental > Terrestrial > Soil >... | reverse complement strand
GATCGGCAGCTCCTGATCCTGGCGGAACTGGTCCCCCGCGATCCTGGTCGTCTCCTTGACTTTCATGCCTCCCACCGAAGCGTCCATGGTCAGCTCCAGCGACCGGGTCATGTCTTTCAGCGCGGCGAGTTTGTCCGCGCCGCCCATGGCCTGCTGCGCACGTTCGAGCAGCGCCTTCCCGCGGCTGAGACTGGCGGCGTCACCGGACGCCGTCGCCTGCTTGGGCTCCGGGATGGTGAGGTCGATCGGCATCACCTTCCCCAGCGACGTGAGCGGCTTGCCGAAGTCCTTGGGATTGCCCACCGCCACGATGGCCAGGTTCTCAGGAAGAAAGTGCGCCTTCGCCACGCGCAGAACGTCCGCCGCGGTCACCGCTTCCACCGCCTTCTGATATTGAAAGATGAAATCCTTGGGATAGCCGAAATAGGCGTAGCGCATGGCGCGATTGAGCGTCTTCTGGGGACTGTCGAAGCTGAAGACGAAAGCGTTCAGCACGCCGTCCTTGGCCTCCTTGAGCTCCGCATCGGTCACCGGCTTGTCGCGGATCTTCGCCAACTCCGCCTGGATGGCTTCGAGTGTCTCAGTGGTGGTCGCGGACTTGGTGCTGCCAGTGATGCGGAATGTTCCGGGATGATCGTATGTGGCCGCCCACGACGCCGACACGCCGTACGCGTAGCCCAGCCGTGTGCGGATCTCCTTGAACAGGCGGCTGCGGAATCCGCCGCCGAGAATATCCGCAGCCACCTCCAGCGCCGCGTAATCCGGATCGCGCAGCATGCCGCCCAGCTCGCCCATGGCGAAGAAGGTCTGGGTGACGTCGTCCTTGCCGGCCAGATATACCCCCGGCGCGGGCTTTGCGGTCACTTGCGGAAACGCGGGCGCGGGCTGCTGTTCCACCTTCCAACCACCGAACAGCTTTTCGAGCTTGTCCTTCATCTCGGCCGTGTTGAAGTCCCCATACACCGCCAGCATGATGTTCTTCGGGAAATAAAAGCGGCGATAGAACGCCAGCAGATCGTCGCGATGGATAGCCGCCAGGTCCGCATATTCCACCTGCCAGCCGTAGGGAGTGTCGCGGCCGTACACGATGCGCAGCAGCTCGCGGTCGGGGATGGAGTCGGGGTCGTCGTTCCGCCGGGAGATTCCGCTGGCCACCTGCGAAAGCGCCAAATCGATTTTGTCCTGGCGGAATCCAGGTTCGCTCAACACATCCTTGAAAATTCCCAGCGCCGTGTCGGCGGTCTCCTTCAAGGCGCTGAAGCTGACGGTGGCGCTGGTCTCACCCATCGAACTTTCCACCGACGCGGCGACGTTCTCCAGTTGCACGTCGAGCTGATCGCCGGTTTTGGTACTGGTCCCTCCCGAGCGCATTACCGCCGCCGTCAGATCCCCCACGCCGATTTTGCCGGGGGGATCGAACAGATTTCCGGTGCGGATCGTGGCGGAGCCGTTGATCAGCGGCAGCTCATGATCCTCCAGCAGGAACACGCGCATGCCGTTCGACAGGGTCACCTCCGTCGGCTCAGGAACCTTCACCTGGCCTAGCGGCGGATACTTCAGGTCCTTATAGTTGAAGGCCGGCGCCTTGGTTTGGGCCGAAAGGCCCGCCGCGAACGCCGCCGCAAGGACGATGCAGGCCAAAGGCCTGCTCCACAATGGTGTGCAAACTGTTGACATGCCTTTGTGGAGCAGGCACAACGGTGTGCAAACTGTTGACATGCCTTTGTGGAGCAGGCGTTTTCGCCTGCGATCCTCACTTTGTGCTAGCCGTCTCATTTCGAGCCTTCCTTCGCCGGAGCATACGTGTAGGCCACAGTCCGCCCATTTTGAATCAGATATGTCTTGGCCACGCGTATCACATCCTCGGCGGTCACCATGTTATATTCATCCAGCTCCGTGAACATTTTGCGCCAATCGCCGTAGTTGGCCTGGTAAAAGCACAGTTGCTGCGCCAGTCCCGCGTTGCTGTCCAATTGGCGGATCAAGGACGCCCGCAGCTTGGTTTTTTCGCGCTGGAGCGATTCCGCGTCCACCTTGTTTTTCTGAACCCCGTCGATGATGCCATACACGGCCTTCTCGTTTTCCTCGACCGAGTGGCCCAACGACGGCTCGATGAAGAAGACGAACAGCGACGGATATTTTCCTCCCGGGTAGGTCGCCCCGCTCTCCGCCGCCAGCGCGATCTTTTTATCGCGCACCATCTCCGTATACATGATGCCGGTGCGGCCGTCGGAAAGAATGTCGCTGAGCACGTCCAGAGGAACGTCGTCTTTGGAATACTGGTTGGGCCGCTTGTACCCGATCAGCAGGAACGAGGCCGGAGACTCCACGGCGACGCGCTTCTCGCCTAACTGCGGAGGCTCCACGGTGCGCACCACCGGCGGAGTCGGCCCCGCGGGCAGACGGCCGAAGTACTTCTCAGCCAGCTTCTTCGCTTCGGCCGGATTCACGTCGCCGGCGATCCCGATGGTCATGTTGCCTGGCGTGTAATAGGTCTTATAAAGCGCTTCGGCCTCAGTGCGCCGGAAGTTATCGATGTCGCTGCCCCAGCCGATGGGCGAGGTCTTATAAGGATGCGCCGCGAAGGCCGTGGACAGCAACTGTTCCACCAGCTTGCCTACGGGGCTCGATTCGGTGCGCATCCGCCGCTCCTCGCGCACCACGTCGCGTTCCTTGTAGAACTCGCGGAAAACGGGGTGCAGGAAGCGCTCGGATTCCAGCAGGAACCATAATTCGATGCGATTGGAGGGGAAATTGTAAAAGTAGGTGGTCTGATCCTCGGCCGTGCCGGCGTTCAATCCCGCGCCTCCGTTGGATTCCACGATGCCGGGAAACTCATTCTCCTCGACGTAGCTGTTGGCCTTGTCCATGGCCACCTTCAGCTCGGCTTTGATGGCCTCGATCTTCTTGGGGTCGGCGCGGTACGCCTTGTTGCGCTCCGCGTCCAGGCGATCGTAGATTTCTTCGACCGCGTCCATCGCCTTTTTCTCTTCGGGCCAGTTCTTGGTGCCGATGGTTTCGGTGCCCTTGAAAGCCATGTGCTCGAACATGTGCGCCAGGCCGGTGCGCCCGCTGATATCGTCCACCGATCCGACGTTGACGTAGGTGTGGAACGAGACCACCGGAGCCTCATGCCTCTGGATCACCAGAAAGGTGAGACCGTTGGCGAGTTTGAACTCGGTGACCTTTTTCTCGAAATCCTGAAGCGACTGAGCGTCGCCGCTCCGCATCAGGAACAGACCCGGAATCAGCAGTGCAAGGAAACGGACCTTCATGGTTTTAGGGTATCAGGGGCGAAGCCAGTTTTCCCGAGCCGGCAAGGGGCGCGATTAGTCGAGACGGATTTTCCAAGACTTCGGAATCAGCAGGCAGAATCGCCGTAGGGCTTCGTCAGCCTCACGCGGATGCGGAGACTCCGGAGACGCCAGGATGCTGTGAGCCAGAGCGCGCCATCTCCCCTCGTTCTCCGGATGACCGGTAAGGCCCAACAGCCACTCCGGTTTGAACCATCCGGACCGCGCAGGATTTTCTTTCCGCGCGCGAGACTCTTCTTCCTCCACCCATCCAGCCAGATGTTTCAGCCACGTCCCGCGATCCTCCCGGCCTCCCAGGTGCACGGCCAACAACAGGACGGCGAAGGCTAGAAACGGACGTTCGTCCTCGTCTCCCGGATTGGTGAGGAAGCGCCAGGCGAGCAGGCTTGCGGCCGCCCGCTCCACGGGCTCACCCAGTGCGATCGCGCTTGAAACCAACCGAGCCAGGGTGCCCGCGTTCCATACGCCATAGGGCCGCTCCTGATACCACGGGTCGCGTTGCACCAGCGCGGTACAGGCGAACAGACGCATCCAGTGGCCGCGCGGTCCCTGCCCGCCAGGATTCCAATCCGATACTTCAGGTTCCGAGAAGCTGATAAGCTGCAAAACTTCCAGCAAAATGTAGTGGTCTGACTCGACGAGCCCAGTTCTCCAGATCGGCTGCAACAGCGCGTAGCACTCATCGGCGCTCTCGCCATAGTCGGCCTCGGCGATTTCGCGAAGCATATCTTCCTTGACGTTCGCTTGAAACAGCGGCGTGAGGGCGGTCTGGTTCGGATGCAATGGCGCCAGCAATTGGTCCGTCATCTTTTCTTAAGCCACCATTTCTTTCGCCCGTGACCATACAAGAGTAGCCCAGCGAACAGATCCTTGCCCTACAACGGCCGCCCGCCTAATGGTGCAGTATTGACCGATCGGGTGTATTCTTAGCCCAATGCCGCATGTGTTCCTTTCTCGACGTTCCAACCCGGAGCTTGAAATACGTCGACGTTACGAAGGGCTACTCAGCATCGCTTTTGTGATTCTGGGTACGCCCTTGGCATCGACTCATTTGACCGCTCAGTGGATCCACTATCCCACCCCGGGAGTGCCACGGAAGGCCGACGGCAAGGTGGACATGGCGGCCACCACGCCTCGGATGGTGGATGGCAAGCCCGACTTTTCCGGAATCTGGACCAGTGACGAAACCGATCCGCGCCGTCCGGGAGTGCCGCCCAATCCTAATGACGCCACTACCTCGCGCCGGATGGTGAATCTTGGCGTCGATCTTCCGGGAGGCCTGCCTTATCAACCCTGGCTGGTGCCAATCGTCAAAGAGCGCACGGCCAACCTGGCGAAAGACGACCCCCACATCCGGTGCTTGCCGGACAACTTCCTTCGCGCTTACGGGATGCCGCATTTGCTGAAGTTCGTCCACACCCCCAATCTTTTGGTGGTGCTTAATGAAATGAACGCCGGATACCGCCAGGTATTCACGGACGCACGGCCATTGCCCCAAGATCCAACCCCCTCGTGGGAAGGATATTCGTCCGCGAAATGGTCCGGCGATACCCTGGTGATCGACACGATCGGAGTGCGCGACGATACGTGGATCGATTGGAATGGAAGCGTGCTGACCGAGGCGGCCAAAGTGCTTGAGCAAGTCCGGCGGCCCGACTTCGGACACCTCGAAATCCAGGTCACTGTCGATGATCCCAAGGCCTACACGAAGCCGTGGACGGTGATGATCAAGGAACGCCTCATTGTCGATACTGAATTGATCGACGAAATCTGTTTGGAAAATGAGCAGTCCCTCAAACACATGAAGTAATTTCCGTTCTCGCGCATCGCTGACAGCGCTCAGGTGGCCTCAGGGTGGAATAATGGTATAAAGGTGTAAAGTGGCTCTGAACATCAAGAACCCGGAAGTGGAACGGCTGGCGGACGAGGTCTCCCGGCTGGCGAACGAGTCCAAGACGGAGGCCATCCGGCGCGCTCTGCAGGAACGCAAGGCACGGCTGGCGGCTGCGCATGGGGAGCCCCGAACGAAAGAGCGGCTCATCGAATTCTTCGAGCGGTCGATTTGGCCAAACTTCCCCCCCGAAGTACTGGGGAAGAGGCTCAAGAAACGTGAACGAGAAAAGATTCTCGGGTACGGGCCGCATGGGGTTTGAGGCATGGTGATCGATAGCTCGGCGCTTCTTTCGATATATCTGAAGGAACCGCGACATGAGGCGTGTTTTGAAAAGATTTCTAGGTCAACCATCGCAGTGATAGGAGCGCCAACCTTACTCGAGGTAACGATGGTGCTGAGCGCCCGAACGAGGCAGGACGCGCGGATGGAAATCGCGCGGTCCCTGCGGCGGCTACAAATCCAGGTGATTCCATTTACGGAGGAGCACTTTGATGCGGCCGCGGAGGCCTTCCTCCGCTACGGCAAAGGACGTCATCCGGCAGCGCTCAATTTTGGGGATTGCATGTCGTACGCCGTGGCGGCCCTCAGCGGGCTGCCTTTGCTTTACACCGGGAACGATTTCGCGCAAACGGATATACGGGCGGCTTGACCGGACGTTTGCGACACTCCAATCGCGTAGGCTATCCTTGCTGTAGCCGCTGCACTCGGCCGTTGCAGTCTCTCCTTCCCCGTAGAATTCGGGCCGATAGCCGTTCCCCCTCTTCATGCCGAGAACAAAAATTGTGGCGACGCTGGGACCTGCGATTAGCGGCGCTCCTTTATTGAAGAGCATGTTTGCGGCGGGCGTGAACGTATTTCGCCTGAATACGAGCCACGGCACTTGGGACGATCATCTGACGCGCATCGCCAGCGTACGCGCCGCCGCGGAGGAGTTGGGCATCCAAGCCGGAATCCTGCTGGATCTGCAAGGCCCCAAGATCCGCCTGGGAACCTTCGAAGGCGGCCAGTGCGAGCTACTGGCGGGTGGGATCTTCAATATCACCACTGAGAAAGTGCTGGGCACGGCCGCGTTGGCATCCACCAGCTATTCTCATTTCGCCAAGGACGTGAAATCCGGCGATCGCGTGTTCCTCGCCGACGGCAGCGTCGAACTCAAGGTGCTCGACACCGACGCGGTATCGGCGCGGTGCGAGGTTGTCGTCGGCGGAGCCTTAAGCGACCACAAAGGCATCAACCTGCCCGGCGTGGAGCTGACCACGCCGTCGCTCACCCGCAAGGATATGGACGACCTGCAGCGCGGCCTGCAAGCGGGCATCGATTTCGTGGCGCTCTCCTTCGTGCGGCGAGCGAGCGATCTGCAAAGAGTGAAGCTGTATCTGGAGCAAAACGACGCGCAGGTTCCCGTCATCGCCAAGATCGAGAAACCGGAGGGCTGGAAGAACTTGGAGCAGATTCTGGATGAATGCGAAGGCGTCATGGTGGCGCGCGGCGATCTGGGCGTGGAGCTGGCATTGGAGAAGGTCCCGTTCATTCAGAAGCGCATCATCGAACGGGCGCGCGCCAAGGGGAAATTCGTCATTACCGCGACGCAAATGCTGGAATCGATGATCGAGCATTCCTCCCCGACGCGCGCCGAAGTGAGCGACGTCGCCAACGCAATTTGCGACGGCACCGACGCGGTGATGCTGTCGGCGGAAACCTCCACCGGCCGCTACCCTGGGCTGGCCGTGCGCATGATGGCTCGCATTGCCGAGGAGACGGAGCGCTGGCTGGCCCCGCAAGGTTTCCCGGAGCCGTTGCCGCCGCTCACGCCGTCGAACGCGGAGGTCATCGCGGATGTCGCCTATCACGCCGCGCGGTCGGCGGGAGCGGCGGCGATCGTCGTGTTCACCTCCAGCGGAGCCAGCGCGCGGTTGATCTCGCGATTCCGGCCTCCGGTGCCGATTTACGCGTTCACTCAGAACGAATGTGTCGCGCGGCAGTTGAGCGTCTCCTTTGGAGTGGAGCCCATCCTGGCGCCGGACGTGAAATCGACCGATCAGATGCTGCTCCAAATGGAGCATATGCTGGTACATTTGGGCCGCCTGAAGCCCAACGACAACGTCGTGTTTGTCGCCGGGCAGCCCATCGGGCGCACCGGCAGCACCAACTTGATCAAGCTGCACCGCATCGGCGAGAGCAAGTAAGCGGCTCTCGTACGCTTGCAAGGTTGGTGGAACAGGCTTTCAGCCTGTCTGGACCTTTGCCACCGGCTCTTCTCACACACTCTTTGGGCTTTGATGTTGTGGCGCACGCACCCTTTGCGTGCCGCGTCGCCACTCCTGGCGACGCTCGGATCGGACGCTGTGTCGCCGCCCGGCGAGGTGTCGAGAATAGTCTGTCTCGACGCGGCTGGCGCAAGCGCGGCACGCGTAGGCGCGTGCGCTACGTCAGCATGCGGGCTGTGGGAAGTGCGGATTAGCCGCTTGAGCGGCCTCCCGCTCCAGTTCCCGGACGAACGGGCCGTCTGACCACTTCAATAGCCGCGCAAACAGGGGCCCGATCTTTCGAAGCGTCAGGCACATCGCGCTCCGCGGAGCCTCCTCTCGAAGGCCGCCCATTCTACTCTCGGCTGAAGTAGACCCAGCCATGCCCCGCCCACCCGATTCCGGCCAGATCAACCTCACCGAGGTGTTTCACCGCGTCCAGCAGGAGATGCTCGCCCAACTCGCCGTCGGCCGCCTTTTCGAGCACGCCTCCGCCGCCGGAGCCGCCACCGAACATCACTGGCTCGAATTGTTTGACCGCTATCTCCCCAAGCGCTACCGCGCCACGCCCGCTTTTGTCATCGACTCGCAGGGCAGCCGCTCCCGTCAGGTCGATATCGCCATTTTCGACAATCTTTATTCGCCGCTTCTCTTCCCGCACGCCTCCGGCTTCCACATTCCCGCGGAAAGCGTCTACGCGGTCTTCGAGGTCAAGCCCACCTTTTCGCGCCAGTGGCTTCAGGACGCCGCCGATAAAGCCGCCTCCGTTCGCGATCTCCGCCGCACCTCCGTCCCGGTGATCGCCGGAGGAACCCGGCGCTCGGCCATTCGTCCCCGGCCGATTCTCGCCGGCCTGCTCGCCACCGGCTCGGTCTGGAACCCTGGCACTTTCGCATCCAACCTCCGCCGCGCCCTCTCTTCCATCGACGGCCCGCTCGACCTCGGCTGCTGCCTCGAACACGGAGCCTTCGAGCGCACCCCTTCCCCCCGCATCAGCCGCCTTCGAATTAGCGAAAAAGATGAGTCCCTGATCTTCTTCATCATCCGCCTCCTCGAGCGCCTCCGCGCCATGGGCACCGCCCCCGCCGCCGACCTCATGCTCTACGCCCGCGGCCTCCGCTCCTTCAAGAAATAAGTGGGGCAGGTGTTTAGGCTGCGGCTCTACTGCCTTGTGGAGCAGGCCTTCGGCCTGCATGCGGGATGGCTGCGGCCGGCTCTGCGGCGTATGACGAATCTCACCGTCTCGCCCGATCGGCCGGCAGCAACACCAGCGGAATACCGCGCCCAGTCCGCACCGCGCGGAAGTCGCGCTCATCCACCGTCAGAATGCGATACACTTCCAGCCGTTCCGCCGTAGCAATCACCGAGGCTTCGGCGAGTCCCAGATCCAGATCGTGGTATTGCTCAATCAGTTCCCCGCAGCGAGCCGCGTCCTCAGTCGTGAATCCTTCCAGCGTCAAGGCCCCCTTCACGATCCCTTCCAGCAGCCGCATCTCCGCCCTGACCCCGAGCTTGACCCGCAGCAGGCAGTCGAGTTCCGCCAAAATCGCCACCGGCAGGATAATCGGCCCAGCCTCGGTCCTTACGGCCTCTTTAACTGCCCGATGATTCTTATCCCGCGAATCATAGAGCGCGTAGAGACCGCCGGAATCAGCGATCAGCGCCACGAGACCTCTGTTTCCGCCACTTGCCCTGCACGGAAGCTCCACGCAGAATTTTCCCCGCCCGCACCGACACCGTGGATTCGCCGCTGTCGAACTCGCCCACGCCGGGGATGGACGGTCTCTTCCTCTGCCGGGCGAATTCCGCCAGCGCATCGCGGATCAATTCCGCCTGGCTGCGCCCCTCCTGCCGCGAAAGCTGGCGCAAGATCACAACAATCTCCGGGTCGAGATAGACGGTCGTCTTTACCATATGCCATATATGGTACGCTCTGTGAAGAACCATGAGCAAATCCACGCCGCATTCGAAATTCGCCCTCTGCGTTCGCCCCGGCGACTCTGAAGACCTGGACGTAAGGAAAGTTTACGAAGTTCTCCCCGACCCGAAAGCTGCGAACGGAAGGCTACCTTCGCATCGTTGACGAAAGCGGAGAGGACTACCTGTACCCAGCGGAATGCTTTGCGCCGGTCAGGCTACCCACCGCCGACAAGGTTTGGTAGTTCGAGAGCGCTCCGGGCCTGCCCTACGGGAACATCTACCAGCGAATGACTGGCAACCTTCCGCTAACGATCACCGGATGAGTTTAAGCCGCTCAAGATCGGACTCCGTCCAACGAGCCTGGTTGATCATGCTCCTCAGCGTCTTCCGCCGGAACGTGGTGTCCGTCAGGATGGTAATAGATCCGGTGAGAAGCGCGGATATAATTTCGCGCGCCGTGACGCTTCGAAGACGTCCATAGTCGATGTCCACGGATCAGACGGTAATCGCCACCCGCGGCTCGACGGTGACCTCAACCTGATCGGCCAGTTCCTCAGGAATGCGCTCACCATGCGCAAGCATGCTCTCCACCACCATGTGGACGACGCTATCGAGATTCCTCAGCGCCTCGGCTTCCGAGGCGCCCCAGGTTGACGCCCCCTGCTGTTCGAGAACCGGGCAGAAGGCATGCCAGCCCGACGGATTTCCATCAAAATCCTCGTCGGCCTCTACCGCTACTTTGAAGTTGTACGTCTTCACATGCTCTTCCCGCGGATCGGTTCGACTCCAGTGTAACGCGGCCGGCCGACCCATCAAACGCTAGGGACGCGCAAGCGCGGCCGGTCCGGGAGGTCGCCGCCTGGTAGCTCGCCGAGGCCATGAAGCCCGAGCACGGTCACCCCGGCCGCTCGCGCGACTATCGAGCTGGTCCAACAGCCGGAAGCAAGTAATCAGCCCAGCCGCTAAATCTGGTTCAGCTCGCCGAAAACGGAGAGCTTAACCCTACTAGCCATCTGATCCCACGCATATTTCATAGGAACCGGATTACGGAACACCAAGTGACCCTCCAGACGAATCGGAGGGCTCAACTTGAATCGTTTCGCCAGCAGAGCCAAATTCTCAGACAGCACCTCAATCCGATCCAAATGACGCCTGAGCAGATCGGGCTTCCCATTCGGCTTCATCCCGCCTCGGAAATCGGCGAGCTGCTCAGCCACTTCACCGAAGGTCTTCTGGAACTGAACGTCCTTGCACTCAATAGCGAGGACTCGTTCGGAACCCTCGCGCCACGCAAGAACATCGATGTCCCCGAATTTTTTCAAATCCCCGAACGGCTCAACATCGCCCCGCCCAAGCGCATTCGTAAGCTGAACCTCCACTGCGGTTCTCCATCCGAGCTCCTTCAGCCGCCCCTCGACGGCTAGCGTAAATTCGTGTCCGTTCTTTCTGTTCGCATGCCCTGTCCAGCTCTGCATCTGAGCGGAATGAGTCTCCGATTGATGAACATTCCCCTCGTAGAACCACCTCAGAGTCGCCACGAATGCATCTCGCACAAGACCAGGCGCAAAAGCGACATCGGGATCATTGGAAGCATCAAGCCGCAGAAATGGCCGCCGGAGAACCGACAAGGTCCGCCGAAAGCGCCACGGTTGCCAATCCCGGTCCCGAAACCCCTCGGGCGGCACGGACCACTGCGGCCGCGGTCCGAGGACTAAGAGATCTACAACCTTAGACGCGTGATCAACTGAGATTCGCCCCGCTTCTGCAAACAGTTCTACAAGAGCCGAATTGGGCATCGTGACAATCGCCTCGTTGCGCTTTATGCCGGCACCCTCGATCGCATCGATTACCGCTCGCAAGCCGTCAACGGAAATACCGAACTCGGGCCGCCAAGCCTCAAGGAATTGGCCCTCGAGTATGCCATCGACGGACGCCACTGGGGGGTGGGCCGCATAGAGCTTTTCGTAACTCTCCGCCGCGTGTTCGAACTGAACAGCGCCGCCGACCCGGGAGAAGGGCTGGTGAACATTCTTCTCGAAGGACCGGTTCATGAAGATATCGCCGAGCGGCGTCACTCGAATCCAGGGCTCCATTGCTCCCCAATACACGGCGTCGGAATCTCCGCCAAATGAGAAGACCAGAAAAGCGAGCGAGAACAGCCGCGAGAGATCCAATTCCCCGGAAGTCCTTCCACCGTCAGGCGGGCACTCACAAAGAGCAGCCTCAATAAGAATTCGCGTCAGGGCGAAGCTCACGCTCAAGCGTCCGTCGTGATCGACCATCACTGCGAGCGCGGCGTCTCTGTCGCTATGCATGGCAAGGTTCGCCCGCGCCGTCCTTCGCCATACATCACGGTCGCAAGAGGCGGCCTCATGGCTCCGAAGCAACGCTGTAACGACAGAGCGCCGATCGAGCCTACGAAGAGATCGGCAAATATCGCTTATCAAATTCTCAACCACTTTGTTGAGAAAAGTCGT
>Ga0210394_10007147_pt1 | contig 11852 bp, 8 predicted proteins | sample IncBWC12MmetaG_FD_160121 | JGI IMG/M metagenome (GOLD analysis project Ga0210394, IMG submission 160121) | Forest soil microbial communities from Barre Woods Harvard Forest LTER site, Petersham, Massachusetts, United States - Inc-BW-C-12-M | ecosystem: Environmental > Terrestrial > Soil >... | reverse complement strand
ATTCATGACCAGCGAAATGGACTCGCGGCGCTCCTTTCTACCTTCGCCGGGATACCCGAAGATCATGTTGAAGGAGGGCCGGACGCCCGCCTGTGAGAGCAGATCCGCGGCTTCGTAGATGGTGTCGAGCTTCTGGAAATCCTTGTTCATCAGGTGCAGGACCTTGGGAGAACCCGAATCCGCGCCCTGCGCCACTTGCGAGAGGCCGGCGCGGCGCATCAGCTTCCATTCCTCCACGCTCAAGCGAGTCACCAGGTTGGTGGACGCCTGGATGCTCCATTCGAAGCGAGTGCCGCGCGCGCAGATGCCTTCCGCGATGCCCAGCGCGCGATTGCGATCCACCAGGAAGTTGTCGTCCACAACCCAGATCAACTGCAAACGATAGCGCGCCGCCAGGTCGCATAATTCCTCGCTCACCTGCTCAGGTTCGAGCGCATTCCACTTGCGCCCGTAGACGCCGTTGTTGGTGCAGTATCCGCAGTTATACGGGCATGCGAGGCTGCTGGTGTACATGGCCCAACGGCGTCCGCATAACCGTTCATACGCGTCGAAATCGGCGATCTGGTACGCCTTCGGAGGCATGTCCGCCAGCGGCCGCAGCTCGCGACGCGGATTGAACACAATCTGCCCTTTGTCCTTGTAGCCCACGCCGGCGATGCCCTTGGGCAACTCCCCCGCCTCGATGTGGCGCACGATGTCGAGGAAGGCGTCCTCGCCTTGGCCGATCACGATCATGTCGATAAACTCGGCCGCCAGCGTTTGATCCGGCAGCAGAGACGGATGCCAGCCGCCCAGCACCACGGGCTTGTTCGGATAGACGCGCTTGGCTTCGCGCGCGATGGCCACGGTCTCGCGGATCATCGGTCCCGTGACCAGGGAAATCGCCAGGCACAGCGCGTCGCCGAGCTCCTCGATCACTCGCTGTTGGAAATTGGGCGTGATCGTTGAGTCGATCAACTTCACCTGATAGCCGGCGCGCAGCAGCGGAGTGGAAATCGCCAGAATGCCCAGAGGCGCCGTGGCCTCCGCGCTGGTGAAGGATGGAAAGAAGAAGACGATCTTTTTGGAAGCCATTCGGTCTGCTGCTCTTGCTACCTGCTTGAGACCGTTAGACGAAGGGAGCGGGAACAGCTTCGGGGACCGCATCTTGAACGGCTAGAATCCGGCGCATATTGGCTTGAAAGCGCACCTCAGAGAACTGCGCGGCCCAACGTTGAAGCTGTTTCGGATGGAACTCGTGTTCGAGGATTTCGAAGCGCGTGAGGGCGTCCTCCAAGTCCTCGGCGGTTGGAGTTGCGTAAAGAATTCCCCCATGGGAGTCCAAGATTTCGCAGGCTCCGCCACGGCCGAGAGCGAGGGCTGGCTTCCCGCTGGCCAGGGCCTCGACCATCGTGATCCCGAAATCCTCCTCTCCGGGCACCACCAGCGCGCGAGAGCGTGCGTACAATTCACGCAGCTCCGCGGCGGAAACGCGCCCGCAGAATTCCACCGACGCGCCGGCGTGGCGTTTGAGGGTTCGATACTCCGGTCCGTCTCCGGCAATGCGGAGCTTTCGACCCGTACGCGAAAAGTGCCGGATGGCGTAATCCAGGCGCTTGTACGCGACCAGTTCGGAGACGATCAGAAAGAAATCTTCCGGCGGCCGATAGTAAAAGGTATCCACGGCCACCGGGGGATGCACCACCGTAGATTCTCTGCGGTATGTTTTCCAGATTCTCCGCCGCACATTCTCGCTGTTCGCAACGAAGCGATCCACGCGAGCCGCCGAGGCGAAGTCCCACAGCCGCAGATTCGGCGTCACCAGGTGCATCAACAGGCGCTTGACGCTGCCGCGGGTCCAGTCGTTCAGGTAAGCCGGATACAGTTCCCACAGATAACGCATGGGCGTGTGGCAGTAGCAGATGTGCCGGGTCGCGGCCTGGGTGATGACCCCCTTGGCGGGGCCGGATTCGCTGCTGATCACCAGGTCATATCCGCGCAGATCGAAGCTTTCGAGCGCCGACGGCATGAACGGCAGCAGCGCGCGATAGTGACGCCGCAGAGGATTCAAGTACGACGCCGTAACGCGGTGGGAGCGGATGGTCTCAGAGACGCGCGCAGGATCGTAGAAGAGCGTGAAGATGTCGGCCTCGGGCAGCATGCGGCAGAGCGACTCGACGACGCTTTCGCCGCCGCGCATTCCCAGGAGCCAGAAGTGGACGATCGCGACTCGCATCGGTTCTGAAATCGTTAGACTGTTCCGCTGAGGCTCGCGGCACGGTCATTCTTATGTGTGCTCGCACCGATAATTGGGCCGCTTGCTGACGCGCGCGGTTCAGGGGAGTTCGGTCCCGAAGAGGCAGGTCGCAGACCTGCCGTCGGGACAAGATGCGGTCTCTTAACGGACCGGGAGGGAGCGGCCGCGCGAACACACTGGCGGGTATTCCGCAGTGCAGCCGCCGTGGGTGCGTTAACCTCCGCCGCGAAGGTGGCCGGTGCGGCAAAGGTGATGGTGACGGCGCGGTTCTTTGGAACCAGTGACGCGCTGGACGCTTTTCTGATTGCCTTCCTGCTGCCGTCCTTCATTTCCGACGTGATTGCCGGAAGCTTCACCCCCAGCCTGGTTCCGTTGCTGGTGCGCACGCGTGCCGAGGGCGGCGAAGAAGCGGCGCATCGCTTGATCCGGAGGGCGCTCGGCTTCGCTCTCACGGCTATGCTGGCGGCCGCCGTCACGCTCGGCTTGACGGGCCGCTGGCTGTTGCCTCTAGCGGGGTCGAGCTTCCCCGTGGACAAACTGCATCTCGCCACCACCCTGTTCTTCGGACTCCTGTTCTGGTTGCCGATGAGCGCTTATATCGCCACCTGGAGGGCGGTGCTGAACGCCCATGGGTGGTTCGCGCTGCCGGCGATCGCGCCGCTGGCGACTCCGCTCGCGAGCATTGTTCTGCTCTACACACTCGCGGAGCGGTATGGCGTCGCGGTCCTTTGCGTGGGCACCGTGGCCGGCGTCGCAATGGAATGTATTCTGCTTGCCGTAACCGTGCGGCACTTGGGCTATCCGATCCGCCCCGTCTGGAACGATTGGACGGCTCCAGAGTTGGCGAGCCTTCGCCGGCAGTATCTGCCGCTGGCGGCGAGCGCGATTATTTCATTCGCGTGCGTAATTGTGGATCAATCCGTGGCCGGCCGGCTGGGTCCGGGACGCATATCGGCGTTGGTATACGGAACCAAGCTGGCGGCAGTTCTGCTGGCCGTGACAGCTTCGGCGGCCGGCACCGCTGTGCTCCCCGCATTCTCCCGTTTGGCCGCGGAGCGGGATTGGAAGCGTTTGCGCCGCTCCGTTCTGATTTATAGCGGCGCGGTTACGCTGCTCATGACGCCTCTCACGGCTGCGCTAGTTATGGGTTCCGGCCCGATTGTGCGCCTGCTCTTCGAGCACGGGGCGTTTCATGCCGGGGCCGCGCAACTGGTGACGGAGGTTCAGCGCTTCGCCTTGTTGCAAGCGCCTTTTGCGATGCTGCTGGCGATCGTCACCCGGCTTGCCGCGGCACTGTCCGCCAACCGGCTGTTGGTTTGGATGGGCGCGGCCGCCCTGATCACGGACATCATCCTCGATGTCGCCTTTTCCCGCTGGATGGGAGTCGCCGGAATCGCGCTTGCCACTCCCGCCGTCCAGTGTGTGTCGCTTTGCGTTCTGGTGGTGTTGTTGCGCCGCCATGAACCCAGGGTGTTTTCGGGCGGGCTGTGATGGCGATGCGTCTTGATCCCCTTGGCTATCCCGCGGATATCGTTTGCGTTCTGGTTGTGTTGCCGCGCCGCCATGAACCTAGCAGCCCGTGGCTGAAGTCCCGCGGATCTGGAACGACAGGCGATACCGCCTGTCCCACCGCGCGACATCAGCAGCTGGCAAGCTTGGTGGGACAGGCTTTGAGCCTGTCTGGACTTTTCCCACGGGCTGCTGGGGTGCTTTCGGGCGGGCTGTGATGGCGATGCGTCTTCATCCCCTTGGCTATCCCGTGGATATGGTCACCCAAAGCGAAGGAGTGCTCGCGGCGGCATGGAAGAGCTGGGGATCCTGGCCGGCGCTGTTCGACGAACCCCCCATTCGCTTCGAAATCGAGACGCATGACGGCCCTGCTTCGCCGAAGCCAAGGTTCAAAGCTCCTCCCGGTTGGCTGATGTTCTCCGGCGGCGACCGCAACTTCGCGGTGTTCGATCTGGAATCGCGAACCGGCTATATGCGCGTCGGCGCCGGCGCTTTGCGCGATGAAGCCTGGTTCCGGCATCATTGGCTGGAAGCGTTGGTGCTCACGGCGCTCGACTCGGTTTTCTTCACGCCGCTGCATGCCGCGTGCGTGGCTCGCGACGGGGCGGGGACGCTCTTGTGCGGAGACTCGGGCGCCGGAAAGAGTTCCCTGGCCTATGCGTGCGCGCGGCTCGGCTGGACCTTGGTTTCCGACGATGCCGTGCACCTGGCACCGGGTCCGGAAAGCATCGGCGTGGGCGGATCGAACTTCATCCACCTTCGTGAGCCGGCGCGGGCTCTTTTCCCTGAGCTGGATAAACTGGACCTGGGCACTGCGCCCAATGGAAAGCAGGCCATCGAGATCGATGGCGCGGCGCGTGGATTTCGCACAGCCCGGTACGCGGTGGCGTCGCGATGTTTCTTCCTGCGGCGACGGCCCGGGCCCGCGGTGGTGCGTCCGTTTTCGGCGCGCGCCGCGATTCGGTATTTTCTAAAGTACCTGTCGCCGCGCGACACGTCCGCTGCAGAGCGACACTTGCGCGAGTTTCTTTCGCCGGAGCCGTGCGCGCTCGAATACGAACACATGGAGGATGCGATCGAGGTACTGGAGTCATGAGGCCCATTGGAGTCATGCATAGGGAGATCTTCGCAATGGTTAGTCGAGCCGCGCCCGCTCCTGCGTTCACCGAAGCGGAGTGGAGGGAGCTTCTCGCGTTCGCCGACCGCACCCAGCTGTCGCTGCACCTGCGCGGAACCCCGGGGTTGCCGTCATGGCTTGCCGAGGAAATTGAGAGTCGCTTCGCCAAGAATGCCGAGCGCCGCCGCCGTTTGCGCGCGGCGTACATTGAGGCTGCCGGCGCTCTTGCCGCCGACGGAATCGAATTCGTGCTGCTCAAGGGCTTCACGCATGAGACTGGCTTTGGCGTCGATGGTTCGGCCCGGGTTCAATACGATCTGGACCTCCTCACGCGTCCTTCCGGCTTGGCGCGGGCACGGACGGTCTTTGAGCGTCTCGGCTATGCGCCGCACGGGGCGCGATCTTTGTCGGAAGAGCACGGGCGGCCTCTGGTTCGGCCCTCCGGCTGGAGTTGGCGCGGGGATTACTACGATCCGGAGATGCCGATTCCGATCGAACTCCATTCCGCTCTGTGGAGCGCGGAACGCGACCGCATTCAGCCGAGCGGAATGGGGGAGTTCTGGAGCCGACGCCGGCTCATAGAAGTGAACGGCCTTGAGATCCCCGCATTTTGCGAAGTGGATCGCCTCGCCTTCGCTGCCCTGCATGTATTACGGCATATCCTGCGCCATGACGCGAGGCCCGCTCACGTTCTGGAGCTGGCGCGGTTTCTGGACGCGCGTTGTGGGGCGTGCGGCACGGACTCACCGAGCGTGGCGCGATCGGTTCCTGAGCCGGCGTGGGAGTGTGCCCCGCACCCTTTGCGCTTCTGGGACGAATGGCGCAACTTGCACCCGCCTGACCTGCGCGCTCTTCAATGTGTTGCATTTCGCTTTGCCCACGAATGGTTCGGATGCGCTCTTCCATTGGCAGGTCTGAGACCTGCCCCACGATCGCCGGTTGCAATTGACGAATGGTTCAACGCCTTTGCGTGGTCGCCAGTGGCCAACCTGACCGTCCCGAACAAAGATACGGTCTGGCTGCACCTGGCGTTGGTCGATGGCTGGCAAGATCGCGCCCGTGTGTTCTGTCACCGCATGCTCCCGCTGCGGCTGCCGCATGAGGGGTTTTTCGACCGGCTGCGCTATCACGCCGGAGCGCTGGCGCCCGCGCTCGCAAGCGGAGTGCGCTGGGGATGGCGGCGCGCCGCAGCCTCCACCGCTTCGGAGATCTCGGACTGGAAGCGGCGCAGCGTATAGCGTTCCTGCCAGCGCCGGTAGGCACGCGCCGCGATCTGGTTGAGCAGATCGCAATTGCGGGCGGCGGACAGAACCGATTCCGCCAGCGCGTCCGGCGTCTGCCGATGAACCAGAAGACCGGTTTCTCCGTGCTGGATCAGCTCGGGGATCGCGCCTGACGCGAAGGCAAGCACGGGCACGCCTGCCGCGAACGCCTCCAGGATCACGCGCGGAATATTATCGATGGGCTTCGAAGGAACCACCAGAAGATCGACGCCTGCGAGGAATGCGCCGACATCCTCGGTCCAGCCGGCAAGGTCGACGGGAATTCCGGCCGCTTCCGCGCGCACTTGCTCGAAGTGCCGGCTCTCCGCGAACATGGGCGCGCCGCAAACGGTAAAGCGAAGACCAGGGTCGCGCTGAGCGCAGATTCGAGCGGCTCGCACAAACTCCAATTGACCTTTTTCGGGTGAGACCCGGCCCAGGATGGCAACGTGCCGAACGGCATCGCGAGGACGAGGCGAGATGCCGAATCCGGCTACGCCATTGTAGACTGTGGTAATCAAGCCGGGCTTAATGGAGTCCTGGAGCCACTCCGCGGCGAGGCGGGAAGTGGCAATGGCGGAAGCGCCGCTTCTGCGCAAGGCCGCGCGCGCCATAGACGCCGCGGAGCGTTGCGGGACCATCCAGTGAGAATGGTAGATCAGCGGGCGGCCAGCGCGCCCTAGAGCCGAGCAGCCCAGTGCCGCGGCGGGCAGAACTCGCGGACCGTTCACGTAGACCACATCGATGCGGCGGCGCGCGACCGTGCGGGCGATCTTCGCGGCTTGGCGCGGAAGCTGCCAGGCAAATCGTACGGCATCGCTCACCGTTTTTGCCGCCGAAGCGAACGGGCCGCAAGGGAGCTCGCGGACTTCAGCGCAGTAGGGAGCCAATGCTTTGGCAAGGGAAGAAGGCAGGTCGCAGACCTGCCCCACAGGGCAGTGGTGGGGCAGGTCTCCGACCTGCCATTTTCGGACGTTCACTATCGGCGCTCCCGGCGCCAGGGCGTGCACTTCCCAACCTCGCTCCGCGAAGCCCATGGCGGCTTCCAGCAGGCAGCGTTGGGCGCCGCCCATTTCACCGAACTGGTCGATCAATAGAATCTTCAAGATTCCGCCGCTTCCCGCGCCGCTTGAGCCAGCACCCAGAAGTAGACCGGCAGCACTCGCCAGAACGTCAGGATGTCCCCGGCGAACATCTGGAACATTTCGCCAACCCAAAAGCAAAACATCCATTTACCGAAAAACGATCCCCGTTTCGCCGCCCTGTAACCTACCATCAGAATCGCCGCGTTCACGGCCAGCAGCGAACCCAACCCGACGACCCCCATTTCCACAAGCGACGAGAGATACATATTGTCGGCGATGACCGGCTTCCCGAAGTGCTGCGAATAGGGCAGAGTCTTGTAACCGATGCCGGCCACGGTTTGCCAGGGATGCTCCGTGATGAATCCGCCGATGGCTCGCCAGCTTTCCAGCCTCCCCGAAAGCACCCTGTCGGGCGATGTGGCTAGTGAGTTCCAGTCAAAGCCGGCGCGGGCCCAGTAGCCCTGAGCGAATTCGGGAAGCGCCACCGCGAATGCCGTCCCCGCCACCAGCGTCAGTGCCGCCAGAGCCAAAGGCACGCGCGGCGAAGTCCAGCGGCGGCGTGCCCATCGATCCTTTTCCAGAAACGCTAGCGCCAGGCAGCCGACCGCGGCCGCGAGCAGAGGCGCGCGCGAAAACGACAGAAGCAAGGTCAGCAGGAACAGCACTGCGCCTGCGCTCGCTACCGCCGTGGGTAGAACCTTCCTTCCCCGTTCCCGGTGGGCCAGTGCGACCACGCTCATGATCAGGAAGAAGGCGCAGAAATTTCCCAACGCGCTGGCGTCATAAAAGAGCCCCTGCGCCCGGCGGTAGACTCCGGAATCCAGCCAGATGAATTGCGCACCGAAACTGGCGGGAGCCGGTAACTGGTAGACGAAGTCGATGCAACCGAATCCTGCGGCCGCCGCAGCGATCAGGAAGAGCCCACGGGCGGAGCGTTGCGCATGGTCGCGGTCCACGATGCCGGGCCCTTGAGAGGCGAAGAAGTAAACATAAATCCCGCAGGCGAATAGCGCAAGCCGGGCCGCCGAGGCGGCTGCCAGAGCGAAGCCCGAATAAAGAACCGCGAAACCAAGGCTCGCAGTCAGCGCCGCCACCAGTGCGGCCAGCGCCGCATTGAGTCCATTCCACTCAATCCGCCACTCCGGGAGTCCGGCCAAGCCGGCCAACAATCCGGCGGCGGCAATCACGATTGATACGTGCGCGCCCGAATCCCCCCAGGGAAACGGCAGCGGAGGAAGCAGAATTGCTGCCGCACAGAACCACAGGCACCACTGCTTCGGGGTTGAGAATGCGCGCCAGACGACGGGAAGCAAACAAACCAGGGCGGCGACGGCCCAGAAAATCGCCGTTGGTGTTAGCGCTTCAGCGGCCGCCACTGCCGGCCATCCTGAGCCCGGCGCGTGCGGGTTTCTCGCGCTGGCGCGTCAAACCGAATTGAAACGTCAGCCACACCAGGCGCAGCGCCGACGCGATCACCACGGCGGCGACGGCCGCGAGCGGCGGATCGGGGAAACTGGGGCGTTGCGGAATGATGCCAGGATCGACGATGCGTAGCTGCTCCGTGCGGAACATCGCGGAGGCGGAGGCGTCGTCCCCACGCTTGGCCGCGCGTTCAAATTTATCCTCCGCGCTGTGGAGCCGATCGTCTATGAGCTGCCGCCGGGCGCGCAGAGCGGCGAGCGCGGCCGATTTGGCATCCAGATTCCGCTGCATCGCCCCGATATCGGCGGTGAGCGCCGCAATTCCGGCCCGGCTGGCTGCCGCCGATTCCTGATCCTCGCGCGCCGAACTTTCCGCCAGAGTCATGTTCGCCTCAGTCCGCTGCGTCTCGGCGACGGCCTTGCGGTCCTGGAGAGATTGCACTTCGTTGTCGAGAACCGGCTCAGAGCCGGCCGCGGAGGCCGCTTCGGTTCGCGCGTCATCGAGTTCTTTCCGGGCCACTTCCAGTTGCTGCCGCGAGTTATCCAGAAGTTCCTGGTCGCCGGCCCGCGCAATCCCGCGGTCCAGCGCAACCGTTTCTTCGGCGAGATATTGGACCAGGGCCTGGGCCTGAGCCGGGTCCGGGAGGGTCACGCTTATATCGAGAACCTTCGTATCCTTCAGCTTGTCGACCCGCAGCACGCGCCGCTTGAAGGATTCAAGAGAGGGCGCGGAGTTTCCATCCAGCAGGTGGAATTTTCCGCAGGCCTTTGCGAACAGGGAATCGCTGGATGCAAAGGCCTCGTAAGACTTGAGGGATTCCAGGTAAATCGAGCTGACGGCTGTGGCGCTGCGCGGATCGCCCCCCGGAGGTTCAATGACCAAAGTCGCAACCGCCGTGTACTGCTTGGGTAGCAGGAGGCAAATTACTACTGCCGCCACTCCCGCAAGAATCACCACCGCAGCCGTAAACTTCCAGCGTTTGCGTACGTATTCGATGTACTCAATCGGATCGAACGAATCGGTCATTGGTTGCTTCGCGTGTTCTTGCGTTCTCCTGCTTGCGGTCTTAGGCTATGTGCCTTTAGCCGCGTTCATGACTGTCTTCCTGGCGCCCCTTGCGCTTGCGCCGCACCTGCTCTTTTACTACGACATCACGCCTAAGGTCGCGTTGCTCCTGCTGGGCGCCGCGATCGTGCTGGCGTCAGCCTCGCAAGTGTTGGACTTACTCGTAGCCTACTGCGGAACGCGCTATGGCCGATGGTACGCGGCTGCGGCCGGCGCCGCCATCGTGCTGGCGTCGATCACGACGCTTCGCTCCGATCATCCCGCTCTCGCGTGGAACGGCTCGACCTGGCGGCGTATGGGCGCGCTCACGGAATGTGCGGTGATCCTGGCTGCTCTTTGGGTCGCCGCTTACGCGGTGAGATCGCAGACGCGCTTGGTGTGGATGCTGCGGGCGATGTGCGCGGCCGGATTGCTCGCCGCACTCTACGGCATCGCGCAGTACTTCGGGTGGGACCCGCTCCTGCAGAAGGCCGGCTATGAAGCGGGCGAGGGGGTGTTCCAAATCGTACGTCCGCCAGGAACGCTGGGGCACAGCGATTACTTCGCCGCGTTCTTGCTCTGGCCGGTATTCGCCGGAATCGGTTTGTTGCGAGGATTGGGATGTGGCGCAGGCCTCCGGCCCGCGAGCAGCCTTCGAGGATTGGCAGGTCGGCGCCCTGCCCCACATGCGAGCAGCCGGCTGCTGGGAGCGGCGGCCGCGGCAACCGGCATGATCGCGATTCTATTGAGCGGATCGCGCGGCGCTCTGCTCGCTCTGGGAGCAGGATTGTGTGTGCTGGCCGCTATGCTCCGGCCGCGTTTCCGGGCGGTCGCGACAGCGGCTGCGTTCGCCGCGCTGGCCTCGGGTGTGTTTTATTTTTCGCCCGCGGGCGAACGTCTGCGTGCGCGAGCTCACTGGATCGGGGAGGATCGCGCCGGCGGCGCACGCCCGCTGCTGTGGCGCGACTCCTTGCGCATGGCCGCGGCGAAACCCCTCACCGGTTTTGGCCTCGACACCTTCATTGCCGAGTTCCCGCACTACCAGTCGGAGGAGTTGGCGCGCGACTATCCGGATTTCTACCACGAATCGCCGCACAACATCTTCCTGGACGCGCTCACGGCGGAGGGCGTACCGGGCCTGATCGTCTTAGTGGCAGTGGCCGCGGCCGGCATCGCGGGCGGTTTGCGAGCCAAGCCGCGAAATTCGCCGCTGGCCTTGGCGCTGTTACCCGTGTGGTTACCCGCCTTCGCCGCCAGCCTGGTGGCGCATCAGTTTGTCGTGTTCACGGCGCCTACCGCGTTTTACTTCTATCTGGGCGCGGGAGTGTTGGCCGGAGGCGACGCTTCGGATTCCGCAGTCTCCCGGGTTGCAGCGGGTGGGCGCTGGGCAGCGCTCGCGGGAGGTTGGGCGGCGGCTGGGTTCTTGGTTGTGATGGCATACCGGCTGGTCGCGGCCGATTCCGCGTTGGCGGTAGTCGAGCGGCGATTGGATGCCAACGACGCACGCGGCGCGGCCGAGGCTTACCGCAAGGCGCTCAACCGGAAAGGGCCGGGCGTCTCCGCGGACTTGTATTTTTCCCGGCGCTGGGCCGAGGTGGCGAGGAACGCTCCCGATACGATTTCCAAACTCTACTATGGTCAAGTCGCAGGCGGGGCCGCGAGCCTGGCCACAAAATCTCCGGAGCAGCAACAGAACGCCTGGTACAATCTTGCGCTCCTCGAAGCGTCCAGCAATAATGCCCAGGCGGTCGAGTACAGTTTGCGAGCGAGCATTGCCGCCGCGCCGGTTTGGTACAAACCGCATTGGGCGCTGGCACGCTTGCTGGCGACAGAAGGCCGCCTGCGGGAGGCCGAGCCGGAAGCGCGCCGGGCCTTGTATCTCGATGGTGCGAAAGACGCTGAGGTGGTCTCGACGACGAGCGCGATTCTTCGTTCCGCGGCAGCCGGGCCGTAGGTCTAAGCAGCTAGAACCGAGTGGAAGAAAGACCGCTCGCTAACGCGCGCGGTTCAGAAAGCATTTCCGCACCGTGACCGTAAGACTTTCGCAAACCCGGTTCTAGTAGGGAGCCGTTTCACCGATGCGATTCTTAAAACTTGCATTCGTTTCGCCGATCCTGGTTGGATGCGCCCTAGCCCAGCCTCAGTTGTTTAGCGGCGGCGTGCTCAATGGCGGCAGC
>Ga0210394_10007145_pt1 | contig 11853 bp, 13 predicted proteins | sample IncBWC12MmetaG_FD_160121 | JGI IMG/M metagenome (GOLD analysis project Ga0210394, IMG submission 160121) | Forest soil microbial communities from Barre Woods Harvard Forest LTER site, Petersham, Massachusetts, United States - Inc-BW-C-12-M | ecosystem: Environmental > Terrestrial > Soil >... | reverse complement strand
GCGGTGTACGTTTTCTTGGGATCATAAACACCACCTGTGATGAGAGCTTTTAGCTCAGATGGTGTTGCATCGACCAGTTGAACTGGCACCATTTCTCAGGCGCTATCCCGGTTTAGAGGCGTGAGCAAGGGTATCCTTCGTCTGTGGTTTGCAGTGAACTAACGGTGAGGCACTACTGCGGCGACCGGTCCGTAACGTTACGGACCGGCCGTATAGTTCGTTGTCTGGTGTTTTCTCGTCCTAAAGGCTGACTTTGCTACCTTGTCATTACTTATTGTCTGGATGCGCGTGACGGTAGTTGAAATAGACCGCCTGATGCTTCGGCGTCTCCTTGGTCAAATCCTCGTTGTAGGTTTTGTGGGTGACTCGAAACTGTGTGTAGACCTGCTTTTCGTTGTCGTCGTAAGCGTGATAGTCATTATGGGCCTTGTCGTAGAGCTTGACCTGGACGCCCACTTGCTGCGGCACGGGTGCAGCCATAATTGACATCGGCGCCACAAGGGCAGCGGCGAGAAACAGCGAGGCGATGAAACCATGTGCGCGGTACATGTTGTAGGCCTCCGAATTCGAAATTGCCGCTTTCTGAAACACGGCAGACATGACTATGTATCTAAAGCCGTTTGATTTATGTCCCACATTGCACACCCGTATTCCGATAGGGCATGAGAACACGCTGCACCTTAGAAGTACCGCTCGCACGCGGCACATTCCTGGCGGATCGTCGCCTACGCGGAAGTTATCCTCGGACCAGATTTTGCCCGGCCGTAAGCTGAGAGCTGTCTGGAAATCCCTTCATCATCCAATAATCGCCAACCTCTCAAATGGCTTACCGATTATTGATTTCATAACGACGTCGGCTCCTTGGACCCGGGTAGATTTGGCGTGATCAGCGACCAAGGCTCGGGAGAAAGGAGCCGAAATGAAGATTATGGGCTGCGATTTTCATCCGAGCTATCAGCAGATCGCGCTGTTGGACTCGGTGACCAGAGAGATGGTGGAGAAGGCGCTGAGTCACGAAAGGAAGGAGGAGGTGCGGGCCTTTTACGCCGAGCTGGAAGGGCCGGTACGAGTGGGGATCGAGGCCAGCGGGCAATCGCAGTGGTTCGAGCGGATGCTGGCGGAATTGGGACACGAGGTGTGGATCGGGGATGCGGCGAAGATCTGCGCCAGTTGCGAGCGGAAGCAGAAGACCGACCGGCGCGATGCGGAGCTGCTGTTGAGGCTTCTGGCGAAGGATCGCTTTTCGCGGATTTGGGTGCCCACGGCAGCCGAGCGGGACGACCGACAGTTGCTCGTGCATCGTCACAAACTGGTGCGCATGCGCACGCAGGTGAAGAATCAGTTGCAGGCGCTGGCACTGAATCAGGGCGTGCAACGGAAGCGGAAGCTGTGGAGCGAGGCTGGAAGAAAGCAACTGGAGTCGCTACCGCTGCTGCCCTGGGCGAGCCGGCGCAGAGCGGAGTTGCTGCAGCTGCTCGATCAACTGGAGGCGTCGATCAGTGAGTTGGACCGCGCGGTGGCCGAGCAGGCTTTGGCGCGGCCGGCGGCACGGCGATTGATGACGCATCCGGGCGTGGGACCAGTCACGGCGCTGGCGTTCGCGCTGACGATGGGACCTGCGGAGCGTTTCCAGCGAGGCAGACAGGTCGCCAGCTACTTGGGACTGATTCCCATCGAGCATTCCAGCGGGGGTCGCCAGCAGCGGCTCGGGCACATCAGCAAACAAGGCAATCCGTTTCTGCGAGGGTTGCTGGTGGAAGCGGTGCAGAGCGCGGTGCAGCATGAGCCGGAGATGCGTCGTGCCTATCAACGATTGGCTCAGCGGAAGTGTCGTGCGCTGGCGAAAGTCGCCATGGCACGGAAGCTGGCAGTAAGGTTGTACTGGATGCTGCGATTGCAAGTGAACTATGCGCAGCTAATCCAGGGTTCGCATGCAGGACAGCCCGGCACATTCTGTGGTCGTGGTTAAGACCGGGTTATTGAGTGGGTATCCTGCCTCCCCGAAGCGTTGGAGAGTTTGAACAGGTAATCATGGTCCTGACGCGGGTTGGGATCGAATAGATGGCTGGTGGAACCTGGGACCTTGCGGGATATGGAGTCCCTGAAATGCCCGTGCTGAAGAGTGATATTATGGCAGGCCATAAGGGGTCTATTGATGAGGTTCATATTCCTTACCCTCGCGCTTGTCTTATTCTTCACGTGGATTGGCGCATTCGTCGTCTTCCATGTGGCAGCCGCGCTCATTCACCTCCTGCTTATTCTTGCGGTCGTTTTCTTAGTGATCCATCTCTTCAGCGGGCGCCGTGCTGTGTAAGCTCGTCTAATGCACTAGGAGAACATCGTGCCTTGTCTCGTGCTGATCGTCTTTCTCGCCTTCCCTCGAATCGCACTCGCGCTGTTGTTCTTTTTCTCGAATTACCTGCAACGAGCGTACCAGGGCCTATTGGTGCCTCTGCTCGGATTTTTGTTCTTACCTCTGACGACGTTGGCATATGCATGGATGATGAATACACGGCAGCCCATAGCGGGCATTAATTTGCTGATTCTCATTGTCGCGGTAGTGATTGACCTCGGCGGACTAAGCGGCGGGGAATATCATCGACGGACACGGTGGGAAGATTAGCTCGTACAAGAGTCATTCCAGCGTCAACATTCAGGTTTGTCCAGAACCTTTAGGTGGGGGCGATTTAGGGCCCAAACCAGGACCGAATTCTCCGCAACCGCCCTGGCTTTGCCGGTCCCCGTTTTCGACAAAGAAATCGACGCTTTTTTCAATTCGATACAAGACCAAAAACCCTTTTGGAAAACACCCACCCCCCATCGGCGATCTCATCCCTGTGCCGGGCAACAATTAGGTTACTTGAGTAGAGACGCGAGGGAAGAAGTTCGACGTGTCCGTGTAACCGGCGCGTACCCGCGATGGGGCGTCTCTAGCAGTTTTGGCGTTACGTGAAATCAGTAACTTATGTATTGTCAGAGTGCGGAGCGGGTTCGAATCCCACGCGCGCCTCCAAATCCTCCACTTTTTTCAGCTTAAGGTCGTGCTGGTTAACGAGGGGGTGAGGAGAGAGCGACCTCATCCTGCCGTGCGGCAGGACGAGCCCAGATCCTGACTTGCTTGCCTGCGTGCCACATTAGGAACGCGCCCAGCGCAATCAGAGTCAGTCCGAAAGACGCCAAGCTAAACAAGATCATTGAAGCTGCAACCTCGCGCACATAGTAGAAGTGCAGGCTGAAACCTGCGATCATCACAGCTATCCCGTACAAATAGCTGCTTGTATTCGGTTTGCTCATCGATTCCCCTTGTCGTAAACCACGCGTTTCGCGCCGAAGCGGCCAGCGAAGATTGTCTCCGTGGTAAAACATGGTGCGTGCGAAAATCTCAATAGGAAGAGCTGGCCTTCTGATCTTTAACCTGCATTTCGTTCACGACCTGCTGCACGTTTGGAACTCTTGATGCCAGCTTCTCGACTGCTTCGCGCTTGGCTTGTGAGTTCACCTCGCCGGTGAGCGTGACGACGCCATTTTTGACATCGTACTTTGCGCTCTCGTGCATCCCGTGTTCGATCAGGGCCGCGTCCAGGTTCTTTTCAATGCCGTCGTCCAGATCCGCGTTCACAGCCTTTGCTTCTTTTTCGAGGCCCGGAGGAACCACGGCAATCTGGTTCGACACGACTTGCGTGCCCGCTAGGCTCCTCGCGATGGATTCAGCTTGCGATTTGTCAGCATCGGCTGCGACGCGTCCGCCCAGGGTCACCACCCCCTTGTCCCGGTCCTGTCGGATGGAGACGTCTTTGAATCCTGCTTGATCGAATGACGTGCGAATGCTATCGGAAATATCCGGCGACTTCGTAGACGTTCCTGAGCAGCCTGAAATAATCCCTACAATGACAAATGCGGGCAGGATCCCTGATAGTTTAAGCGCTTTCATATTCTCCCCTTGCAAATAAAGGCACAGGATCCGTGCTTGCCAGATTGATCGTCAATGGAATGTATCGAGTTGAGCCTCGATGAGTTTGGTGGTGGAATGCGATCCGGCTCTTACACTCTTTTGATGATCCACACGATCAAACAGATAATCACTAGGGTCCCGATCAGCCCGTATCCAAACATTGTAGCCTCCCCCGAGTTCGAGGTTCTCAAATTCAGAATCCCGACAAGAACCACTTTGCCTCAACCTGCCTCGCGATAGATGTTCCATTCGGTACAGAGTCCCGGAAAAAGTTCACCATTTCAGAAACCGAAACCCTCTTCGATAGACCCCCGCCCCCCGGGCGAAGAGTCATCCCTATGCCGGACCGACTTTTCGATTCTTGGTCACATTTCTAGATGACCAGCCTCATATCAGCGGCCTGTGTTGAATCGGCATCGCAGGTAGAGGGCGGAACCGGCAAAAAGCTATATTCCGATAATCCGCGTTCTTCAGAAGTTGGTCCACTGGTTTGCAGGGGTCCGTGGGTGTAGACTTCACCGGCCGGGAGGCCAAACGCAGATTACCGTTTGTCGAGAAGGCCGACCATGAGATTTACCCTCCTACTTGTCGCGATCCTGCTGCTGGCGCCTTGCCAAAATGAATCCTTAACCGGTTCAAGTGGTGACAAGTTGTACGTCTTTCACTACGAAAATGTTCTTGGCACATCCCTGGAATTGAAGATCATCGCATCGTCGCCCGCACAATCGGAGCAGGCTGAGAAGGCCACGCTGGCGGAGATTGATCGTGAGTCGCACATCCTTAGTTCGTGGGACCCGGGTAGCGAGTTCAGTCGCTGGTTTCGCACCGTGGATCAACCCATCCACATTTCTCCAGAACTCTTCGAGGTTCTAAGTCTATTCGATGAGTGGCGCGATCGAACCCACGGAGCCCTCGACGCATCCGCCGAAACGATCTCGCGGGTTTGGAAGAACGCGGGCGCCGAGAAGCGCCTCCCGTCTGAGGCGGAACTACGCGCGGCTGTCGCCAGCGTGATGAGAGTCCATTGGAAGCTTGACCCCGGCAATCGGACGGCGATTCATACCAGTGATGCTCCGCTCGCGATGAACTCTTTCGTGAAAAGCTACATCGCGGAGCGCGCTGCTGATGCGGCGCTCGGGGCGTCCGGCGTACGAGCCGCTGTCGTAAATATAGGCGGTGATCTTGTGGTCCGAGGCGAATGGAGCGAACGGGTAGATGTTTCCGATCCGAAATCGGATGCGGAAAATGGCGCTCCTATTGCCCGTCTCGTTGTTCGCAACCGGACTGTTGCAACCAGCGGGGATTATAGGCGTGGTGTGGAGATCTTGGGGCGGCACTATTCGCACATCGTCGATCCGCGTACCGGCATGCCCGCGGACGAAGTCATCAGCTCGACCGTTGTTGCGCCAGTAGCTGCCGATGCGGGTGCCCTCGCCACCTCGCTGTCGGTACTCACGCCCGCGGAAAGTGCCCGTTTGGTTGCTTCGATTCCGGGCGCGGAATATATGCTGGTAAAAAAGAACGGCGAAAAGATAATGAGCGGCGGGTGGAGTGCGCTCGAAGCGGCGTCCTCCGCACCGACTTCAGCGATGCGCCCTGCGGTATCCTTCCAAACAGTGGCTGCGCAGTCTGGCGTCTCATCATGGAATGACAACTACGAGCTGACCATCACCATTGAATTGAGCCTAATCGATGGCTACCGCGTGAACCGACCCTATGTCGCGGTGTGGATAGAGGACGAAAATCGTCTTCCCGTTCGTACGATTGCCCTTTGGTTCAGAAAATCCAAGTACCTTGACGAGCTCCGCGCCTGGAGCCGCGCTGAAAGTTTGCGGTTAGCGGGCGAAGATAGACGCATCATGAATTCGGTTTCAAGCGCCACTCGGCCGCCGGGTAGATACACATTCAACTGGAATGGAACCGATGACTTCGGGACCCCTGTAAAGGCCGGCAGGTACACCGTGATGATTGAAGCCGCGCGAGAGCACGGCACTTATCAATTGATGCGCCAGGCAATGGACTTCGATGGCTCCCCTAAACAGTTCCAGCTTCCGGGCCGTGTAGAGATTGCGTCGGCTTCCCTTGACTACCACAAACTTGCCCCATAACGCTGCCGGGGACTTGAACGATTCCCCGCCCACGCCATCGCCAGGCCAGCGGCACTTGCACTGGAAACGGCGCGTCGCTCATCTCTCACGATGGTTGCACACCTATCTTTCGATGCTGAGTTTTGCAATTCTCCTGTTCTTCGCGGCGACAGGCCTTACATTGAATCACGCCGAGTGGTTCGAGGGTCAGAGGAGTACGGCCCGGTACCAGGGCACGCTGGACGCGGGGTGGATGAAGACTCCCGATCCGCAAGTTGTGGCGCAAGACAAGATTGTCGCGTACCTGCGCCGTGCCTATGACGTCAAGGGCGCTGTTTCCGATTTCCACGTGGACGAGGCGCAATGTGAGGTGCTGTTTAAAGGACCCGGATACGAAGCAGATGCGTCAATCGATCGCGACACCGGTAGGTACGATCTGACTGTGAGCCGCTTTGGCCTCGTTGCGGTCCTGAACGATCTACACAAGGGCCGCGATACTGGAGGCAAATGGTCCGCGGTGATAGATTTTTCGGCGGTCCTGATGACGTTCGTATCCCTGACCGGGCTAACGCTGATCTTCTTCTTGAACAAGCGCCGAATATTCGGCCTTCTGGTCGCTTTATCCGGCGCGCTGCTTTGTTACGTCGCCTACGCCTTGTGGGCGTCCTGAACAGATATCGCTCCTCTTCATATGCAATGCCGGGTACATTCGCGCCCAGCCCCGCTCCAAGAGGCCAGGCCCAGTTTCCGATAATGCTTCTTGAATGTGGCCGAACCCAATCGACGTGGCTTTGCTCGTCCCCTTTTTCGGCAAAGAATGCGAGGCTTTTTTCAATTGGATATAGGACTAAAACCACTTTTTGAAAAATGAGCCCCCTGGCTCGTGATCCCATCCCTATGCCGGACCGAAATTTCAACTCGTGAGCACACAGCTGGAGATCCTCGGTTTGCCGAGCTAGGGGATCGCGATGCTACCCGGAACGTATGGACGCGTCCCTTAGGGTCGTCATAGATCTGGTGAAAAGACCACGTTGCGGCCGTAAACCAGACCTTCCGATTGGGCCTCAGGTTCGCGAATCACCAACCCTCGGCACTTCATATTCGCAATAGGCACACAACGTGGGGGCGCGAAGTTCTGACGGCCATGTCCCGAGAAACGCCTGCTCGCCGTCCCATCGGGCTGGAATGCAGGTATATGAAGCTGCAAGGGGCGTGCCCACATTCTGATGACGCGGCTTATCACGACTCAACGATAAAATGGGCCCTCAATCCAACGGATGGCGTTCAACTTCTACTCGAATGAGGCCAGTTCTGCGTCGCTGCAAACGGAAAGGGCACGGCTGGTGGCAGCCCCATTGGCAATCTATCGATGGTAGTGGTTTTCCAGCGTAAGCGCAAAAGCTTGGGGTCACTCGTGAAGGACAACACTCAGGAGGGAAGGGTCGATGTGGAGACCGCCATTGTACCTAATGAATCCCAGTTTCCTGAATTTGTTCATGAAGAAATTGACTCGGGAACGCGTTGTCCCGACTATTTCCGCCAGAGTTTCCTGCGATATCTTGGCAACCACTTTTTGAGGCTCGTCTTGCTTGCCATAGCGAGCGAGCAGCAGAAGAGTGCGGGCTAGCCGTTTTTCACTGGAGTTAAAAAGCTGATCGATCAAATCCTCCTCGATTCGGATATTCCGCGCAAGCATGTGAGACACAAAGCGGTCCGAGAACGCATGCTCAGTGTGAAGCACGCGAATCATCTCTTGTTTTTCAATAACCAGTAAGGTCGTGGGGGTGATCGCGGTAGCCGTCCCCATACGAACATTCTGTCCTGCCAGACACCCCTCACCAAAAAAGTTGCCAGAGGGAAGGATGGCCACGACGGCCTCTTTGCCAACCTCATTGACAACGGATAGTTTTATTCCGCCATTTTGAATGTACGAGACATTCTTAGCCGGTTCACCTTGCGAGTAGATCTTCTGTGATTTTCGATACTCTACAATTCTTCTCGCCACGCCGGCCGAATCGAGAAAAGCTTGCGCATCGAAAATGGGCACCTTTACGTTTTGGGGTTCTTTGACCATCGCAGCCAGGATAGCCCTCGCAGCCAATCTAACAGGGAAGGAGGATTACGGTCGGTAGGGTATCGAACACCATCGCTATTTCAGTCCAATCTCGCGATTATACTGTTGCATAACTCCGTAGCACTCGCAGGTGCAGTCTTCGAGTTTCTTTCTGCTGAGAATCTGCACTACACCACGCGTATACTCGATAATCTGCCTGTCCTGCAAAATGCCAGCTGCCAAGCTTACGGTCGGTCGGTCCGTCCCTAACATCGTCGCAAGGAAATCGTGGGTGATAGCGAGCGTCGGGGAATCCACTCTGTCCTGAGTGATCAGTAGCCAGCGCGCGAGGCGCTGTTCAATATTGTGGAGCCGATTACACGCGGCCGTTTGTGCGAATTGCATCCCCTGAACTACTGCATAGCGGGTCAGAATCCGTTGAAGCTTTGGAGCCGATTCCAAGACGCTTTGCATTGGGCCAATTCTCACCCTGAATCCGTCTCCTGCAATTTGTACGATCTCGCGCACTTGGTTGCTGTTTATACCAACCGTCGCTTGTATTCCTGCAAACCCTTCCCTGCCGACCTCCCCTACTTCAACAGTCCTTCCATCTTCCGTCGCAATTACAAGAGACACCATACCTGAATTCGGAAAATGCACAAACTCTAGCGGTCGGCCCGGTTCGTAGAGACTAAGGTGGTGAGGCATGATGAGGAATTCCAGGTGAGGACAAATCAGGGCGTACTCCTTGTCGGGAATTGATAAAAGAATCTTGTTGCCTACTCGGTTCCCCACAGTGGTTTTCCGTTCGTTCGGCCGCATGATTTGAAAGTCTCTCCTCTCAGCAATAACGCTGCTCCCACCGCGCGCACTACCGGGCCGACTACAGGGGCTCCACCCGTCGCAGCCTGCAGTGCAGACATCTGCCCTAGACCACGGATCTGAAATACCGCAACTGGGAGGAGCGAGCTTATTTCAGGCGCAGGTCGCCAGCACACAACCTTGACCCGCGGCTACGTTATGGTTCGCTGAACCGTCGCCGAATCAATCTCGCTATTGGAACCGATGTCGTGACCGCTGCCAGAGACCAGATTGCAAAAACCCGCAAAATGATCACCTTCCCGCTCTAACCAAGGCCTGTCATAGCCGCGGAGCACTGGTCTTCGCATTCCGCCCTAAGGCCACAAACGTAAGGCATCCTATAGCCTTTTCGGGAGGTCCTGTCCGTCGGGAACCCTACATTAGAGCCAGCTTGTCCTCCTATACCCGCATTCCTGCGCTAGTCCGAGGAGCCCAAATCCTTCCCGCACTAGGCCCGGAGGAAGATATAAGCAATGTCACTATTCGGCTAATCAGCTCGTAAACTTGCTTTATGGCGATGCTTCCGGTTCAGCCGCTAGGACGGCGGCGCGTTTGCGAAAGAAGAATCCGTAATGGCGGGCGTCGCACAGGCGGCAACGGAATGGACGTAGCAGCACCAGCGGCAGTATGACAAATTCGAGCGGGCTGCGGCGCCGTGAACGCAAAACTGTGTCACTACCACAAGAGGTGCAGCAGCGGGGACCTAACGAAAGAGTGAAAACCGCTCTCATCGCCGCACGCCCGATGCGGTCGCATCATGTCGCTGCTTTTCGCGTCGCACATGGATGTCGAGACTCACAGTGACCTCAGCGTCCTTTTGGTGGGCAAGCTATGCAGCGCTTCGATCATTAAGCCGCACCATTGGCTTCACGCCAAGCCGCCGCATAACCAGCCGCCACGCTGACATCCGGTCCTCGCCTGTTGTGCGCTGGCAGGCTTGAAATGTACCGGCCAAGCAGAGCAGCCATTCCAGTTCCGCATCGTCACCGATCTGGTTGGGAAGCGGTGTTTTGATCCACTCTTCGTCTGACATTTTCATTGCGCTTCAAGCCGATCCGGGAGACCTGTGCCAGAATCCTATACCGTTCCCTCGTTCGATCGGCTGCACCTCCTGACCAGATAAGCGCCGAATCTTGCAAAAGGGCGGCAGTATAACTACCGGAGAAGGTTTCTGTCTGTAGGCCGTCCGACAGTGCCCCAGGACGTTGTTCGGAACAGTTGGGTGAATGGGCCAATTGGTCGTACACCTGACGCACGGAAGTACGACTGTGCTGAATGAGACTGCATTGCTTCTACCTACGTGACATCATTCGTGCATGAAAGATAGAACCTACTGAGCAGAGAAAGGCGAACCTCATGAATAAGTTGCTACGAGTTGTGAAGGGAGTCTTGGTTGTCACGCTTTCATTTATGCCCGCTGTTTTGCCCGCCACGAATTTCGCTCAGAGTGATGATGACAAGAGTGTTAAGCAAGACGTGAAGGATGCAGCACACTCGACGAAGGAGGCCACCGTGAAAACGGGCAAAAAGGTGAAAACAGGAACCAAGAAAGTCGTGAACAAATCAGCGAGGAAAACAGAGCAGGACGCCGACAAAGTAGAGGACAAGACGAAACCATAAGCGCCTCTCTTGTTCTAACCCCTATAGCGGACCTGGGATCTTCCCGTTGTAGCTTCTCAAATGTATAGGACCGTACTCGCATCTTCTTCGGAAAAGCGACCGTACGGTTATCCCACATGGGCATGTCCTTGCGGCACGCCGGTCAAGCGGAATCGGCACAATAGGCGCATTCGGAATCGGCCAAGTCTGAGTAGACAATTCGACACTGCCATCTTTCACAACCCATTCACCGATTTCCGCCGACCTCAGGCGAGGTCAAACCGATCGAGGTTCATCACTTTGGTCCACGCCGCCACGAAGTCGGCCACGCATTTCTCTTGCGCGTCGGCGGAGCTATAGACTTCGGCAAGGGCGCGCAGCTGGGAGTTTGAACCGAAGATCAGGTCGACACGGGTGCCGGTCCACTTGACCTGGTTCGTCTTGCGGTCGCGTCCCTCGTACACGCCATCCGAGCCAGCGGACGGCTGCCATTCGGCGCCCATGTCGAGCAGGTTGACGAAGAAGTCGTTCGTCAGGGTTTCCGACCGCTTGGTGAAAACGCCGTAGGTGGACTTCCCGGGATTTGCGCCCAGGACGCGGAGACCACCGACGAGAACCGTCATCTCGGGCGCTGTCAGCGTCAACAGTTGCGCCTTATCGATTAGCAGCTCCTCCGCTGATACGCTGAACGTGGCCTTGAGGTAGTTGCGGAACCCGTCCGCGACCGGTTCGAGATAGGCGAAGGACTCCACATCGGTTTGCTCCTGTGACGCATCGGCGCGACCGGGCGCGAAGGGAACGGTTACGTTGTGCCCCGCCTTCTTTGCCGCCTGCTCGATAGCAGCTGAGCCGCCGAGGACGATCAGGTCGGCAAGCGACACTTTCTTGCCGCCGGACTGCGAAGCGTTGAACTCCTTTTGGATCGCTTCGAGTTTCTGCAACACCTTCGCCAGTTGCGCTGGCTGGTTGACCTCCCAGTCCTGCTGGGGTTCAAGACGAATGCGAGCGCCGTTCGCTCCGCCGCGCTTATCCGAGCCTCGGAACGTCGACGCCGACGCCCAAGCCGTCGAGACCAGCTGGGAAACGGACAGCCCGGACGCGAGGATTTTCGCCTTCAAAGCTGCGATGTCCTGCTCCCCGATTAGCCGATGATTCACCGCGGGGATCGGGTCTTGCCAGATCAGCTCCTCCGCCGGGACTTCTGGGCCGAGATAGCGCGAACGCGGGCCCATGTCGCGGTGCGTGAGCTTGAACCACGCGCGGGCAAACGCGTCTGCGAACTCATCCGGATGCTCGTAGAA
>Ga0210394_10007144_pt1 | contig 11853 bp, 7 predicted proteins | sample IncBWC12MmetaG_FD_160121 | JGI IMG/M metagenome (GOLD analysis project Ga0210394, IMG submission 160121) | Forest soil microbial communities from Barre Woods Harvard Forest LTER site, Petersham, Massachusetts, United States - Inc-BW-C-12-M | ecosystem: Environmental > Terrestrial > Soil >... | reverse complement strand
GGTTCGACGGAGATAGTCGCGGCGTATCCCGGCTCCGGCGGGTCGAAGAGCTTCAATCCCGGGCAGCACGCGGAACGGGCGGCGCTGCTGCTCTCGAATGGAACGATTTATACCAGCTGGACTTCGCATTGCGATGGCCCGCCGTATTCCGGCTGGATCATAGCGTTTGCAGAGAACTCTCTGGCCATCAGCGGCGTGCTCAATGTCGCAGCGAATAGCAACGCGGGACCCGCCATATGGATGAGCGGCGGCGGGCCGGCGGCCGACTCCGCCGGCAACGTTTATCTGTTGACCGCCAACGGCGCCTTTGAAACCACCCTGGACGCGAATGGCTTTCCCAACGGCAAGGACTTCGGCAATTCCTTCCTCAAGATATCCAGCGCCGGCGCCGGCTTGAGCGTTCTGGATTACTTCGCCATGTCGAATGAAGTGGCCGAATCGAGCGCGGACCAGGATTTGGGATCGGGCGGCGAGATGCTGCTGCCGGACTTGACGGACGCCGCTAATACCGTGCGGCATCTGGTGATCGGGGCCGGCAAGGACGGCAACATTTATGTCGTCGATCGCGACTCGATGGGCAAATTCAATCCCAACAGCAACAACATCTTCCAGATGCTGCAGGGCGTGCTGCCCGGCGGCATCTGGTCGACGCCGGCGTATTTCAACGGTACCGTGTACTACGGCGACGTATCCGGCACCTTGAAGGCATTCACGATCTCAAGCGCCAGGCTGCAGTCCACGCCGCAGTCGCAGTCCGCAACGCAGTTCACCTTTCCCGGCACCGCACCGAGCGTGTCCGCGAACGGCACGGCAAATGGCATCGTGTGGGCCCACGAGAACACCAACCCAGCGGTGCTTCACGCATACGTTGCGACGAATCTTGCGCACGAGATCTACAACAGCAACCAAGCGGCGGCAAATCGGGATCATTTCGGCGCCGGCAACAAATACATCACGCCGACGGTGGCCGACGGCAAGGTGTTCGTGGGCACCAGCAATTCGGTCGCGGTTTTCGGTCTATTGCACTAAGCGGTGAATTCAGGTCATCACCGAGGTTTCCTCGGCGATCATCTGTTCGAGGCGCTGCAAATCCGGAATCAGCGGCGTCTCATTGACCATACGCACCTGGCAGATGACGGGTGAGCGCTCGGGAAAACTGCGCGACGGATCCGGGCGCACCACATCGGCGTTTACGCGCACCAACTGCGGAAAGCCTTGGGTCAGTATGCCGAAGTACCCCGATTGCAGCTGCGCGCCGGCGGCATGGAAAATCACGATTCGAGTCCGATTTGTAACGCTGGGCAGTGCTTGGCCGAACGCCCCTTCGAAGGACACGACGGGTACGTTGCGCCCGCTCCAGCTAACCAGACCCAGGTACCACGGCGGCGCATTGGTCATCTCGACAGGCGCTTGATAACCGATCACCTCGGCGACGCAGGCGCGCGGCACGATCAATCGTTCCCCTGCCAGTGGCACCAGCAGGCTGTACAGCTCGTCGCGCAAATCGGACATGGTATCTCTATCGCGCGACCGCGCTGCGGCGATTGACCAGCGGCTCGATGGCGTCGAGCAGCTGGCTTTCCTGGTACGGCTTGCCGAGGTAATCATCGACGCCGAGCTCGATGGCCCGCGCCCGATGTTTTTCACTTACTCTCGAGGTGATCATAACGATTGGAATGTGCTTGAGGCGCGGATCGTTGCGCACGTGGGCCGCGACTTCATAGCCGTCCATGCGCGGCATTTCGATGTCGAGCAAGATGATGTCCGGCAGGTGCTCCTGCAGCAGCGACATCGCATCCACGCCATCTTTGGCGGTCACTACCCGCATGCCATTGCGTTCAAGCAGGCGCTGCGTCACACGCCGTACGGTTATCGAGTCGTCCACGACCATCGCAAAAGTGCGCCGATCGCGGGTATCGAGGACCACCGTTTCGGTCGGACGAGCACGCCATTCCGAGCGCACCAGAGAGCCCATATCGAGAATCAGGACGATGCGTCCGTCGCCCAAAATGGTGGCGCCTGCGATGCCGCGGATCGCCGATATCTGCGGACCCAGGGATTTCACGACGATTTCCCGGCTGCCGACCAATTCATCGGCGACCACGGCGGTGGAATGTTCGCCGGCACGGATCAGGACCACCGACATCGACACGTCGGATTCCGGCAGACGCGTCGCGCCGAGTCCCACGAACGCGCCGAGGTGCTGAAAACGGTACTTCTGGCCGCCGTATTCGAACGGCGGCGCGTCCTTTCCCAAATGCCGCGCGACGATGTTTCTTGGCAGGCGTACGACGCCTTCCACCGTTGCCAGCGGCAGCGCATAGGACTCATCCCCCACGCGCACGATCAGCGCCTGGCTGATTGCCAGCGTGAAAGGCAGGCGAATCGTGAACCGCGATCCCTTGCCGTAGGTCGAATCGATGAACAGGCCGCCGCCCAGTTTTTTCACCTCGGTGGCCACCACATCCATGCCGACGCCGCGGCCTGCCGCTTGCGTCACATGTCCGGCCGTGCTGAAACCCGGCTCCAAGATCAGCTGCACGGCCTCCTCGTCGGTGAGCCTTGCATGCGAGTCGATCAGACCAAGAGCGATGGCTTTCTCGCGGATCAACTTGACGTTGATTCCGGCACCGTCATCCGCAACCACGATGACGATTTCCGCGCCGTCGCGCTCCAAACTGATGGAGATTCTGCCGACGTCGGGTTTGCCCTGGGCGGCACGCCGCTCCGGATTTTCGATGCCGTGCACGACGGAATTGCGCAACATGTGCTCGAGCGGCGGAACCATGCGCTCCAACATCTGCCGGTCGAGTTCCGCGGCGGCGCCTTGTACGGCGAGTTCGGCGCGCTTACCGGTGTCGTTCGCCGCCTGGCGCACCAGCCGTGTCAATCGCTGCACGTGGCGTTGGAAGGGAACCATGCGCGTGCGCATGAGGCTGTTCTGCAGTTCGGTGATGACCCGAGCCTGCTGCGTCAAGAGATTCTGCGCCTCGCGCGTCAAGGTCTCGAGCAATCCCTGAATACTCGCCACGTCGCCCGAGGTCTCAGCCAGCGCACGCGAGTACTGTTGCAGAGAGGAATACCGGTCCAGCTCGAGCGGATCGAAATCGTCGCGCCGCGGTTCCTGGTGCTGATGCCTATGCAGCACCTGCGCTTCCGTCTCGATTTCCAAGCCGCGCAATTGCTCCTTCAAGCGCGTCACCGTGCGCGCCAGCTCAGCAAGGTTGAAGTCGATCGAATTGACCTGTTGGTCCAGACGCGAGCGAAAAATGCTTACCTCTCCCGCGTTATTGAGCATGGTGTCGAGCAGGTCCGCGTCCACGCGCGCCATTTCCACCCGTTCCACGGGCGCAGTCTCTCGCCCCGGCAATACGGGCGCGACGCTCGCTTCCAAATGCGGCAGGCTCTCTTCGCTCGCGGCAACGGCGTCTGCCGGGGCCTGCAGCGGCGGCGCGGCCGACCTGACCGGCGCGGCCGATGCCGGTGCGCGTGCGGCCGGCGCGGGCAGCGTCGCCGCCGACACCGGCTCCGCGGACACAGGCTCCGCGGGCGCGTCCACCCCGGGTTGGCGAGCCAGTGCGCGAAGCTGCTCGATAAGATCAGGCGCGACGAGCGGCAGGATGCCGTTGCTGACGGCGTCACGCATGCGCGCCAGCTCGTCAAGACTGGCTTGCATGACCGCATGCGCTCGATCATCGCCAGCCACGGCGCCGCTATCGATCAGAATGACCAAGGTCTCGAGTTCATGGCTCAAATCGCCCATCGCGGTGATGCCGGCCATGCGCGCGCCGCCCTTGAGGGTGTGCAGCTGGCGCTGCAGCTCCGCGACCGTTTGCTGGTCGTCGCGCACCCGGTTCCAAACTGTCAGCGACGCCTGCGCCGCCTCCAAAAGCTCGGTGGCCTCCTCGCTGTAGATGTTCGCGATCTCGCGGTCGAACTCTTCCGCGGGCGGCGCGCTTTCTACGATCGGGGCCAGTCCGGGCATGATCGCCGAGGAACTGGTGTCGGTGGCTGCACGCGCAATCATTGCATCGACTTCCGCTTCCAGCCTCTGCAATCGAGCCAGCAGCGATGGTTGATCGGAAAAAAATCCCGTCGACTCATTGATGTGCGATACCACATTGTCGATGGCGCGCACCGAATCTTCCAGAGTCGTAAGTCCGATGTCCGACAATCCGTGGCCGCTGTCGAAGACCTTGCGCATGACCTGAAGCAGCGGCTCGGTGATCCGGATGCCATGGCGGGCTTCCGCCATCTTCGAGCTGCCGCTCAAGGTATGGATGGCACGATATACCGACTCCGGTAAATCATGCGGGGCGGGTAGACCGGACCTCTTGCGAATGTATTCGCGGATTTCCGTCAGATGACTCGAGGTCTCCTTGCTGTATATGTCATGCAGTGCCGGATCCATCTGCGATTCGGCGTCAGCCGTCCGCGCGGCGGGCATCGGCGCGGACGCAGTCGCGGGCGCAGCAGCCGGCGCAGCAGCCGGCGCAGCAATGAGCGCCTCGGTCACGACCGACGTGCCGCCCCAGCTCGTCGTCGCGCTGTTCGCGTCCGATCCGGCACGGTCTTCCGGCGCTATGTTTGCCCGGGTCTGCTCAGGATCGCGGCCATCGGCGAAAGTGAACGCGCGCGCCATCAGCGACTCGATCGGCAGGGTAAGCGGCCGGCCGGTTTCCAGCTCCTCGACCAGCTGCGGCAGAGCGGCCACCGCGTTGCGCAACACGCCCATCATGCCGGGCGTGCGCGATAGGGTCTTGTCGATGATTCGATTCAGTAAATTCTCCACCGCCCAAGCAAATTCCGCGATCGTTCGCGCGCCGACCATTCGGCCGCTGCCCTTCAAAGTGTGAAAGCTGCGCCGCAGGGAAGACAACGACTCGAAATCCATGGGATTTTGATCCCACAACGGGAAAGTTCTTTGTACCGAGGTAATTTCTTCCTTGGCCTCCTCGATGAACAACTCGACGAATTGCGGATCGGCCGCCTCCGGCTCCGGTACTGCGATCAACGGATTGGTCGCCGCGTGGGCGCGTTTGGTGCGCTCCAAAGCAATCGTTTCGGCGGCATCGACCTTCATCGTCCTTGCGGCTTCGCCGCTCGAGAGATTCAGATTCGGGACACGCGACGGCGCTTCATCGGTCAGCGTCTTGAGGCAAATCTCCGCGTTGTCCAGCATGTACCAAGGATCGGTCCGCCCGTTCTGCAAGGTCTCCATGTAGTACTCGATGCTGACGATCGCATCGGCTACTCGTTCCAAGCGGGTCGAGTCGGGCAGCGGCGCACCCGGCGCCACGAGCTTGCGGACCTGCGCGCCGATCGCGTCCATCAAATCCACCGCTCGGCCTTTGCCCAGCATCAGCAGCCCTGCGGTGATGCCGCGCAATAATTGCGGCACGTTGTCGAGGCCTTGCTGCAAGAAGTCCGCCGGCTTCTGCACGGCTACCGAAACAGCTTCCTTGATGCGGGCCAAATTGACGATGCATTCGCGCAGCACCGCCTCGCTCACCTGCCTGAATTCGAGATCCTGATCGGCCGGCAAATCAGTCGACGCTTGTCCTGCCAGAGGCAAGATCAACCGCACCAGCTGATCGTCAAGGCTGTCTTCGACCGACAACAAGACCCCGGCGACGCGGACCAATGCCTCTTCGGACGGTGCTTTGCCGTCCGCGACGATTTCCGCCAGCGCCGCAATTTCGTCCTGTATGCGCTGGCGCAGCTCTCCAAGTCCCAGCACCCCGAGCGTGTCGCTGATCTTCTTCAGCAGCTCCAGCTGCGGCGCCAGTTCTTCGCTGTGACCGCCGCCGCGGCGCACGAAGATGTCGAGCACATCTTTGACCTTGGACAGATCTTCCTTGATGGCGGCCGCGACGGTGCGCATCAATTTGACGCTGGGGGCCGAAAGGCTTTCCCGCTCTTGTTCGATGCTGTCGTCGACCGGCAGCAACTCGGCCAGCTTGAACGAAGCGCGTACCGCGCTGATCCGCCCGCCGCTGGTGGATGCCCGAGCGACGTAGTAGAGCAGATTGTTCAATAGATCGATCGGCGGATCCTCGCAGTAGCGCGCCTCGCCGAGTTCGTACAATGTCTTGATTTGCCGGTCCGCTTGGCCGAGCAAGCGCTTGAGCGTCGCGCTGCCTTCCAGGCCGTTGGCTCGCAGCGCTTCGAGGATCGCGCCGGTGACCCACCACAGCTGAAACACGGGTTGGGTGGTCGCAACCTGCTCGAGTTTTTCGGTCACCTTCGCCAGAATTTCCAGGTTCTGCACGGTACGCTCGCCGCGGATGTATCCCAGAAGGCCGATTTGGAACCGAGGCCGCAGCCGCCTGGCCCATTGCGCCACCGAAATCGATTGATCGGCCTGCCCCTGCGATTGCGGTTGTGCGGGTTGATCGGATTTCAGGTTGAGCAGCAGCAGCGTGCCTTCGGACAGCAGTGGGCTGCCGCGCACGGATCGCAAATCGTTGAGCAGTGGCAGCAGTACCAGTGCCAGATCCCGGCCGCCCGACAAGACGCGTTCCAGATAGGCCGGCAGCTGCACCATCGCACGCATCAGGGCATCGAGACCATCGATCTGGCGCTTCTGGTCGTTGCTCGACGTCAGCAAGTAGTGCGTGACGTGTTCCATCTCCTCGGCGAGCAACGCCGCGCCATATACCTCCACCAGGCGCAGGACGCCGTGGGCCGAGTGCAGCTGCTCGCCGCACTTTTCGAGCAGCACACGCTGATCCGGGCGTTCCGCGAACGCCTCGAGCGACGCCCGTGCATCGTTCAACGTCGCTGCGAGTTCTTTGGCGACGATGTACAGGGTTTGTGAGCTGATATCGGTCATACCGGAATCGTCCGAAGCCTAGGCCCCGATGCCGCTCGCCTTGCGTATTTTTCCAGCATTATCCGCGTTCTTTGGCTCGGTCGCGGCAGGCGGACGGGCCGGCGAACTGCCCGCACTCACTGCGGTGGTGCCCGCAGCCACGGCGGTGGTGCCTGCGCCAAAGTCGGGAAGCCGGAATCCCGCCACCGACTTGCGCAGCTGAGCCGACAGCGTCGCCAGCTTGGCGATCGAGGTGGATGTCGCAGTCGACCCCTCGGCGGTCTGCGACGAAATCTCGCGCACGACCTGCATGTTTTTCGAGATATTTCCCGATACGGCCGCCTGCTGCCGCGCACTCGCGGAGATGTTATGCACCAGAGTCGCGATCTGATTGGAAACCTGCTCTATCTCCTCGAGCGCGGCGCCGGCGTTTTCGGCCAATAAAGCGCCGCCAACCACGTCCGTGGTGCTGCGCTCCATGGAAACCACCGCTTCGTTGGTATCGGTTTGAATGGTACGCACCAAAACTTCGATTTGCTTGGTCGCATTGGCCGCACGTTCCGCCAATCTCTGCACCTCGTCCGCCACCACCGCAAAGCCGCGGCCCGCTTCGCCCGCCATCGACGCCTGAATCGACGCGTTCAGGGCCAGAATATTGGTTTGCTCGGCGATATCGTTGATCAATTCGACGATGTTGCCGATTTCCTGCGAACTTTCGCCCAGGCGCTTGATGCGCTTGCTGGTCTCTTGAATGGTCTCGCGTATGGCGTTCATGCCGTCTATGGTGCGGCGCACCGCGTCTCCGCCCTTGTGCGCCACATCGACAGAATGCCGGGCGACATCCGCGCAGCGCTCGGAATTTCCGGAAACCTCTTCGATGGAAGCGGCCATGTCGGCCATGGATTCACTGGCTGCGGAGATTTGCCGCGACTGCGCGCTGCTGGCCTTCGCCATGTGTGCCGCGGTGCCTTGAGTTTGCTTGGCTGCGCCGTCCAGTTGAATGGCGCTTTCTTTGATGGTGGTGACCAGTCCGCGCAGCGCCTCAATGGCGTAATTAATAGAATCGGCGATCGCACCCGTGATGTCTTCGGTCACCGTCGCCTGAACCGTCAGATCGCCATCCGCAAGACTCGACAATTCATCGAGCAAGCGCATGATGGCCTCTTGGTTGCGGTCATTTTCGCGTACCCGCAGCTCGTTGGTGCGCCGCTTACCGGCCGTCTTCGAATAGGTCCAGGCCAGCGCCGCGAACAGCGCCGCCGCCAGCCCCAGCAACGCCAGTATCCAAGGTTTATAGCTTTCCCCGGATTCCACACGCGGGCTTGAGGTGGCCAATCCGGTCGCCAGAGCGCTGGCGAGCGCCGGCAAGGCACGAGCCGCGGCTTGGGCTTTGGCCAGCGTGTCGGCAGCGCCGATCGCCTTGCGCACGCTGGCGTTGAATTGCTGATTGCGCTGCACCACGGTTTTCAAGCGCTGTTCGGAATCCGCGCCGGTCACTCTTTGGATGGCAATACCGGATTCCTCGCCCGACAACGCGCGGATCACCTGATTCAAGAATTCCAGGCTGTCCGCGAGTCGCTGCGCACTGGGTCCCGCGTCGCTCGCACCGGAGCCTAAGCCGTTCAAATCCTGCTGAATGCGCTGCACGGTGAGTTCGAAGCGTTCCAGGTAGCGGCTCATTCCCTCGAGCTTCTGCACCCCGACTGAGCTGCCAAGGTCGCCGAGCTCGGATAATAACTTGGGCGCCAATTCGCGAACTTCCTGAGTGGACGTTTGAATCGCTTCCACCGCCGATCGCGCCTCGCCGACCGTTGTCGCGCCGTCGCTCAGCTTGGCGAAGGTCGCGGCGTCGCCGCTGCCGGGCAATGCCGCACGCAGAGCCTTGAGCCGCGCCGCGCTCTTGGCGAGGGCATCGAATGCGCTCGATTCGCCGCGCAGCGCGTTTTGCGCCTCGAATGGCATACGCTGTACCAGCAACGACAGTTGCTCGGCGGGCGCCGCCACGGCAGCGGAGCCCTGCCCCAGCGCCGTCAGGGCGGCGGCGCCGGCAAGACAAAGCACGACGAGCGCCGCCAGCAAAAGCAGGACATTGGTGTTGGGGGTCGTTTCAGGTCGCTTGATCATTGCGTGGCCGAACTCAACTCGCCGCCTGCAAGAAGCTCTGGCTCTCCACCAAACTCTTCAAACTGAGAACCGGCCAGACCTCGCCGCCGCGGCGAAAGGCGCCGGCAAGATAACTATCGCAGCGTATCACCGTCGGCGGCGCCTCGGCGTTGAATTCCGATTCCGCAAAACGCCGAAACCCCAGTACCTCGTCCACCATCAGGCCGGCCGGGATGTCCCGATGATTGACCACGATGATCCGCGCGTTGCGTCCGGGCGTGGTCGCGCCGCTGCCGAGGAATTGCCGCAGGTCCAGCATCGGCATCAGCGCTCCGCGAACGTTTGCCAGCCCCCTCACCCAGTTCTTGGCACCCGGGATGCGAGTGACCACCGCGGGATACCCCAAAACCTCGCGGGTTTCTTCTCGGGCCGCGAGAAATGTCTCCCCGCCCATGCGAAAAGCGACGCCCACCCACTCCTGCCCCGCATCGGCTTGCGCAACACTTTTAGCTGCCACCGTGCGGCTGCGTTTCTCCAGTTCCTTGAGCAATTCGAATGGACGGTCGCGCAAGCTGCGCAAGCTCAAGTCTGTCCCGCTCATCGTACTCGTCATGTGGCCAATGCGGCCTGCGCCTTCTCGACTAATGCCTGCGCCGACACGGGCTTGACCAGATAATCGACGGCACCTTGCCGCAATCCCCACACACGATCCGTCTCCTGACCCTTGGTGGTCACCATGATGATCGGGATCAAACTGGTCTCGGGATCGTTGATGAGCATGCGGGTGGCCTGATAGCCGTTAACGCCGGGCATCACGATGTCCATGAAGATGAGATCCGGCTTCATCTCCCTGGCCTTGCGCACACCTTCTTCACCATTCTCGGCGGCGGCGGTCTTGAAGCCGTGCTTCTCCAAGGCCTTCTGCATGACGAAGACCTCGGTGGGGGAATCGTCTACGATTAGAATCAGTGGCATTCGCGTACCTCCGTCATTTCCCGACGTGAGCTTCGATAGCGCCCAACAATTCGTCCTTGGTGAACGGCTTGGTCAAGTAGTGTTCCGATCCCACGATGCGGCCGCGGGCTCGATCGAACAAACCGTCCTTGCTGGACAGCATGATGACCGGGATCTGCTTGAAAACTTTGTTGTGCTTGATCAGCGAACAGGTCTGGTAACCGTCGAGGCGAGGCATCATGATGTCGACGAAGACGATGTCCGGCTGATGATCGGCAATCTTGGAAAGCGCATCAAAACCATCGACTGCCGTGAACACTTCGCAACCCTCTTTGGTGAGCAGAGTTTCAGCGGTCCGGCGTATGGTCTTGCTGTCATCGATCACGAGAACTTTGAGGCCCGTGAGTTTCTGCTTGCCGTTGTTGATCATGCTCTCCACTGCGTGCGTAGGTGCTGGAATCTTGTGGCTTTTTAACATATCCAGACCCCGCAAGCCACGGTATGGGGTCGACATTTCGAGGCAAGCTAGCTTAAACAACTGTTGCGTGGTTCACAGTTTTCCCATGACAGCAGTCGGCGCACCCGCTTGCGCTAGACTGGAGGAATGAGCATGTCGTCCCGAGTGCGCCTCGTCGTGGTCATGGACCCCATCGGAGCGATCAAGCCGGCCAAGGACAGCACCTTGGGTGTATTGCTCGCCGCGCAGGCGCGAGGTTGGCAACTTTTTTACGCCGAGCAGAAGGACCTATGGCTGCGGGACGGGGTGGCGCTCGGCAGCCTCGCGCCGCTCAAAGTATTCGACGATTTGGCGAACTGGTTCACGCTTGGGCAGGCGCAAAACGGAAAACTCGGAGAATTCGACGTCATTCTGATGCGCAAGGATCCGCCCTTCGACACGGAGTACATCTACACCACGTATATTTTGGAAAGGGCGCAGATCCAAGGGGCGCTGGTCTGCAATCGTCCGCAGGGCCTGCGGGACATGAACGAGAAGGTCTACACGGCGTGGTTTCCCGAATGCTGCGCTCCCACTCTCATTACGCGCGATATGCACGCGATGGGCGAATTTCTACGCGAACAGGGCAAGGCGGTCTGCAAACCTCTGGACGGCATGGGCGGCAAATCCATATTCGTTCTCGAGCAGGGCGACAAAAATCGCAACGTCGTGTTTGAAACCCTGACCGGCTACGGCACCCGGTATGCGATCATGCAGCGCTATCTGCCGGAAATCGTCACGGCAGGCGATTGCCGGATCATTCTGGTGAATGGAGAACCGGTGCCGTTCGCATTGCAGCGCATACCCACTGCCGAGGACAATCGCGGCAATCTGGCGGCGGGAGCGCGGGCCGAAAGCCGGCCGCTCAACCAGCGCGACCGCTGGCTCTGCGCGCAAATCGGGCCGAAACTGCGCGCCGCGGGAATGCTTTTCGTCGGGCTGGATGTGATCGGCGATTACGTCACCGAAATCAACGTCACCAGTCCGACCGGCATTCGCGAACTAAATAAAAAGCATGGTGTCGACATTGGTGCCATGCTGGTGGACGCGATCGAGAGGACCTTAAGCGCCGCATGACTTCCGAAATGCCGCAAGCGGGCAATGCGTTGCGACTGCGCGCCGGGCTGCCGCCGGCCAGCGATCGCATGCTGACCACCTGTTTTCTGGCAGCGCTGTTGCATGGAATCGTGATCCTGGGAGTCACCTTCGGCGCGACTCGGAGCACGGCGGACAATGAAGCTGCCGGCGGGCTCGAAGTGGTGCTCGTCAACGATCGTGCGCCGAGCGTCAAGGAGAATCCCAATGCCCGCTACCTGTCCGAGCGCACGCAGCTAGGCTCGGGCAATACACTGAATAGCGGGCGGACTACGATCCCCAAGTCCTCGTTGATGCCGGTCGATAGGCTGGGGATTCCCAGCGGCGACGGACTGGCGGAACAGCAACCCGGCGCGGACGCCGGCGAAGAGGAACTGATCGCGACGCATAG
>Ga0210394_10007140_pt1 | contig 11859 bp, 9 predicted proteins | sample IncBWC12MmetaG_FD_160121 | JGI IMG/M metagenome (GOLD analysis project Ga0210394, IMG submission 160121) | Forest soil microbial communities from Barre Woods Harvard Forest LTER site, Petersham, Massachusetts, United States - Inc-BW-C-12-M | ecosystem: Environmental > Terrestrial > Soil >... | reverse complement strand
TGGCGTCGAGCAAACCGATATTCGCGTCGCGCTGCAGCTCGAGATGCTGAAATCCATCATCCAGAATGAACCATTTTGCCCCATCTTTCGCCAACGCGAGCCCATTCTTGTAGCGGTCTTTGCCTACGCCAAACTGCGCCCGGCCGTCGAGCCTCTGGCGCAGCAAAGCAACCTCGTCGGATGGTGCCTCACCGATGATATCGCCTTGCCCGAGCCCTCGATAACCCCGCGTCAGGATCGCAGGACGATGTCCTTCCGCGGCAAGCCGCTCCGCAATCCACAGCACCATCGGCGTCTTGCCCGTGCCCCCGACGGTCAGGTTCCCCACGCTGATTACAGTACCCGGAAGTCGCCGGCTGCGCAGAAACCCATGCTCATAAAAGGCGGTGCGTAGCCGCATCGCGGTTCCATAAAGCAAACCCAGCGGCTGCAATAAAGTTCGAATCAGCGGCGAACGCATCACGTATCCGCTCGCTGCTCGATGATCGCCGCAACGCGGTCGAGTGTTGCAGCCGTTGCCCCGCGGTTACGCTCGACGATTTCGCGCGCTGCCAATCCCATTTGCGCGCGCCGCGACGGGCTTTCGAGCAGGTCAATCCACGCAGCGCTAAGATCCGCGGCCGAACCTACCTGAATCGCCGCGCGCGCTTCGAGCAAGGCGGCGGCAATCTCACGAAAATTATCCATCGAGCGGCCGAAAACCGGCACTTTTGCGAAGCCGGCCGGCTCGAGCGGGTTATGCCCGCCGGTGGGCTCGAGCGAGCCGCCGATAAACACTGCATCGGCGATGGCATATGTCGCCGCAAGCTCGCCGATCGTATCCAGCAGAAGAACGCTCTTGTCCGCTCGTGCGTTGCCCAATATCCCTGCCGAGAGACCATCGAGCGAGATCCCGCTTCGCCGGATCGGGCTCCAGCCCGCTTGTGCCACGATTTCCGCCGCCGCCGCGAACCGCTCCGGCTTGCGCGGCGCCAATACCAGCAGCGCCTTCGGCCACTTCTGCTGGATTGGTGCGAAGGCCTGCAACACCAGCGTCTCTTCGCCGGCGATCACGCTGCCAGCTACGATCAGGGGCCCGCGCTGCGATCGCTGCACTTCGGCCCTCAGCCAATCGACAAACGTATTCGGCCCTGGCACGGCCATGTCATATTTCATGCTTCCAGTTACTTCGACGCGAGCCGCTTCAGTGCCAAGTGCAATCAAACGCGCCGCGTCCTGGTGTGACTGCACGAGATACAACGTCGCATCGTTCAGGATGCGCCGGAGAAAGCCTCCAAGCATCCCTCCGCTCAGCTTCAATGCGCGTGAGAACCCGCGAAACGATCGGTCCGACAATCGTCCGTTGACGAATATCACTGGCACGCCATCTTTGTGAGCCTGCCGCAACAGGTTCGGCCAGATTTCCGTCTCCAGGATCACGATCACAACGGGCTGAACCGCCCGAAAGGCGCGCCGCACCGGCCCATTCCAATCGAATGGAAAATAGAAAACGGCGTCGGCGAAATTCATACGCTCGCGGGCTAGTGCTTGGCCTGTAGCAGTCGTCGTTGAGATCAACAGGCGGCAGCCCGGAAAGCGCTGTTTCAAACAGCGCGCGAAGGGAACTGCCGCCAGAACTTCGCCCACGGAGACGGCATGCAGCCAAATGGTCCGCGCGGCTCGGCCCTCATTAGCAGCGAGTTCCGGAGGAAACTTCAATCCCAGCCGTTCCGGAAGGTTGGGCAGATATTTTTTCCTCCTGACGCTGCTGAGCAAAACGTAAGGCGTTAGCAGGATCGTCCCGAGGGCAGTGATCAGGCTGTATAGAAAATACATTCAGATGTGAGCGGCGCCATCGCTATCGCGATGCGGCAGCCAGATAAAGCGTTATTATAAATGCCTCCGCGTTGCGGGGAGAAGAAGCGCATCGCTGTATTCAACGCGCAAGGCAACGCCCTATGATGCCGTGCATCTCACGATATTCAATGCCTGCACGAATTTATCTGCTCTTTTTCTCTTTCGCACTTTGCACCGCTCATGCACTTGCGCAGGGTAAGCCCTCACCGCCTGCCAGGACTGCAACCCCTGATCCGGCATCCCTGCCGGCGCACGACTCACATCAGGGTTTGGTGATCGCCGCGGATCCCTACGTCTCAGCCGAACGCTACAGGGACAAGTTCGGCAAACATAGCCCTTACGACGCCGGCCTCATTGCTATCGATCTTCTCTTCCGCAACGACAACGACTTGCCGGTGCGAGTCAACTTAAAAACGATGCAATTGCTCGTAAGCATCCCCGGCGAATCGCGTCAGCGGCTTGATCCGCTTTCGCCCGAAGACGTGGCCGATCGCGTTCTAGCCAAGAGGCCGAAAGATCCCTCACCTCGATTTCCCGTTCCGCGCATTGGGGCGCCGCCAAGCCCTCACAACAAAGAATGGGAAGAGTTCGTTGGGGACGTCCGTGCGGCTGCCCTGAATACGGATTTGCTTCCTCCTCACGCCACGACGCACGGCTTGGTTTACTTCGATATCGACCGGCATTACGACTGGATCTCCAACGCGCGCGTCGAGGTGCCCGATCTTGCTTTCATGAACGACCCGAAGCCCCTGTTTTTCTTTGAGATCGATCTCGGTCCTCCAACGCACTGACCTCCTGGGTCTCAGTTGAAGTAGTACCTGTTGAAAACAAATTTTTGGTAGTGTCTTAATTTGATTTTGGGTGTAACGGTGTAACGCATTTTGTGGCAGTATTCCTGCATGGCCAGAAAACGCAAGCCCACGAAAAAGCCAAAGCGCCACTCAAAGAAGAGCGCGCCCAAGCTGGACGCGAATCAGATCGCCTTTAAAGCCGTTTCTGAATTAACCGCCGACAAATAAAAAGGCCGGGCGCTTTCGCGCTCGGCCCGAGAACTTGACCCTTGGGCTCAAATCCAATTCGCCCAACTGGACGAAGCTCCCTCTCGTAAGGAACTTCAAAGTAAGTCAATTTGCTTTGATTGTCAATGTTACGAATGCCCTACAGGTAAGCGCGCCCGGGGGGACTTGAACCCCCGACTTTCCCTTACGAGGGGGACGCTCTATCCAGCTGAGCTACGGGCGCACCGCGATTATAACTCCGCTTTGCGCATGTACAAGCCTTAAAACATTCTCGTAGGCTATGAGAAAGGCCTTGACGCTCATAGAAGCGCATGGTAATTTGTTGTTGGGAGTAAAGACAATGGCAAAGATTAATTTACGTGAAATCGACGAAGAAATCCGTCGTCTGCAAGAGCTTAAGGCCTTCATGGCCGACCCCCGAAACGTTAGCCTGATCAAGCGTGTCATCGCGCCCAATGGCAACGGCAGCAATGGGCATCAACGCGTCACGCAACAGCCACCAATTGAAGACGATGCTGCCAATAACACTATTACCCCTCCCGTTCCTACAGTTCGTGGCTCTCTACTCGACGCCGCAGATAAGGCACGTAAGTCCTTTGGTTCAAATACATTCACAGTTACCGACATGATCCAAGCTATGGAAGCCAATGGCTTTGTGTTTCAAGCCAAGGATAAGAGTATCGCGGCTAATGGAGCCATCAAGCGCCTTGTGGCCAAGGGTCGTATACTGCGCGTGGAAGAGGGCAGTGCTGGGAAGCCAGCTAAGTACCGGCTTCTATAGAGTTTACCTGGGTAAGGCAGGGAGACGGCTGTGAAGCTACAAGCGCGGCCCTAGGCATCCACAGTACCCACCGATGACCTAGGGTTGAAAAGCGAAGGCCCAGCTCAAGTTTAAAACCTTTGGCCAAGGACTTGAGCTGGGCCGTGGTGGTGCTTACAGATGGGGGGTGTCCGGAAGACACCCCCCGGAACCTTTTTCATTATACACCCGTTTTTACTTGTCTGCCCAACGCGCTCTGGCGGCCTTCTGAGCAATTGCCCGTCTCCGCTCTGACGACAGCTTTCGGGCTCTCGCTGGCCCACCCTTCAAACCGCCCAATTTCCCTAGCATTTGTGCTGCTTTGTTTTTCTTTTTCATGACCGCTCAAGCATAGCTTGACCGCTCAAGTACCGCAAGCAAATTCTATAATTTTCTTCTTGACTGCTTGACCGCTCAAGCATGATAATGAGGCATTATGAATCGCTTAAACAAAGAGAAGCGGGCACAAATTATTGCGGCTCTGGTCGAGGGAAATTCGATGCGAGCCACTGCGCGGCTCTGTGCAGTGAATGTGAACACGGTTATGTCTCTGCTTGCCGATGTGGGCCTTGCATGCGCCGAGTATCAAAATCGCGTTATTCGCAAGGTGACTAGCAGGCGCATTCAATGCGATGAATGCTGGTCTTTTTGCTACGCCAAGCAAAAGAACGTACCTGCCGATAAGCAAGGACAATTCGGGTACGGGGACGTATGGACATGGGTAGCTCTCGACGCTGACACTAAGCTGGTCGTCAGTTGGTGCGTCGGAACACGCGGGGCGGGTACAGCCCGCGAGTTTATGCGTGATTTGGCAGGACGCCTTGCTAACCGCGTCCAGTTAACGACAGATGGGCATAAGGTCTATCTTGATGCCGTAGAGAACGCCTTTGGCTCCGCTATTGACTATTCCATGCTAGTCAAAATCTATGGGCATGACCCGGAGCCTGATACGCGCTATAGCCCCGCTGAGTGCATAGGCTGTCAGACGGTAGCTATCACGGGACGCCCAAATCCACGCTATATTTCCACCAGCCACGTGGAGCGCCAAAACCTTACTATGCGGATGGGCATGCGGCGTTTCACTCGATTGACCAATGCATTTTCAAAAAAGATAGAGAACCACGTTGCGGCGGTTGCGCTTCACTACTTGTATTATAATTTTTGCCGGATTCACAAGACGCTGAGGGTCACGCCAGCGATGGAAGCTGGAATTGCGGACCACGTTTGGGGCGTCGAAGAGATCGCTGCGCTTCTGGAATCAAATTAAGACACTACCAAATTTTTCGCCCGTTTGCTCACTTCCATCCGCTCGGCTAAAATGCAATCGCCACAGGGCTGTACCAGCTGAGATTTTCGGACAGATGGATATTCTCGATAAACTGAATCCCCAGCAACGCGAAGCTGTGCTCGCCGTCGATGGGCCAATCCTCATCTTGGCGGGCGCGGGCACCGGCAAGACGCGCGTCATCACGCATCGCATCGCCTATCTGGTGCAGCAAGGCGTTCCGGGCGGCTCGATTCTCGCTGTCACGTTTACGAATAAAGCCGCCGACGAGATGCGCGAACGCGTTCGCGTGCTGCTCGAAGGCACCGACGCGGGCACGAGCGATCCTTGGATCAGCACGTTTCACTCCTTCTGTGTCCGCCTTCTTCGCCGCGAAGCCCCGCGGCTGGGGCTTCCGCGCGATTTCGCCATTTACGATGACGAAGAGCAGTTGGCGGCGCTGAAAATCGCTCTCCGGGACCTCGGCGCCGACGATTCCGGCGACACTCCGCGCGAAATTCTCTCGCGAATCAGCTTCGCGAAAAATCACGCCATCTCTCCGGAAAAAGCGCTCGCGGATGCCTATGACGAACGCGGCAAGATCGCCGCGCGCGCCTTTGAGGCCTACGAAAAGACTCTGCGCAAAAACGGCGCGCTCGATTTCGATGACCTGCTGCTCCACGCCGTGGAGGTTCTGCGCCGCTTCGAAGAAGCCCAGCGCGCCTGGCAGCAGCGATTCCGCTACCTGCACGTCGACGAATATCAGGATACCAACCGCGTGCAATACGATCTGCTCCGCCTGCTCGCCGGTTCGCACCCGAATCTGTGCGTTGTCGGCGACGAAGATCAGTCCATTTACCGTTGGCGTGGCGCCGAAGTCGGCAACATCCTGAGCTTCCCCAAAGACTTTCCCGACGCGCGCGTTTTCCGCATCGAGCAGAATTACCGTTCGCTCCAGAAAATCCTGGACGCTGCGGCTGCTGTAGTTTCGAAAAACGTCAAGCGCATCGGAAAGGAACTTACCGCGACTCGCGGCGAAGGTTCCAACCTCGTCTTTTTCGAAGCCCGCGACGCCCGCGCCGAAGCCGAGTACGTCTGCCAGCGCGTCAGTGAAATCCAGCGCGAAGATTCCGCCGCGCATTGCGCCGTGATGTACCGCACAAACGCGCAGTCCCGCGCGCTCGAAGAAACCTTCCGCGCACGAGCCATTCGCTATCGCTTGCTCGGCGGCTTCAGCTTTTACCAGCGCGCCGAAATTCGCGACATTTTCGCCTACGTGCGCCTTGCGATGTTTCCCGACGACGATATCGCGCTCCTGCGCGTCCTGAATACGCCGCCTCGCGGAATCGGCAAAGTCACGGTCGACTCCTTGCGCGCCGCTGGTCGCGAGCGGGATAGCTCGCTGTGGAAGGCGCTCGCCGAAATGATCGATTCCGGCTCCGCGCGCGCCCTCGCGCCGCTGCGCAGTTTTCGCGAGTTGATCGATCAACTGCGCGAAAAGATGCCCTCGCTGCCGCCCGCGCAATTCATCGCCTTTGTTATGGAAGCCACCGGCTACCTGGACATGCTGCGCCAGCGCGATTCGGCCGAAGATCTTGCGCGCATCGATAACCTGAACGAATTGGTCAACGCGACGTCCGAAGGCGCCGAGCGCGGCGAGACGCTTGCGGATTTCCTCGATCACGCCGCGCTCGTGAGCGACGCCGACAACTTTGATGAACGCGCCACCGTCACGCTGCTCACGTTGCACACGGCCAAGGGTCTCGAATTCGACCACGTCTTCCTGACCGGCCTCGAAGAAGGCACCTTCCCGCACAGCCGTTGCCTCAATGACCCGGAAGAGCTCGAAGAGGAACGCCGCCTCTGCTACGTCGGCATGACCCGCGCCCGCGATACGCTCACGCTCACGCGCGCCGTTTATCGCCGTATTTACGGCACCGAGCGCCTGCATGGCTCTTCTCCCTCGCGCTTTTTGCAGGAAATCCCCGCGGAACTCATCGACACCGCCGAAGGATCACTCGCTGCTGCCGGCGAAACCCGCCGTTACGAGCCGGATCCCGAATATTCCTACTCCGCCGAAGAATTCGCGCGCCGCATGCGTCGCACGCCCACTTCTTCCAGGGAGCGCGCCCCGCGCGTGCGGTCGGACACTCCGTCTCCCGCCCGCATAAAGCGCGATGGCAATCCGCTCATCGGCCAGCGCGTGCAACATCCAACCTACGGCGTGGGCACCATCATCCATGTGGATGGCGATGACGACGACCGCAAGCTCACCGTGAGTTTCACCAATCACGGCACGAAAAAGCTCGTGGAACGCTACGCCAATCTTTCTTGGGCACAATAGGGCCTCAGCCCGCCAGCGCAGTACGAACTACGCCACGACCCCGCGCATCACGGTTGCGCCATATCGTCGCTCAGGATAAAGTTTCGCCACTCTTTGCACGGCGGTGGGCGTGACTTCGCAGCTTTTCAGGCTCAAAAGTATCGACAAGCTGTTGGCTGACGCCGAAGCGCCCGAACACCGGCTGAAGAAAACACTCGGCCCCTGGTCGCTTACAGCGCTTGGTATCGGCGCCATCATCGGCTCGGGAATTTTTGTTTTGACCGGCACGGCCGCCGCCGGCGAATACTTCCAGGCGCCTTCCATCCTTCACGCGCAAGTGCTCGACCTGCTGGTGAATTATCTGCGGCACGGCGGCGCCGCAGCAGTGCTCATGCACGGTCGTCCGCCCGCCGGACCGGCCATTGCTGTCTCCTTCCTGCTCGTGGCCGTTGCTTGCAGCTTTGCGGGACTCTGTTACGCCGAACTGGCCTCGATGATTCCGATTGCCGGCAGCGCGTACACGTATTCGTATGCCACGCTGGGCGAGATTTTCGCCTGGATCATTGGCTGGGACTTGATTCTCGAATATGCGGTGAGCAATGTTGCGGTCGCCGTAGGCTTCAGCGGCTACGCCAAGGCGCAACTGGCCGCCTTTGGACTGAATTTGTCTGATAAATGGTCGAGCCCGGTGTGGGCTTCAGGTCAGTGGACGGGCGCCTACTTCAATCTGCCCGGATTTCTCATCGTCTTCATTTTGACTTTGCTGCTGGTCCGCGGCGTCCGAGAATCCGCCGAAGCGAACAACGTGATGGTCGCCATCAAAATTGGCGCGATTCTTACCTTCCTTGTCGTCGGCGGGATGTTGGTAAATCCTGCGAATTGGAAACCTTTCGCTCCTTCGGGCTTTGCAGGCATTGTCACCGGCGGCGCCATTGTCTTTTTCACCTATATCGGCTTCGATTCCGTTTCCACCGCAGCAGAGGAATGCCGCAGCCCGCAAAGGAATTTGCCTTTCGGAATCATTGCGTCTCTCATTGTTTGCACCGTGCTCTACATCGGCGTCGCCATCGTGTTGCTCGGAATGATGAAGTACTCCGCCTTCGCTTCCGGCCCTGCTGCGGAGGCGCCGGTGGCCTATGCTCTACAGCAGCTCGGCGCGCGTCGCCTCTATCGCTCGATCATCGTGATCGGCGCCCTCATGGGCATGATCTCATCGCTACTTGTGTTTCAATATGGGCAGGCCCGAATCTGGTATGCCATGTCGCGCGATGGCCTCTTGCCCAAGCTCTTTTCAGCTGTGCATCCAAAGTTCAAAACGCCGCACTGGTCCACGTGGATCGCCTGCTTTGCCGTGGGCATACCTGCGGGTTTGGTGGATATCGGCGATGCTGCGGATCTCTCGAACATCGGAACGCTGTTTGCATTCGTGCTCGTCTCGCTGGGAGTGATCTTCTTGCGGCGCAACCAGCCGGAACGCCCGCGATCATTTCGTGTGCCTCTCGTGCCCTGGTTCCCTCTGATTTCCATCATTCTGTGCGGCGGATTGATGATGGGCCTGACGGTGATCACCTGGATTCGGTTTGTGGTGTGGCTCGCGGTTGGACTGGTGATCTACGCGAGCTACAGCCGCAAACACAGCGAATTCGCGAGAAGCGCAGCCGGCGAGAAACGTTGATGCATTTGTTTGCGCGATTCACGATAGCGGCTTTGATTCCTTTTCTGCTGCCCCTGCAAACATTTGCCTGGGGAGCAAACGCAGAGCGCCTGATAGCCAACCGTGCCGTCGAAACTCTGCCCTCCGACCTCCGCCCCTTCTTCGACGCCAATCGTGATTTCGTCACTCGCCATGCGGCTGATCCCGTTGAAAACGTGCAGACGAATGCAGCAACCGAGAGCCACAGTCAGGTGCTCTACCTCGATCGATATGGCCAGTATCCCTTCAGCGCTTTGCCTCGAAAATATGAAGCGGCTTTGGCGAAATTCGGCAGGCTCAAGCTGGAAAGCGGCGGCTTGCTTCCCTGGCAGATCGGCGTTTACAGCGCGAAACTCACGGATGCCATGCGCTCGGGCAATTGGGAACAGGCGCGCCTCGTTGCCGCTCAACTCGCCGGCTACGTCGCCCAAGCCTTCGATCCCTTCAATACCACGGAAAATTACGATGGCCGCGCCTGGGGTCAGCCCGGAGTCAACCTGCGATTCGATACCAGCCTCGTTGACCGCTACTCGCTGTTTTTTCCGCTGCGGCCAAACGATGCGCAGTTCATCGCCGATCCGACCGATCACGCCTTTGAGGATTGCATCACGGCTCATTCCTGGCTCGAAATCGTGCTCGTCGCCGATCGGCGGGCCCGCATCGGCCTGAGCGACTATACGGACGAATATTACGATCGCTTTTATAGCGAAGCCGGCGCGACTCTCATCCGCCAACTCAGCGACGCTGCCGCGGACGTCGGCTCCTACTGGTTGACTTCGTGGATCAACGCCGGGCGCCCGGCGCTGCCGCACTAGCCGTGTCCTCTCCTCAGCCTTCTTCCACAGATTCCTGGGCCGCACGATTCGCCGCGCTGCCCAAGGCCGAACTGCATGTTCATCTCGAAGGCACGATGGAACCCGCGACAGTCGTTGCCGTCGCGAAAAAATACGGCGACACGCTGGACGAGAGCACGGTAGCCGCGCGTTACGCTACGCGCGACTTCACTGCGTTCATCGAAGCCTACAAATGGGTGACTTCGTATCTGCGCGCGCCGGCAGATTACACGCTCGCGGCTCGCCGCATGTGCGAGCAAATGCTGGCCCAAAACATCGTCTACGCGGAAGTGACGCTTTCGGCCGGCGTGATGCTCTTGCGCAAACAGAATGTCGAAGCGAACTTTTATGCTATCCGTGAAGCCGTCGCATCGTACGAATCTCGCGGCCTGCATTTGCAATGGATCATGGACGCGGTGCGCCAATTCGGTGCCGCGGCTGCGCGTGACGTCGTTCGATCCGCTGCGGGACTGCGCGACGTGGGCGTCATCGCCTTCGGAATGGGCGGCGGCGAGCTTTCTCGACCCGCGATGGAATTTCGCGATGTATATGACTACGCCGCTGAGAATGGGCTGCATCGGCTCGTTCATGCCGGCGAAATCGGCGGACCCGGCTCCGTCCGAGATGCCGTCGAAATTCTCGGCGCCGAACGCATCGGCCACGGCATTGCTGCAGCTGCCGACCCGAAACTCATGGCCTTGCTCGCCGAGCGGTCCATCGGCCTGGAGATCTGCCCCACGAGCAACGTGCGCACAGATGCTTTGGCGCAATTCCTCCGCCGCGCCGACGCGCGCCTCGCGGACCATCCGCTGCCCAAACTGTTTCGCGCTGGCATTCCGGTGAGCCTCTCCACTGACGATCCCGCGATGTTTGACACCAACCTGAGCCGCGAGTTCAGCACACTTGACGACATGGGCCTTCGCAAACAGGAAATCATCAGTATTGCGGAGGGCGCCTTCAGCGGAGCCTTCCTTCCGCCGGCGGAGAAATCTGCGTTGCTCCAGGCTTTTCGCAGCAGGGCCGCGGCGCTCGCACTGCTATAATGCGCGCATGAAAGCTCACGTTTGGGTGATGCTCAAATCCACGGTGCTTGATCCCCAGGGCACCGCCATTCAGCAGGCGCTGGCCTCGCTGGGACATGCCGCCGTGCGCGACGTCCGCCAGGGCAAATTCTTCGTGCTGGATCTCCAGAATGTGGACCGCGCTGCGGCCCAGGCCGAAGTCGAGCGCATCGCGCGCGACGTCCTTACCAATCCCGTGATCGAGGAATTTCGCTTCGAAATCGTGGAAGACGCCAAGCCGGCTCTGGCAGGGCAGGCTGGGCAAAAGTAGCCGGCGGCTTCTGCTCGGCTCCATTGCCTTGAGAATCCGTTAGGCGTATGTTACTGGTCAACCGTGAAGCCATGATTGCGGATTTCGTTTCTTCCGCTCACTGAGGGCTATAGCGTTAGAGTCGGAGGGTGCTTTATGGCTTTTCCTACAGGCCGGGCAAAACGATTGCAAATTTCGATCGCAGCCCTGGCGATGGTGTTCGTGATGGCTGGCGCCGCTCGCGCTCAATGGCTAAGCCTGCCGCTGCCCGGAACTCCCCGCACGCCCGACGGTAAGCCCAACCTTGCTGCTCCAGCCCCGAAAACACCCGACGGTAAGCCCGATCTGTCGGGCATCTGGCACACTGAAGACAACCGCTACGTCGATAATATCGCCGGCGAGCGAGTCGATATACCGATGCTTCCGTCGGCGGCAGCATTGTATAAGCACCGCCAGGAGACCTTGGGGGCAGACAAACCACAGTTGCATTGCATGCCGCACGGCGTGCCGGATGCAATGTTGGTGAGTGGTCTCCCATTCAAGATTGTCCAGACGCCGCGCGAAACCATCGTGCTCTTCGAAGAATTCAACCAGTACCGCCAGATTTTCACCGATGGTCGCAAGCTTCCCGAAGATCCCAATCCCGCCTGGCTCGGCTACTCGGTGGCGAAGTGGGAAGGCGACACTTTCGTGACCGACGTGGCCGGTTTCAAAGAGGGAACTTGGCTTGATAATGGCGGCCATCCCCATACCGACGCTCTGCACCTCACCGAACGTTACC